>OHJI01000024.1_pt1 | contig 111461 bp, 107 predicted proteins | sample 1568571 | NCBI WGS metagenome assembly OHJI01 (sample SAMEA3879583, study PRJEB24766) | human gut metagenome | biome: human-associated habitat; feature: feces | place: USA | collected 1985/1987
TTTCAAGAATTGAAAATTTGTGGCCACGGGACGATTCTTGCTCTCACGAAAACCCGCACTTTTTGAAAATCCGCTTTTCGCAGCCAAAGGAGGATGCACCATGAAAAAAGAAATCGAAGCCTTTGTCAACGCAGCCAGCGAGCAGGAGTTGGAAGCCGCATGGAACAACCTCTCGGCAGAGGAACAGCGAGTTTTCGAGCAGCTCATGGAGGAAGACCCACCCGAAGATGCACTGGCATTTTTCGCTCAGCTGTATGACGATACCCCGAAGGAGCAGACCAGTGAGACCGTGAGCATCTCCGAAAATGAAATCTATTTCAAGCGGCAGTCCTTGACCGAAGATCAGAAGAAGCACGGCTCCTATGTGGATGAGAACGGTAATCTCCATGTCAAGAACCTGTCCGCGTTCTGGATTCCTGAACTGACCACCACGGAGAAAGTCGGACATACCACCTACACCGTGACCGGCAGCTATGAGGGCAAGGAGTCCTTTTTGAAGAAGCTGGAGCGCATTGTTGCCAAGAACGCCCAGCAAAAATTTGAAGATGAGGGTGCAGACGAATGACAACTGCGTCCAATTCTGCTATACTTGACCCGGTAACCAATCCTGTACCGACAGTTGCTCCACAGAGTAAGGAGGACACAACAATGTCTGGAGCAACGAATAAAATCACCGCACTTTACTGCCGACTGTCGCAGGAGGACGAGCGGCTCGGCGAAAGCCTGTCCATTGAGAACCAGAAGACTATCCTTCTGGAATACGCCAAGAAGAACCACTTCCCGAACCCGGTGTTCTTTGTAGATGATGGCTATTCCGGCACGAACTACGACCGTCCCGGCTTTCAGAGTATGTTGGTCGAGATCGAAGCAGGGCGTGTAGGAATCGTTATCACGAAAGATTATTGTGCGATAATAGGACTAAATCAGAAAGACCTTGAAAATCAAGGCATTCTGGCTTAGTCCCTTCTTTTTTTGACCGAAAACAAAGGACTTTCACAATAATCAAGCAAGCCGGAGGGTGCTGCTGCACACTTCCGGCAGAAGGAGGATATAGTGGGTGCTATCAAAGTCTTCTTGAAGGAGGTTGCGCTTCCAATCGCGCTTGCGTTCTGCCTCGCGTCATTTCTCAAGCCGATCTATATGCCTGACGGCGTATGTGACTACTTCCTTATGTGGATCTGCGTCGGCTTGCCATTCGGCATCCGGAGGATGTGCCTCTGGCTCGTTCCCAGCGGCTACGGTATCTCCGGCTCAGTCGGCATCTTCGCATTGAACTTAATCATAGGCGGTCTCATCGGAGGACTCGCCTTCTTCATCGGGCTGCTGCTCGGTGTCATTCATACCATCCGAGAAATCATCTGAACTACATCGTAAACGAAGAGGGTTTGTTTCTTCTCCAATTTGGAGTAAGAAGCAAACCCTCTTTTTTTGTTGCCCAAAAGCCGGAATATTTGCTGGCGATGCGGCGAAGGAAAGGAGTTTTTAAGCATGAAACGCATGACAGCCGGTGATCTGCAAGCACTCGAATTGCTGATGCAGACCACACCCGGCTTTGAGCATTTTGACAGCGGCGCGGATGGCATTCTCCCTGAGTGCCGAAGCTGCCGTTTTCATCGTCCCTTCTGGAAATATCAGTCCTGCGTGTTTGCAGAGTGTCCCTACTGCTGCAAGCCCGTTTCTACTCTCAAAAATCAAAATGGCACATCTGCTGCCGGAAAGGAAGTCAGTCATGAATAACAAAATCGAAGTCTTCAAGAATGAACAGTTTGGAGAAATCCGAACAGCCCTGATCGAAAACGAGCCGTGGTTTGTGGCGGTAGACGTGTGCAGGGCTTTGGAGATCGGCAATTCGTCACAAGCCATTTCACGGCTGGATGCGGACGAGAAGATGATTACCCTCATTTCAAATGAGGGTAATAAACGAGGCAATCCCAACATGACGGTGGTGAACGAACCTGGACTTTACACGCTTATTCTGAGCAGCCGTAAGCCCGAAGCCAAAGCCTTCAAACGCTGGATCACACATGATGTCATCCCCATGATCCGCAAGACCGGCGGCTACATGACGGACTCCCTTCTGGAACGTATTCAGAAGGAACCAGCGGTCATTGTAGAGTTCGCTCAAGCGTTGATTCTGGAAAAGAATCGCGTGAAGGCTCTTGAGTGTGAGCTGAACACGGCAAAGCCCAAAGCCGATTACTACGACGCCTTCATCAATCCGGATGACTGCACCAATATCCGAACGACGGCGAAGGAACTGAAAATCCCAGAGCGCAAGTTCGTCCAGTTCCTTCTCAAAGAAAAGTACCTGTTCCGATCTCCTTCCGGGCAGCTTCTTCCCTACAACAAGGACAGCAATGCCGGACTGTTCATCGTCCGCGATTTTGTGACGTACTGCTACACCGGTTCTCAGACCTACTTCACGCCGAAGGGCAAGGAGGTCATCCGAATGAAGTTCCAGAAAAAGTGCGGCGAAGAGCTGCTTCCCAAGATAGCAAGGTGATTTTCGTGGCAGTCTATCGCGTAAACAAAAATCGTGGCTATACCGTCATGGCGAACTTCCACCTCCGAGACAAGAGCCTGTCACTCAAGGCAGTCGGGCTACTCTCAAAGATGCTCTCGTTTAATGATGGCTGGAAGTTCTCAACCAAGGGACTTTCTGCAATCTGCAAGGAAGGTCCGGATGCCATTCTCTCCGCGCTCCGTGAGCTTGAAAAGCACGGCTACCTTGTCCGGCACCGGCAGAGAGACGGTAAAGGCAGGATGAGCAACACAATCTTTGAGATATACGAAGAGCCGCAGGAGTCTACACCAGAACGGGAAAAGCCACACACGGAAAATCCATGTGTGGAGAAGCCAGATGTGGATAATCCACGCGGGGATAAGTCCGCACAAATAAATACTGATCAAGTAATTACCCAAGAAAGAAATACTCTCTCAAAGAACTATCAATCCATCAATCTTGATGGGATGGACAGGATGGATGAGCGAAGCGAGTATGAAGAGATTATCAAAGAGAATCTTGATTACGACATTCTCTGTCAGGATCCGAAGTTCGATAAAGACCGCTTCCGGGAGATCATGGACATCATGCTGGATGCCGTCTGCTCTACCGCTCCGACCATCCGTATCAATGGCGAGGATATGCCGCAGCAAGTGGTTAAGTCCCGCTTTCTCAAGCTGAATAGCAGCCACATAGAGTACGTTCTGGAAGCAATGAACAAGAACCCGTCAGACATCCGTAATATCCGGGCGTACCTGTTGACCGCTCTGTATAACGCCTCTCTGACGATAGACAATTACTACTCCGCGCTCGTCAATCATGATTTCTACGGGCAGGACAGATCGGCAGGGTCAAAGAAGCCGAAGACCTACGATTATAGCCTTTGTGAAGACACTCTTTAATGAATACCATCGTAAGCAATGCTCGGAAAGGAGGACAGTGTAAATGAAAATCATCTATCGCCGGATTGTGCCGCCTTAGCTTCGGCAGCAGTCCCCATAATCATTCCAAAGAAAGGAGGTAAACGCTGCAATGCAGGATGAAGTCAACACCAAAGTTGTTGCAATCATGATCAAGGGCGGAAAAATCTCAGCCGAGGTGCTGAAAAAGGCGTTGGACAAGTTCGTTCAGGAGATTGAGAAGGCGCAGAAGCAGATGCAGCAGCCCAAAACCTATCGCGGCAAGCAGTCCATCAAGCATCTGATGAGCCAGAACGCCGCTATCTCCAACATCGAAGTGACGGATGGCAACATCAAGTCCTTTGAGCGGACTGCCAGCAAATACGGTCTGGACTTTGCGCTCAAGAAGGACGTTTCCATCGAGCCGCCAAACTATCTTGTCTTCTTCAAGGGGCGGGACGTTGATGTGATGACCGCCGCCTTCAAGGAGTTCTCCGCCAAGACGGTCAAGCAGAAGGAACAGCCGTCCATCCGGCACAAGCTGGATCAGGAGAAAGCCCAGAGCAAGGCGCAGCACAAGGAGAAGGTCAAGGTCAAAACCAAGGATCGGGGTGTGGAGCTGTGAACAAGCCCGATGTGAAGAAGCTCATTCTTCTGAACCTTCCGTATGTCTTCGCCTTCTACTTCGCGGATAAGATCGCCGCCGTGTTTCGTCTCGCCCCCGGCGCAGCGTTCATCGACAAGCTGACAAACGGCTTTGCCGTGTTCGGCTCTGCCTTTGCAAATCCGCTGCCCAGCTTTCATCCCGTCGATCTTCTCATCGGTCTGTCGGCTGGCGTACTGCTCAAGCTGGCGGTCTATGTCAAGGGCAAGAACCGCAAGAAGTTCCGGCAGGGCGAAGAATACGGATCTGCACGATGGGGTAAGCCGGAGGACATCAAGCCGTACATGGACCCGGAGTTCTCGAACAACGTCATTCTGACGCAGACGGAGCTCCTGACCATGAACAGCCGTCCAAAGCAGCCGAAATACGCCCGCAACAAGAACATCCTTGTCATCGGCGGTTCCGGCTCAGGCAAGACGCGCTTTTTTGTAAAACCAAATCTGATGCAGATGCACAGTTCATACGTTGTCACCGACCCGAAGGGTACGGTGCTGGTAGAGTGCGGCAAGATGCTCGAAAAGGGCGGCTACGTCATCAAGTCGCTGAACACCATCAATTTCCGGAAATCCATGCACTACAACCCGTTCAGCTACATCCGCAGCGAGAAGGACATCCTCAAGCTGGTCAATACGATCATCGTCAATACGAAGGGAGACGGCGATAAGTCCGGCGAAGATTTCTGGGTCAAGGCGGAAAAGCTCTACTACACAGCTCTCATCGGCTACATCTGGTACGAGGCACCCGACCACGAGAAAAACTTTACTACTCTGCTCGAAATGATCAATGCCTCGGAAGCCAGAGAGGACGATGAGACCTTCAAGAACCCCGTGGATGTCATGTTCGATGAGCTGGAAGCCCGCGACCCGGACCACTTTGCGGTCAAGCAATACCGCAAATACAAGCTGGCGGCGGGAAAAACTGCGAAGTCGATCCTGATTTCCTGCGGTGCAAGGCTTGCGCCCTTCGACATCGCAGAGCTGCGGGAGCTGATGAGCTACGATGAGATGGAGCTGGACACCATCGGAGACCGAAAGACGGCGCTGTTCGTCATCATTTCCGACACCGATGACACCTTCAACTTCATTGTGGCAATCATGTATTCCCAGCTCTTCAACCTTCTCTGCGACAAGGCAGATGACGTTTACAACGGACGGCTTCCCGTCCATGTGCGCTGTCTGCTGGATGAGTTTGCGAACATCGGTCAAATCCCGAAGTTTGATAAGCTCATCGCAACCATCCGAAGCCGGGAAATTTCGGCGTCAATCATCTTGCAGTCCCAGTCTCAGCTCAAGACCATCTACAAGGATGCGGCTGACACCATCACGGGCAACTGTGACTGCACCCTTTTCCTCGGCGGCAAGGAGAAATCCACGCTCAAGGAAATCAGCGAGGTGCTGGGCAAGGAGACAATCGACCTTTACAACACCTCAGAAACCCGTTCCAACAACAACTCCTATGGCTTGAATTATCAGAAAACCGGCAAGGAACTGATGTCTCAGGATGAGATCGCCGTCATGGACGGAGCCAAGTGTATTTTGCAGCTTCGAGGCGTGAGACCTTTTCTCAGTAACAAATACGACATTACGAAGCATCCAAAGTACCGGCAGCTCTCCGACTATGACAAGCGGAACGCCTTTGACATCGAGAAATACCGGCAGCACAAGCTGGTGGTCAAGCCCGATGACACATTCGACCTCTATGATATGGGCGAGGTCGAAGCAGATTAAAGCCCCGTCGCTGCACTGCGCAGTGGGTAAAGCCTGATGGCTCATCCCAAAGCAGAACAGCGACGGGGTTTCTTTTTTTATGCCCATTTTCAAAAACACACAACCAATCTTTTTCAAATCAAGGAGGAAAATCTATGGCTTTCATCAATCAGGCTGTCACGGTTCTTCAGACGCTCGTTATCGCGCTCGGCGCGGGTCTTGCTGTGTGGGGTGTTGTCAACCTCATGGAAGGCTACGGCAACGACAACCCCGGCGCCAAGTCTCAGGGCATCAAGCAGCTCATGGCTGGCGGCGGTGTGGTGCTGATCGGCACGACCCTCATCCCTCTGCTCTCCGGTCTGTTCGGTTAATCCGGCAGCCGCGCAGAAGTAACCATCGAGGCGGGTGCTGGAAAAGGCACTCGCCCCTTACAATTCACCAACGATTCAAGGAGGAAATTCAAGTATGGCATTTATCAATCAGGCAGTTACGGTTCTCCAGACGCTTGTTATCGCCCTCGGCGCAGGTCTTGCGGTGTGGGGTGTTGTCAACCTCATGGAAGGCTACGGCAACGACAACCCCGGCGCTAAGTCTCAGGGCATCAAGCAGCTCATGGCTGGCGGCGGTGTGGTGCTGATCGGCACGACCCTCATCCCCTTGCTCTCCGGTTTGTTCGGCTAATCCACGGCAAGCCCAGCTTAACCGAAGGGTGGTGAAATATTGGGCAGCATTTTAGAAAAGATCGAACAAGCTCTCAAGGATATGCTAATCGGATGGATCGAGAGCAACCTGACCAATATGTTCACCGATGTCAACGAGAAGGTAGGAACGATTGCCGCCGAAGTTGGGCAAACACCGTCCGGCTGGAACGGCGGCGTGTACCAGATGATCCGGGGACTATCCGAAAACGTGATAGTCCCCATCGCTGGTATCATCATCACCTTCGTTTTGTGCTACGAGCTGATTTCCATGATCACCGAGAAAAACAACCTTCACGACATGGACACATGGATGTTCTTCAAGTGGTTTTTCAAGGCGGCTGTGGCGATCTATCTCGTGACACACACGTTTGACATCGTGATGGCAGTATTCGACATCGGGCAGAACGTGGTTTCCGGTGCAGCAGGAGTAATCCACGGCAACACCAGCATTGACATTGACGCGACGATTGCGCAGATGCGTACCGGCATGGAGAACATGGGTGTCGGAGAATTGCTCGGACTGTCGATAGAAACGCTTCTGATCAGCCTGTGCCTCAAAATCATGGCGATCCTCATTACGGTTATTCTCTACGGGCGCATGATTGAGATTTACTGCACCGTGAGCATTGCGCCTATTCCCATCGCAACCATGAGCAACCGCGAATGGGGCAGCATCGGCACGAACTATCTGAAAGGTTTGTTCGCTCTGGCATTTCAGGGCTTTCTCATCATGGTCTGCGTCGGCATCTATGCGGTGCTGATCAACGGCATGATCATCGCAGACAACATTCATTCGGCTCTGTTCTCTGTGGCAGCGTACACGGTCATTCTGTGCTTCTCGCTGTTCAAGACCGGAAGCCTCGCAAAATCCATCTTCCATGCGCACTAAGGAGGTCGGCAGCATGAAGAAGTACAGCATCATCTACGCCGATCCCCCTTGGGCGTATCGGACTTACTCCAAGAAGGGACAGGGGCGGTCGGCAGAAAGCCACTACCCGACGATGTGCATTGAGGACATCAAGGCACTTCCAGTCGGTGAGCTTGCCGCGAAGGACTGCGCCCTGTTTCTCTGGATCACGTTCCCGTGCCTCTGTGAAGCACTCGAAGTGCTGGCGGCATGGGGCTTTTCTTATAAGACCGTGGCTTTTGTATGGGTGAAGCAAAACCGCAGGAACGATGACCTCTTCACCGGCATGGGGTACTGGACGAGGGCAAACGCCGAAATCTGCATCCTTGCCACAAAGGGGCATCCGAAGCGTGTTGACGCCGGTGTGCGTCAGGTCATCCTCAGCCACATCGAAGAGCATTCCAAAAAGCCGGATGAGGCGCGGGAGCGCATTGTTCGGCTCATGGGAGACCTTCCCCGCGTAGAGCTATTTGCCCGTCAGTCCCCCGAAGGCTGGGACGTTTGGGGCAACGAGGTCGAATGCACGGCACATCTTCCAATGGAGGAAACACCATGCTGCGGCTAAAACCCATCTCTCTTCGAGACGCCAACGAGTACGTCCGGAAGCATCACCGACATCACAAGCCGGTTGCCGGTCACAAGTTTTCCATCGGCTGTGAAGCAGACGGTGAGCTTGTCGGTGTAATCATCGCCGGGCGTCCTGTCAGCCGGTATCTGGATGACGGCTTCACATTGGAGGTCACAAGGCTATGCACCAACGGGGCAAAGAACGCTTGCAGCTTTCTCTACGGCGCGGCGGCAAGAGCTGCTGCGGCTATGGGCTATAAGCGTATCATCACCTACACACTGGAAAGTGAAAACGGTGCAAGCCTTCGGGCTTCCGGCTGGATCTGTCAAGGCAAAGCGGGTGGGCTTCGCTGGACGGGCAAGCGTCAACCGAAGGAGGATCAATATCCCGCACAAATGAAGCTGCGCTATGAAAAGCAGCTTAGAAAGGAGGAAACAGTCAATGGCATTTGTTCCGGTCCCGAAGGATCTTAACCGCGTCAAAACGAAGGTCATGTTCAACCTGACCAAGCGGCAGCTCATTTGTTTTTCCATCGCTGCGGCGGTCGGTGTCCCGATTTTCTTTCTGGCGAAGGCACATCTCGACTTGTCTACGGCGGCAATGCTGATGGTGGTGATCATGCTCCCGTTCATCTTCTTCGCGCTTTACGAGAAGGACGGACAGCCCGCCGAAAAGTATCTGTACCACATCGTACAGTCCATGTTCATCCGGGACAAGGTGCGTCCCTATCGCACGAACAATCTCTACGCTGAGATTCAGCAGAAAATCAAAGAACAGGAGGAATTGCAGATTGAACAACAGCACAGCAAAGGCAAAGCCTAAGATGACCGTCAAAAACGGCGTCGTTTACAGCGATGCCCTTTCCGCTCAGGAAAAGAAGCGGATCGTCATGCAGAAGAAAAAGGACAGGAAGGCAAAGAAAGTCCGCAAGTCCGCCCAGCAGACCATCCCCTATGTGGAGATGTGCCGTGACGGTATTTGCAAGGTGAACAGCCGCCTCTACACGAAGTCCATTGCCTTTGAGGACATCAACTACCAGCTTGCGCAGAACGAGGACAAAACTGCCATCTTTGAGAACTGGTGCGACTTTCTGAACTACTTCGACAGCTCGATTTTCGTCCAGCTCTCCTTCATCAATCAGAAGGCAAGCCTCAATGAGTTCCGCAAGCGCATCAACATTCCGGCACAGGAGGACGCCTTCAACGACATCCGCTCCGAGTATTCCGGTATGCTGCAAAGTCAGCTCACCAAGGGCAACAACGGACTGGTCAAGAAGAAGTACATCACCTTCGGCATTGAGGCGGACTCCCTCCGCACGGCAAAGCCGAAGCTCGAACGCATTGAGACCGACATCCTCAACAACTTCAAAACCCTCGGCGTGAAAACTGAGCCGCTGTCCGGCTATGAACGGCTGAAAGTGCTTCATGACGTGTTCAACATGGACACCAATGAGCCGTTTCGCTTTTCCTTTGACATGGTTGCTCGGACAGGACTCAGTACGAAGGATTTCATCGCGCCCACTTCCTTTGACTTCCGTGAAGGCAAGTGCTTCAAGATGGGCAGAACCATCGGCGCGGTGAGCTTCCTGCAAATCCTCGCGCCGGAACTCAATGACCGTATGCTTGCCGACTTCCTTGAGATGGACAGCAACATTACGGTCAATTTTCATATCCGGACGATTGACCAGGCGAAGGCAATCAAGAGCATCAAATCGAAGATTACCGACCTCGACAAGATGAAGATCGAAGAGCAGAAAAAAGCCGTCCGCTCCGGCTACGACATGGACATCATCCCGTCCGACCTCGCCACCTTCGGCGGTGAGGCGAAGCGTCTGTTGCAGGATCTCCAGACCCGCAATGAGAGACTGTTCCTCGTGACCATCCTCATCATGAATACGGCAACCAATCGCCAGAAGCTCGAAAATGCGGTCTTTCAGACCGCCGCCATTGCCCAAAAGTATAACTGTGCGCTCAAGCGTCTTGACTTCCAGCAGGAAGAAGGGCTGATGTCCTCTCTGCCCATCGGCGTCAATCAGGTGGAAATCGAACGAGGACTGACCACTTCCAGCACAGCGGTTTTCGTGCCGTTCACCACACAGGAGCTTTTTCAGGGCGGCGAAGCTCTCTACTACGGGCTGAATGCGCTGTCCAACAACATGATCATGGTGGACCGCAAGCAACTCAAGAACCCCAACGGGCTGATCTTGGGTACGCCCGGTTCTGGTAAGTCCTTCTCCGCCAAGCGCGAAATGACGAACGCCTTCCTCATCACGGAGGATGACATCATCGTCTGCGACCCCGAAGCCGAGTATTTCCCCCTCGTGCAGAAGCTCGGCGGTCAGGTCATCCGCATCTCTCCGGTCAGCACGGATTATATCAATCCGCTGGACATCAACACGAACTACTCCGAAGAGGAAAACCCGCTGACGCTGAAATCCGACTTCATTCTCTCCATGTGTGAGCTGATTGTCGGCGGCAAGGACGGCTTGCAGCCGGTTGAGAAGACCATCATTGACCGCAGCGTCCGTATGGTCTATCAGGAGTTTCTTGCAGACCCCAAACCGGAGAAAATGCCCATTCTTGAAGACCTCTACAACATTCTGAGAAATCAAAAGGAGCCGGAGGCACAGCGCATCGCAACCGCCCTTGAAATCTATGTTCACGGCTCTCTGAACGTCTTCAATCACAGAACGAATGTGGATGTCAACAACCGCTTCGTCTGCTATGACATCCGCGAACTCGGCAAGCAGCTCAAGAAGCTCGGAATGCTCATTGTGCAGGATCAGGTGTGGAACAGAGTCACCATCAACCGCGCCCAGCATAAGGCAACGCGCTACTACATGGACGAGTTCCATCTGCTCTTGAAAGAAGAACAGACCGCCGCGTACAGCGTGGAAATCTGGAAGCGTTTCAGAAAATGGGGCGGCATCCCGACCGGAATCACGCAGAACGTCAAGGTGCGCCCAGATAGGGCGCTGTGCAAAGCAGTTTAAGGTACTGCCGCACACGGCAGTGTGCGAAACAATCTGCCTTACCGACTAAGGAGAAATCCTTTACGGGAACAGCGCATGGCAGAAAAAGGAATAGTCACCAAAGGACTTAGGTGCGACTGTTTCCTAATGTTAAGAAGATATGAGGATAAGATTGGGTTTATCGAATGCAAGGTTCCAGTTCCTGTTTTTTGCAGGTGTGGGAAAAGTCCTGAAACCCATGTCATAACGCTGTCACGTCATCTTTCACGGCGGGACAACTGCCAACACGTTATGAAACAGGCGTGAGAACACGTCACAAAGAACCGAAAGCATATCCGACAATCTTCATTAACCTATGCACAGTGCTAACTGGGGATTGCCTAAGTTCGGCTCATTTGCCGGATATGGTAACGGAGGCTCCATAGTAGTTTGAGAACCCTGAATTGACAGGGAATGCCGTAAATTCGGAGGCGGGAAAGCCGCTTACATGGCGAAGGGAGCCAGTTAGTAACATCTAAAATGTAGGAATGAAAGGGAGGAGAAACCTCAATGAAACCAACATCTGAAATTTTAGAGCGTATTGAAAAGTGTTCCAGCGAACACAAAGACGGCGTGTTCACAAGGCTTTACAGATATTTGCTTCGTGAAGATATTTACTACGCCGCCTACCAGAAACTTTATGCAAACAAAGGCGCAACAACACAGGGTATCGACGACGATACCGCAGACGGTTTCAGTGACTTCTATGTAAAAGAGTTAATCCAGTCATTAAAGGATGGAACCTACAAGGCTAATCCTGTAAGGCGTGAGTATATTCCAAAGAAAAATGGAAAACTCCGCCCTCTGGGTATCCCGTCTTTCCGTGACAAACTCCTGCAAGAAGTTGTCAGAATGATTTTGGAAGCTATCTATGAACCTGTCTTTGACAGTCATTCCCACGGTTTCAGACCGGGCAAAAGCTGTCATACCGCACTCCGTCAGATTTCTTCTGACTTCACGGGCGTGGTTTGGTTTATCGAGGGCGATATTCAAGGTTGTTTTGATAACATCAATCACGAAAAACTGATTGAAATTTTGAGCAGGAAAATCAAAGACAGTCGTTTTCTGAACATCATTCGCCAGTTTTTGAAAGCTGGGTATATCGAGAATTGGAAGTACAACGCCACTTACAGCGGTTCTCCGCAGGGTGGTATCTGCTCTCCAATACTTGCAAATATCTATCTGAATGAGCTGGACAAGAAGTTTCGGGAAATCGCAGAACGCTTTGATAAACCGAGGTCTGCATATCAGACACCGGAATATCATGCGGCAAGCAAAGAATTAAAAAGACTGTCCTATTGGATTGACCATACCGCTGATGAAGCGGCAAGACAAGAACTGATTGACCAACATAGGGCGCAGAAGAAAGCTATGAGAAATCTGCCCTGCAAACCTGCCGACAACAAGAAGTTTACTTTTGTCCGTTATGCGGACGATTGGCTGGCAGGCGTGTGCGGCACAAAAACGGAATGTGAGGAATTGAAAGCCGAAATCGCTGAATTTCTAAGCACAGAGCTGAAATTAACTCTAAGCGAGGAAAAGACGCTGATAACGCACAGCTCCGAAAAAGTCCGCTTCATTGGCTATGATATTTGTGTCCGCAGAAATCAGGAAGTCAAAGGTCACAGAATGAAAAACGGAACGTGGAGAAAATCCCGTACCCTGCACATGAAAGTCGCCTTGTCTATTCCCCATACGGAAAAGATTGAAAAATTCATGTTTGCAAAGAAAGTCATTCGCCAGCAGGAAAACGGGGAGTTTCAGCCGATACACAGAGCCGGACTTCTCAACCTTGCGGATTACGAGATTGTGGAACAGTACAATGCCGAAGCAAAAGGATTATGCAACTATTACAATCTGGCTTGTGATTATCACACGCTGGACTACTTCTGCTATCTCATGGAGTACAGTTGCTTAAAGACGATTGCCAATAAGCATAAAACCAGTATCCGCAAAATCATTCGCCAGTATAAAGACGGGAAAACATGGTCTGTCCCTTATGAAACTAAAGCAGGGACTAAACGTGTTCGCCCTGTTAAAATCGCAGACTGCAAGCGTGGCGAAGCGAGTGACATTATTTATCAGAGAAAGAAATTTAGCTGGAAAACCACTATCAGACAACGGCTCAATGCCAGAGTTTGTGAATTATGTGGGTGTAAAGAAGCCGATTTGTATGAAGTTCACGTCATACGGAACTTAAACGAGTTGGGTAATTCTGATTGGGAAACCGTGATGAAAAAGAAGCGGAGAAAAACGCTTGTTGTTTGCAGCAAGTGCCATGAAAGAATACACAGACACTAATCAATACGTCAATTACTAATGGGGAGCCGGATACTTCGAGAGGAGTAAGTCCGGTTCCGAGGGAGGGTGTAGGAAACCTGCCGCCAGCGGCGGCAAGGCGCCTTTACCCTACCCTACGATCTTCTTGCCTCCCGCGAGGTGGAGAACATCTTTGAAAACTCGGATTTTGTCTACCTTCTGAATCAGGCATCCGGCGACCGGCAGATTCTCTCGAAGGCGCTGAACATCTCGCCCAGCCAGCAGAACTACATCACCAATTCCAATGCCGGTGAGGGGCTGATCTTCTACGGCTCGACCATCGTTCCATTCAAGGACGATTTCCCGAAGGACACCCAGCTCTACCGCATCATGACCACCCGCTTAGAAGAAACCGTACAGAACTAAGGAGGTTTTTAAATATGAACAAGAACTTCAATCTTGAGAACGCCAAGAGCATCATCGCAGAAGCCAGCGGTGTCCCCGTAAACACCACGTTTGGCAGCATCACCAAGCCGATTGACCTTCTGCTTGAGGTCATCGACATGAGCGCCGATCTCATTGCCCTCATCCACGAGGAAACCGAACTGAAAAAGCACCATCGCGCCTACCTCCACGTTCATGAGGAACTGGAGGACTGCGCCGACCAGATGGCAGAGCGTATGCAGGAGATTTTCGATGAAACCACTGACTGTGTGATCAAGCTGATGAAGGATGTCCACGAGACGTTCCGAGTCCGCAAGCAGGAAGCGGCTGAGGACGATGCCGATACCGTCACCATCGCCAAGGAAGACTACGAAACCATGATCGACGATCTGCTCACGATGTCCGAAATCATTCAGTGCGTCGCAGATATGCGCACGCAGGATGTGAAGGCAATCCACGAGTTCGGCAAGTTCGTCCCCGCCTTTGCCGCCTTTGAGAAGAACCGTCTGAGCCTCTATCGTGAGGCGGCGAAGGAAGCCGAGGAAATCTTCGACCGTTGGGCAGACGAGATTGACGATCTCGACGAGGACTTCATGGAAGATGAGGACTATGAGCCGGACGAGTATTACTCCGACTGATGCCCATTGAAATGTTGTCGGGTTTTACAGCCAACATTTCAATGGAAACACAAATCCAACAGAACAGGAGGTACACCACCATACAACTTGACATCATTCATACCGGCGATTGCCTTGAAATTATGAAAACTCTGCCCGATGATAGCGTTCATTGCTGTGTGACGTCCCCTCCGTATTACGCGCTCCGCGATTACGGCATGGAGGCTCAGATCGGCAGAGAGACAACGCCGAAGGAATATATCTCGCGCCTGACGGAAGTGTTTACCGAAGTCAGGCGCGTTTTGCGTCCGGATGGAACGCTCTGGCTGAACATCTCGGACACCTACGCCGGAAAGGGCAATCAGGGAGATTTCATTGACCCGAAGAACCCCAACGGCAGAAACGGTCAGGCTGTGGCTCTCAACAACAAGGTTGAGGGCTGCAAGCCGAAAGACATGATCGGCATTCCGTGGATGCTGGCTTTTGCCCTCCGTGATACCGGCTGGTATCTGCGCAACGACATCATCTGGATGAAGGATAACCCCATGCCGGAGAGTGTGAAAGACCGCCTATCCCGCTGCTATGAGCATATTTTCCTGTTCTCAAAGTCCAAGAAGTATTTCTTTGACTACAAGGCGATTTCCGAGCCGATTGCCCCTGCAACGGCGGAACGCCTCAAGCGCGGCATGAAAGGCGGCAACAAATACGGCAAGCCCGTTCCCGGTCAGCCTCAGCCGCAGTCCATCAACCGCCCCCGTGAGCATGGCGAGATCAAGGACGCAGACATCAATCCGCTTCGCAATAAGCGCGATGTCTGGAAGATCAACACCGTTCCCTTCAAGGGCGGTCATTACGCCGCCTACCCTCCGAAGCTGGTTGAGACCTGCCTTCTCGCCGGTTGTCCCGAAGGCGGCATTGTGCTTGACCCCTTTATGGGAAGCGGCACAACCGGCATGGTTGCTGCGCAGATGGGGCGTCATTTCGTCGGCATCGAGCTGAACCCTGAATACACCGATCTTGCCTACAAGCGGATTGGAGGTGAAATCTGATGTCCAAGGAACCGGAGCTTAAAGCCCGCGACAAGGTAGTCGTGCGGATGACGCGGGAAGGCGCGGTTGAGGAAAACCTGACGGCTGGCACCGAGCAACGTGTGTCAAAGCGGCTGGAAAATGCGGAGCTGGTGAAGCCCGGTGAGACAGTCGAGCCTTCCGAAGCTCCTTCTGCGGAGGAACAGAAAAAGGTGCAGATGCGCCGTCAGCAGCGTCAGTTTCAGGCGGAACACGCCGAGAATAACGACACGCAGCCGCCCTCGGAAACGTCCGTCACAGAAGAGAAAAGGGCAGAAAATCCACCCCAGAATGCACCTGAACCGCTGCCCTCGGAAACGCCGTTCAAGCCTCCTGTCTTGGAGCAGCACGGCGTTTCTTCGCATACCGGCACGGTGATTGCCGAAACGGTTGTCACGCACAAGCTGCGCAAGACCTCTGCGGTTGAAGCAGTGGATGCAGATGCCGTTCTCACTCAAGCGGCGGAGACTGCCTCTGCAAAGCCGCTCTCGGACGATGCCGTCCCGCCCACGAAGCGGATGCAGAAGCTCGAAAGGAAGTCTGAGAAGGCACATGAGCGTCTGGATGCTGCCCGTGAAAAGCTGCCCACACACAAGGTTCTCAAGAAAGAGCGTGTCTTTGATGAAGAGACCGGAAAGGGCAAAACCCGCCTTCATTTTGAGGATGAGCTGAAAAAGCCCAAGAGCAAAGGCAAGCTGCAATTCGAGGCAGACAAAACCGTCCGCAAGGTCGGTGACACTCTCGCCTCCGGCATTCACGGCAAAATCCATGAGGTCGAGCAGGAAAACTCGGCGGTCGAGGGGGCGCACAAAGCAGAGATTGTCGCCGAGACCGCCGCAAGGCATTTCAGTCATCACAGAGAAAAAAGCGTCAACAAGCCCTATGAGAAGGTTTCTAAGCTGGAACATAAGGCGGATGCTGCTGATGCAAAGCTCCAATATGAGAGAAATCAGCAGGAGCATCCTGAAATGAAGAAGCAGAGCATGAACAAGCACTACCAGAAGCAGAGCATCAAGAAGGAATATGCCGCCGCTCGAAATGCCGGTTCTCAGACTGCCGGGACTGCCACAAAAAGCACCGGCAAGAAGTTCGGTGAGAAGGCGTCCGACAAGATCAAGGAGTTCTTTGAAAAGAACAAGAAGGTCTTCATCTGGATCGGAGTCGGAATTGCCCTTCTCGTTTTGCTCGGTGCCGGTATCAGCTCGTGTTCGATGCTCACCTCTACCGGCTCGTCGGTTATCGCTTCCTCTTATCTCAGCGAGGATGACGCGATGCTCGGTGCGGAGGCGCAGTATTGCCGGATGGAGCAAGAGCTGCAAAGCTATCTCGACACCTACGAAAGCACTCACAACTATGATGAATACCACTTCGATCTGGACGATATTGAGCATGACCCCTATGTGCTGATCTCCATTCTCTCGGCTCTCCACGAGGGCGAGTTCACGCTGGATGAGGTGCAGGGTACGCTCCAAATGCTGTTTGAAAAGCAGTACATCCTCACCGAAGAGGTTATCGTCGAAACCAGATACCGCACAGAAACCGACACATGGACGGACGCAGACGGCAACACGCACACGGAAACCTATCGCGTCCCGTATGACTACTACATCTGCAACGTGAAGCTCGAAAACTTCAACCTCTCCCATGTCCCGGTCTACATCATGTCTCAGGAACAGCTTTCCATGTACGCAACGTATATGTCGGTGCTGGGCAACCGTGAGGATCTGTTCGGTGACTCTCCCTATGTGGACAAGTACATCACCAATCCTCCCGCCGACTACGATGTCAACCCGGAATACTTGAACGACGAGAAGTTTGCGACACTGATCACCGAGGCGGAAAAGTATCTCGGCTATCCGTATGTGTGGGGCGGCTCCAATCCCGACACGTCCTTCGATTGCTCCGGCTTTGTCAGCTACGTTCTCACGAACAGCGGTCTTGTGAATACCGGACGGCTGGGCGCACAAGGGCTTTACAACGTCTGTACGCCGGTTTCAAAGGCGAATGCACAGCCCGGTGATCTCATCTTTTTCGTCGGGACGTATGACACCCCCGGCGTGTCCCACGTCGGCATTTATGTTGGTGATGGGGTCATGATCCACTGCGGCGACCCCATTCAGTACACATCCATCAATTCTTCCTACTGGCAGCAGCATTTTTTCGCCTTCGGAAGACCCGCCTATTAAAAGAAAGGAGTTTTGCATGAATCCCAAGTATCAGAAAGTCCTCTCCGACATTGAGAAGGCTGAAAAGAAGAAGTCCGAAATCGAAGGACAGCTCAAGGAGCTGTACGACAAGAAGACAGAGCTGGAAAACCTTGAAATCATCAATACTGTGCGCTCTATGGTGATGGACAAGGATCAGATTATGGCGTTCCTGTCTTCCATGAAGGGCGGCACCAAGCCCGCTGAAAATACGGAGGTAATCGACAATGCGTAAGAAGTTTCGTTTTCTGACCGTCCTTGCGGTCTGCGTCATGGTTCTGTCCTGCTTCTCCGTGACGGCGTTTGCCTACGCCGATGATACCGAGCAGAACCTTCCCGTCACGGAGGCAACCCAGCCGGAACAGCAGCCTGAAACCACTCCCACGCCGGAAAAGCCGAAGGGTGAGCCGATTGACGATGAGGGCAACGCCTACACCCGCGACTTGCTCTATGACAAGGCAACCAACAAGCAGTTCATCACTGTCCAGACGAAGAACGGCAACACCTTCTTCATTGTCATCGACTACGATGCGCCCATCAACGAGGATGAGGAACAGTATCAGACGTACTTCCTGAACATGGTCGATGAGAGCGATCTGCTTGCGCTGCTGGATGATGACACTGCGGCTGCTCTGACCACCTGTAACTGCAAGGAAAAATGCGTTGCCGGTCAAGTCAATACCGACTGCCCGGTCTGCAAGACCAACATGAGCGAATGCACCGGCACAGCCCCCGTTACACCTGAGCCGGACAAGGATGCGGAAACCGATGTCCCCGCCCCTAAACCCGAAAAGAAATCCAACATCGGCATGATCCTCGTCATCTTTGCCCTTGCCGGTGCTGCGGGTACAGCTTATTACTACATCAAGTTCGTCAAGGGCAGAAAGCTCAAGGATGAGGATATGGACTTCTTTGATGATGAAGGCTACGAGGAAGAGCCGTACATCAACGAGGATGAAGAGCCGCAGATTGCGGAGGATGCCGAAACGGAAGGTGATGAAGATTGATCTTAGTCATTGCTGAAAAGCCCAGTGTTGCCCAGTCCATCGCAAAGGTGTTGGGCGCGACGTCCCGCAAGGACGGCTACATGGAGGGCGGCAATTACATTGTTTCGTGGTGCTTCGGTCATCTGGTGGAGCTGGCAGACGCCAGCTCCTACGATGAGCGGTATGCCAAGTGGCGGTATGACGATCTGCCCATTGTTCCGGAGAACTGGATGTTTGAGGTCACGAAGGACAAAGCACAGCAGTTCAAGGTGCTGTCCTCTCTCATGAAGGACAAGCGCGTCACTGAGCTTGTCTGCGCAACCGATGCAGGGCGTGAGGGTGAGCTGATCTTCCGGCTGGTCTACAACAAAGCCGGATGCACCAAGCCCTTCAAGCGTCTGTGGATCAGCTCGTTGGAGGACTCCGCCATCCGCGAAGGCTTCCAGCATCTCCGGGACGGCAAGGAATATGACCGTCTCTATGAAGCTGCACTCAGCCGCTCGAAGGCGGACTGGATTGTCGGTATCAACGGCACCCGCCTTTTCACCACGCTCTATCACAAGAAGCTGGTGGTTGGGCGCGTCCAGACGCCGACCCTTGCAATGCTGGTGGAGCGCGACGGGAAAATCTCCACGTTCCAGAAGGAGAAGTATTTCAACGTCCACGTCGGCAAGGGCGATCTGACCGCCGATCTGGAAAAGGTTAAAACCGAAGAGGAAGCAAAAAGAATTGCGGCGGCTTGCGAGAAAAAGCAAGCCGTCGTTTCTTCTCTCAAGCGGGAGACGAAAACCGTCAATCCTCCGAAGCTCTATGATCTGACCACTTTGCAGCGTGAGGCAAACCGATACTACGGCTTCACTGCCCAGCAGACGCTCGATCTCGTTCAGACGCTCTACGAAAAAAAGCTCCTGACCTATCCGCGCACGGACAGTCAGTTCATCACGGATGATATGGAGGATACTGCCCGTCAGGTCATTTCCATCGTCTGCCGCCAGCTTCCGCTTTTTTCCGGCGTTTCAATCACTCCGGACATTGCCCGCGTAACCGACAACAGCAAGGTCACGGATCACCACGCCATTCTCCCGACCGTCCAGCTTGAAAAGCAGGATGTTTTCGCGCTTCCTCAGTCGGAGCAGAAAATCCTCAATCTTGTCGGAATGCGCCTTCTGTGTGCGACCGGCGAGAAGCACACCTACGCAGAAACGCAGATCTCGCTCTCCTGCGAGGGCTACGAGTTCAAAACCAAGGGGAAGACCGTCGCTCAAAACGGATGGAAAGCCATCGAAGAGCTGTTCAAGTCCTCCCTCAAGACGAAGGAAAAGGACGATCCCATGAAGTCCCTGCCCAAAGTCCATGAGGGCGATGTTCTGGATGGTGTGTCCGCCAGCGTCACCGAACACTTTACGACACCCCCGAAGCAGTACACGGAAGACACGCTCCTGTCTGCGATGGAGACTGCCGGAAACGATCAGTTCGACGATGACACCGAGAAGAAAGGTCTCGGCACTCCCGCAACCCGCGCCGGTATCATTGAAAAGCTGGTGAAATCCGGCTTTGCAGAGCGTAGAGGAAAGTCCCTCATTCCAACGAAGGACGGCTACAACCTTGTCTGCGTCCTGCCGGAACAGATCACCTCTCCCGCAATGACGGCGGAATGGGAAAACACGCTCATGGAGATTGAGCGCGGCAATGCGGATGCAGACGCCTTCCTCAGCGGCATTGTCCGGATGACCGGTGATCTCGTGAAAGCCTACCCGTTTCTCTCCGATGCCGAAGCCCAGCGTTTCGGCACGGGCAAGGAGGAAATCGGCAAATGTCCTCGTTGTGGATCTCCGGTCTATGTCGGCAAGGGCAACTTCTACTGCTCGAACAAGGACTGCTCCTTCTGCCTGTGGGAAGACAACAAGTTCTTTTCCAGCAAGAAAAAGAAGCTGACCAAGAGGATTGCAAAGGAGCTGCTGGACAAGGGCTGGTGCCGAGTGACCGGGCTTTACACGCCGAAGAAGCCTCAGCTCTATGATGCGGTCATTCGTCTGGATGACAGCGGCGGCAAATACGTCAGCTTCAAGATGGAGTTTGATCGATGACCCGCCCAAAGTATGTTGCTTCATGCAGCGGAGGCAAAGACAGCGTAGCGACGCTCCTGCTGGCGGCACAGCACAATGAGCCGCTGGACAAGGCGGTTTTCAGCGAGGTCATGTTCGACAAGGATACAAGCGGCGAAGTCCCGGAACATCGGGACTTCATCTATGACCGGCTCAAGCCCTTCTGTGAAAAGGAGCTGGGCATCAAGTTCACCATTCTCCATGCAGACAAGACCTACGATGATGTGTTCCATCACGTCATCACCCGCGGACCGCATAAGGGCGAGGTTCGCGGCTTTGCATGGGCTGGTATGTGTGCAGTCAATCGGGACTGCAAAATCCCGCCAGTCCGCAAGTACAATGCCGCACTCTCGCCGGACACTGTGAGCTATGTCGGCATCGCGGAGGATGAGCCAAAACGCCTTGCTCGTCTGGATGGAATAACGAAGGTCAGTCTGCTTGCCAAATACGGTATGACCGAGGCGGACGCCTACAAGCTCTGTCAGGATCACGGGCTGCTTTCCCCAATTTATGCTCACTGCCGGAGAAACGGCTGCTGGTTCTGTCCCAACGCCAGTGACTCGGAGCTGCTGCACATGGTCACGAAGCACCCTGAGATGTTTGACCGACTGATTGAATGGGAGAAGGAAGACAACATATTCCATCGTCGAATGACACGCAGAGAAACCCCATCTGAGGTAAAGGCTCGTTTATTGAGCAAATTCCAGACGGGGTTTTCTTCGCCCAAAAGCAAATAAGAAAAGGAGGTTTGAGATGGCTGAAAACAAAAATGCACAGCAAGTCCGCGAGATTACGGACAAGCTGGAACAGGGCATCAAGGAGCTTTTTGAATCCGAGCGGTTCAAGGAATACCTCCGCACGATGTCCAAGTTCTACAACTATTCCTTCAACAACACGCTGCTCATTGCGATGCAGAAGCCGGAGGCAACCTATGTTGCCGGTTATACCTCGTGGCAGCGCAACTTTGACCGTCAGGTCATGAAGGGCGAAAAGGGCATCAAGATTCTTGCACCCGCGCCGTACAAGGCGCAGGAAGAACGTGAGAAGATTGACCCCGTAACGCAGAAGCCGGTGATCGGCGCAGATGGGAAGGCTGTCACAGAAACAGTTGAGGTTCTGCGTCCTGCCTTCAAGGTGGTGAGTGTCTTCGACGTTTCCCAGACGGACGGCAAGGAGCTTCCGGACATCATCGTCGATGAGCTGAAAGGCACGGTTGAAAACTACGAGGCGTTCTTCGATGCGCTCAAGCAGGAATCTCCCGTCCCAATTTCCTTTGAGGATATTCCGGGCGGGGCAAAGGGATTCTTCTCGCCGGTTGAAAGCCGCATTGCCATTCAGGAAGGCATGAGCGAAATCCAGACGGTCAAAACCGCCATTCACGAGATCGCCCACGCAAAGCTCCACGCCGTCAAGCCGGATGAGAAAGCCGCGCCAGAAGATAAGAAGGATCGGCACACCAAGGAGGTTGAAGCGGAAAGCGTTGCCTACACCGTCTGCCAACGGTACGGCATTGAAACCTCGGACTACTCCTTCGGTTACATCGCCGGTTGGTCATCCGGCAAGGAAACCAAGGAACTGAAAAGCTCTCTGGACACCATCCGCAAGACGGCGGCTGAGATGATCGAGGGCATTGACGCCAAGCTCAAGGTGCTGCTGGCAGAGAAAGCACAGTCCGCAGAGATGGAAGTCGAAGCTCCCGTAAAGGAAGCTGTTCCGGAGGAAAAGCCGGAAGCCCCCATTTACCGCGAGACGGCGAATTACGCCTTTGAAGCCGGTGAACTGGAGTCATATCGTGCTTCTCTCGCCGCAAACGTGGAATGCCGCAGTGCGATTGAGGCTGCAATCAGTTCTAACTACGGAGACAACCGGCTGGATGCGGATGCTGCCGTGAAAAGTGTCCTTGAGCAGTTCTCTCCGGAGCGTGTCCGGTATGTCCTCGCAAACACGATTCAGCAGAAAGACTTTGACGGGCGCATTCCGCAGCCCCTCAAGGAATGGGCGAAGACCGTTGATGTCTGCCCGGAGAATGCCTCCCGCTTCCTTGTGGATAAACCCAATCCCGGACTGACGGCACTTTTCGTGGATGCGTTCCGTCAGCAGACCGAACCCCAGAAGGAAGTCATGCCTGAAAAAACAGAGGAAAGAGACCCGGAGGTTATTGCATGGGAGAATGATGAGATTACCTCTATTGAGGTAAAAACCGTGGAGGTCAAGTCTCCCTTTGCCCCCTTGCCGGAGGAAGCGGCAAAAGCACCGAAAGCGCACCGCCTGACTGCCGAAGAGAAGGAGATCAAAGCCGCCGTCATGGACACGCTCAAGGGGCAGATTGCCTATAACAATGACGGTATGCGGGCGTCCTATCGCGCCTCTAACCATTCCTTCAATCTGCTGGCACGGAACGGCGTCAGGATCGAGGGCAACACGGTTACGCAGAATGGTGAGCCGCTGTTCAAAATCCATCGCCGTCATGCGACGCGGAAAACACAGGGCTGCTATCGTGAGCTGATGCCGACGCTGGAATACGTCAAGCAGGAGCAGAAGCAGGAAAAGCCTTCTATCCGCGATCAGCTCAAAGCTGCCGCGAAAACGCAGCCGGAGAAGAAGTCCCCGGTCAAATCCAAAACACACGACATGGAGTTGTGAGAAAGGAGAAGCATGAAGAAATACACAGACGTTGACATCGTTGCGGAGCTGCAGAAGCTCGTGGACAGTCATGTAGACAGCTACAAGGAAGACTTCGACATCGACAAGCGCATGATGTTGTCAAGATTGGTTGACACATTTTTCTCAAGGACATCATGGACTATGCTGCTATACGCAGAGAATCATAGTATCTCTGTCGCTTGAGCATGGGAGGAAGACCACCATTGGTGGTGCAAATCCTCCGATTGTTCCAATAACTGATAAAGTATCTCCAGATTAGAGACTTCAGTTCGGACACAGTCAGGTTTTCACTGTTGTATCGGTCATACAATAATTCTGTCTTTAGACGCGCCCACATGCTTTCACAACGGGCATTGTCATGGCATCGACCACCGGCACTGTTCATACTTTGGATGATTTCATATTTTCTCAGGGTGCTGCGGTAAAGCTCACTGGTATATTGGCTACCTCGATCGGAGTGAAGCACTGCTCCTTGAATTTCAGGATATGCGATAAAAGCGTTTTCTACCGTATGCTGGCAAAGCGTTGCCTTCATCGTGGTTTCCATTGCCAGCCCCAGTACTGCTGAATCAAAACAATCGAAGATTGCCGAAACATAGAGTTTTCCATCTTTTGCTTTGATTTCGGTGATATCTGTCACGCATTTTTCAAGAGGCTTTTCTGATGTGAAATTTCTCTTAAGAAGATCATCCGATTTACGAGCCTCACGGTCTGCTTTCGTAATTCCTTTCGGATTACGCTTAGGACGATGACTGAGACCGATTTTTTCCATGACTCTATAAACGGTACGCTCACTGGGGATAGGAATGCCATCAGGTCGTTTAAGAGTTAATGCCTGGAACATACGTACACGTCCATAGGTGTCGTTGCAGACATCCTCAGCATGGATTTCAAGCATGGTATCTGCAAGCGTCTGGTATTTCCACGGACGGTCTTTTACGGACAGATATTTATAAAATCCCTGGCGGCTCACATGTAACATACGACAGTAAAAAGCCAGTTTTCCCTTGATGGTGCCATCGTCAGTCTTAATCGCAATGAATTTCATTCTTTCGGTCTTAGAGACTTCCGACGGCTCGCTGCGAAAAAAGCGCTGGCTTCTTCCAGAAACTCGTTTTCTTCTTTCAGACGACGAATTTCTTTATCCTGATCTTTCACGCGTTTTCGAAGCATGGTTAATTCCTCCGCAAGGCTCATGGCAGATTCTGGAGTATGGGCACCTTCTCCAATATCCAGTTGTCCGGTTCTTACGGCTTTAAGCCAGGTATGGATAGTCCCTTCAGGAATTCCTAATTCTTTAGCGGCTTTCGCACCACCGATTTCTTTTGCAAGCTTAACTGCCTGCACTTTGTATTCATAATCGTACTTACGTTGACTTCGTGCCATAGTTGGGCACCTCCTTATTCTCTTGATTATACTATGAAATCCTTGAGAATAGGCTGTCAACTTTATTTATACACCATCAGCATCATCCGCCGCGCTGCCGAAAGCCGGAATCCCGAAGAGAAAACGCTGATGTGGTTCTGCCGTCCGCATGGAACGCACTGCCTCAATGAAAATCAAGTCTTTATTCAGGGAACGCGAGATCACAACACCTTCCGTTTTTACGCGGAACAGACCTACGACGAGTGCATTGCTCGTGTCATTGTCCCGAAAGCCGTTAAGCGCGGCAAGGTCTTCGGAGATGTCTTTGAGATCAACTACCGGGAACAGGCGGCAAATGTGGCGCAGAACTCGGTTGCGCCGGATCACGACCGGCTGACCTTTGCAGACGGCTTTGTGCTGGAAGCCCCCTGCCGCAGCAGCTTCGATGCAGCAATGGCTCTGATCGGTGAGCATGGCGGCGTCAAGACCCACCAGACGCTCCCGAAGGACGCGGATGCTCTGGTGGAAGTGCTGTCTAAGCAGAAAAGCCGCCGTGTCAGACTGCCGGAGGCAGATAGGACAGAGGTGCTTTCGCCGCTCCCCGTCGCAGAACTCCGCAAATATGAGGCAGTCAAAAAGGCTCATCCGGATGCGCTGGTCTGCTTTGCTCAGAACGGCTATTTTGAGCTGTACGGCAAGGACGCAAAGAAAGCCGCGCCGCTTCTCGGCACAAAACTCCTTGAAAAGAAGGTGCGCGGCAAGCCTTCCGTGCCGGTTACTGGTTTCCGTGAAAGCGCATGGGTAGCCGGTTCTCATAAGCTCTGGAAGTCCGGCGTGGATGTCTTTCTCAGCAAGGACGGCGAGACCTTCAAGGAACTCAAAGCCGCAGATTACATTCCTGTCGGCGCGACGCTGAATGTGGATGGCATCAAGTGCAGAATCGAAGCGGTTGATTTTGCCGCTGATGAAGTCCGGCTGACGAACATCGAGGACAAGAACCGCCCCATCCGCTTTTCGGAAAGCATCCAGTATGTCCGCTCCTATGTGGAAGATGCCGGAACAGCCATCTACGACACCATCCCGAAGAAGCCCACTGCCCGTGAATCCATCCGCGACAAGCTGAAATCCGCGCAGAAAGGACAGCCGCCCCACACGCCGAAACCGCAGAAATCAAAAGGAAAGGATATGGAACTCTGATATGAAAAACTTTACCGTGGAAGAAATCAACCTGATGTGCTGCTTCAACACGTCCAGCCGGAAGCGGCTGATTGACGATATGAAGAGCGTCACTCTGAACGACGTGGACGGTGAGATCGCGGAGCTGATGTACAAAACCGTCCGGAAGCTCGAATCCATGAGCGACGCGGAGTTTGAGGAACTGTATATCATGCCGGACGGCATGGTAGATGACTGAAAGGAGGATGCCTATGCCCGTATTAGACGGTGATTTTGAAGCCTTCGTCACAAACCTTGGCAAGTACAACGAGGGTATGCTGGTCGGTGAGTGGGTAAAGCTGCCCACCACCGAAGAAGAGATGCAGAAGGTCTTTGAGCGCATCGGGATCGGCAAGCAGGATGAGTTCGGTCAGCCCTATGAAGAGTGGTTTATCACCGACTACGAATGTCCGATCTACGGTGTTCAGAAGATGCTTGGCGAGTACGAGAGCCTTGATAAGCTCAACTACCTTGCCGCTTTGATTGACGAGCTTTCCCTGAGCGATCAGGAAAAGCTCGTTGCCATTATGGAGGCTGGCTGCGATGAGGTCAGCGACATCGACGATCTCATCAACCTGACGTTCAATCTGGACTGCTACGACATCATGCCCGGTATCAACGACGAATCCGACCTCGGCTATTATTACGCCCACGAAGCCGGTATTTACTCCGAAAAGGATCTCGGTCCTCTGGCAAATTACATCGACTATGAACGCTATGGGCGCGACATTGCGATGGATGAGCAGGGACGCTTCACTGATGAAGGCTATGTCCGTGTTGCAAGCGAGAGGTGGGACAGGCAGTTTAACGGTGAGCTTGATGATATTCCCGATGAATACCGGATCACCGGCTCAGGGGAAGTCACCGAGCGTGACAGCACCATCGCCGTTCTCATTGTTGAGCCGGGAAAGGAGCCTTATGTGAAGGAGATTGACTCCGGTCTGGAGTCCTTGCAGCATGAGGTCGGCGGTTACATCGAGGCGATTTATCCCTACGAAGACCCGGTTGCCTTAGTTTGCAATGAGGAAGGCAAGCTGGAAGGTCTGCCCCTGAACCGCGCTCTGCGGGATGAGGACGGTGACATCTACGACGTTGTTGCCGGAACATTCTTGGTAGTCGGCTTGACGGATGACAGCTTCGGTTCTCTGACCGTAGAGCAGATGCAGAAGTTCTCCGACCTCTTCAAAGTTCCGGAGCAGTTTGTTAAGTTGGGCGATAAGATTGTTGCGATCCCCATGATCTCGAAGGAGCAGCAGAAGCAGGAGAGCGTTGAGCAGAAGGACTTTGAGATGAATGCCGACACCTCCGGTCTGACGGTTGCCGGTCACATCGGGACATGGCACACCATTGACCAGCACGAGGTCGGCGGTCACAGCTTTTACCTGATGGAACATGACACCTACGGCGATGAAGCGGCTTGCATCATCGTCGATGAGCGCGGCAAGCTCGTTCTTGATGATGTCTACAACGGCTTTGACGATGACACGCTCCGCCTTCTCGACCTTGAGGTCAAGGAAGTGCCGGAAATGCCCGATCCTGCGCTCTCTGTTCAAGATATGAAGGACTACGGCTACGCATGGGCTGGCGTTCTTCCCGCCGGTCAGGAGGCGGCAGAGAAGGCTTTGGAGAAGGGCTGCGAGGTTTACCGCCTCTATTCCGATAACACCGAGGGCTTGTGCGTAGATGCCAAGGAGATTGCCGATCATGCAGCAAAGGGCGGAATGCTCGGTATCAGCAAGGAAAGCTGGATGGCGGCTCTTGAGAAGGAAAACTACCTCAAGGCGGCGGAGATGTCGATGGAGGATGACTACGGCATGATTGATGGGATCATCAACAACGGTCCGAAGGAGGACAAGACCGCAGAGGTCAAAGCCCCCGAAAGGGGCGAAAAGTCCTCCATCATGGACAGGCTCAAGTCTGCAAAGGCTGAAAAGCAGAAGGAATGCTGCCCTCCCAAAAAGCACAAAGGAGAGATTGAACTGTGAGCAGAAGTCAGAAATGGCGGCAGGAGTGGTCGTTCTTCATCGGGGACAGCGGACGCCGGAAGTATAACCGCTTCTGCGTCCGCTGCGTCCATAGCTGCAAGCAGAGCTTCCGTGCGGATCTCATCGCCTGTCCGCACTTCTCCCGCAAGGCGGCGCAGTGTAGACAGTTAGGGGTCGAAAAAGCCTGTGATAGCAAGCCCCAGAGCGGCGCAAATTGACCAACCTAAGTGATTGTATTCCCTGCGCAGTTTCTTCTTTAGCGCGGAAATAAGTGTCGATTTCGGCACTTGTTTGAATGCCCGGAAAACGAACCAAGAGCCTCTGTCGATGCCCGTTTTGGGTGTCGGCAGAGGCTCTTTTTTTATGACATATTCAAAATAGCGGACAGCAACTCTTGAACCTGTTGCCGGTATTCCGGCTTTATATCCGAAATACGTCTGGCAAGCGCAAGGGCTTCCGTTTCTGGCTCGTCGGTCCCAAAGATAATTCGGTCCGCACTGACGCCCAGCAAACGGCAAAGACGCTGCAAGGCTTCAAGAGAAATACCGGAAGCACCACGCTCAATAGCGCTCAGGTGATTCGGCGTCATGCCAAGCATTTCTGAGAGCGTGTCCTGCGTATAGCCCGCCTGTTCTCTTGCCACTTGAATATTGCCGCCGATTTCAATATTGATGTCCTTCTTCTCTCGCATAGCCTCACCACCTTTGCATTTAGTGTACCTAACGGCGGTGTCATTATCCACGGTACGCCGTCGTTGATTTTACTAACGACAATGCGTTGACTGTCCGTGATGAGGGTGATAGAATGGAGTTACCTACCAAAAGAGTGAAAGAAGGGGTGTCATGTCACGCATTATTGAGTTTAGAAAGTCTGCTCAAAAAGCTGCAAAGCAATCCGTTCAAGGCAAGACTTGTGCGTTTACCGGTCATAGACCGCAGAGTCTTCCGTTCGGCTTTGATGAATCCGATAAGCGTTGTACTTCTTTGAAATCTGTTATGCGGGATCAGATTGTAGCACTCATCGAGAACGAGGGCGTCACGCATTTTATTACCGGCATGGCTCTTGGCGTCGATATGTACGCTGCGGAAATTGTGCTCGATTTGAAATCAAAATACCCTCACATTACTCTGGAAAGTGCAATCCCTTGTGAGACACAAGCGATCAAATGGTCTGTGGCTTCACGGGAACGGTATTATAATATCGCGGCAAAGTGTGACAAGGAGACCATGCTGCAACGGGAGTACACGACGGACTGCATGGACAAGAGAAATCGATACATGGTCGATCACGCCGATTATATTCTCGCAGTATGGAATGGATGCCCCAGCGGTACCGGGAACACCGTGAGATATGCCCACAAAAAGGGCAAATCTATCATCGTTATCAATCCGGTTTCCCTTGATGTCACGCGGGAATAAGGCAAAAATCCCACTCCTGAATCAAGAGTTGTGAAAACCGTGAAGTATTTCCCGATAGTGAATACACATTGCACTACTCGGTGATTATTGGAAACGTGTACGGCGTATGCTGCCCAGTGAACATCTCCACGGAACACATCGAATTTTCACGGCTTCGTAAAACGGAAAGTGTCACCTTATGAACAGTCCCTTGCCGAGAGAAAAATAAATCGCTGGAAACGGGAACGCCCCCGGCACTGTGCGTCTGGCACAGTGTCGGGGGCGTTTTTCCGTGTCTTAGTTATGAGCCAGTTCATTTAGGAGCAGCTTTCGATAGTCCACATCCAAGACGCAGCGATGGAAGTCCATCAGACGGTGTTCGTCGAACAGCTTTTCACAAAGCTTGGTCAGCGGATGATTCATCAGCTTTGCAGAAATGCCAGTCTCGTTGAAAAACCTTGCCCATGTGAAGACCTCTTCTAAATCCTCCTGCCCAAGCGTGGCAGGAATGATGGCGTTGCAGAGACGGACAATGGGGCTGTCCGTAAATCGCTCTGCGACTTCCTCCGGTGTGCATTCATAGCGGTCACAGTCAAAGGAAAGCGCATCCTCAATTTTTAGATAATTTTCGATTTCATCCCGCGTCAAGGTTATGGTGTAGTCTCCCATACCGGACGGCACATCAATATTCTCCATGACATCAAGTTCGTAACGGGATCCGCCGATGATCGCTTCAAAGGAGAAGGACTGGCAGATTACTGCTGGGTTTTTGTCTATCTTGTCCTCATTTAGAAATGACAGCGGATTATACTCCGTCAGTTCCCAGTCGATTTTTCCTCTCTCTGTTTGCTCGGCAATCTGCTGGATCAGATGTTGTTCTTCTTCGTGCAGATTTTCATTGTACAACATGATACACCTCCGTTTTCTGATTCTCGTTTTTTGGGGGGCTACTCTATGTTTCCGAAGAGACTGCCGTTGGTATCATCATTCGCTGGCTGAGGGCAGACCTTCGTAAAACTTCCTCAGTTCGTCCAAACTGCTTGTCCGATTTTTGATAGGCAGTGAGTCCCATGTAATGTCATGATAGCGTTCCGGCGGCTCGTCCCGCAGTCTTCGGTCGATAATGCAGACAATGCCGGTGTCTGTGAAATTGCGGATCAATCGCCCGATACCTTGCTTGAGCTTGATAATCATTTCGGGAACGCGGACATCCATCAAGGCATCTTGGGCAACGGAACACTTATACTCAATGATTGGGTCAGGCACAGGAAACGGAAGCCGGAAAATGATCACATTGGAAAGGCTTTTTCCTTCAATGCTGATACCTTCCCAATATGCGCCCGTCCCCAGAAGCACGGAGTTCGTATCTTCCTTAAACTCATTCAGCACCTTGTCCTGCGACGATCCCGGCTGTTGCATCAGGATTTTGTACGGAAGATTTTTCTCACTGAGAATGGAGTAGACCTCTTCCATGTCGGTCTTCGCCGTAAACAGCACGAGTGCCTTCCCGTTGGAAATGTTCAGGATCTCAAGCAGCCGCTCCACGCCCTTTTCAATGAAGGCTTCGTGTTCCTTGGTCGGATGCGGGAGATCGTCGCAGTAGTAGATCATGGCGTGTTCATCGTATGGATATGGGGAAGGCTTCGGTTCGGATAAGCAGCCGCGTTCACCAACCGGAAAGCCGGTATTGCTGATAAAGTAGGAATACTGTTCTTCCAGAGACCCGCTCGTGGCGTTCGTCAGCGTGGCAGAGGTCAAGATGGTTCTTTCATCACCATTGAAGTATAGGCGGCTAACAATTTCCCTTGTGTTTTTAGGGCAATAGACAATCTCCGTGTTACTACCGCGCTGCTCAATCCAGATCAACATATCATCTATCCGGTCAAGAAGCTCCGAAAGGGACTCACTGACCGCATCCAGATCGTCAGAGGCAGCAAAGGAACGGTTGTTTCTGAAATCCATGCTGGAATAAATCTGAATGCTGGACGAAAGGTTATGTATGGCGGCGTTCATCTCGGTAAGCAGCTCAACCGCACTGCCGTTTTGGTCGAAGAAAAAGCGGTCAGCATAGCGCATATCCTGTTCTGCCTCGTTGATCTGCTTTTGGACTTGCGCTTTCAGGCAGTTATAGAAGGCGATGATCGCGCTCTCTGCCTCTCGCTTTTCACCGGACACACTGCTCTGGTCAGAGGACCGCAGCTCATAGAATGCACTCTTGATCATCCCAAAGAGCATACCCTGTCCGAAACGTTCCGTTGTAGCACTACGCACCTTATCATCTAAGTTGTGCGCTTCATCCACGACAAGCAGATCAGCGGCGGCGTTAATCAGCCCGTCCTGACCGCGCCGGAGCTTCATGAGATGCTGGGTGAGAAAGTCCTGATTGCACAGAACAACGCCCTCCGTATACTTTAATGCTGCGCGGACCTTGTAATACTTGCACTTCTTTTCACAGGAGCCACAATTCTTCATGCTGAACCGCTGCACGTTTACCTTGTCCCAGACGCCTTGCGGCAAAACCTCCGGGAAATCCTTGCGTTCCTCATACTTTTGCTTGATTCCTTCTTTAAGCGCGTCCGGTGGGTCTGCTTTCGGATCACACATATATTCATCTGCGCGTTTGTTGCAGAGATAATGGGTCTGTCCTTTTGCGAGGATGACATCTCTGTTCAGCCCAAGAAGGGGCATTACTGCGTGGACATCACGCCAGAGCTGTTCTTGAAGCGCGATGGTCGAGGTTGCAATGATAACCGGCTTGTTCATGCGTTTGCTGTACAGCAGCACCGGCACAAGATAGCCAAAGGACTTGCCAATGCCCACGCCAGCTTCAATCGCAAAGTGCTGATCGTTTATGAGGGCGTCCACAATCTCAAAGGACATATCCTGCTGCCCTTCACGCATTTCCAATCCATGCTGCGGGGCTTCATCCCAAAAGAAGGTGCTGACTTGCTCACTCGTGGAGTACAGCTCTGCTTTTCTGCGCTTTTTCCGTTCCTCCGATGTATTGAATCCAAAATAGAATCTGTTGTCCATCCACATTCCTCCCGGAATAGAAACCAAGGCTATCCGCGTTTCAGTTCAATGCTGACGTTTCCGTTCTCGTCGATAGTCAGCGTCATGTGCCTGATGTGCTTCTCATAGAACTGCCGCCGCTCTGCGGGAGACATTTCGATCCTCGTGTTTCGCAGAGCTGCATCAAACATATCGTTGACGTTCAGGTGAACGGAGTTGTCAATCCAGCGGTACATCTCCTTGAACAGTGCGTTTTTCTTGATGTCCTCGCTGTTGCCGGAGTAGAAGTCATCCAGATAGCAGTAGAATATCCCGGATTCTGCAAGTGCAGCCTTCATATCCGGTCCGCATTTTTCCCGCTCAATCATGACAAGGAATCTGGCGTCCGGTAAGGAAGAAATTAGCCCCCAGTAGTCGGAATCACTTGAGACGATGACGAAGGAATCCACTTGCTTCTGGTAGTGTTCCTGACAGGCTCTTGCAGTGAGCTTGATGTCTACCAGTGATTTGTTCTGCTTGATCCGCTCAATCATGATATGTTCAACGGGGATGCGGGTGTAGTTTTCAAGAATCCGCCATGCCGTAGCAGTATGCACGTCATCAAAGAGAATGATCGCCGTAATCTTCTGCATGACCTCATAATCAAGGTTTTTGAGCGTGGCGCACAGCTTGTACGGGTCAGAGTTTTCGCAGTCCACCACCAATACGGTCTTCTCACTGTCATCTATGAAGTCGTAGATATTATTTTTTACAAAAGACCCTGCATCGGAGACTTTACTGTATTCCGTGAAGGCGTCGCAATGCCATTGATAAAGCAGCGTTGCAAACTTCTTATCATTATAGAGGACATTACCCTCGTCCATCGGTACCCAGTTGATGTACATTTGATAGGGGTAGTAGGAGAGACTTGCGTAATAGATGTCCGCAGCATCTTTCGTTCCGTCCTCTGTCAAACCGTTTGGCATGATGAACAGCTCTTTTATGTACGCCCAGTTAATCCAGATTGGAAAGAGGCTTTTGCAGTTGTTGATGCGGTCTGAAATCAGCCGGTTGATCTCGATAATGTGGTGGCAGAGCTTTGTACTCGACTTTTTGATAAAGCTGATTCCGTCATTTGAAAGCTGCTGCATACTGGACATTGGAAGGATCTCAGGCATCGAAAGAAGCCCACGGTATTCCATCCGTATGATGTCATTTATTTTCCGGTAATTGCGCTCAATGGCGGTGCGGATGATACATAGATTACGAATGATACGGGCATTTTTATCCTGTTCAAGCCGGTTGTATATCTCTATCTTCGGCGGCTCGTGTTCATTTTGGAAAATACGAAGCGGGACGCCGATCAGATATGCTACCTTTGACACAAGCTCATAGGTGCTGTCTTTATAAGCAATCTGCTCTCCGGCATATTCGACGCCATTCAACATGACTGAATTGCCCATGATCTACTCCTTTCGATGGAACGTGGGTTATTGAGCGTACTTTTTGAAGTTTTCAGCTTGTTCCAGAACCTCCTTGTAGACATCATCAATGGTTACGGGGGGATAGTCAAATTCATCCAGTAGCAGTATGAGGTCAACTTGCAGATTTGCCTTAATGTCATCACGGGTAGACCAGTCGGTGTATTTAGCTTTGTCATCGACAATAATCTTAATCCGCTTTGACAATTCAATCATCTTATCGTCCGGGTACTCGAACTCATACTTCTTGGCAACCGCCTTGAGAATGTCATAAAAGGCTTTTTCCTCGTAGTCAATTCCCATGCCCTTGAAGGAGTCTTTTTCCTTTTTGAGTTCTTCAAGGAGCTTCGCAAGCTGCTCCGCCACATCGTCAAGGACTTCATTAGCAAAAGCCTCATCACGACGGCGATTGTTGTACTCATCAACAACCCGCTTGAGGCGGTCTGAGAACTCCATGCCCATAATGCGGTTGACCTTTTTATACTCATCAATCGCCTGAGAGAGAAGCCGCTGCAATACCTTGATTTTAGTGTTCGGTAATTGGATCGCGTTGATCTTATCCAGATACTCGTCACTGAAAATATCAACAGAGATATGCTTTCCCGTTTCAAACAATTCCTCTATACCATCAGATTGAATTGCACCTTCAAGAAGTTCACGGACGCGGGCATTCATTTGTGAAATGTCGGGGGCATCGCCCTTTGTGAGTTTGAAAAGAATAGAGCGCACAGCACAGTAGAAGTGTAGATAGTCCTTTTCTTTATCAGAGATAGCCTCACTTGAACTGCATAGGTTGAACGCTTGTTTCATGCGTTTGACTGCCGCCATAAAGCGAGTTTCCAAATCTTCCGTGAGCTGTACATACTCAACAGCCCGATTGAGGCAAGCAAGCTGCTCTTTCGGTGAGCCGTTGAAGTAATCCGTGCTATTGAAGTTGTGGAACATCTGAGCCAAGACATCGAGCTGGTCTTTAACAATCGTGATAGACTGCTCGACGCCTTCAAACTCATCGCTCTCAAAGTTGGTGTATTTCTTGAGGGCGAGATTCATGTTTTTCTTAATGCCGATGTAGTCCACGATCAAGCCCTTGTCCTTGCCGGTATAGACGCGGTTGACGCGGGAAATCGTCTGGATAAGGCTGTGCTGCTGGATGGGCTTGTCGATGTAGATTGTGTCGAGTGCCGGTACGTCGAAGCCGGTAAGCCACATATCAACAACGATGGCAATTTTGAAGTTTGATTTAACGTTCTTAAACTGACGGTCAAACTCCTTGCGATCATCTTTCGTTCCCAGCATTTCATAAAGCTCAGGCTCATCATCTTTATTTCGCGTCATGATGAGCTTGATCTTCTCGATGGGTTTGAGTTCCTTTTTCTCTTTTTCCGTCAGTTGAACCCCGTCAGGGCAAACCTTTTTCTCTGCCCATTCCGGTCTCATTCCAACTATAATCTGATAAAAAGCGTATGCAATCTTGCGATTAGAGCAGACAAACATTGCTTTTCCTGCAACGGTAGCTCCTTCGGCAACGCGGGTCTCATAGTGGTTAATGAAGTCCTCCGCAACTGCGTGAAGTCGGTCAGGATCACCGATGATCGCATCAATATGAGCAACCGCCTTCTGGCTTTCCTCAATCTGATGCTCATTTGCACCTTCAACAGCACAGCGGTCATAATAATCTTCAATTTCCCGAACCTTTGCCTGATCAAGAGTGACCCGTGCAGCGCGTCCGTCGTAGACAAGGTTGACTGTGATACCGTCTTTGACCGCCTCTGTCATTGTGTAGGCATCGACAACCGGACCGAAGACTTCAATCGTGCCATCTACGGGCGTGCCGGTGAAACCGACATAGGTAGCATTGGGGAGAGAATCGTGTAGGTACTTTGCGAATCCATAGCTTCGCTCTACACCTTCGGCAGTGACCTTGACTTTCTGATCGAGGTTTATCTGACTACGGTGTGCTTCATCGGATATGCAGATCACATTCGCTCTATCCGTCAGAAGCTCCAAGTCCTCGGTGAACTTTTGGATGGTGGTCATGTACACCCCACCGCTTGCCCTGCCTTGAAGTTCCTGACGCAGCTTTTCGCGGGAATCAATGCTCACAACGGTTTCGTCACCAATGTACTTCTTGGATGCTACAAACTGCTTTGAGAGCTGGTCATCCAAATCCGTTCGGTCGGTAATAATCAGGATTGTAGGGCTATGGAAGAAGGTACTCTTCATAAGCATTCTTGTGAGGAAGAGCATAGTATAGCTTTTTCCGCAGCCTGTCGCGCCGAAGTATGTGCCGCCCTTGCCGTCCCCCTCCGGTCTGAGATGTGCCTTGATATTCTCAAACAGCTTGACCGCAGCAAAATACTGAGGATAGCGGCAGACGATTTTGAGGTCTTTGTCCGAGCTATCAGGGAAATAGACAAAATCCTTGATGACTGCCAAAAGCCGTTCTTTGCGGAACAGTCCACTCACCATAGTTACAAGGGAATTGATGCCGTCCAATTCCTTATCGTCAGCTTCAATCTTTCTCCACGCATAGAAGAAGTCATACGGGGAGAAGAAGGAACCGTATTTATTATTTGCACCATCGCTTATGACGATGAAGGCGTTATACTTGAAGAGTTCAGGAATATCACGGCGATAACGCACGGTAAGCTGAGTATAGGCGTCCATGATCGTTGTGTTTTCTTTGACTGCGCTCTTGAACTCAAGCACAACAACAGGAATGCCGTTGATGAAGACAATCCCGTCCGGTATGCGTAGCTGGTTGTTGATGCCTTCAATTTCAAATTGATTGACGATCTTGAACACGTTTTTCTCTGGCTCATCAAAGTCAATCAGCTCAATGAAAATGTCTTTCTTTGTGTGATCCTCACGGTTGAAGATGAAGCCGTCACAAATCATTTTGCAGACTGCTTTGTTTGCTTCGTAGATCGTACCGGAAATAGACCTCAGGCGAAGGATGATGCTATCAACTTCGCTTGGGGTAAGTCCCTCTGAGGCATACCTGTTCAGGAGGTATTTCCGCAGATCGTCGATAAGCAGAACCTCAGAGCGTTCACGGTGGATCTGCTCACCATTCAAATAGATATACCCTTCATCTTGAAACAAATCCATGATGGACATTTCAAGAGAATGCTCATTGAAGTTCGCCATTATCATTTCCCCCTAACTGCCTCTGCATTTCTGCTTCAAAGGCTTTTTCACTTTGCTGGAAGTCGTACTCCTGATACTTCAAACCCAGACGTGCCAGCATGAGTGTACCTTCCCAGTCATCTATATTTGAGTATTGAGTTGCGTGGTTTACATCTGTGAGAATACCAAGAAACAAGCCCGTACAATCAAGCGCAAAGTCTATCATTTCCTGAACGTCCGGATAGGAAATAGGGTAACGATTCGGAAGGTTTTCACTGTTCACGATGCGCTTCTCATCGTTGTGGGCATAGAGTTTGTTTCTCTGCATTCGGATGTTATCTCTCTTTTTACTCAGTCCGTTGAACCGCTTCTGATATAGGTCTAAAAATTCTGGAAAAGTCAAATCCACCCGAACAGGAACATTGTCCGCATCAGGAATATCAAACGCGGCGAAGAGTTTTCTATCTGCCTCAACCCGATCCTTAAAAAAGCATTCCTCTTGCGGCTTGAGTTGGTGCTGATATGGGATCGGGTAGAAAAAGGTTGTTCCGTCATGATCCACCGTCAAAGTTTCTCTGTACTTCGGGAAAAGGTCTTGATTTCCCTTGCATTTAACAAGGAGGGTTCCAATGGACACGACACCATTCGAGGTATCATACAGTTTGGCAATCTCCATGAAACAGGCTTTCATCAGAGCATCATAGACTGTATGGTAGAATGCTGGCGAAACCTTCATCTCTTCGGCATAATTACGTTGGTTCTTCCGATACTGCTGCATGATCAGGTAGTAGGCTTTTGCGTCGAAAGCTCCCTGGTGAAGTTCTTCGGCAATTCTGATCAATGTTTCCTTGTCCATTTTCGTCCCTCCCTTCGTAGGAAAATGATAATTTAGCGGCTTAGCCAGCCAATCGAGAAAGCAGCAAATCAGATAGCTCTTGAAGCCGAATGATCTCACGGCTGTTTGTGAAAATGGTTTCAAAAATTGATGTAGCTTTTCGATTAAAGAGTTCTATCTGTTCAGTGACCGGCTTTGGAACTTCTATATTATTTAAGATTTCCTGCGTGAGCAACTGCTGACCAGTTCCAACGTGGTGATTGAAAAGATTCAGTCTCTTCAAAAGGAAATAATCGAAAAACTCATCCTTTGTGATTTTTGATTTTGCGAAAATTGCATTGTCGCTTACCCAGCATATTCCTTGTTCAAGGTAAACGCTTCCGCAATATGCACCAACACGACCGATTAGGACTGCGTTTTCAATGTTGTGATGGTCTGTGTAGGAAAGAACGCCATTTCCTCCGTAAACAGGGATAGGTCCATCTGTTTTCGGGCGCGATTTTCCGTTACCGAAAGTCATTAGCTCACCCAATTTGGAGTGTTCTGATGTGTCTTTTGAAAAAAACGTCTTAGAATGCGACGCCGCCAGTACCGCTTCTAAATTATCATTTATCTTCCGCTTGAGTTCAATCCGATCCGTAATCGTATTGTATGCCTTTACAATGCTGCGTTGCTTCTCGATAGAGGGGACAGGCAGTTCAACCTTGCACATTTCATCCCAGTCCATAATTTCCCGGACGCTGCCGTGAGACTTAAAACGTGCATAACGATCAAACTCCGGTCTGCTGAACCAGAGCATTAGGTATTCGGGCAGTAGCTCGTTTTCATCTTTCACTTCAAAAACGGTATAGATATTGCTGACAAGCCCCTCATCATAATCCGTTAGAAGAGCAATACCAATTTTGTCTCCACGCCGAGAAGTATCTGGAATGTAGGTAAACTGCCCCCGTTTGACTACCTTGTATTTCGTAAAGTCGGTACCAACCGTGTTTGCAATAGAGGGAATGAACATCTTTTGGACGGAAACACCTAAAAGGTTTTCCTCTTTTCCGTCTGTGTTCCTGACATCGACTTGGCGAATGAAGTCTCCAAGCAGCCTATATCCTTCTTTCATTGTGACACCTCACCCTATGTATTTTCTGTGTGCCAGCTTGACGTTTTGCTGTTTGACCATAGCATAGTGCATGGTCGTGTCGATCTTCTGATGCCCTAAGAGCTGCTGGACTTGCTCTATGGGCATTCCTTTATCTATGGCTGATGTTGCCAATGTTCTTCGGAACTTATGTGGGTGGACACGAGGCAAATCCAGTCGTCGTCCCAACTCCCGCAATCGTCTTTCAATACCGCCGATCTGTAACCGCCCATGTGGGGATGCCAGAGAAACAAACAAAGCGGGATTGCTGTCACTACGGCTCTCCAAATAGTTTTGAAGGTGAATCTTCGTCCTGGCATCGAAGTAAACGATTCTTTCCTTGCTGCCTTTTCCGAACACTACGCATTCGCGCTCGTTGAAATTGATGTCATCTCTGTTGAGTGCGCTCATTTCTCCGACACGCATTCCAGAGGATGCCAACAGATCAATCATGGCGAGATCACGGATAGAAGAGCAGTTATCTCGCATGATCTCCAAAGTCTCGTCTGAATAAGTCTCTTTGATTACCTTCGCCGTTTTGACCTTATGTATGCGGCGAACCGGACTTTTCACGATATGATCTTCATCCTCCATCCACGAGAAGTAGCTGGATAGAATCCTGCGAATGTTATCAATCGTGACCTTGCTGGATTTTCTTTGCGTTTGGTAGTCCGTGAGATACCTGCGCAAGTCTTCTGTGGTGATTTCCTGCGCCAATTTTCCAATGCCGGACAGCATTGCAAAGATGGTCTGGCGATAGTAGTTCAGCGTTTTTTCCGAGCAGCCCTCAATTCGCTTGGCTGTGATAAACAAGGAAACCGTGTCTACGCTTTCACTTACATCAGCAGCTTTGTCTCGATGGACTGTTACGCCGGTCAGTGCCTTCTCAAGTACAGCTTTAAGCTGCTTGAGCTGTGCATTGTTCAGATACGGAAGCATCTGCCGCTGCACTTCTTGAATTAGATGTTCTTTCATTGTCGTTTCTCCTTTGTTTTAACTCAGAGAACGACAATCAGTGGCAGTTCCTTGTGGTAAAACTCTCGCCACTGGTGAGAGTTGTGGACTGTAAATGATAATTTAGCGGCTCAAATGCGAGCATATTTCAAGGAATATACAGCAAATAACGCTTCAATAACAGGCAAACTCAAAGATTACTCAGTTATGCAGTACGGTTACACTGAAACAGCTACCACCGAACCAGTTGGACCGAAGTTCTTGCGTATAACAGACATCGCTCAAAATTATATTGATTGGAATGGTGTACCATATTGTCCAATCAGCGAGGAAAATCATGAAAAATATGTTCTCTCGGAAGGCGATGTCGTTGTAGCTCGGACAGGAGCAACCGTGGGGTATGCTAAAATGGTCGGCAGAAATATTCCCGATTCTGTATTTGCATCGTTCCTTGTTAGAATAAGACCCATTGATGACGAATACAGATACTACTTTGGACTTGCAATTACATCTGCCGAGTTCCTTAATTTTGTTCAGACGAACGCTGGGGGTTCAGCTCAACCGCAAGCAAATCCTCCGCTTTTAGGGGAATTTGAGCTTTCTATTCCTAATAAGCAAAGTCTGCCAGAGTTCAACACAAAGATTTCCTCGTTTCTCGGAGTTATCGAGTCTAATGAAACGGAAATATCAAAGCTCCACGAGGTCAAAGATACAATGGTGAAGATGTTATCAAGCCGCTAAATTATCATTTATCTCCTTCTTCATAGCAATTCGCCTTGTGATTGCTCGATAGGATTCTACTACATCAAGCTGCCGCTCGTAGGGAGGAACCGGGAGCTGAATGCGGCAAAGATCATCCCATGAGATGCCGCCACGAACACTGCCATCCGTCATGAACCAGCATTCACGGTCAAACTCCGGTCTACGAAACCACATCATCAAATACTCTTCATTTAAGACATCGCGGTCAATAATCTCAAACATGAAATACGCCGGAGAAACTATTGCGGCGTTGTCTTTCTCATAGAGCGCAATCGGAAGACGTTCATCGCGTCCAACGTGCATTGGGTTACAGGCAAATAGCCCCTTGCTGATCAGTTTATACCGACTCAAATCTGTGCCAATTACATTTGCGACGGAAGGCATAAACTCTTTGTCGATGCTTATGCCAAGAACAGTGCTGGTGACTTCCTCGGAGTTTCGATAATCAACAAGCCGAATGTGTTTACCAAGAGGTTCATAATTCGATTTCATAGCCCAGCTCCTTAAACACGGTCAACAGGTCTGCCTTTGACTTTTCTTCTGCAATGAGCAGATCACGCAGTTCACTTTGCAGCGCCTTCATTTTCGTATCAAAGTCGATGTTCTCATCGCGGTTTACAAACTCAATGTAACGGCTCGGAACAAGGGTAAAGCCCTTTTCAGCAACCTCATCGAAGGATGCGCTGTAACAAAATTCAGGCATATTCTGATAAGTTTCTTCATAGCCTTCCTGCTGCCATGCGTGATAGACGCCCGTGACTTTTGCACGGTCTTCTTCTGTCAGTTCAATATACTTCTTTTCATAAGGGCTTCCCATTTGCCGCAAGTCCATGAAAAGGATCTCGCGCTCACGGTTACGGAAGCGTTTTACTTCACCGTTTTCTTCAACCACACGAGCCTTTTTATTCTTGTTCAGAATCCAAAGCGTAACGCTGATGTCCGTGGTGTAGAAGAGGTTTCGGGGAAGGATAATGATTGCCTCGACGAGATTGTTCTCTATAAGCTGACGGCGGATTTTTAACTCTGTACCATCGTCAGATAGTGCGCCGTTTGCAAGCAGGAAACCGGCAACACCGTTCTGAGAGAGCTTTGAAACAATGTTCAGAATCCAGCCATAGTTTGCGTTACTCGTGGGCGGAACTTCATAGCCGTCCCAGCGCGGATCATCAATCAGCTCATTATCACCACGCCATTCTTTCTGATTAAAAGGCGGGTTTGCCATAATGTAATCTGCCTTGAGGTCCTTGTGCTGGTCATTGGTGAATGTGTTCGCTGCCATTTCTCCGAGGTTTGCAGAGATGCCGCGAATAGCCAGATTCATTTTGCACAGCTTGTACGTCGTGTTTGTATATTCCTGACCATAGATAGAGACCTTCTTCTTGTTGCCGTGATGTGCCTCCACGAACTTCATTGACTGCACGAACATACCGCCAGAACCGCAACAAGGGTCGTACAGAATGCCATCATACGGTTCAATCATTTCTGCAATCAAATTGACAATACACTTCGGCGTATAGAACTCGCCCTTGCCCTTGCCTTCCGCAAGAGCAAACTTGCTCAGGAAGTATTCGTAGACCCGCCCGATAATGTCATTCTCTTTATCGCCGGTGTTGATCTTATCAATCTCGTCCAGCAGTGATGCCAGCTTTGCTGTGTCGATGTGAAGACGTGAGTAGTAGTTGTCCGGCAGTGCGCCTTTCAGTGCGGGATTCGCTTTCTCAATCGTATAGAGGGCGGTGTCGATTTTCAGCGCAATGTCATCCTGTTTCGCATTCTCCATGATGAAAGACCAACGGCTGATCTCAGGCAGGAAGAATACATTATCCTTCGTATAGAAGGCAACATTGTCAACAAACTTCTCACCGTATTTTTCAGAAATAGCTTTCCTTTGTGCCTCAAACTTATCGCTGGCAAACTTCAAAAAGAAGAGACTGAGAACGACGTGTTTATATTCTGCTGGCTCGACAGAACCACGGAGTTTATCTGCGGACTTCCACAGAGCTTCCTCCATAGAAATCTCCTTCTTCGGTGCCGATGCGGCTCGTGCCATATCAAAATCCTCCCTGTGTATTTATCTAACCTATTTTACAAAAAGAGCTGTACGAAAAACCGGACTCAGTTCTTGTCCGTTCGCACAGCCTCACATATATCTCCGATGTCACAGTTCAAGTAATCACAAATGCGCAGCAAAATAGAGAGGGACACTTCTTCCCCCTTATTCAGTTTTGTCCATGTTCCGGCAGACAGCCCTATTTCATGTCGTAGAGAAGCCTTCTTTATGTCGCGTTCCAGAAGAAGCATCCATAGTTTCTTATAGCTTATGCGCACGGCAACCATCCTTTCGCTTGCTTGCATTCAACATCGCTTATAATATTATACTGGATTTCGTTCTCAAAAGCAATCCGTTGATGCAGAAATTAAAGAAAAAGTTTCAACTTCTCGAACCTTCTCTTAAGGATGCAGGGCATCTCCGGTCAACAGGAGATGCCCTGCTTTTGAAAGGACTATTCGCGCTGTGTGCTGCGCAGATGATCACGGTCATGGTCAACAGAAGGAGCGAGAAACGTATCAACATTAGACTTGATCGTCTCTATTTGCTTTACTTCTTTTTTGAGCTTCACACGTTCATCATAGAGCCGCTGTTGCTCTTCAAGAAGTCGCTGCTGTTCCGCTTGCAGTGTCTTCAAGCTCGGCAGTTTTTCATCGCCCTGCATGGCAAGTAATGTGCTTCTCGCTGCCTCAAAGATCACAAGCTCGGCTTCGTGCTTTGCTTTGAAACCCGGCTTATCTTTTGCCTTCTGGAATGCGTCATATACGGGCTTGAGGCGCTGGTAGTTGGAGATGTTTTTGATAAGCGGCTGGACTTCCCGCAGACGTGCTTCAACGCCTTTCAGTTCCTTGCCGGTACGGTCATAGGAGCTGTGAACATCCTCGACCTTCTTCTCAAGATCAGCGTATTGAAGCAAGTTGTTTTCCGTGAGATAGTTGAGTGTCCGTGCCGCTTCCTTGAGGATAGTGAGCTTTGCTTTATGCTCGTAACCCTTGCTGTCGATGAGCCTGATCCGCGCCTGAATATCTCCGATAAGAGAGATGCCCTTCGGCGTGGCTTGTCTCTGACTTCTTCGGGGCGTCCGTCCGGCAATACGCTCCTTGATGCGTTCCTCGGTGTAGTTCTCTCCGATGGTCTTAGAACGGGTAAACCGCTCCTGACCTTCAGCGCGGAAGGAGATGTATTTGCCGGTCTTAATTTCATAACCGGCTTCCTGCATAAGCCGCAGAAAATCATCGTAGTCCTTGGCTGTGATGACAAGCCGGTCGATGGTTTGCTTGAGCTTTTGCTTCCAGCTCGTGCCGCGTTTGGCTTCGGTGTACTCCTTGTAGCCCATGCCCTTGTTCTGAGAGGGAGGGATAACAGAGAGACCGTTTTCCTTACAGAGCCGGTCGCTGACCTCACGCATATCATAGTAAATCCGCTTGTAGCTCTTGTATGCGTGGTAGTCCATGAAGTCAACCGCGTTGAAAATCAGGTGGTTATGAACATGATCCTTGTCAATGTGAGTGGTCAGCACATACTCATATTTTCCACCGAGGATTTCATCTGCAAACTGCTTGCCGATCTCGTGGGCAAGCTCCGGTGTGACCTCTCCAATTTCAAAGGACTGGATCACATGACGGGCTATGATCCTGACCGGATTCATCCCTTTTTGCTCGGCTATTTTCCGCGTCCACTCAAATTCCCGCGCTGCGGTCTCGCTGGCACAGCCGTAGGACGAGACCAGCAGCTTCTCGTCGGTCTTTTCGGGATTCAGAATGTACGCGATTGCCTTGCTCAAAGTTCCTCGGATTGCTTTGATTTTAGTAACTGCCATACTGCATCCATCTTTTCTTTCAGCTCGTCAATATCGTCCTGATAGAATCGTCCCGTCGAGTTGATCCTGCGGCAGACGGTATTGATGTTCACACCGATCTTGTTGATTTCGGCGGCGAGCTTTTTCTGCTCCGTGTAGTCCACAACGATGATGTAGCCGTCGATCAGCATCTTCCTTGCATACGCACCGAAGTTCTCCGTGCCGATCATCTCCATCTTCTTTGCAATCGTCCGTTCTTCCTGTGGTGTCAGCCAAATCTTCTTCTGAATGTCTCGTGTTCTTCGTACCATGCTGCGCCCTCCGTCGTAAAGATTAGAAGGGTTTGGGACTATCCCAACAAGCAAAAATCTGATGTTAAGGGCAGGGTCCCCTTAACTGATTTTTCTCCGGTGGGTACTCACCGGATTTGCTTGCTAATCTCCCAAAATCGTATTTCCCGAAGATTCCTCCGTGAAATGTCCCTTCACTTTACAACGGACACAATAAGAGCGTTTGTTGAGTACCGGATTTCAAAAAAGTCAAAAAATCATTGGATTTCCCATGTGAAAGCCACGGTGTCCGACACGTCAATATCGTCCGGCTCGATCTCCGGCGCAGAGCATTTACTCATCGCCATAAGAGGCTGAATGCAGTCTTCAACCTCGTAGCTCGTTCTGGAATACACATTGAGTTCGCCCCAGTTGTAGTCGATGTTGAGCAACTGCCCAAGCGTACTTCCTGATGCTTTGCAAAGAATCTCCGCCTTCGCTCTGGCGTTCTCCGTCGCGCTGATCAGCAGCTTTTCGCTGACCGCTGATGGGTTTCTTACAGTGAATGCGATACTGAGTTCCGGCTTTGCACCGCAATCCGCAATCGCAGAAATGACCTTTGCAAGCTGTTTGCTGTCAAAGTCAAATGCAAGTTTCAAGCGATAGCTGCAAGCATATCCGGCAAACTCTCGCTTGTAATTTCCTTGCCGATCCTTGACATTCTCGTACCTTGTCTGGACATCAAAGCTCGTGGTCTTCAGGTCTTCCTTGCGATACCCAACGCGGACTGCGGCACCTTGCAGTCTTTCGATTCTCTCGGCAGCTTCCAACATTGCGCGGTCATAGGTTTCAGATAAGACTTCAATGTTCAGGGATAGGATGATGTAATCCGGTCTTGCGGAGACATTGCCTGTCCCTTTTACGGTGATTGTTCTCATTACTTTCTCCCGTCCTTTCTGGAATTGAAGTCCTCATCAATACGTTTTTTCCAATTCGTACCCAGCGGTACGCTGCATCGGACAGCGGAAACCGCTTCGCTCAGAACTTCATAGTTGAGTTGCGTTCCCTCGCGGTCAGAGTGGTAATTGACCGCTCGATCTGCTCCAATTCCAAAATGCTTTGCCGTCTCAACTGCATCAATGTTTGCACCGAGGAAAAGAAACTCCCAGCCGTACTTTTCCTTCTGTCGCTCAATCATCTTCTTGACCTTCTCGCTGTCATAACGGCGGCTTGCATTCTCCATGCCATCCGTTGTGATGACGAACAGTGTGTGTTCAGGGACATCCTCTTTTCTTGCGTACTTATGGACATTCCCAATGTGATGAATCGCTCCGCCGATAGCATCCAGAAGCGCGGTGCAGCCGCGAACGGAATAGTCCCTGTCGGTCATCGGCTCCACCTTCTGAACCGGCACACGGTCATGAATAACCTCGCTCACGTTGTCAAAGAGAACGGTAGAGATCAATGCCTCGCCATTCTCTTTTTTCTGCTTTTCAATCATGGAGTTGAATCCTCCGATGGTGTCTGTTTCCAGTCCGCTCATAGAGCCGCTGCGATCAAGGATGAATACGATCTCCGTCAAGTTCTTTCTCATGTTTTGTACCTCCGTATATAAAAATATGACTGCTTGGTGTCTCACCTTACAGTCATATTGTACTTCGGTATTCACTTCATTTGGTCGCATGGCAAGCGACATTATTCTAAGGACAAGAACAGCTCTCCGTCAATGCTTAGGATGTCATCCATCGGAATCTTCGTGCCGTCCTGCATGGTAATTAGGCGCTCAAAGTCATCAACCTTTATGACTGCGCCGGTTGCAGTTACATACGCACCGCCAGCTTTGCGCTCATCAGGTTTGAAGTAGGTTATTTCAACCTCCGGCTCTTCATCAAGGGCATCCATGAGAAGCTGATACCTCATGTTCAAAGCGGTCAAGGCTCCCTCATCAAGCTCAATCCTTTCGTCGGTCAGACGTCCGGTTTCCTTGATTGCAGAATCATAGCCGGTGAGGGCGGCAAAGGGTGCAAACTGCGCTGCACGATCTGACATCGGCATTTGTGGTCGCGTTTTGGAAACGTGGTGAGGAAGTCCCATGATCTCGTCGTATTTTCCGTTCACGCCTTATGCCCTCCAATCTGCGCATTGCGGTCTTTCGCGGTTGCGCCTTCTTCAAGATTCATCGCCTTGAGGATGGCGTTCTTGCCATACTTCTTTTTGATCGCAAGCGTGGCGGCTTGTATTTTTCTCTCGCGCTCCAAAGCTGCGTCTTCGGCTTTCTGTTTTTCCTCTTCGGCGGCATAGTCGGTAAAGAGATCGAGCTGGACAGCACCGTCATTTTTCTTCGGCGCGTCCGCTTCCGGCAGGACATGATTTGCTACAACATACATACGGCGGACAAGCAGATTCTTGTCCACGATCCGGTCGAAGAGTTCTGACACAGCGCACATTATTTTGCGGGTAGATGATGTGTGACCGTCGAGGTTGATAGAGCCGTGCGCCTGTTTGGGAATCTCCCGCCCGTAGGGGTCTTTCTCCACTGCGCCGTGATACTTTGCCCGTCGTGCCGGATCGGTAAGGTTCTCAATGTCATAGCCGACGGTGAGAACCATCTGGTCGGTGACAAGTCCCTTGTCCACCAAGTCCAGCACAAGCAAGTCCGTCATTTCCCGGACAACCAGCTTCGCCTTCTGCGGCTCGTAGGGACAGTGCAATACCTGACCGGAGCTGAGGCTGTTGGAGCTGGGACGGTATGCCTTGATTGCCTCAATGGTCGTAGGCTCCCAGCCCCACGCATGGTCGATGAGCAATTCCGCATTCTTGCCGAACAGCTTGTAAAGCAAATCTTCATTCCGTTCGGAACAGAGGGCAACATCGCCCATCGTAAACATCCCATTTTGCTCAAGTTTCTTGGCAATGCCCCGACCCACGCGCCAGAAGTCCGTGAGAGGCTGATGAGACCAAAGCTCACGTCGGAACTTCATCTCATCCAGCTCTGCAATGCGGACGCCGTTTTTGTCGGCGGGGATGTGCTTCGCCACAATATCCATTGCCACTTTGCAGAGGAAAAGGTTCGTCCCGATCCCAGCGGTTGCCGTGATGCCGGTTGTCTCAAGCACGTCGAGGATAATCTTCATGGCGAGATCATGTGCCGAGAGCTTGTAGGTATTCAGGTAGTCCGTCACATCCATGAACACCTCGTCGATGGAGTAGACTACGATGTCCTCCGGCGCAATGTACTTGAGATAAATCTGATAAATGCGGGTGCTGTACTCCATGTAGTACGCCATCCGAGGCGGCGCGATGATGAAGTCAATCGCCAGAGAAGGGTCTGCTTGCAGCTCCGAGAAGAAGTGTGATGTACCGTCCAGCCTGTGTCCCGGCGCATCGTGCTGCCGTCCGGCATTTGCTTCCTTCACACGCTGCTTGACTTCAAACAGCCGCCCACGTCCGGAGATACCGTAGCTCTTGAGGGAGGGCGTGACGGCAAGGCAGATGGTCTTATCGGTACGGCTTTCATCCGCAACAACAAGGTTTGTGTCCAGAGGATCTAAGCCGCGCTCCCGGCACTCCACGGAGGCGTAGAAGGATTTCAGGTCGATTGCGATGTAAGTGTGTTGTTTCACCTTCTTTGCCTCCGCTTTCTTCTTAGATCAGCCCTAATGACATTTCATTGGAGCTTTTAATGTTGAATACGATACGCCATTCAATATCACCCTCCACCGGCTCAAAGTGTAGAGAGGAACAAACTGCATGAAGTTTTTCTTTTGAGCTGTCTCCACACACGATTGCGATTGGACCGTCCGCTCCGCCGATAATGCCGATACAAGCAATATCGTTTCGTGCCTCTGGTGCATAGCGGTCAGAGCATGGCGCAATTTCCAAAGGCTTGTCCCCCTCAGCGCAATCACAGATCGTAACATCGCTGTCAGGTTCAGGAGAAAGTGTATAGCTCATAGCAGTAAAATGCGTAGGATAAAACCAGCGGTCAGAACCGTAACGCTTTTCGGAAATTGTCTGCTGCTCTAATTCCTGTACAGTCAATGTGTATTTTTTTCCACTGACCGGATGGAGGAAAGAAAACGAATCACCGGGAGCGTGTGCCTTGAAATGTGGTCCCGGGACACGACACGACTGCTGCTCCATTGTAAGGGAGAGGGCTTTTATTTCAGGACGGCGTTTGCTTGTCCACGGAAAAGCTGCCCGAAAAATCATCCATCCATAGGATGTATCCAAATCATAGTGTTCCAATGCCCACTTTGCTTCCGCTTCATTGATCACCCCGTCTGGCAAACATGGATTAAAGACCACGGAACAGCCGTGGGAGGTCAGCATTGTTTTCCCGTTCAATTCCAAACGAGGAATAAAGTCAAGGCAAAGTGGATTGTCTAAATCTATCTGCATTTGCTGCTCCTGCGTGAAGTATTCGCAGGAGTCGTTTTCGGGGTGTAAATCCCATTTAGTTATGAACTTGCGAATGTCTTCTTCCGGGGTACGCATACAAAAGTCCATGACGAGTCCCTTGCTGCAAGAATACGCCGCAGGAATAACCCAATGATGCCTCGCCCAGTCAAATTGCTTATTCAACCGGATTTCCGTTCCGGCATGGTCTTTTCCCGAATGTCCCCAGAAGTTTCCCTCAAAGTAGACCTTCCACTCAGGCATGGTCGGTTCTGCTTCTGGGTTCATATCAACATCATAATAGTCCTCGGTGTACTTGATCTTACTATAATCAAAAGATGCTTGCAGCTTTTTGATGTATACCCACGGCTGTTCCATAGGCGTCAATTTCATTTTCTCAGCAAGCTCTGATAGCGTTCTTTGCTGATCCTGCGTTGGAGGGTTGTCCTGCAAAAAGGCTTCAAACTGGGCTTTATCCCACATCCACGCCTGTTCCAGCGCTGCCGAATCACTGCAAGCAAGGAGCAACCTCAGAAAGTCTTCAAAATCGTTTGCCAGCGGATGAACAAAATCCGGAGCCGAGTTCATGGGACTGACGGAAAATACCATACCGCCAAAGTCTCGAACAAAGCAGAAGTGGATGCCGTCCACACCCGCCCAGCCAAAAATAGATGCACCTTTTGGCGTGCAAAAGTATGGGTTGTTATCTTCACGACGCTCCACCCCTACGGGCGAAAGGTCAATACCACTTCGCAAAAATTTCTGAAACACTTTATCCATAGACCTTATGCTCCTATTAAACTTTGGTCGAAGGCAAACAGAGCCTCGTTGATCTCAAAGACATTATAGTTCCCATGCTCCACGAAATACTCCACGATGATGTCAAACTTGTTGGAGTGGGAGAGCGCAAAGCCAGCCTTCATGAGCATATCCTTCATTTCAACAAGCGGCAGCTCAAGGGCAATGGCAAACGCAATGACCGTGGGCTTGGAAGGCTTATAAGACTTGTCCGAGCGGATCTTCGAGAAGAGCTTCCGGTCAATATTCGCCTTCTTATAGCACTGCGCGTCCGTCATGCCGCGCTCATCAATCTTTCGCAGAAGCATCTCGGAAAAACTCTCGTCGATCTGTCCCAGCGCGTCATCAAGGGTTGCCGCCTTTTTGGGGGCAGCCGCCGCAGAGACGGGAGGCATGAGCTGTTCGATTGCCTCTTCACAAACGGATGCCTCGCAAGGCATGGGTTCTTCCATCCGGAAGGCGTTCATCCTGCGCAGACGCTCGGAACGATTATCAGTATGCTCGTCCACATAGCGGTCATCTATGTACGCTGCAATATCGGCAAACAGCTTGCCGCTGATCTGATAGGCTTTGCGGTCAAAAATGACGATGTACACCGTCATTTCGTTTTCGAGAAGGAAACTGCTAATGGTGTCAATCGCCACTTTGAGAGCCTGATCCTTCGGATAGCCGAAAATGCCGGAGGAAATCAGAGGGAACGCAACCGATTCGCAGCCGTATTCTTTCGCCAGCATGAGCGAAGTCCGATAGCATGAGATCAGCCGTTCGCGCTCACCATGCCGCCCGTCATACCAGCGCGGACCGACAGCATGAATGACATATTTGCAGGGCAGCTTATAGCCCTTCGTGATTTTTGCGCTCCCGGTTTTGCAGCCGTGGAGCGTTTCACATTCCACCAGCAGCTCCGGTCCTGCGGCACGATGAATGCAGCCGTCCACACCGCCGCCACCCAGCAGCGACTCGTTGGCAGCGTTGACGATGGCGTCCACATTCATTTTTGTGATGTCATTTCTGACAATTTGAAGCGGCATTATTCTATCCTCCGTCCTATCAAAGCGGCATCGGTGTCCGGGCGATCAGAATGACCGCCAGAATCGCGCCCACAAATGCCGCTGCCCCTATGACAGCCAACAGCTTTTTGCTGAGTTTCTTCTTCGTTGCCTTGCAGATCAGCGCGGCGCAAGCCATGCAGACAGCCGCAGCAACAAGCGCAATGCCCAGCGTTTCCCATAGCCAAGAAAGTTCATGTAGGATCTTCATGTGTTCATCATCTCCTGTTCGTTAAACTGGAATTTATAGTCCTCTCAAAACCAATTTGCTTTTTCTTCTCGAAATACGGGAATATCACTATCTCGATATGGATTGTAATTATGAAGATTGCAACCAAACTCTTTTAATGATTTTATTTTGTTATCCTGTGTCCATACAATTAAAGATATTCCGTCAAATTCTTCAACATTTCCATTATTCATTTTGTTTTTAAAATACCACTCCACGATTGTTTGATTGCCTTGATGAAAAAATTGCTTAATCTCCCAGACAAGAACACTTCCGCGTGTATTCCATTCGTCAAACCAGTGCTTTACCGTTTTGCGGTTTTCATATTTAGGACTCCAACTCTCAGTATATACAACATCATCTGTAAAAATATTGTCAATTCCTAAATCTGCTTTCTTAATCCACATATCAAACCATAATCGGATAATTTTTTCTCTCTCGTTCATAAAGCACCTCCACAACTTCCGATTTGTACGACTCTCAAAGTTTCAGTCCATCAACCCACGCTGCCAGTTCTTTATGCCCGACGCTGCTCTTGAAGACCTTGCCTTCCAGCAGTTTTGCACCTTTGCAGCTCGGCGCAAGGCGTTCGTTCGTCTTGCCAATGCCGCTTCCTCCGGAGGTTGCAAACGGGATGATCGTCTTGCCGGTCAGATCATAGCTCTCAAGAAACGTATTGATAATCGTCGGCGCGACGTACCACCAGATCGGGAAGCCCACAAAGATGGTATCATAGTCCTTCATGTTGTCCCGCTTGACGGCAATCTCAGGACGGGAGGCAGGATCGTTCATCTCAATCGTGCTGCGGGCTTTCTTGTCCATCCAGTTCAGATCAGCTTCCGTGTAAGGCACCTTCGGCTCAATCTCAAAGATGTCCGCGCCGATTGCCTCTGCCAGCGTCTCGGCAACCTTCGCGGTCACGCCGGACGCAGAAAAATACGCTACAAGTTTCTTGCTCATGGTGTTTTATCCTTTCAATATCTTCGTAAGCTGCTGTGCAGACACACCCGGCAGGATGGAGGAAAGATGCTGCATCATGCGCTCTTTGGATTCCTGCGGGTCTCGCTGATATGCAGATGTGATAAGGTCGTACCCGAAAAGTTCTTCCGGCGTCGCATACTCTGCGACACCCCAGCCATAAGGTCTTCCATATCTGTCCTGCATATAGACGAAATCCGCGATGCAGACATAGCTCTGCATTTGCAGCCGCGTGATGCACGTCTCAAAACCGGTGTTGCCGCCCTTGCGGTAGTTCAGAGCTTCTTTCAGCCGTTTGGAAAGCATCCTGCCTTCACCGGCTATGGCTTCATAAAGCTCTTTGTCCTTGTAGGACGCCAAGCCGTCATCCCAACGGGCGTCAAAGTCATAGCCGTCACGCCGGAAGTTCGCAAAGTCCGGAATCCACTCCCGGCTCACAAATCCAGCCTTCTTGTTGAAAAGTTTGCCGTAAAGACATTTGCCGCTCCGCGCAGCCGGTCCTTTCCATTCCCACGGACCATCTACATCATCCGCAAACCATAACTCAGGTGGGCAAAGTTCCTCGATGGAGAAGCCGTGAATCTCGTTCCGAAAGAAGGGCAGAAAGCCGTGTTGTTCGACGGCTGCAATCAAACCATCTGCACTATGTAGTTGTCTGGCATATCTCTTTGACATTACTCCGCCTCTTCAATCACGCCATAATCAATCAGGATATTCTTCTCCGCATACTGCGGGTAAACAACACCCATCATCTCATACTGATAACGTCTTACGCGGCGATGCTCCTGAACCGGCTCCGGTGCATACGCAGCGGTTTCGCAGTGCGCATACTCCGGCATTTCCGCAAGATCATCCCGAACAGCACGGATAAGCGCGTCTGCCACATCATCAATGTTCTTGCCGGTCTCCACGGCAACCAGTTCGTGCTTCTGGACTGCCTTGTCCAGATTACCGGGGGAGCGAAACAGCTTATATTTCATATCGTTGCCCGTCCTTTCTCTCTTTCGGTCTGCCTATTCTTCCTGAAATCTGTTCTTTAGGGACGCAATCATCGCTTGTGCGGCAATGCTCAGATACAAAACTCCAATTTCATAGATAAAGTCGCGGTCGATTACGATAAAGTATTCTCTAACGTGTGTAAAAACCAGTTCCATCAAGTCCCTGTACAGTGGATCATCAAAGGGCTTGAACCGCGTAAACTTGCTTTTGGCAGCGTCCCATGTCATAGACGCTTCGCCCTCAGCACTGGTCATTGCCTCACAGAGAATCATGCTGACGCCCATTTTTCCGTTGCCGGTCAGGAGTTCTCCTTCGTAATAGCTGAGTAGGTCTTTCTTGCGTCGAATCGGAATTACATCGCAGTTGTCATCCAGCTCAAATGCAATCAGCTCCGCAATCAGTTCCCGCCAGACTGCATAACCGGCGTTAATGGTTCCGTCCTCTTCGCGGCTTATGGTATCGTCCATGCAGTATCGCTCAAAGAAATTATCTCCGTCAATCTCGTTGCGGGTGCAGAAGATATGCGCCAGCTCATGCAGAAGAATGTGTTTCAACTCTGCCGGATGACGCGCTATGTCTGTGCGCAGAAGGATTCCGTCCGCGCCGTCTCCTGTGCCGACGAATGCAGAGGCGTGAAAGTCAAAATAGCCGTCCTCTGTATATCGGTCTTCCAGCCGGTCAGGGAAATACTGCTTGCAGAACTGCTCAAAGACTTCCTGCTGGTTTTCCGTCTGAAAGCAGCACAGCACAAGGTTGTCCTCGCTGAACTCTGCCCCCAAGCGTTCGTTAAAGATGGAAGCGGCATAGAAAAGGGCTTCTTTATAGTCGTTATCGTTCATCTAATTACTATCCTTCATCCTCATTCAACCCTCCGGTCTGACATTTTTCAGGAAGTCAGAGTGCGGTACATAAGGCAAGTTGAGCTGCCAGCCCATGCGGTTCAGCTCGTTGAGCTTGATCAGCATCAGGTTGATGTTTGTTCCCATTGCAGCCGAGAGCTGCACCACATCGTAGTCCTGCTTCATCAGGTCAATCAGCTCATCATCGTCAATGATCAGGTGTGAGGCAAACGCATTCGCCTCATATTCGTGTTTTGTGCGCATATCGAACAGCACGAACTCCGGGAGCGGTTCGTTTCCTTTGGCAAGATCACGGTGAAAGGTATCATGCCCGATCTCGTGACCGCAAACCATTTGCATGATCAGATACTCCATGTTGGAGTTCAGAAGAATATGCCGCTCTTTATGGCGGTAGGTGTACATTCCGAGCAGATCGTTCAGATTGTCAAGAAAATGGAGATGAATGCCCAGCTCACGGGCAATCTTCAAGGTATCTCTTGTTCCACAGCTTTTGACAATGCTGTTCGCCTTTTTGTATATTTCCTCGGAGCGAATTATCACGGGACCTTCACCCCTTTCATGTTGAAAACAGTCAAAGTAAATCCGTCAAGAAACCGAGACGCAGACAGTTATTCCTCTGCGTCCGTACCGGTCTTCTTGTATTTCTTCGGCGTGTATTTCTCAACATTCCGGGCTTTGGATTCCCAATATATATCCTGCAACGCCTTCATCACCGCATCCTTGTCCTGCTCAGACAGCGTACCGCCCGCAAACAAGCCGGACATCCCTTCAATCAGGTCCTTTGCCTGTTTCATGCCACGGGAGCCGTACTGCTCGGATGCCTGAACCACAAACTCTTCGTCCTCGGTCAGCAGATAGTTCACATCTACCTTGAAGTATTCCGCGATTTTTCTGTAAGCGTCCTTGGTACGGGGAAAGGAAATGCCGTTCTCGTACCGGGTAATCATACGCCTGTTGATCCCCAGTGCATCGGCTACTTCCTGCTGGGTCAGCTTCCGCTTCTCCCGTTCAGCCTTGAATTTCTCTCCAAACGTCATTTTGGTAATCACTCCTGTTCACAAAAAGTTTGCGACATCAAATTGCGCAAGTCTATTGACAAAGGCACTTGAAGTGCGTATAATGATGACTGAGCAATCCAACTACTCATAGTATATCCTGAATTGCTCATCCTGTCAAGGGGCATGAGTAGTTGTACACGAAAAAGTTACATCTTTTGAGCAGTTCAAATGGACAGGCATTTATGCTGCCGAAGATCATCCGTACCGGCATACATCGGTATGAGGGAACAGGAGTGAGAAAAACAGAAATGGCTACACAGTACAGAAAAGCATACGTCCCGGTTACGCTGGATGTGGACAAGGAGGGGGCAATCCTCCCTCGCCTTATCTGGTGGGACAACGGTGTAATCTTTCAAATCGACCAGATTCTATACAAATGCCGCGCCACATCCAAAAAGGTTGGGGGCGGAGGCATCCGTTACACAGTTCAGATTCGCGGAAAGGAGTCATTTCTTTTCCACGAAGGAGACAAGTGGTTCGTCGAAGCAAAGGAGGACAACTGCTCATGATTTTATCCCAGCGCCAACTTGAAGAAATTGCAGCATCAACAACGAAGGACTTCAACCGGTTCTTTTTCGGGGATGAGGCGGACAAGCCCGACCGATCAGCTTTGCCAACACCCATTGATCAGTTTGCAAAGAACTATCTCGGTCTTCGCGTATCATTCGCCCGTCTCTCGCCGGACGGAAGCATCTGCGGTGTCACTGCCTATGCCGACACTGAGTACAAGATCACGGAACTTGGTATTACGCGCACACTGGCTTTGAAGCGTAATCAGGTCATCTTGGACGAGAGCTTCATTCGATCCGGCAACGTGCAGCGGCTCTGCGCCAAGCGCAGATTTACCCTTGCCCACGAGTGCGCCCATCAGATTCTCTTCCAACTGGAATCGGAAGAGGTAAAGGCTTCCTGCGAAATGAAATATTCCGCACGGACAGCCTATACGCCGCGAGAGCTGAAAACCCGCGAGGACTGGAACGAGTGGCAAGCAAATGTCTTGGGCGCGGCGATCCTGCTTCCTCAAAAAGAGGTTGACCTGGCAATGCGTCGGTTTGCAGAAACGCCGCTGATCAATTACGAGGGGAGGTATTCGTATGGTGATCACTTAACGCTGCGCCTTTTCTGCCGGTTGTTCGGTGTCTCAAAGACAACGGCGTCTATCCGCCTTCGTCAGCTCGGCTACATGGTAGATCGTCCATTCAGTGAGTATGTTGACCCATTGGAGGTGTGGTAATGAAGAGAGCATCCATTCGGGTTCAGGAACCTACGCCGGAGCTGATCGAAAAAATCCGCAGGGCAAGAGTTGCCATTTCCCAGCAAAAGCCCCGATACCTGAAATGTCCGTATTGTCAGCATAATGCCATTGCTGTCTACGAGGACACGAGGGGTCATGTAGAATCCAAGTGCAAGAAATGCGGGCGGATCACAGTCTTTGATGTGCTGAATATGAGAAGACTGCGACCGCGTACCAAGTAAGAACCGGAGGACAAGCCTCTGTTCTAAAATAAAATATATGTCATAGCTGAGCTGTGGAGCCGCCTGATAGGTGAAGTCATCCTAATGCCGCATGAGACAGAGTTTAATTGCTCTGTTTTATCGGCATGGGATTCAAACCTCACCGTCATGCGGCTCTTTTTCTGTCTTCACCCTTCCCGCTGCTCCCGCGCAGCGGAAAGGATGAACAATGAAAATCCCTAAGACCCCTATCGCGTTCGATTACGACCTCTGGACTACGGAGGACGGCAAGTGCATGGTGCGCGTGAAACGAACCGGCGAAGTTTCCGAGGTTGACCGCAAGGTTATGAGAATCCTTCGCGCAGAGGAAAAGCGGATCAGACGCTCGTATGGCTCTGACAACACCTCTGAGGATGAGGACGGCGCAGAGAAAATTTCTGATACAGTGCTGTCCCTTGACGCTATGCCGGAGGACGATGTGAAGTCCGCTGCATGGCTGGCAGACTCCCGCGACTGCATGGAGGAACTGATCACCGCCCTCAAAGAGAAGGAGCTTCTTTCCATTCTGACCGAGAAGCAGCGCGAATTGTATCTTGCGATGACTCGTGAAGGACTGACTCTTCGAGAGTTTGCCCGAAGGAAAGGCATCGGCATCAGAGCTGCATTTGACCTCAAAGCAGCGGTGCAGAAAAAATTTCAAAGAATTTTTTGAGCGGAACTCAACAAACGACAAAAAGATGTCCGTTGTAAAGTGAAAGGGTCAATCAGACCACTTCACTGCTCCTTGAAAACTGAATAGTTCAGTGCTGCGGATCTTTCCGCTTCTGCGAAGCAACACAGCTTCCGACGCCAAGACCTCCCGAAAGGGAGTGAGCGACCTCCGGAGAGCTATAACAGTCGTGTGGTGCGGCTGCTTGCGACGATGCAGATGCCGGGTATAATGATACTTCCGTCTTTTCTTTGAATGGGCGGCTCGGAGCGTTCCTCGGAGGGGTGAGAGTCCCATGATACCGATTGACCATTGGTAGTCCGCAGCATTCCCGGAACTGCAAAGTTCTTCTGGCAGGGGCGCGAGCTGCAAATATGCCGGACAATGAAACAAACCCAAAAGAAACTTACTATATAGTTTCAGGATGAAAACTATGTGGCAGGGTATCTTCACAAGATGCTCTGCCATATCCTTTTGTCCTGAATATTTTCACGAAACAGGAGGTGCTTAGAATATGATGGGCATTGAAACAATGAAAAGCGTCAGCCCGAAAACGGTTGACCGTAGCACACTCGTTCAAAGAAGCAGCATCCGGCTTGATCCTGCGGCACCGCAAGAAGTCAGACTGAGGGAGTTCATCAAGCAGATCAGAAATCCCTATTGTTATCTGGACGGGAAAACTGTGGTGAAGATCAGCTTCGCCGAGACGGACACGACAATGGAAGATTGTCTGGAACACTATCTGAGAGGTCTTTGATTTATGAACAGTCTGAATCTTTTCGCCCGGTTCTATGGACAAGCGATTGAGCCTGTGGTATAATTTAATCGGTCAAAAAAAGAAGAATACGGATTAAGCCGCTTGCCTTGATGGTCATGTGGCGTTTTCGTGTTCCTCTTCATAAGAGTTGAAGCAAGCCTTCGTCTTTCTGATTTGATGTACCACACCAAACAGAAAAACGGAGGTTATTTTTATGCCAGACAAGGTTTACCGCACGGCGATCTACTGCCGTCTGTCCCGTGAGGATGGAGACAAAGTAGAAAGCAACTCCATCGCCAGCCAGAGAGCCATCTGCGAGGACTATATCGCAAGACATGAGGATTTGGAGCTTGTATGTGAGCCGTTTGTGGATGACGGTTACAGCGGCGTTTCCTTCAATCGTCCTCAGTTCAAAAAGCTGGAAGAGGCAATCCGCAAGGGTGCGCTTGACTGCATTGTGGTCAAGGATCTCAGCCGCTTCTCAAGAAACTACATCGACGGCGGACGTTACATTGAGAAGATATTCCCGCAGCTCGGCATACGCTTCATCGCAATCAATGATGCGTATGACAGTCTGACCGGTGATCCGCAGTCCGACTCCTTTGTTATCCCGTTCAAAAACTTGATTAACGATTCTTACTGCAAGGACATCTCCATGAAAATCCGAAGCAGTCTGGAAGTCAAGCAGAAGAGCGGTGAGTTCGTCGGTTCGTTCGCCCCTTACGGCTACATGAAATCGCCGGAGAACAAAAACCAGCTCATCGTGGATGAAGCGGTCAGCGAATATGTGCAGATGATCTTTTCCATGTACAAGGACGGCTTCTCCATTGGGCGCATTGCAAAGCGTCTGAACCAGATGGGCGTTCTGTCCCCAATGGAATACAAGCATTCCGCCGGTGTGAAGTTTGATACCGTCTTCAAAACCGGCGATACCGCAAAATGGACATACAAAGCCGTCCAGCGTATTCTCACCAACGAGGTTTATATCGGCGTTCTGGCGCAAGGCAAGCGCGGCACTCCCAACTACAAAGTCCGCGTTGTGAAAAGCAAGGATGAATCCGAGTGGGTCAAGGTAGAAAATGCGCATGAAGCTCTTGTGTCCTACGAGGACTTCATGGCAGTCAAGGTCATGATGCAGCGGGATATGCGCTGTTCGCCCGATCAGGACGAAGCGCATCTGTTTTCCGGCTTCCTGTTCTGCGGAGACTGTCAGCAGCCAATGATCCGCAAGACCGTCCCGTCGAAGACGAAAAAGTATATCTACTACGTCTGCTCCACCAATAAGCACACCCGAACGTGCAGCCCGCACAGCATCGCCGCAAAAGAGGTTGAAGAGAAGGTCTTCCGTGCCATTCATGACCAGATCGAGCTTGTCATCAATCTGGAACACGCGCTTGCGATGATAGAACGGCTTCCGTCTCAGAGCCGTAAGGCTTTCAATTACGAAGCTCAGATCGCCAAAATCGAGGAAGAGATTGAACGGTACCAAAAGCTCAAGCTGGGGCTTTACGAGAACTTCATCGGCGGCGTCATTGATAAATCGGAATACTTCGAGTTCCGCAGTAGCTACACCAAAATCATTGAGGACAAACAGGAGGCACTTCTGCGGGTCAAAAAAGAAATGAAGCAGACGGTGACAACCGGCACGACCGAACGGAACTGGGTAACGCTTTTCAAGCAGTATGAAAACGTCGAAGAGCTGAACCGCCGTGTGCTGATGTCCCTTGTTGACCGCATTCTGATTCACGAAAACCATGCAATCGAAATCGTCTTCAAATACAGGGACGAATACCAGCAGACGATTGAATACGTTCTCGGCTATGCCGATGAACTGGATATTGCCGTATAAAGGAGGGATGAGCAAATGGCAAGAAAAAGCAGAAAGCAAATTGCAGTCGAAGAGCCGGTTATCGAATCTGTCTCTTCCGAGGTCTTCTCAACAGCCATCTATGCCCGTCTTTCCGTTGAAAACAGCGGCAAGTCTGAAAAGGTGGATGTCATCGCAAATCAGATTGAGATTTGCAAGTCGTACATTGCAGAGCGTCCCTACCTGAATCTGATAGATACCTATGTGGATAACGGACGAACGGGTACGGTTTTTGACAGACCGGAGTTCAACCGTCTGATGAACGACATCCGCACCGGCAGAATCAAGTGCCTTGTGGTTCGTGATCTCAGCCGGTTCGGGCGAGATTACATTGAGGCAGGAACCTATCTGGAACGGGTCTTTCCGCAGATCGGGCTTCGTTTTATCGCCATCAAAGAGAACTACGACAACTTTGATACGGACGGCTCCGGTGAAAGCCTCATTATCCCTCTGCAAAACATGATCAACACCCTTTACTCGAAGGACATCTCCCGCAAGGTTTCTACCGCGCTCAAGGCACAGATGGAAAGCGGAGAGTTCAAGAAGCGAAATCTCCCGTATGGTTATCGCTGGGACGAAGAACACAGCAATATGGTTTTCGATGAGGAAACCGCGCCGATTGTCCAGAAGATTTTCCAATGGAAGATTGAAGGGCTGTCTCTTCCGGCGATTGCAGACCGGCTTGATGCAATGAACGCACCCAATCCGGAGTTTCAAAAGTATCAGGTCGGCGTCCGCACAGGCAATGCCACGGCAAAGAAGATTTGGAACAAGTCTTCGCTGACTTCCATTCTGGATAATCCTCATTACGTCGGAGATACCGTTCTCGGACGGACGCTGAATGCCATCTACAAGGGCGTCAAGAATCAGCATATCGACCGCGAGGAATGGATCGTCTTTCCCAACACCCATGAGGCAATCATTTCCCGTGAGGACTTCCAGAAGGTACGAGAGCTGCGCGACGCTGCTGCAAGGACAAGGGTTGAGAAGATGGAGCGCACGGAGGAAATCCGCGCTACGCTGATCAATCTCTTTGAAGACAAAATCGTCTGCGCAGACTGCGGCAGGAAGCTCTATTTCCATCGCAAGCGCGTTGACAAGCGTAAGGACGGCGCATGGTACGCCTTCTATGAGTGCAGTTCATCCGTCAAGCGTGGCAATCTTTGTACGCCGCACTATACGCGGCAGGACAAACTCGAAGCCGATGTGCTTGCGGCGATCCAGCTTCAAGTCAAGGCGGCTCTCAATTACGACAAGCTGCTTGCCAAACTGAGAAACAGTGAAGGCGAACGCAGCATCCGCGATCAGCAAAATGCGCTCATTACAAGCCTGAATCTGAAACTCAGCGGTATTTCCAAGAAGCGCACCCGTCTCTATGAGGACTTCACGGAAGGCATTCTCGATGAAGAGGAATACGCCTTTGCCAAGAAAGCCTACGATGAGCAGTATGCCGATCTTTCCCGGCGGTTGGATGAAGCGGTTCAGCGGAAGGTGAAGTTTGCCGAGGCAATGTCCGAGGACAACAAGTGGCTCACGCTGATGAAATCCGTCAGCGGTGCAGAAAAGCTCTCTCAGGAGTTGGTTGACGAGTCCGTAGAGCTTGTGAAAGTCCATGAGGACGGCTCAATCGAGCTGGTCATGAAATACGGCGATATTTATGCTCTGACCGTTCAGAGTATCAAGGAAGTACAGGAGGCGATGTAAATGAGCAAGGAATACAACATCGGCATCTACATCCGCCTCTCAATGGCTGATGAAGATACCGGCTATGGCAGCAAGGCGGAAAGTGACAGCATCGGCAACCAGCGTATGCTCATCAACCGCTTTCTTGACAATCATCCGGAGCTGTCTCGCTGTCAGCGGTCTGAGTTTGCGGATGACGGTTATACCGGCACGAACTTTCACCGTCCTCAGTTCACGCAGATGATGGAGAAGGTCAAGCGCGGCGAGATTAACCTGATCTGCGTCAAAGACTTTTCCCGCTTTTCTCGTGACTACATTGAAACGGGAAACTATCTGGAATGCACTTTTCCATTCATGGGCGTCCGCTTTATTTCCATCAACGACGGCTATGACAGTGACGATTACAAAGGCACAACGGGCGGTCTGGAAGTGGTTATGCGCAGCATCATCTACGCCGCATACAGCAAAGACCTTTCCGTAAAGACCACATCGGCAAAAATCCAGATGATGAAGCAGGGCAAGTATGTCGGTGGCTACGCCCCATACGGCTACGTCCTGCATCCCACCATTCGGAACAAGCTTGCCGTAGACCCGGAGGCGGCTGATGTGATCCGTCGTATTTTCCGCGAGGCGCTGGAAGGCAGCAACACCTCTCAGATCGCCCGCAGCCTGAATGATGACGGCATCCCGACGCCGGGGCAATACTTCAAGAGCAAGCATCCCGACAAGAAGAAGTTCAGTAACATGAGCGAGAAAATCAGTTGGGAAACCGTGATGGTCTATAACATCCTCAAAAACCTTGTTTACACCGGAACACTGGTCAGCCGCAAAATGAAGTCCTGCGGTGTCGGCTCAAAAAAGCGTGTTGTCAATGAGCCGATTATCGTAGAAGGAACGCATGAAGCGATTATCAGCAAGGAAGACTTTGAGCTTGCTCAGAAGGTCATTCGAGGCGGAGGACGGAATCCCACGCGCAAGCAGCATGACTATCCGCTCAAGGGACTCGTCCGCTGCGGTAACTGTAAACGTGCTATGACACGCCGAAAGAACAAGGCTGGCATTCGATACTTCCAGTGCATTCACTCGGTCAACAGCGGAAACACAGACTGTCCGGTTGGCAGGAGCTTTCCGGAAATGGATATTGAGAAGGTTGTCTTCCATGCCCTTACTCAGTTTCTTGCTTTGGCACAGAAGGAAGCAGTCCAAAACCGCGAAGTCGGTGATCTGCGGAAATCTGCCATCAAGGAATGCGCTGATAAAATCCGCACTCTGCAAAAGCAGAATGAGCAGCACAAGGCGTCGAAGCTGAGGCTCTACGAGAAGTATGCCGCCGGGAGCATCACGAAGGAAGCGTACATTCAGCAGAAGGCGGCAGAGGATGTGAAGATTGCTGAAAACGATGAAGCAATCCAGCGCAGTCACGAACGGATGAAGGAGCTTGACTCCGAGACCTCCTATTCGGATGAAAAGCTGGATGCTGTCTGCGATCAGTACGCCGACTGCAAAGCTCTGACTTATGAGCTGACCCACGCATTCATTTCTGCGGTCTACATTTACGATCTTGACAACATAGAAATCGTCTGGAAGTTCAAGGACTTCCTCAATACATCAGAAGGAGAAGCCAAATGAAAGTATTTCTTTATATCCGTGTTGCCTGTGCGGATCAGCTTGCGGCAGCAAACCAGCGGGAAGAGCTGGAACGCTATGCGAAGGACAAGGGCTATGAGGTAGCTGCTGCGGTTGCGGCAGACGGCATCTCCGGCGTCCATACGGAAGGCATCATGAGCTTCCTGCTGAATGAAGCCCAGCGTCAGGGCATCGGCACGATCCTCACCCGCGACACCTCGCGGATCAGCCGGGACGTTTCCTCTTTCATGAGGTTTGAGCGAAAATTCAAGGAGAACGGCATCCGGTTCGAGTATCTGTCCAAGCCTGACAACGAGCTTCCGGTCACTCCAATGATGGAGGCGTTTGAGACGGCGTATAAGAAGCGTCGCACAAAGAACGGCAAAAGAGCATAGAGAAAACGCAAGCCGTTCACGGGTGGTTGTCCACCTATGAACGGCTTGTAAATTCTCAAAATTTTTTTAGTCCCTACTTGACACAAGAAGACCTGTCCCGACTGGGGCGCAACTCTGCCCTGACGGGTCTGTACACCAACTTCACCTTTCCCCAGTATGGCGTTCGCTACATTGCCATTAACGACAACTACGACACCATTGACCCGAACAGCGTAAACAACGATTTTGCGGGCATTAAGAACTGGTTCAACGAGTTTTATGCCCGTGACACCAGCCGCAAGATTCGGGCTGTTCAGAAGGCCAAGGGAGAGCGTGGTGTGCCGCTGACGGTCAATGTGCCGTACGGTTATGTAAAAGACCCGGAGAACCCGAAGCATTGGCTTGTTGACCCAGAAGCGGCTGCGGTCGTGAAGCGCATCTTCTCCATGTGCATGGAAGGCCGTGGGCCTTCCCAAATCGCTAAGCAACTGCAAGAGGACAAGGTGCTCACCGTGAGTGCCTACAAGCAGAGCCACGGAAGAGCAGCGGCTGCTATCTCCGAAGACCCCTATGCGTGGAAGGATAGCACCGTTGTGGGCATTCTGGAACGTCGGGAGTACACAGGCTGCACGGTCAACTTCAAGACCTACACCAACTCCATCTGGGACAAGAAGCAACGGCTGAATCCTGTGGAGAATCAGGCTGTCTTCCCGAATACCCACGAGCGCATTATTGACGATGATGTGTTTGAAAAGGTTCAAGAGATTCGCAGCCAGCGTCACCGCATGACACGAACGGGCAAGAGCAGCATCTTTTCCGGCATGGTCTATTGTGCTGACTGCGGTTCCAAGATGCAGTATGGTTCATCCAATAACAGGGACTTTAACCAAGACTTCTTTGACTGCGCTCTGCACAAGAAGAACAGAAGTAAATGCAGAGGGCACTTCATCCGGGTAAAAGTTCTGGAAGGCCAAGTGCTGAATCATGTCCAGCGGGTGACGGACTACATCCTTTGCCATGAGGACTACTTCCGCAAGGTCATGGAGGAACAGCTTCGGGTGGAAAGCACCGAAAAGCTGACTGTCCTGAAGAAGCAGCTTGCCCGGAATGAGAAGCGAATCGCAGACCTCAAACGGCTGTTCATGAAAATCTACGAGGACAACGCCAGCGGAAAGCTGAGCGATGACCGTTTTGACATGATGAGCCAGAGCTATGATGCCGAGCAGAAGCAGTTGGAAGAGGAAGTTCTCTCTATCCGGCAGGAAATCGAAGTACAGGAACAGCAAATCGAGAATATTGAAAAGGTCATCCAGAAAGCGCACAAGTACGTTCATATTGAAGAACTTACGCCCTATGCTCTCCGTGAACTGGTATCGGCCATCTATGTGGATGCCCCGGATAAGTCCAGCGGAAAGCGGGTACAGCACATCCATATCAAGTATGATGGGCTGGGGTATATCCCTCTGGATGAACTGGAAGCAAAAGAAAAGGCGTGACCGAAGTCACGCCAAATCTTCCCCATTGCGGGAGCTTTTTGCAAATACTGTTTTATGAAGCCCCTGCATTGCAGAAGAACTTGTTTTTTCAAACTCTATGCCGACAAGCTGGAAAAACGGCGCTTTACCCAGAATGTCCAGCCGCAAAAAAATTGCGGACTACTTTGGCATTACCGTTGAAGAGCTTATGGGCACAAAAAAAGAGCCCGCCGGGATGGGCGAGCTCGACAAACAGATGCAGGAAATTGTGGAGTTGCTTAACAGCGCAACGTCGGAGCAGCGCAACGCGGTGGAAACGCTGCTGCGCTCCCGGGCAAAGCCGGAGTGAATCAGCCGACAAACGGCAGATCTGTTTTGGCAGGGGCTTCGGTCAGGATGGCCAGAACCTCGGGGACCAGATCAGGGTACTGCCGCAGGATAGCAAGGATCTCTTCATTTGTCATCATGCCAAAGTACTCCTTTTTGTTGTATCTATAATTTTATGTTACAACAGCTATAAGCCGAAGTCAAGAGAAAAGAGGAAAATCAAATGAAAATTTCGGAAAAATGCAAGGTTATTGCGGCAGGCACAATTGTGGCAGCACTGATGGCAGGCACTGCGTTACCCGCGCTGGCCGCCAGCCCCGCCGGGGACGTTCCTTTTGCGGTGCTCGCGCAGCAGAATAGTGCTGTGACCCCGGAGCAGGTAGAAGCACTGATCAGCCAGATCGGCACTGTCGCGCGCAGCAGACGCGCGGCAATCGTGGCCGCTTTGGATGCCTATAACCAGTTGGATGATGCAGGAAAAGCTGCTGTCACCAATTTTGGTGTGCTGGCAGAAGCACAGCAGATTCTTGGTATTCAGGATGCACTTGCAAAGTGCAATGTCAACTACGATGCAGTAGAAGACTGCTGGGCGATTACAACCCCGCATGATGACAGCATCGATAAGCGCAAGACGTGTGGCATTGGCCCCAACCTTTATATCTGGGACAAGGGGAACACTATTGTTTTCTGGGAAGATTTTACTTACATGGGCTCTTCCGAGCTGGATATCGATGACATCATTCTGCGCGGTGGAGATTATAAGTACACTTACATTTGCGATTATGATAACTCCGATTATGGATACGACAAAGAGCTTGGTAAATGGTTTGCATGGGCCACCTTTGAAATGGAAGACAGTGAAGTCGAATGGTTGCGAAACCTTTTGAGTGCCGATACCGTTATCATGCGTTTCGAGGGAACGGATTATAGCAAGTTTGATTACACATGGACGGGGCAGGACCGGCAGGCAATCACCGATATTATTGACCTCTATAATCTTCTGAAAGCAGTTACACCGGAAGTGCGTGAAAAAGCACTGCGTAACTAATACGTTCGGCCTAGGGAATAGAAGCTTGGAAGATTTTTATGCGATTAAAGAAAAAGCATATTGCGGCAATTGCATTGAGCGTGGCTATTTGCGTAGGTGCTACCGGTTGTAAATCGGAAGAAGTCAAGAACACGGACCATGGATGCTCTTCCGAACGCGATACAATGTGCTTTTCAGACAGTTTCGCCTTCTGACTGCTCAGGCTGGTTCCATTCCTGCGGCTATTCGCCTTATTTTTGAAAATTGCTATAAACGCATTTTTTTGTACTTCTCCTATTTACGGCTCCGCCGAAGATTTCACGTCGTCGCTGAACTTCACGCCCTGCAAGGGCGTAACGCCAGCTGCGAAGCAGCAAGTCGGAGAAACGAGAAAAAAGCGCAACAGTGACGACCGCCGCCTGCGGCGGATACAGGGAGGAGCTGTTGGGGCCGCGGTCAGCAGGACACGAGTGCCGCTCAAGGCACGAAGTGGACGCTGGGCACCGCAACCCGTCTTAGCGAAGCGGCTAGCTTTTTTCCGTTTCGACTACTCCTCCGGGATTATCAAGGGCGAGCAGCCCTTGATTCGTGCCTCCCGCGCCTCGAAAGTAGCGGGTGCTTTTCTGGTTCTCTTTTGGCACGCAAAAGAGAACTAAGCCCCATCGCAACAGCGATTTAATCCGCGCCACAAGCGCGTGAAGCCGTTCATAAACCCCCACACAGCAAAAAAGCTCCCCAGCGGGGAGCTTTTTGCTCTATCATCTTCTGCGGGAGCGATTCCTCCGCCGCAGGTTCAGCGAGCCGCCGCCGGCCACCATCGTGAGGAAGCCCAGCACGATGAGGATGCCTACCAGCACAGCCATGAGCAGAAGGGTCGTTTTGGCGTCGGTGCGAAAGTCGGACACATACTCCCTGTGGGTGACAAGGTCCACCGTCCCCATCTCATAACCGTCAAGATAGACGGTGGCCGTGCCCAGCACAGCGCCCTCCTTGATGGTGGCGGCAGCGCTCTCCGGCAGGGAAAAGTCGAACGTCACCTCGTCGTCGGCGTGGCCGTAGCCGCTGAGGTCATTGGCGGCATACAGCTCCACAGTCTCTTCGGCACGGCACTTGGTCAGCGGGAGGGTGGTCAGCACCGTCTCCGTATCCACCAAGGGCCGGTCGGCGAAGCTGGAAAAGGCCCAGTCTAAAAGTTCAGAGCACTCCCGATAGATGTTGTTCAGGTCGCTGCCCAGCACCACGAGGCCATAGGTGTGGCCGTCCTGCTGGGCGAAGGTGACGAAGCACCGCCCTGCGAGGGTGGTGAAACCGGTCTTCATGCCCCGGATATAGTCGCGGTAGTAGGCGTACTCCGGGTCCAGCATGAGGTTGGTGGACTTGATGGAGCGCTCGTTCTGGTGGAGGTTCGTTGCGGGCAGGGTATAGGTGAGGGTGTTGGCGGCCTGCATATAGGTCTCGTCGGCGTAGCAGGCGGCGGCAATTTTGGCAAGGTCTTCGGCTGTGGAGACGTTGCCGTAGTCGTACAGGCCGTGGACGCAGGTGAAGGTGGTATCCTCACAGCCCAGCTCCTTGGCGCGGGCGTTCATCCGGGCCACAAAGGCCGTCAGGTCGCCGCCCGAGACATCGCTGGCGATGACGCTGGCCGCGTCGTTGGCGCTGGCCACCAGCAGGCCGTACAGCAGGTCGATGCGGCGCACCGTCTCGCCGATGCGGAGGTTCATGGTGGAGCCGTTGGCGTTCTGGATGTCCTTGAACTCCTGCGTCAGAGAAGCAGGAATGGTGATCTCAGCATTCATATCCTTGCCGCTCTCGAGGAAGAGCAGGGCCGTCATCATCTTGGTCAGGCTGGCGATGTACCGCTGCTGGTCGGAGTTCTGGCGAAGGATGGGCTTGCCGGTGTCCAGATTGAAGAGGTACACCGACTCGGTATCGCTGACCGTCTGGATGGGCATCTGGTAGACGGCGAAGCCGGGCAGGGCGGTGCAGGCCACCAGCACCAGCGTAAGCAGCAGCGCCGCGGCCCGGGGCAGGAAATTCGATCGATTCATAGGCTTTGTCCTCCTTGACATTCAAACGTCAGCCAAATAGTTTGTGCCAGAATCCGCCCCGCTCCTGTTTCTCCGGCTCGGCCTCCACCGGGGCAGGGTGCAGCTCGGGGCTGGTAAAGGCCCAGTCAAACAGCTCTGCCGCCTCCCGGAAGATGTTCTGGGAGTTCGAGCCGAGGATGACCAGCCCGTAGGTGTGGCCGTCCTGCTGGGCGAAGGTGACGAAGCACCGCCCGGCCTGCGTGGTAAAACCGGTCTTCATGCCGTGGGCATAGCTGCGGTAGTAGCCGCTGGCGGGCTGCAGGAGCTTGTTGGTCGTCGTGACCGTCCGGGCCGGATGCAGCTCCGTGGCGGGCAGCCGATAGGACGCCGTATCCGCGATCCGGCGGTAGGTGGAGTTTGCGTAGCAGGCCAGCGCGATCTTGGCCATGTCCCGGGCTGTGGAGTAGTTTCCGCCGTCGTAGAGGCCGTGCGGGCAGGTGAAGTGGGTCGTCGTGCAGCCCAGCTGGCTTGCCCGGACGTTCATCTGCGCTGCAAACGCAGCGAGACTGCCGGAAGTATCATTGGCCAGCACGCTGGCCGCATCGTTGGCGCTGGGCAGGAGCATGGCGTACATCATGTCGATGCGCCGCACCGTCTCGCCCGCCTGCAGGCCGATGGTGTGGCCCCGGTTGGCCCGGATGGACTGTAACTCCGGCGTGAGGCTGTCCGGGATGGTGATGCTGGCGTTGAGGTCGGTACCGCTTTCCAGCACCAGCAGAGCCGTCATCATCTTGGTCAGGCTGGCGACGCAGCGGGGAAGGTCGGGATTCTGCTCCACGAGGGTCTCCCCGGTGTCGGCGTCGAAGAGGTAGATGGATTCCTGCGGATAGGCGGCTTGGATGGGCATGGCGTAGACCGCGAAGCCCGACAGCGCCGCCGTGGTGAGGAACACGGCAGTCAGGGCCAGCGCCGCCAGCCGCCGCATCAGGGACGTAAACTTCATAAAGCGAAACTCCTTCGGAAGCCCCGGGCTTCCATAATCCGATATAAAATGCTATTATAAAGAATACCATAAATGAAGCAAAAGAGAAAGGTGGTTTTTCAACAATGATCCTATCCTTTGGTGGAAAAACGCCCCGGGATGAGGGCGCAGTCTTCGTGGCCGCGAATGCGACGGTGCTGGGCGATGTGACGCTGGGCAAGGGCACGAACATCTGGTACGGGGCTGTGCTGCGGGGCGACGAGGGCACGCTGGTGCTGGGCGAAAACTGCAACGTGCAGGACAACGCCGTCCTCCACTGCGACCCGGGCGGACAAGTCCTTCTGGGCAAGAACGTCACGGTGGGCCACTGCGCCCTTGCCCACGGCTGCACAGTGGGGGAAAACAGCCTCATCGGGATGCACGCCACCCTGCTCAACCACTCTGTCGTGGGCAAAAACTGTATCATCGGGGCGGGAGCGCTGGTGCCGGAGGGGATGGTCATCCCCGACAACTCGGTGGCCGTAGGCGTGCCCGCCCGGGTCATCAAGACCATCCGGGACGACCAGCTGGCCCACAACATCGAAAACGCTGAGGCCTATGTGGAGATGGGGCGGCAGCACGCGGCCCTTGTCTCCGATGCTGAAAATTGAGCACCCGTCTCCCAAAAATTTCACAGGCCGATTAACAAATCTTTCACAAGAAAGACATGATTTTGGCCCACAGTTCGGGTATACTATAGCTCACAAGGGTGCGGGGCCGCAACCGCACCCTTGCACATGATTCCTCCTCACACCAAAGCAATACCCCAAACGACAAGACTCCTTTCCGCGTCGCCGCAAGCGCGGGAAGGGGTCTTGTTGCGTCTTGGGGTCGGAACGCAGAACGCCCCCGCTCAGGGCCTTGAGCGGGGGCGTTCTGTATCGTTACATCATATTGCGGAAGACGACCTGTGCGATCTGGAAATAGAGGATCAGGCTGCAGGCGTCCACGATAGTGGTGATGAAGGGGGTCGCCATGATGGCCGGGTCGGCGCCCAGCTTCTTGGCGGCCAGCGGCAGCATACCGCCCACCAGCTTTGCGAGGATGACGCTGAAGAACAGCGACACGCTGACCACCACCGCATAGCCGATGACGTTCTGATACTGCCCGGCGTAGAGGTAGGTGTACATCAGGTAGATGCGCAGGCCGTTGACAAGGCCCAGCACCGCGCCGACGATGGCGGAGACCCGCAGCTCCTTGCCCAGAACGCGGAGGAAATCGCTGGGTTCCACCTCGCCCAGCGCGAGGCCGCGCACCATGAGGGTGCTGATCTGGTTGCCGCAGTTGCCGGCGGTGTCCATCAGCATGGGCATGAAGGAGACCAGCAGGGGCAGGCTGACGAAAGCCTCCTCGTAGTGGGTCGTGACCATGCCGGTGAAGGTGGCAGAGAGCATCAGGATGAGCAGCCATGGGATACGCTGCTTGGCGTGGGTCCAGACGCTGGTGCCGAAGTAGGTGGTGGCATCGTCGTCGGGCAGGATCGCCGCCATCTTCTGCATATCCTCGGTGCTCTCGTCGGTCAGGACGTCGATGGCATCGTCGATGGTGATGATACCGACGAACATCCCCTCGTTGTCCAGAACGGGCATGGCGGTGAAGTCGTAGCGCTGCATCTCACGGGCCACGAACTCCTGATCGTCCGTGACCTTCACGGCGACGACATTGTCGTCCATGATGTCTGTGATGGGGGTGGACGGGTCCGCCAGCAGCAGGCTGCGAGCCGACACGACGCCCTTCAGGCGGTTGCGCTCCACCACATAGCAGGTGTAGACGGTCTCGGCGTTCTCACCCTGTCTGCGGATGGCTGCAAAGGCATCGCTGACGGTCATCTCCTCCCGCAGACGGACGTATTCGGGGGTCATCAGGCTGCCAGCAGAGCTTTCGGGATAGTTCAGCAGCTTGTTCAGGCTCTCACGGGTCTGGCGGGACGACTTTTCCAAGACCCGCTTGACCACACCGGCGGGCATATCCTCCAGCAGGTCGGCGGCGTCGTCAAGGCTCATCTCCTCGATGGCGCTCACCAGCTCGACATCCGAAAACGCATTCACGAGGTCGTCGCGGGCCTCGTCGGACATATAGGCAAACGCCTCGGTCGCAACGTCCTTTTTCAGCAGACGGAACACCACGAGGCGGTTGTTCTCGTCCAGCTCTTCCAGCAGCTCGGCCAAGTCGGCGGGCTGCTCTTCCTCGGTCACTTCGCGCAGCTTGACGTACTGCTTCTTGATGAGCAGCTTGAGCAGACGGCTTTTGGTGAGCATCTCAGGGTTGGCCTTGACCTCTTCGTCGTTGGCCTCCTCTTTTTCGGCCTCACGGACGTCCTGCCTGAGGTCTTCGGTGGCCTGCTCGTTCAGGTCTTCGGCCAATTTCTGGCGCACCTCGGCGGGAATATCGGCAGGCAGCTCCTGCACCGGAAGGGCTTCGTCCGCTTCGCGCTCGGGGTTGTTCTTTTTTTCTTCCATTCGTGTTCCTCCTCTTTCCTGTCTCAGGAGGACACAGCCGCATCAACGCAAAAGCGCCGCTCCTGCACCGCAGCCTCAGGGCCGCACACGCCCCGTCTGCACGCGCAGAGCTGCGCCCCTTTTGTACGGCAGCCGGACAGCAGACACCCCGCTGTTCAGCGTACAAAAAAGGCGAACGCAGCACCTTTCGCGGTCGTTCCGGCCGCATCATTCCATCGTCTTCGACTATGATCCGGGTCCATTGTCCTGCGTTCACCTCCACAAGTTCAAAATACTAAGTTTCTTAGCCTTACAGGCTTATTATATCTCCTTAAAAATGCCCGGTCAACCCTGTAAGCGTTCCATTTCCGGAATATTGCCGTACAAAAACACACAGCGCCCTCCCCGGTGCTTGCGGCTTCACCGGAAAGGGCGCTGTGTTCGGATATTGCTTTGGTGTGAGGAGGAATCATGTACAAGGAATCGGTTGCGGCCCCGAATCCTCATGGCTGTAGTATAACAGCTTTTCGGCTGGATTTCATGAAAAACCTATGAAGAAAGTGTAAAAATCGAAAGGCATAAAAAATACGCCCCGGACACTGTTTCCAGTGAGCGGGGCGCTAAAAACGGATCTCGTTTTTGGCTGCGGCAAGATCCCTGCAAAGCAGGTCTTATGCAGCAGGCGGAGCAAGGTATCTGCGAGCAGACCTTATGCTCCTGACACACGCGAAGTATGCTTTCAAGGACCCTCGCGGGCGCTTTGGTATTTCAGACTCTGCCCGCCCCGACGCGTTCGGGAACAGGCAGAGAGTCGAAATCAGTTTGGGGCACAAAGCTTTGGTCTTTGCGTAGGCGTAAGCCGCGTCTTTGCTCTGGCCGGGGCCGCAGTTTCGTACTGCTGCGTTGCGCAGTAATCGCCAGCACGGAGCAGCCGCCCTTTCGGGACTAAGGTGCCGCTGCGGCAGGTTCCGGCCAGAGGGAAAAGAACTTTGGTTTACTTGTACAGCTCGACCAGACGGCTCAGGTGCTCGTAACGGTCGTTTGCGACCTGCTCGTTGCGAGCGAAGAGCTGCTTTGCACGCTCCGGGAAGGCGCGGGTCAGGCGGCTGTAACGGGTCTCGTTTGCCAGCAGGGCCTGATACTTCTCGCCATCCACAGCCTTGGAGGTCAGGGTGAAGGGGTTCTTGCCCTGAGCCTTGTTGGCCGGATTGAAGGTGAACAGGTTCCAGTAACCAGCCTCAACTGCCTTCTTCATCTCGTTCTGGCAGTTGGTCATGCCGCCCTTAACACCGTGCAGCTCGCAGGGAGCGTAGCCGATGATCAGAGAGGGGCCGGGGTAAGCCTCAGCCTCAGCGATCGCCTTGACAGCCTGGTTCATGTTGGCACCCAGAGCGATCTGAGCGACGTAGATGTAGCCGTAGGTCATAGCGATCTCGGACAGGCTCTTCTTGCTGATCTCCTTACCAGCAGCAGCGAACTGGCAGACCTCACCAATGTTGGAAGCCTTGGAAGCCTGTCCGCCGGTGTTGGAGTACATCTCAGTATCGAAGACCATGACGTTGACATCCTCGCCGGAGGCCAGAACGTGATCCAGACCGCCGAAGCCGATGTCGTATGCCCAGCCGTCACCACCGAAGATCCAGACGGACTTCTTGGCGATGAACTCCTTGCTCTTCAGGATCTCAGCGGACTCGGTGCAGCCAGCGGCAGCAGCCTTCTCCAGCTCAGCGATCAGAGCCTTAGCGGGGGCATCGTTTGCCTTGGTGTTGTTCTTGGTTGCCATGAACTCGTCAAAGGCAGCCTTCAGCTCAGCAGAAGCCTTGTCAGAACCAGCGACCTCAGCGATGCGCTTGATCAGGTTCTCACGGACGGTCTTCTGGCCCAGATACAGGCCCAGACCGTGCTCTGCGTTATCCTCGAACAGGGAGTTGCACCATGCAGGACCGTGGCCGCTGTCCTTGTTGACAGTGTACGGAGAGATGGAAGCAGTACCGCCCCAGATAGAGGAGCAGCCGGTGGCGTTGGAGATGTACATCTTCTCGCCGAACAGCTGGGTGATCAGACGTGCGTAAGAGGTCTCAGCACAGCCTGCGCAGGAGCCAGAGAACTCCAGCAGCGGCTGGTTGAACTGAGAGCCGATGACGGTGTCGTCTGCGAACTTAGAGGGCTTCTTGGAGATGTTGGCGACGCAGTAGTCGAAGACTGCCTGCTGGTCGGCCTGAGACTCCTGAGGAACCATCTGGATAGCCTTGGTGGGGCAGACGGTGACACACTCGCCGCAGCCCATGCAGTCCAGAGGAGACACAGCCATGACAAACTTGTACTCGTTTGCGGGCTTGTTGTCGCGGCTCTTGGTCTGTGCGGGAGCTGCTGCCAGCTCGTCAGCGGTCAGCTGGAAGGGACGGATGGTTGCGTGAGAGCACACGAATGCGCACTGGTTGCAGCCAACACACTTGGAAGCATCCCACTCGGGGACGTTCACAGCGGTGCCGCGCTTCTCGTAAGCGGAAGCACCCTGCTCCCACTCGCCGTTTGCGTTAGCAACGAAGGCAGAGACGGGCAGGCTGTCGCCGTCCATACGAGCGATGGGCTCCATGACGTCGCGGATCTGCTTGACCAGCTCCGGACGGCCAGCCAGCTCCTTCGGAGCGGGATCGGCCTCGGGGTTGGACCAAGAAGCGGGAACGTCAACCTTGTGGATGGCGTCAACACCAGCATCGATGGCCTTCCAGTTCATCTCAACGACGTCCTGACCCTTCTTGCCGTAGCTCTTCTGAGCTGCCTGCTTCATGAAGTTGATGGCGTCATCGATGGGCATAACGTCAGCCAGCTTGAAGAAAGCGGACTGCAGGATGGTATTGGTGCGCTTGCCCATACCGATCTCGATTGCCTTATCGATTGCGTTGATGGTGTACAGCTGGATGTTGTTGTCAGCGATGTACTTCTTAGCCTCAGCGTTCAGATGATGGCCCAGCTCCTCATCGTTCCACTGGCAGTTGATCATGAACACGCCGCCGGGCTTGACATCCTGGACCATCTTCATGCCCATGTGGATGTAAGCGGGGTTGTGGCAGGCCACGAAGTCAGCCTGATTGATGTAGTAGGGGCTGCGGATGGGCTTGTCGCCGAAACGCAGGTGGCTGATGGTCACGCCGCCGGTCTTCTTGGAGTCATACTGGAAGTATGCCTGAACATACTTGTCGGTATGGTCGCCGATGATCTTGACGGAGTTCTTGTTTGCACCGACGGTACCGTCGCCGCCCAGACCCCAGAACTTGCACTCCTTGGTGCCAGCAGCTGCGGTGATGGGAGCGGGCTTGACCTCAGGCAGAGACAGGCCGGTGACATCATCGGTGATGCCGAGGGTGAAGCGCTCCTTCGGCTGATCCTTCTCCAGCTCCTTGAACAGAGCGAAGATGGAGGACGGGGGAGTGTCCTTGCTGCCCAGACCGTAGCGGCCGCCGGTCAGGATGACATCGTTCATGCCAGCCTCACGCAGGGTAGCTGCGACATCCAGATACAGGGGCTCGCCCAGAGAGCCGGGCTCCTTGGTGCGGTCCAGCACAGCCACCTTCTTGGCGGTCTTGGGCAGGACCTTCAGCAGAGCGGAGGACACCCAAGGACGGTACAGGCGGACCTTGACGATACCGACCTTCTCGCCCTTAGCGTTCAGGTAATCGATGACCTCATCAGCAACATCGCAGACAGAGCCCATAGCGATCATGACGCGATCGGCATCGGGTGCGCCGTAGTAGTTGAACAGGTCGTAGTTGGTGCCCAGCTTCTCGTTGATCTTGGCCATGTACTTCTCGACGACTGCGGGCAGTGCGTCGTAGACAGAGTTGCAGGCCTCACGATGCTGGAAGAACACGTCGCCATTCTCGTGGGAGCCGCGCATCTTGGGGTGCTCGGGGTTCAGAGCCTTGGCACGGAACTCCTCGACAGCCTCCATGTTGCACATTTCCTTCAGGTCGGCGTAATCCCACTTCTCGATCTTCTGGTACTCGTGAGAAGTACGGAAGCCGTCGAAGAAGTTCAGGAAGGGGACCTTGCCCTCGATGGCTGCCAGATGGGCAACAGGGGACAGATCCATGACTTCCTGCACGCTGCTCTCGACCAGCATTGCGAAGCCGGTCTGGCGGCATGCCATAACGTCGCTGTGATCACCGAAGATGTTCAGGGACTGGGTAGCAACGGTACGTGCAGAAACATCGAACACGCAGGGCAGCTGCTCAGCAGCGATCTTGTACATATTGGGGATCATCAGCAGCAGGCCCTGAGAAGCGGTGAAGGTGGTGGTAACAGCACCTGCACCCAGAGAGCCGTGCACAGCGCCTGCAGCGCCTGCCTCAGACTCCATCTCGACGACCTTGACCTGGTTGCCGAAGATGTTCTTCTGGCCGGCAGCGGACCACTGGTCCACAGAGTCAGCCATCGGAGAAGAGGGGGTAATGGGGTAGATAGCAGCCACGTCCGTGTAGGCATATGCTACATGAGCGGCAGCGGTATTGCCATCCATGGTTTGCTTTGCTCTAGGCATTTTTCTTCCTCCATTCAGAATTTTGGTACCTTCTGCGCGGGGCAAACGTCTTTGGCCGGAGCCGGAGAACTCCTTGAAAAACGCATTGCTCAACTGACGGATGCTGCGCGCTGCCGGAGCCGGAGAACTCCGCAAAAGCACAGACCCATCGAGGGCAATAGCCCTGCCCGGGGCCGGAGAACCCCATGAAGGCACTATTGCTCATCTAATATAATAGCAAATTCCGCTGGCAAAGGCAACGCAAACCCACTGGCAAAACACAACAAAAATTCCCGAAAATTTTTAGCTCTTTTTTACAGATGTGTCCCTGCCTGCATCCAAGAGGCTTTTATTGCCTAAAATCCAGTGATGATGAGGTTTTTCTTACAAAATCCTAAATTTATAATTGACATTTGTACAGCTTCTGCCGTAAACTTTATCCATAGGAAAATGCGCCTTGGAGCGCAGGGAAGGACAGGCACAAAAAACGATGGATGCTGCACATTTCGAAAAGACGCTCACGAGCGAGGTGCTCTTTGAGGGCCGGGTGGTCACGCTGACCAAGGACACCGCCCTGCTGGAAAACGGCGAGACCGCCCAGCGGGAGGTCGTCCACCACCACGGCGGGGCCTGCATCGTGCCCTATTTTGAGGACGGCACCCTCTGCATGGTGCGCCAGTTCCGCTATGCCATGCAGCAGGAGCTGTGGGAGCTGCCCGCCGGCAAGCTGGAAAAGGGCGAAGACCCCTTCGAGGCCGCCAAGCGGGAGCTGGGCGAGGAGTGCGGCCTGACCGCCGACCACTACACCCCGCTGGGCGAATTCTACCCCACCGTGGGCTATGACACCGAGGTCATTTATATGTGGGCGGCCACCGGGCTGCACAAGACCCAGATGCATCTGGACGACGACGAGTTCCTGACGCCCGACCGCATCCCGCTGGCAAAGGCCTACGAGATGGTCATGCGCAACGAGATCAAGGACGGCAAGACCATCGCGGGGGTGCTCAAGCTCAAGGCGCTGGTGGACGAGGGCAAGCTGTGATCCTTTACGAAGATGCAGCCCTCGTGGTGCTGGACAAGCCCGCCGGTCTTTCCAGCGAGGAGGGCGTCCCCGCTGCCCTGCGGAAGCACTGGGGCAGGCCCGACGCCTATGTGGGCGTCATCCACCGGCTGGACACCGGCGTGTCCGGGCTGATGGTCTATGCCAAGACCCCGCAGGCCGCGGCCGCCCTCAGCCGGCAGGTGGCCCAGAGCCAGCAGTATTATGCCGTGCAGGATGGCCGGGCCGAGCCCGCCGCCGATGCGCCGGACGCACCGCCCTTCCGGAAGGAATACCGCGCCCTCATCGCGGGCGGGCCGGACGAAACGCTCCCCGCCGGAGGCGTCCTGCGCGACTACTTATTCAAGGACAGCCGGAGGGGCCGGGTCTTCCCGGTCAGCCGCCCCCGCAAGGGCGTGAAGGAGGCCGTGCTGGAATACCGCCTCGCGGCGTCTGCCCCGGACGGCAGCGCCAGCCTCGCGGACATCACCCTCCACACCGGCCGCACCCATCAGATCCGGGTGCAGTTTGCCTCCCGCCGCCACCCGCTCTGGGGCGACGGCAAATACGGGAGCCGCGTCAAGGGAGACATCGCGCTCCAGAGCGCCCGCCTCCGCTTCATCCACCCCGGCACCGGCAAGGCGATGGACTTCCGCCTCCCCGTGCCCGGGACATGGCCCGCTTGGGGCATCAGACAGGAAAACGACAATGGAACAGCAGTTTAAAACGGATTCGGAAATATATGCCGTCCTCGAGCGGGAGATCATCGACCTGACCCTGCGGCCCGGCTGCTCTCTGAGCGAAAACCCGCTCTGCACCCGCTTCGGCGCGCCCCGCTCCCTCATCCGGGTGGTGCTGCAGCGCCTGCAGGAAAACGGCCTTGTGAAGATCGTGCCCTACAAGGGCACCACTGTCACCCGGCTGAACCGGGACATCGTGGATGAGCTGATCTACGAGCGCATCGCGGTGGAGGCCCGGGTGCTGCGGGACTTTGCGCCCCACTGCACCCCCGAGCACCGTGCCCTCATCCGTCAGCGCGCCGCCGCCTACGACGAGCTGGCCAAGGCCGAGACGCTGGACTTCAACCGCCTCTACGAGGCCGACACCCGCCTCCACGAGACGTGGTTCTCCGCCATGGGGAAGATGTACCTCTGGCGCACCTTGCAGAACGCCCACGCCGACTACAGCCGCTTCCGGATGCTGGATACCCTGACCACCGGCGGTCTGGCCGAGGTGGTGGCCGACCACCACAACCTCATCGACGCCATTGAGCGGTGCGACCTTGCGGCCTTCGAGCCGCTGGTAGAGCGCCATCTCTACGGCGGCATCCGCCGCCTCGGCTCGAAGCTCACCGAGGAATACGGCGATTATTTTGAATGATGTTCCACGGGGAACAAAAAAGCGGCCCTGCATCGCGCAGGCGCCGCTTTTGCTTTATACTCAGCCCATGATGCCGGAGATGAAAATTTCCAGACCGATGCCGATGAGGATGACGCCGCCGAGGACGGAGGCCTTGCCGGAGAGCTTGGTGCCGAACTTCTTGCCGATGGAAAGACCGGCTGCACAGATAAAGAAGGTGACGACCGCAATGATGAGGGAGCAGACCAGCGCCATGAACCAGCCGTACTCCGAGATGGTGAAGCCCACCGACAGGGCATCGATGCTGGTGGCCACCCCCTGCACGAAGAGTGCGCCTGCGCTCAGCTCGGCAGCCTCCTCGGTCTCCTCGCCCTTGATGCCCTCGAGGAGCATCTTGCCGCCGATGTAGCCCAGCAGGATGAGGGCGATCCACGGGATGAGCGTCTCGAAGGAGGAGAACAGCTCCACGATGGTGTGGACGCAGACCCAGCCCAGCATGGGCATGGCGGCCTGAAAGACGGCGAAGGTGCCTGCGACTTGGACGCCTCGGCGGCGGGACATCTTGGGGTCATGCAGACCGTTCGCCATCGAGACGGAGAACGCGTCCATTGCAAGACCCACGCCCAGCAGGGCACTGTTGAAGAAAAACAAAAAACTCCATTCCATGATTATGCCTCCTGATCTGACCGGAATTGGTGGGCAGAGAAAAGACCCGGAATCGGCGCGCTTCGCCAATTCCGGGTCTCATTTTCTGACAAACTGACTCCATGTGGAATGGGCGTGGTACTCGCACCAAAACACATGAGTCTCGCAAATGAAAGCAAGCCAGACAGCCGCCCGGGCCGTCATTGTGTTGACTTGCTGCACCGCCTGCAAAACGGTGCCTGCTACTCCCCCATGAGGATCTTTTCTATTGTTCCGATAGCTTATCACATCAGGGGCCGATTTGTCCAGTATAACCGCAGCTTATTTTTTTACGATCTTGAAGCGGCCCTCCATCAGAGCGCCCTCCATGACGGCGATGGTGGAGGCGGTCAGGTCGCCCGTGAGGGCGCTGCCGGTGGTCAGGGTCACACGGCCGCTGGACTCCACATTGCCCACGATGCGGCCAGAGCAGATCATATCCTTGGTCTTGATGTTGCCGCCGATGACCGACTGGGGGCCGATCTTGAGCAGCTCCTTGGCGCTGACATCGCCCTGCACGCTGCTGGTCACAAGCTCCACATTGCCGCCCTGCACGTTGCCCTCGATGTTGGCAAAGAGCTTGACGTTGCCCTCGGAGAAGATGTCGCCCTTGAAGACGCCCGCGATCTCCACATCGCCCTTGGTATGCAGGGTGCCTTCGAAGACGCTGCCTTCCGCCAGAAGGGTGGTCTTGGGCTTCTCAGGGACCTTTTCCAGAGGCTTCACCTCTGCGACGGTCGGCGCGACGGTCAGACTCATCTCGTCCTCTTCCACATCCATGGCTGCGGACTCCGCAGGCTTCTCCGCCGTCTTGTCGGCCTCCCGCTTGCTGCCGCCCCTGCCGATGCCGAACATCTCATAGGCTGCCTGCGAAAAATTGTCTTTCTTGCTCATCTTCAACACGTTCCTCTCATGATTGATTTGACGCCGATCTATAGTGGAAGCTGACCTGACGCACCGTGCGGTCTAGCGGGGCAAAATCAAAGCCCTGCTCCCGCAGCGTATCAATGAGTGCAGGCAATGCTTCAACTGTCGTCTTGCAGTGGGCGGAGTCATGCATCAGCACGACTCCATGCTTCTTCTGGGCCGAATAGGAGGTGATGCCCTCCACGATGGTGCTGGCCGAGGGCGACTTTTTGGCCGCATCCTCTGCCGAAAGGTTCCAGTCGTAGTAGCGAAAGCCGCGGCGAAGCATCTCCGCGATGATCTCCTTGTAGACGCCCTGATTGTAGTTGTTGAGGCTGCCGCCCGGGAAGCGGAACACCGTGGGGGTCACGCCTGCCTCATCCCGGAGGATGACGAACAGCTTATAGAAGTCATCGAGGAAATCCTCCACCGAGGTATAGATCTTTTCGTAGTCGTGGCTGTAGCTGTGCATCCCGATGGTGTGGCCTGCCGCAGCGGCCTTTTTGATGCGCTGGATGGAGGTCTCATCCTCCCGGCCAATGACGAAGAAGGTGGCCTTGACCCCCTTCTCGTCCAAGATCTTCAGCACCTCGTCGGTGCGGTCGGAGGGGCCGTCATCGAAGGTGAGGTAGATGGTCTTGCCGGCGTCCTCGATGTCCGGCAGGGGGGTGGGCGCATAGAAATCCGGGTAGAGCAGCTGGTAGCTGAGCGGCTCCTGCTCGTCGGGGCTGTCGGCCTCCGGCTCTGTCTCCGCCGAAGCCGCCTCGGCCTCGCTGGCAGCTTCATCCTCTTCGCCCGTCAGCACGACGGCGTTCTGGGCCAGCAGGCTCTCTGCCGTCTTTGCCCGGCTCCGCCAGCGGAGCGCCAGCCCGGTCGGGATGAGCACGCCGAGGATGCAGCACAAAAAAATGATGTTTTTGAAAAACCGGACGCTTCCGATATACGGCTCATTGCTCTGCATTTTACTCCACTCTCACGCCACGAAAAAAATATTTTTCGTGGTCCTGCCCTATGATGATAATTGTTCTCTTTAATGATACCCCAATTCCCGCCAACATCAAGGTCGTTTCATGACCCATTCAGGTCGTTTCGTATCAAATCATGTCATCGAATGGAATTTTAAAATTTCGCCTGTCATTTCCGTCAAAGTTTGTCCCGTTTTTTCGTGCAAAAAAGCAAAAAGGCCCTGTGGGGTCATCCTCTTGCAAAAGAGAAACTTCCTCACAGGGTCTTCTTATGTTTTTGTGCCGGGATTTATTCCTCGTCGCCGACGTCGGCCTCGGGAGCTTCGGCGGCCGATGCCTCATCGGCTGCTTCCATCTCCGCCAGCTGCTCGGCGGTGGGTTCGTCCTCGGCATCAGACTCGATGCTCTCAGTCTGCGCCTCATCGTCGTGGTCCGTGCGGGCAAGGACCATGACCTTGTCGTTCTCGCCCAGACGCATGACCCGGACGCCGGAGCCATAGCGGCTCTGGACGGGGATCTCGTTGGCGTGCAGGCGGATGATGATGCCCTCCTGACTGCTCAGCAGCACATCGTCGATGTCATCCACGATCTTGACCGCTGCCACCTTGTCCTTGGAGGCGTCGTAGTTCCGGATGCCCTTGCCGCCGCGTGCGGTGATGCGGTAGGTGTCGATGTCGGAGCGGCGGCCCTTGCCGTTTTCGGTGACGGTGAGCACCGTGCCGCCCTCGCGGCAGATGCAGACGCCGACGACCTCGTCGCCCTCGGCCAGCTTGATGGCCCGGACGCCGTGGCCGCTGCGGCCCATCGGGCGGGCGTCGGCCTCGTTGAAGCGGATGGCCTGACCGTTGCGGGTAGCCACGATGAGCATATCATTGCCGGTGGTCAGGCGGGTCCATGCCAGCGCGTCACCCTCGTTGAGGGCGATGCCGATGAGGCCCGTCTTGCGGATGTTGGCGTACTGCTCCAGCGGGGTGCGCTTGATGAGGCCCTGCTTTGTCACCATGGTGACAAAGCCGCCCTTGTTGTCCTCATCCTTGGGGTAGCAGAGCATATTCGTGACCTTCTCGCCTTCGGCCAGCTGCAGCAGGTTGACGATGTTGCTGCCCTTGCTGGTGCGGCTGCCCTCGGAGATGGTGTAGCCCTTGACCCGGAAAAGGCGGCCCCTGTCGGTGACGAACAGGACGTAGTCATGGGTGGAGCCGACGAACATCTCCTGCACGATGTCCTCTTCTTTCCGGGTCATGCCGGAGATGCCGCGGCCGCCGCGCTTCTGGGCCTGATAGGTGGCCTTGAGCTGACGCTTGATATAACCGGCCTCGGTGAGGGTGTAGACACACTGTTCCTCGGCGATGAGGTCCTCGATGTCCACCTCGCCGGTGACGGACTGGATCTCGGTGCGGCGCTCGTCGCCGAAGCGCTTCTTCATGTCCAGCAGCTCGTTCTTGACGATCTCGAGCACCCGGGCATCGTGGGCGAGGATGTCTTCCCAGTCCTCGATCTTGGCCTGCAGGCCGGACAGCTCTTCCTCTATCTTCAAAATCTCGAGGCCGGCCAGACGGCCCAGCTGCAATTTCACGATGGCGTCGGCCTGCGGGTCGTCGAAGCCGAACTGCTCCATGATGGCGGTCTTGGCTTCCGACATACCGCCCTTGCAGGCGCGGATGGTGGCGATCAGCTCGTCCACGATGTCGGTGGCCTTTTTCAAGCCCTCGAGGATGTGGGCGCGCTCCTTGGCCTTCTTCAGGTCGTACTGGGTGCGGCGGCGGACGACTTCATCCTGAAACTCGACGTACTTCTGGATCATCTGTTTCAGGGTCATGACCTTGGGCACCTTGTGGTCGATGGCCAGCATGATGACGCCCACGGTGTCCTGCAGCTGGGTGTACTGATACAGCTGGTTCAGGATGACCTGCGCGTTGGCGTCCTTGCGGATGTCCACCACGATGCGCATTCCCTTGCGGTTGGTCTCATCGTTCAGTCCGGTGATGCCCTCGATGCGCTTGTCCTTGACCAGATCGGCCATATTCTCGATGAGCCGGGCCTTGTTGACCATATACGGGATCTCCGTGATGATGATCTGGGTGCGGCCGTTCTTGGTCTCTTCGATGGTAGCGCGGCCCCGCAGGGTGATCTTGCCGCGGCCGGTGGCGTAGGCGGCGCGGATGCCGCTGCGGCCCATGATGATGCCGGCGGTGGGGAAGTCCGGGCCTTTGATGTGCTCCATCAGACCGGGCAGGTCGATGTCGGGGTCGTCGATATAGGCCACGCAGCCGTCGATGACCTCGCTGAGGTTATGGGGCGGGATATTGGTGGCCATGCCGACGGCGATGCCCTGACTGCCGTTGACCAGCAGGTTCGGGAAGCGGCAGGGCAGGACGCTCGGCTCCTTCTTCGTCTCGTCGAAGTTGGGGTCCCAGTTGATGGTGTCCTTGTCGATGTCGGTCAGCATCTCGACAGCCATCCGGCTCATGCGGGCTTCGGTGTAACGGTAAGCAGCCGGGGGGTCACCGTCCACAGAGCCGAAGTTGCCCTGGCCGTCCACCAGCGGGTAGCGCAGGGAGAAATCCTGTGCCAGACGGACCATCGCGTCGTAGACGGAGGCGTCGCCGTGGGGGTGGTAAGAACCCAGCACCGCACCGACGGTGTCCGCCGACTTGCGGTAGGGATGGCTGGGGTCGTTGCCGCGCTCGTGCATGGTGTAGAGGATGCGGCGGTGGACGGGCTTCAGACCGTCACGCACATCCGGCAGGGCGCGGGCCACGATGACCGACATGGAGTAATCCAGAAACGCCGTCTCGATCTCTTTCTTGACGTCCCGGATGATCATCTTGGTACCGCTGCCCGGTATCATCACATAATCTTCTTCCATTGTTTCCTCCCATTACACGTCGAGCTTTGCGTACTGCGCATTGGTCTCGATAAAGCGGCGGCGCGGCTCCACCTGATCGCCCATCAGGATGGTGAAGGCCTCGTCTGCCTTCTCGGCATCCTCGATGGTGATGCGGACGATGACGCGGTTATCCGGGTTCATGGTGGTCTCCCAGAGCTGCTCCGGGTTCATCTCACCAAGGCCCTTATAGCGGTTGATCTTCGCGCCGGGCATCTCCTGCGACAGAAGGGCCATTTCGGCGTCGTTGTAGGCGTATTTGATGGTATTTCCCTTCTGCACCTTGAACAGCGGGGGCTGTGCCACATAGACATGGCCCTGCTCGATGAGGGGGCGCATATAGCGGAAGAAGAAGGTGAGCATCAGGGTGCAGATGTGAGAGCCATCGACATCGGCATCGGCCATGATGAAGACCTTGTCATACCGCAGTTTGGAAATATCGAACTCGTCGCCGATGCCGCAGCCCAGCGCCAGAACGACCGGCATCAGCTTGTCGTTGCCGTAGATGCGGTCGGCGCGGGCCTTTTCGACATTGAGCATCTTGCCCCACAGGGGGAGGATGGCCTGAATGGCCGAGTCACGGCCCATCTTGGCCGAGCCGCCTGCAGAATCGCCCTCGACGATGAAGATCTCAGTGCGGCTGGGGTCTTTCTCGCGGCAGTCGGCCAGCTTGCCGGGCATCCGGCTGGTCTCCAGCGCGCTCTTGCGGCGCACCAGCTCACGGGCCTTCTTGGCGGCGGCGCGGGCACGGGCGGCCTGCGTGGCCTTCTCGAAGATGGCCTTGGCGACGCCCGGGTTCTCCTCGAAGAACTCCATCAGCTTGGAGTAGACCATGTTGGACACGAGGGTGCGGATCTCGGTGTTGCCCAGCTTTGCCTTGGTCTGGCCCTCGAACTCAGCCTCCTGCAGCTTGACGGAGATGACACAGATGAGGCCCTCCCGGACGTCTGCGCCGGACAGGTTCTCGTCCTTCTCCTTCAGCAGGCCATGGCTGCGGCCATAGTCGTTGAAGACGCGGGTGAGGCTGCTGCGGAAGCCCTCTTCGTGGGTGCCGCCGTCGGGAGTGTTGACGTTGTTGGCAAAGCTCAGCAGCAGCTCGTTGTAGCTGGAATTATACTGCAGAGCGATCTCGGCCATGCCCCGGTCGGTCTGGCCCTTGAGGTAGATGACATTGGGGTGGAGCACCTCGAGATCCCGCTTCTCGCCCAGATAGGTGACGAAGCTCTTGATACCGCCCTCGTAGCACATGACCTCGGTGCGGTAGGTCGGCTCGCCCTCCTTGCCGTCCTCAAGGACGGGGGTGTAAAGCTCCCGCTCATCGGTCAGGGTGATCTTCACACCGGCGTTCAGGAAGCTCTCCTCCCGCAGCCGCTTTTCCAGCGTCTCAAAGTTGTAGACGGTGGTGTCCTTGAACATCTCAGGGTCGGGCTTGAAGGTGACGCGGGTGCCGGTGACGCTGGGGTCCACCGTGCCGATGCACTTCAGCGGCCCATCCGGGTCGCCGCGGCGGAAGGTCTGCTCATACTCGTGGCCGTCGCGGCGGACGTTGACGGTCAGCCACTCCGAGCAGGCGTTGACGACAGACGCACCGACGCCGTGCAGGCCGCCGGCCACCTTGTAGCCGGAGTTCTCGCCGCCGAACTTGCCGCCGGCGTGGAGGATGGTGTAGACGACGGTGACGGCAGGCAGGCCGGTGTCTGCCTGAATATCCACGGGGATGCCGCGGCCATTGTCCGTGACCTGAATGATGTCGCCCTTTAAGATCTTGACCTCGATATGGTCACAGTAACCGGCCAGAGCCTCATCGATGGCGTTGTCCACGATCTCGTACACCAGATGGTGCAGACCCCGCTCGCCGGTAGAGCCGATATACATACCGGGGCGCTTGCGCACAGCCTCCAGACCTTTCAGGACCTGGATCTCGCTGGCGTTGTATTCATGGTCCGTCGCAGTATCTGCGTTGGTGCTGGTAATGATTTCCTCTGCCATTTCCTTTCTCCCTTTTGTTTCGTTATTTCGTTACGATTTGTAAAAAGCAAATTTGCTTGGATGTCTTTTTGATATGCCGTTTGCCTGCGGCAGAAGTTTCTCCGAAGACCGTCCGCTGGGGTGGGACCCTGTTGCCGCAGGCAATAGGGCGGGCGATGGAATGGCCCGAACCGTGTCTGAGGAGGAAGCTTCTGCCGCATCGGCCTCCACTTGCTTATTCCAGCTTCATCTCCGTGCGCCGTTTGAGGGCAGCGGGGGACAGCTCGGAAAGATACACCGTATCCACCGGGGCGTCTGCCAGCACATAGCTCTGGGGCAGCTCATCGGACAGGCTGACCACAGCCCCGTTTTTCTGGGCGTAGTTCAGAAACTCCCGCCCCCGGGGAGAGATGGTGGTCGTCTCCAAGTTGAAGATGCCGATGATGTCCCGGTCGTTCAGGACGTAATCGCGGCCCAGATGCACATACATTCTGCTCACACTTTCGTCAGTACGCCACCGTTCATCCGGTAGACCTCGCCGTCTGTTCGGAGGAAGGCGGTGTCGTCACAGCTGGTCACAAAGGTCTGCTTCTCCCGCATCCGGGTCAGCAGATACTGCTTGCGGCCGTCGTCCAGCTCGCTGAGCACATCGTCCAGCAGAAGCACCGGGTGTTCGCCTGTGATGGAGGCAGCCGCTGCGGCTTCCGCCATCTTCAGGCTCAGCACGACGCTCCGCTGCTGTCCTTGGCTTGCATACACTTTTGCAGGCTGGCCGTCCAGCAGGAGCTCCAGATCTTCCCGGTGGGGGCCGCAGAGGCTCTGCCCGGCCCGCAGCTCCTCGGGCATTTTCTGCCGCAGGAGCTGGGCCAGCCCTCCCGGCTCAAACTGGGCCGCATACCGCAGGCGCAGCGTCTCGGCCCCATGAGACAGCTCTTCATAGTTCGAGCAGGCCAGCGGCGCGAGCGTCTCAAGATACGCCCTGCGGCGCTGCTGGATGGCCTCGCCCTGCTGGGCCAGCTCCACGTTCAGCACCTCCAACAAGGCTCTTTTTTCAGCATAGGGACGCGCAGCACCGTTTACAGAGCGGCGAAGCAGCGCATTTTTTTGCTGCAAAGCCCGGATATAGCGGCGATAGATGGTCAGATAGCCGGGGTAGAGCTGGCAGAGGGCTGCGTCCAGAAACTTCCGCCGCCCCTCGGGTGCGCCCTTCACAAGGCTCAGGTGTCCGGGGTCGAACACCACCGCCGGAAAACTGCCTGCAAGGCTGGCGGCCCGCTTGACGGCGCCCCCGTTCACCGAGGCCGTCCGGCCCGGGCGGGGGGAGTCCGGTGTGCCCACGGTCAGGCGAACGCGGTTCGGCTCTTCTGTTTCCTGCTCCTCCTGCTGTGCGCGGAGGGTGGACGCTTTGAGCAGAGCGAAGGGTTCGCCCCGGCGCACCAGTTCGGCGTCCTTGCCGCCCCGGAAGCTCTTGCCTCCGGTGAGCAGCCAGATCGCTTCCAAGAGGTTCGTTTTGCCCTGACCGTTGTTGCCGCAGATGACTGTCAGCTCCCGGCCCGGCGTCAGGCTGGCCGAGGCGATGTTCCGGTAATTTTCGACCTCGAGAGAGAGCAGCCGCATCAGCCGCCCATCCCGATCTCGATGGTCTGGCCGTCCAGCTCGACGGTGTCGCCCGGACGGCACTTCTTGCCGCGCATGGTGCAGACCTCGCCGTTGACCTTCACGGCCCCGCCCTGCACCAGCTCCTTGGCTTCGCCGCCGGTCTCGCACAGGCCTGCATACTTCAGCAGGGCATCCAGCTTGATAAATTCGGTATGGATGAGGATCTTTTGCATTTTATTACGCCTCTCAGTCATTTTTGAAGCGGACGGGCAGCACGAGGTAGAGGAAGTCGCTGCCCTCCACAGGCAGGACCTTCACCGGGCTGAGCGGGCCGCTGATCTCCATCCGCACCTTCTCGGTGCGGGCATTGCGCAGAGCATCCAGCAGATAGCGGTTGTTGAAGCCGATCTCCACCTCGTCGCCCTCGCACTCTGCGTTGAACTCATCGACGACGCGGCCCAGATTCGTCTGGCAGCGGACGACGACTTTACCCTCTGTAAAAGTGATGCGGAGGGGATTTTTTAAACGCTCTGTAATAATCAGGGAGGCGCGCTCGATGGTCTCGATGAACTCCTTGGTGTCGATGGTCACCCGGGTGCGGCTGCCTGCGGGGATGACGTTGCGGTAGTTGAGGAATTCTCCCTCGATCAGGCGGCTCATGATGGTGTAGCCGGCAGTCATGAAGACGACATAGCGGCGGTTGGCGCAGATGTGCACCAGTTCTTCGTCGTCGTTGGGCAGCAGATGGGACACTTCGGTCATGGTCTTGCTGGGGACGATGATGCGGATGTCCTTGACGGCAGTGAGGGGCCGCTCGACGATGGCCAGACGGTAGCCGTCCAGTGCAACGATGGTCATTTTATCCGGTTCGATCTCAAAAAGTTCACCGGTATGCGCCGGTTTTTTCTCGTCCTGACTGACGGCGTACAGGGTGCGATCGATCATGTCCCGCAGCACACCGGTCTTGATGGTCAGGGTCTCTTCGGCACCGGTGTTGGGCAGCTCGGGGAAGTCGGAGGCGGACATGGACTGGATCTCGAACTGCGCCACGCCGCTCTGGATGGTGGTCTTGCCATTATCGGCCGACTGGATGGTGATCTGGCCCGATGGCATCCGGCTGATCATGCTGCTGAGGAGTTTTGCGTTCAGAACGATCTCGCCGGGTTCCTTGACATTGGCTTCGATGGTGGTCACGATGCCCATTTCGAGGTCGTAGCCGGTAAGGGTCAGCTGGAAACCTTCCGCTTTCAGTAAAATGCCCTCCAACACCGGGATGGTAGAGCGCAGGGTGACTGCTTTGGATACGCCGTCGATGGCTGCACTCAGAAGAGTTTTATCGCAGATGATGTTCAAAGCTTTATCTCTCCTTTTTTGCGTCAGTTTTGCTGTCGTTTCCCATGGGATTCGATGCAAAAACCTGTTTTTCTATATTGAACTTGTTGTAGTAACCGTAGTAGGGGCTGGGGAAGATGTGGAAAACTCCGCAGACCCTTGCTGGGATGCGGGGTTTTGGTTTTCCACGGGTCTGTTGAGGGACTGTGGATGGAATGTTGAATCGGGGAAACATCTGCCGCTTTCCACATCGGCTGTGGAGAATCGGAGTTGAATGTTGAAAACTCAGTGGAAAGAGTGGAAAGTTTCGGCCTTTCACCACAATATCTGGGTCTGTTTTCCCCGTTTTGTCCCTTTTTCTCCCCATATTTTGGGGTTTGTGCCGGAATGAGTATGACTTTTACCCGTCAGGCTTTCACGTTCTTGATGATGTCGCTGACCGTTTCCCGCAGGTGCTGGTCGTTCTTCATGTCCCGCTCCATGGTCTTGAGGGAGTAGACGATGGTGGAGTGGTCACGGCCTGAGAACTCCCGGCCGATCTCCTCCATGCTCATGCCGGTGACTTCGCGCAGGATATAGATGGCCACACGGCGAGCGGATGCGACATTGGCGTTCCGCTTGGTGCCCCGGATGTCGGCAGGGGAGACGTTGAAGGTGCGGGACACCTCGCCCACGATCTTCTCGATGGTGACGGGCACGGGCTGGGTCTCGTTGAGGATGTCCTTGATGGCGTTCTGCGCCACGCTGATGACTGGCTGGATGCCCTCGAGCATATAGTAGGCGTTCAGCTTCTTGACGGCACCTTCCAGCTGGCGGATGTTGTTTTTGAGGTGGTTGGCGATGAACTCGGCCACATCCTCCGGCAGGTCGAGATGGAGAAGCTCTGCCTTCCGCTTGACGATGGCCACGCGGGTCTCAAAATCTGGCGGCTGGACGTCGGCGGTCAGGCCCCACTCGAAGCGGGTGCGCAGACGCTCTTCCAGACTCTTGATCTCCTTGGCCGGGCGGTCGGAGGCGATGACGATCTGCTTGTGGGCGTCGTGGAGAGAGTTGAAGGTGTGGAAGAACTCTTCCTGCGTGGACTCCTTGCCCGCGATGAACTGGATGTCGTCCACCAGCAGCAGGTCGGCCACGCGGTACTTCATCCGGAAGTCTTCGGTGCTGCCGGCGCGGATGGCGGCGATCAGTTCGTTGGTGAACTGCTCACAGGTGACGTACATGATGACGAAGTCGGGGTGGGTGCGCTTGATCTCGGTCTGGATGGCCGTCAGCAGATGGGTCTTGCCGAGGCCCGAGCCGCCGTAGATGAACAGCGGGTTGTAGGCGCCGGAGGGGTTGGCAGCAACAGCCTGCGCCGCAGCAAACGCAAACTGGTTGGAGGGGCCTTTGATGAAGTTCTCGAAGGTGAACTCGTAGTTGCCCTGCGGCGAGGCGGGGTTTGCCTCGTACTGCTGGGCCAGCACCACCTCGTGGGGCGGCGTGCTGGGCACCACGAGGGTGATGTCCACATCAAAGCCCAGCACCGTCTTGAACGCCTCCTTGAGCAGGCCGAGATAGCGGTCCGTCACGATCTTGCAGATGAAGTCGTTGCGCACCGAAAGGGTGATATGGCTGGAGTCCTCAAAGCTGATCGGCTCCAGTCCGTCGATATAGAGATTATATGTCGGCTCCGCCATCTGCGCTTTGCAGTAGCTCTGGGCAGCCTCTAAAACGTCCTTGAAAGAATCCATAGTACATCCACTCCATTGAAGTTTTCAACAATGCTGCTGATACTAGGTTAGTATACCACAAAAACCTCCCTGCGTCTATATTATATAAGGTAATTTATAATACATAAAAAAGACATACCTGCGTCTTGGAAATAGACTTGTGTCCAAGGCGCAAAAAAGACACAAGATATTGTGGCTGAAAAGTTTTCCACGGGGAACGGGTGAAAAAGTTGAAAGTTTCTCCACAAAGATTTTTCAAAAAAGTTTGCAGGAAAGCGAAAAAAATGCTTGACAGAATGCCATAGTGTGCGATATACTGTTGAATTGCAAGCCTGTCCCCATTTTGGGACCAGAATAGACCCCATATGGGGACGAGTTTTTACGGAGGATACGAACCATGAAGAGAACTTTTCAGCCCAAGAAGCGTCAGCGCAAGGAAGTTCATGGCTTCCTGACCCGCATGAGCACCAAGAATGGCCGCAAGGTCATCAACGCACGCCGTGCTAAGGGCCGCAAGAGCCTGACCGTCTGATCCTGAGCCTTATGCATCAGGTCCGGCGCAGAATGGAATATGCGCAAAAAGGCCGCTGATATTGGATTGGCGGTCTTATTTTTTTACCCGGCTTTCGGAAAAAAGGCCGGAAAAAAGCGGCAGATAGTCGCATTGCCTAAAAAAACGGTCAAAGATTTGGCAGAGAAAACGCCCGGATGAGCTTTTCATGTCGGCGTTTTTTTGCTATACTGAACACTGAGCATTGCCTTTTTCCGGGTGGTGCTCCCACATCACCTGAAGGGAGGCGCACAGGATGCGCTATCGTCCCATCCGCCGCAACGGCGAGTTTGGCCGCGTGTATGCCCGCGGTAAGTCCTATGTCAATCAGGCGCTGGTGCTCTATGTCCTCAAGACACGGAGCAAGCGCACCCGGGTGGGCCTAACGGCCACCAAGAAGATCGGCCATGCCGTCCAGCGCAACCGCGCCCGCCGCGTCATGAAAGCCGCCATCGACGAGCATCTCGACTACAACATCGGCGGCTACGACCTCGTTTTCGTGGCCCGGGGCATGACCCCCCGGCTCAAGAGCTGGCAGCTCAGTGCCATCGTGGCCAAGCTTTTCGCGCAGGCCGGACTGCCGGATAAGGCGAAGCAGCCGGGCGCAAAGCCTCCTGCCACCCTGCCTCCGGCCCGCAGACCCGAGGCGTGAGCATCTTTCAGAAGGCCCTGTGCGGGCTGATCCGGCTCTACCAGCGGTTTATCAGCCCGGGTCTGGGCCGGAACTGCCGCTTTTCCCCCTCGTGCAGCCAGTACGGCATCGAGGCCATCCGCACCCACGGCTGCCTCAAGGGGCTGCTGCTGACCGGATGGCGGATCGCCCGGTGCAATCCGCTGGGCCGCTGGGGCTACGATCCCGTGCCGGAGAAGGGCCGCTGGAAAAATCCGGCCCGGCACTTGTCGGCGTCGGCCCTGTTTTCCACAAGACACGAAAAATAAGTGGAAAACGAACCTCTCCGTCACGCCTGCGGCGTGCCACCTCCCCTAATGAGGGGAGGCTGAGAGGAAAAGCTATTATAATGCTTCTTGTGACGTGCTGAGCTGTGGGCGGTGCGTCCTACGATAAAAATAACCGTCCCGCACCACAGGCGGGGCAGAATGGACAGAGACATGAATATTTTGTACATCCTCGGTGTACCTCTCGGCTATGTGATGGAGTGGATCTACAACCTCATCCCGAACTACGGCTGGGACATCATCATCTTCACCATCGTCATCCGCCTGCTCAGCATCCCGCTGCAGCTCAACCAGCAGAAGAGCATGGCCAAGATGTCGGCATTCCAGCCGATGATCGCGGACATCCAGAAAAAGTACAAGGACAAGCCCGACAAGCAGCAGGAAGAGCTGATGAAGCTCCAGCAGGAGTATGGCTATAAGCCCACGGCCGGCTGTATGCCGATGCTGGTCAACTTCCTTGTCATGTTCGGCGTCATCGAGGTCGTGTACCGTCCGCTGCAGCGCATCTTCCACATCGGTGCGGACGCCATCAATGCCGCAGGCAGTGCCATGGAAGCTCTGGGCATCAGCTTCACGCAGGTGACGCGGGACACCAACATCATCGAGCAGGTGCTGGCAGGGGAGAGCAGCGTCACCTCTGTGTTCACCGCCGACCAGCTGAGCACCATCACCGAGTTCGGCAACCACATGGATTTCTTCGGCATCGACCTGACCCGTGTGCCCCAGTATAGTCTGGCAGCGGACAACCTGCCCCTGCTGATCTTCCCCATCCTCGCAGTCGTTACCATGTTCATCTCCACCCACATCAGCATGAAGGCCTCCGGTCAGGAGATGCAGGGCAGCATGAAGCTGACCATGTATATGATGCCTCTGATGTACGTCTTCTTCTGCTTCACCGTGCCCTGCGCATTCTCTCTGTACTACGTCATTTCCAACATCGTCATGACCGTCCAGACCCAGATCATGCGCAAGATCTATGACCCTGAGAAGATGAAGGAGCAGGTCAAGGCCGAGATCGCGTCCCGCAGGAAGGAAGAGAAGCGCGGCGTGAAGAGCACCACCATCAAGGTCAAGGACGAGAAGACCGGTGAGGTCGTGGAAAAGAATATCTCCGCCAGCGAGATGAACAAGCGCCGCCTCGAGTACGCCCGCCAGCAGGATGCGGAGCGCTACAAGGACGAGCGCACCGTCCCGCTGAGTGAGCTGGAACACAAAAAGGAGGATTGACGGTTATGATCCGTACTCAGGAAGCGACCGGCAAGACGGTCGATGAAGCACGCATCAACGCCTGCGCTCTGCTGGGCGTGGAGAAGGACGACATCAACGTCAGCTACGAAGTGCTGGAAATGCCCCAGAAGACTGGTTTTCTGGGCCTGAAGCTCACCCCCGCCAAAGTCCGCGTCAGCGTTGAGCTGCCGGACGAGCCGGTGGCTGCACCTGCTGCCCCGGCCGCTGCGCCTGCCCCCGTCGTGGAGGAAAAGGCTGCACCGGCTGAGCCTGTCGTGGAGGAGACTGCCCCCGAAGCCCCCGCTGCTGAGGCCCCTGCCGCACCGGCAGAGGAAGCTGCCCCTGTCGAAGAGCAGGCCGCTCCCGCCGAGGGCGAAGAGGTGGAAGTTCCCATCCGCATCGAGGAGAATGCCAAGGTCCAGGCCGCGGTGGACTACCTGAAGGACGTCATCGAGAAGATGGGCGTGCAGGATGTCAGCTTCAGCGCCGTGCAGAAGGGAGAGGCCACCATCATCCGTCTGAACGGCGAGAAGATGGGCGCCCTCATCGGCCGCCGCGGCGAGACGATGGAGAGCCTGTCCTATCTGGCAAGCCTCGTGGCCAACCGCCTCGAGGGCGATTACATCAAGCTGGGCCTCGATGTGGCCGGCTACCGCGACAAGCGCGAGAGTGACCTGACCGCACTGGCACAGCGCATCGGCACCAAGGTGCGCCGCACCGGCCGCAGCTTTGCGATGGAACCGATGAACCCCTACGAGCGCCGCATCATCCACTCTGCCATCGGCAAGATGGAGGGCGTCCGCAGCGAGAGCAAGGGTGAGGGCCGTGACCGCCGTGTGGTCATCTACTCCACCGACCCCAACGCTGTGGCCGAGAGCGCAAATGCACGTCCCCGCGGCCCCCGCGGCGGTCGTGACCGCAACAGCAATGGCCGTGGCGGCAGTTACCATCGCGGCGGCAACGGCGGCCGGAATGGCCGCGGTCCCCGCAGCGGCGGTCCTCGCAGCAGCTACCGCTCCAATGTGCCCGAGCGCACCTACACCCCGCGTGACGCCGAGAGCGCTGCCCCCGTGGCACCCAAGCGCACCGAGCGTGTGGATGATTTCGCCGATCTGAGCTTCGGCAAGATCGAGCTGTAAACGCAAATCGATAAGACCCTCTCCCGCAGCACGGACGCTGTGGGGGGAGGGTCTTTTTGCATAAAAGGAAATACTATAAATTTACCTGTTTTTTTCATGAAGATGGTTTACGATAAAAAGTATTTGCGAGAGAATCGTTTCGGAAGAAAAGTCGTTCTTATCGGAAAATTGGAGAATATGTCCAATTCCGAGAGAAATTTTTCTCCTACTTGTACATTGTAAATCAGGGCAGGCAAGTTTTATACTAAAGCTACAAGTGCTTCGGAATCTATACCAAGCCGAAAAGAGAGGAATTACTATGGAACAGAATAAGATCTCCCGCCGCAATTTCCTGCGCGTGGCCGGTGCATCGGCCACTGCCGCCGCAATGGGCGGTCTGGCCCCTGCCGCTTCGGCAGCCGGCATCAAGGACCTGTGGAGCATGGACCTGCAGATCCTCGCCACCAGCGACACCCACGGCAAGTTTGACCCGTGGGATTACGCTGCCAACAAGGCAGACGCCTCCGGCAGCGTAGCCCAGCAGGCCACCGCCATCAAGGAGAACCGTACCAAGACCACGCTGGTCGTGGATGCAGGCGACACCATTCAGGCAAACTCTGCCGAGCTGTTCCTGAACGACGATGTCCACCCCATGATCGCCGCCCAGAACGCCATCGGCTATGACATCTACGTCACCGGCAACCACGAGTACAACTATGGCATGGCCACGCTGGAAAAGGTGCTCTCCCAGCAGAAGGCAAAAGTCCTGACCGGCAACGTCTACAGCCCCGAGGGCAAGCCTCTGGCGGATGGCTACACCATCATCAACAAGGGCGGCGTCAAGATCGGCGTCATCGGCATGGTCACGCCCAACATCACCCGCTGGGATGCCAAGAACCTTGAGGGCTGGACCGTTACCAACCCCGTGGACGAGAGCCGCAAGATCATCGACAAGATCAAGGATAAGGTGGACGTCATCCTCGGCGTCATGCACATGGACACCGACAACGAGTATGGCGTCTACGGCTCCGGCGTCACCGATCTGGCCAACGCCTGCCCGGAGTTCGACGTCATCGTCGCCGCCCACGGTCATAGGAGCATCCCCAACATGATGATCAACGGCGTGCTGGTGGTGGAGAACAAGAACGCCGGTGCCACCGTCTCTGACATCCACATCTACCTCCAGCGCGACTGGACCGGCAAGTGGAAGGTGAAGGACCGCACCTCCGAGAACCTGACCATCAAGGACTACGCTCCCGACCCCGAGCTGACCGCTCTGCTGGCTGAGTACGACCAGCGCGCCAAGGACGACGCTGTCACCCCCATCGGCCAGCTGGTCGGCGGCGATCTGGCCCCCGAGAACGAGATCGACTGCCTGCCGCAGGCCATGGTGCAGGATACCGCTCTGCTGGACTTCGTCAACGAGGTACAGATGTACTACACCGGTGCTCAGGTGGCAGCAACGTCCCTGACCTCCATGACCTCCCAGATGCGGGAGGGCACCATCCGCAAGTGCGACATGGCAAGCATCTACACCTACCAGAACACCCTGTACAAGCTGCAGATGAACGGCCTGCAGCTGCGCAAGTTCATGGAGTGGTCGGCTGCCTTCTTCAAGACCTGGGAGCCGGGCGACGTGACCATCGCTTTCGACTCCTCCATCCGCTACTACCTGTACGATGCCTTTGAGGGTGTCAAGTACGACCTCGACGTTTCTCAGCAGCCGGGCAACCGCATCCATAACCTGACTTGGATGGATGGCCGTCCGGTGGAGGACAGCGACGTCTTCGTGGTGGCCGTCAACAACTACCGTGCCACCACCCAGCTGCTGACCTATGCTGACATCTTCGCACCCGGCGACGAGCTGCCCAAGCTGCTGGAGATCGACGTGCGCGGCGATGTGGGCGGCGTCCGCGAGCTGCTGGGCGAGTACATCCGCACCGTCAAGGGCGGCACCATCGAGCCGCATGTGAACAACAACTGGAAGATCGTGGGCAACAACTGGAACGCTGCCGACCACCAGAAGGCCGTCAAGCTGCTGCGCGAGGGCAAGCTGGCTCTGTCGGAGAACGCCGACAGCCGCACCCTGCCCAGCAAGGCGATCACCACGGCGGATATTGCCGCATTCTGATTTTTTCTTACACGCAGCGGGGCGTGCAGTCTTTCGGGGCTGCACGCCCTTTTTGCGCAGCATATTTCTTTTTTTGGCGGTTCGTGGTAGAATATACTGTATTCATCTGCGAACAAGGAGGGGAGAAGATGCAGCATTCGACCATTGCGGCCATCGCAACGGCCCCGGGCGCAGGCGGCATCGCCGTCGTGCGGCTGTCCGGCCCGGAAAGCTATGAGGTGGCGGAGAGGGTGTTCCGCCCGGCCAACCCGTCGAAGAAGGTGGCGGAGGCCAAGGGCTATACGGCCATGTTCGGCGCATTCGTGGAAGGGGAGGACGCTTTTGATGAGGGGGTGGCGCTGTTTTTCCGCGCACCCCACAGCTACACCGGCGAGGATGTGGTGGAGCTTTCCTGCCACGGCGGAAGTGCGGTGGCCCGGCGGCTGGTGGAAGCCTGCATCGCGGCGGGCGCGTCGCCTGCCGCCCCCGGCGAGTACACCCGCCGCGCCTTCCTGAACGGCAAGCTCAGCCTGACGCAGGCAGAGGCGGTCATGGACCTCATCTCTGCCGATGGCCGACAGGGGGCAGCACTGGCGAATGCCTCCCTGAACGGTGCGCTGTCCCGGAAGATCACGGCACAAAAGGACGCGCTGACGGCCTTGCAGGCCCATCTGGCGGCTTGGGTGGACTTCCCGGAGGAGGATGTCCCCGAGCTGAGTCAGAGCCATCTCTGCGCCGTTTTGGGCGGGGTAGAGCAGGAACTGGATGCCCTCATCCGGAGCTATGACGCGAGCGCTGTTCTCCGCGAGGGCGTGGACTGCGCCATCGTGGGCCGGCCGAACGCGGGCAAATCCACCCTTCTGAATCTGCTGGCCGGGTTCGACCGGGCCATCGTTACGCCGGTGGCGGGCACGACCCGGGATGTGGTGGAGCAGGCCGTCCAGCTGGGCGATGTCCGGCTGAACCTCTTCGACACCGCCGGTCTGCGCCAGACGGAGGACGCCATCGAAGCCGAGGGCATCCGCCGAAGCTGGAAGAAACTGGAGGAGGCGGGCTTGATTCTCGCCGTCTTTGACGGCTCAGAGCGCCCGACCCGAGAGGATCTGGAGCTGGCAAAGCGCTGCGCGGGCCGTCCGGCCATCGCGCTGATCAACAAGGAGGACAAGCCCTCCCAGTTCGATGCCGAGTGGATCGCACCCTATTTTGCGATGGTGCTGCCGGTCTGCTGTCAGGAGGAGGGGGCGCGGAAGGTCATCGCAGCGGCTGTGGCCCGTCTGCTGGGCACGAGCCAGATCGACCCCCACGCCGCCAGCCTCTCGGGCCAGCGGCAGCTCTCCGCTGCCACCCGCGCCCGGGATGCAGTGTCCGGCGCGCTGGACGCCGCACAGGGGTTGGGGCTGGATGCTGTGTCGGTCTGTGTGGACGATGCGCTGGACGCCCTCTGTGAGCTGACCGGGGAGAACGCCTCGGAGGCGGTCATCAATGAGGTGTTTGAGAGGTTCTGTGTGGGGAAATAAAAGAGAACTTCGCTTTACAAAAAATCGATCGAGGAAAAATAGACAGCAATGAACCATTTAGGAGACTACGACGTTATCGTCATCGGTGCCGGTCATGCGGGCATCGAAGCGGCCCACGCCGCCGCGATACTGGGCGCAAAAACGGCAGTGTTCACCCTGAGTCTGGATGCCATCGGCAATATGCCCTGCAACCCCAGCATCGGCGGAACGGCAAAAGGTACGCTGGTACGCGAATTGGATGCATTGGGCGGCGTGATGGGTCTGGCGGCAGACGCCACCTATTTACAGAGCCGGATGCTCAACAAGGGCAAAGGCCCTGCCGTCCACGCCCTGCGCGTCCAGACCGACCGCAAGCGTTACCACGAATATATGAAGCACGCCCTTGAGCTGACGCCGGGCCTTGCCATCCATCAGGCAGAGGTGGTCTCTGTCGAGGTGGAGGATGGCCGCGTGAAGGGCGTTGTCACCCAGCTGAACGGGGAGTATGGCGCGAAATGTGTGGTCATCGCCACCGGCACCAACCTCGGCGGCAAAATTTTTGTGGGCGATGCGTGGTATGCCTCCGGCCCCGACGGGATGCACGCCGCCAACGCCCTGACTGAGAGCCTGAAAGCCGCCGGTCTGCCGCTGCGCCGGTTCAAGACCGGTACGCCTGCCCGGGTGCATCGGCGAAGCATTGACTTCTCCCAGCTGGAATGCCAGCCCGGAGACCCGGACAACGAGCTGCAGCCTTTCAGCTTTATGACCGATGCGCCCATGCACAATAAGGTGGAGTGCTGGATCGCCTACACCAACCCCGAGACCCATCGGATCATTTTGGACAACATCCAGCGCAGCCCCCTCTACGGCGGCATGATCGAGGGCGTCGGCCCGCGCTACTGCCCGTCCATCGAGGACAAGGTGGTGCGGTTCGCAGGGAAGGAGCGTCACCCCATCTTTGTGGAACCCTGCGGCGAGAACACCGAGGAGATGTACTTGCAGGGCGCGTCCAGCAGCCTGCCGGAGGACGTGCAGAATGCGTTCTACCGGAGCATCAAGGGCTTTGAGCAGATCGAGATCATGCGCCCGGCTTATGCCATCGAATACGACTGCGTAGACCCCACGAGCCTTGAGGCTACGCTGGAAAGCAAGGTGGTGCGGGGCCTCTACGGCGCGGGACAGTTCAATGGCACCTCCGGCTATGAGGAGGCGGCCGCGCAGGGGCTTCTGGCCGGTCTGAACGCCGCCCGGAAGGCGCTGGGCGAGAGCCAGCTGATCCTGCCCCGGCAGTCCAGCTATCTCGGCACACTGGTGGATGACCTTGTGACCAAGGGCGTCATGGACCCCTACCGGATGATGACCAGCCGCAGCGAGTACCGGCTGACCCTCCGGCAGGACAATGCCGACACCCGTCTGACGCCCATCGGCAGGGAGTACGGCCTCGTACAGGACGACCGCTGGACAAAGTACCAGCAGACGCAGGCGGTGCTGGACACCGAGCGCCGCCGCCTGCATGACGCCCATCTGCGGACGGCAGACCTGCAGGAAGCCATGAAGGCGGCGGGCCTTGCCCCGGCCGCAGAGGGCGGCATTGCCGAAGAGCTGCTGCGCCGCCCGGAAATCGATTACCCACTCGTTGCGGGCATCATCGGCTGGGGTGAGGGCGTGACCCCCATGCTGGCGGAGCGGCTGGAAACGGAGATCAAGTATGCGGGCTACATCGCCCGGCAGGACCGGATGATCCACGAGGTGGCCCGCCACGAAAAGACCCTCATCCCGGAGGATTTTTCCTACGAGGGTCTCACCGGCCTGACGCTGGAAGCCCGTGAAAAGCTGGCCCGCATCCGCCCGAAGAATCTGGGGCAGGCGGGACGCATCCCGGGCGTGTCGCCCTCGGATGTGGCGCAGCTGAGTATTGCGCTGGCGGCAAATAAATTGAAAGCGTAACGTCTGAGGCAAAACGGAGTGTGTAAAAAAGGGGAACGATATTGCGCGCTTGTGGCGCGGGGCAGAGCGCTTTTGCATTAAGGCTAATGTTCTCTTTTGCGTGCCAAAAGAGAACCAGAAAAGCACCAGCGATTTCGACGCGCTGGATCCACGAGAAAGGGGCTGCTCGCCCCTTTCAGACCCCGAAGGAGAGGTCGAAACGGAAAAAAGCTAGCCGCTGCGCTAAACGCTTTTTTCTCGTTTCTCCGACTTGCTGCTTCGCAGCTGGTGTTACGTTTTCGCAGGGCGTGAAGTTCAGCGACGACGTGAAATCATCGGCGGAGCCGTAAATAGGAGAAGCACAAAAAAATGCGCAACAGCGACGACCGCCGCCTGCGGCGGATACAGGGAGGAGCTGTTGGGGCCGCGGTCAGCAGGACACGAGTGCCGCTCAAGGCACGAAGTGGACGCTGGGCACCGCAACCCGTCTTAGCGAAGCGGCTAGCATTTTTGGGCTTCGACTTCCACATTGGAATTGTTAAGGGCGAGCAGCCCTTAACTCGTTGCGGGGAGAGTGGAGTCCAGAGGTAGGGAGGGGGGAGTCGAAACACCCCTCCCTGCCTCTGGCCCGCGCGGAGCGCAAGCCACTTGACCGAAAGAAAAAACTTAATCCGCGCTACCAGCGCGCAATCCCACTTAAAGAAAACCAAGCCTTACTGCAACAGCACTCTACCCCTCGCGCCACCAGCGCGAGAGACAGCAATATACCCTTTTGATAGATGCTATTTTTGAAAATTGCGATAAGCTTTTGTGAAATGAGGATAAGTTTATGATCGATAAAAGCCGACTGGAACAGAAATGTTCCACATGGAACATCACGCTTACCGGCACCCAGCTCGACCAGCTGGACGCCTTTGCTCAGATTCTGGTAGAGTACAACCAGAAGGTCAACCTGACTGCCATCACCGACCCGGAGGGCATTGAGGACAAGCATTTCCTCGACAGCCTGCTCTTTGCGTCCCAGCCCGAGGTGGCGGGGAAGATGGTGGACGTCGGCGCGGGCGCAGGCTTCCCGGGCATCGTGACGAAAATTTACAAGCCAGAGCTGGGGCTGACCCTGATGGAGCCGACCGGCAAGCGGATGGAGTTCCTGAAATATGCCTGCGGCCAGCTGGGCCTTACCGGCGTGGAGTTCGCTAAGGAGCGCGCCGAGGAGGCTGCCCGGAAGGTGTGGCGGGAGCAGTTCGATTTGGCCTCGGCCCGCGCAGTGGCGGCTCTGCCCATGCTGGCAGAATACTGCCTGCCGCTGGTGAAGGTGGGCGGAAATTTCCTCGCCATGAAGGGCGCATCCGGCGAGGAAGAGCTTACTGCGGCACGGGGAGCCATCAAGAAACTGGGCGGCGAGTACAGAGAGACCCGCACCTTGCATCTGCCGGGGGGCGACACCCGCACCCTCATCCTCTGCAAAAAGATTTCGCAAACTCCGACTGCCTACCCCAGAAACGGCGGAAAAATTGCGAAAAGTCCGCTGAAATAACGAAGCATCGAACAGAAAATGCAAGACCCTGCCGAACGAAACTTCTGGCAGGGCCTTTTGTTTTCTGGTAAACTGGGAACGTAAGCAACTGAGCTTTCCACGTTTTCCCGGGAAAGGGTGGAAAACCAAGACGATTCCAGACGAAAAGGGGCGGTATCATGTTTGAGAGAAAGAAATCTGCCGGAAAAATCTACGCTCTCCCCATCGAGAGCATCCAGCCGTCGCCGTTTCAGGCGCGGACCTATTTTGATGAGCAGGAGCTTGCGGGGCTTGCGGCCAGCATCCGGGAAAATGGCCTGCTGCAGCCCATTGCGGTGCGAAAGCGGGAGGATGGCTACGAGCTGGTAGCGGGGGAGCGGCGGCTCCGGGCCTGCAAGATGGCGAAGATGCAGACCATCCCGGCCATCCTCTGCGACTACGCTGACGAAAAGACGGCGGCAATGGGGCTTCTGGAAAATTTGCAGCGGGAAGATCTGAATCCCTTTGAACAGGCGCAGGGCCTGCGGGATGTGATGGTCCTCTGGGACTGCACGCAGGCCGAGGCGGCCAAGCGGCTGGGGATGGCCCAGCCGACGCTGGCCAACAAGCTGCGCCTCTTACAGCTGACGCAGGACCAGCGGCAGTTCGTGCTGGACAACGGCCTCACGGAGCGTCACGCCCGGGCGGTGCTGCGCCTGCCCGAGAATCGCCGCAGCGAGGCCCTCATCACCATCGCCAAGCGGAAGATGAACGCCCGGGCCACCGACCTGTACATCGAGCAGCTGCTCAACGAAGCGGCCCCGGGGAGGCATCGCATCTCGATGGTGAAGGATGTCCGCATCTTTGTGAATACCATCGACCATGCTATCCGCCTCATGACCGATAATGGTGTTCCGGCCACGGCCCACCGGGAGGAAAGGGACGGGTATATCGAGTATACGGTGCGCATCCCGACGGCAGCGGCACAAAGGTAAGGGGAGAGAGCCGGTGTTCCATGTGGAACATTGGCTCTTTTTCTTTTGAGTGGGCTGAGTGGACGTGCGCGCTGGTTAAATCGCTGTTAAGGTAGGGCTTGATTTTCTTATGAACGGTTTCGCGCGCTTGTGGTGTGGATTAAATCGCTGTTGAGGTAGGGCTTAGTTCTCTTTTGCGTGCCAAAAGAGAACCAGAAATGGTTCTCGCGCTGGTAGCGCGGATTAATTTTTTTCTTTCGGTCAAATGGCTTGCGCTCCGCGCGGGCCAGAGGCAGGGAGGGGTGTTTCGACTCCCCCCTCCCTACCTCTGGACTCCACTCTCCCCGCAACGAGTTAAGGGCTGCTCGCCCTTAACAATTCCAATGAGGAAGTCGAAGCCCAAAAATGCTAGCCGCTGCGCTAAACGCATTTTTTTGTGCTTCTCCTATTTACGGCTCCGCCGAAGATTTTACCTTTCTACTGAACTTCACGCTCTGCAAAAACGTAACACCAGCTGCGAAGCAGCAAATCGGAGAAACGAGAAAAAAGCGTTTAGCGCAGCGGCTAGCTTTTTTCCGTTTCGACCTCTCCTTCGGGGTCTGAAAGGGGCGAGCAGCCCCTTTCTCGTGGATCCAGCGCGTCGAAATCGCTGGTGCTTTTCTGGTTCTCTTTTGGCACGCAAAAGAGAACATTAGCCTTAATGCAAAAGCGCTCTGCCCCGCGCACAGGCGCGCGAAGCCGTTCATAAGGAAACCAAGCCTTACTGCAAGAGCAATTTAATCCGCGCCACCAGCGCGAGAACCTGCTTAAAGAAAAACAAGCTCTACTGCAACAACGCTCTGCCCCTACGCCGCAGCTTTATTGCTAAAAATCAATTTTCAACCTCAAAGAATGCAAAAAATAAATGCTGAATCTGCATTTCCTACGGTAAAATTATAAAGAACCAGTTCAAAAAGCCGCGCTGATGTGCTATACTAGGCTGTATGAGAAGCCCACGGAGGGGAAAACGGCGGGCTTCGTCCTCGAAATGTTCCATGTGGAACAAATCTTTTTCCCGGAAGGAAGCAAGTAGCGTGGCAAAAATCGTTGCTGTTGCAAACCAGAAGGGCGGCGTGGGCAAGACCACCACGGCCGTCAACCTCTCGTCCTGCGTGGCGGCGCTGGGCAAAAAAGTGCTCATCGTGGACCTCGACCCGCAGGGCAACACCACCACCGGCTATGGCATCTCCAAGCGCAGCGTGGACATTGGTACTTATGAGATCCTTATCGGCGAGGCCGACGCGCGGCAGGCTGTCCGCAAGACGGAGTTCCGCACCGATGTCATCGGCTCCAACACCCGCCTCGCGGGTGCAAGCCTTGAGATGATCGACCTGCCGGGCCGCGAAAGCCGCCTGCGGAAGGCGCTGGCCTCCATCCAGCAGGACTACGACTTCATCTTTATCGACTGCCCGCCGAGCCTCGACCTGCTGACGCTGAACGGCCTGTGCGCCTGCGACAGCATCCTCATCCCGGTGCAGTGCGAGTATTACGCGCTGGAGGGCCTGTCGGAGCTGGTCAGCACCCTCAAGACGGTCCGCAAAAAGTACAACGCCTATCTGGACATCGAGGGCGTGGTGTTCACCATGTTCGCAGTCCGCTACAACCTGACCCTTCAGGTGGTGGAGCAGGTCAAGAAGTATTTTGGAAACAAGGTCTATCAGACCACCATTCCCCGCAGCATCCGCGTCTCGGAGGCCCCCAGCTACGGCCAGCCCATCAACTTCTATGAGCCGAAGGGCAAGGGCAGCGAGGCCTATATGGATCTCGCCATCGAGTTCGTGAAGCGAAACCGTCCCGCCGAGGCCGCGCCCAAGCGCCGCCGGAAAGCCGCTCCCCCCGTCGAGACGATGGGGCTGACCGACAGAAAGACGGAAGGCTAAGGGGGAGAGAGGAGACCAATGGCAAAAGGAAGAGGAGGACTGGGCCGGGGGCTGGAAAGTCTGTTTGAGGACGCGGCCCCCAGCTTTGAGTCCGATACCAGGATCGAGACGTTACCCCTGCGGGAGATCGAGCCGGACCCCGGCCAGCCCCGCAAGACCTTCGACGACGAGACGCTGGCAGAGCTTTCGGCCAGTATCGCGGAGCATGGTTTGTTGCAGCCCATCGCGGTGCGGCCCCGGGCCTCCGGCGGCTACCTCATCGTAGCCGGTGAGCGCCGCTGGCGTGCCAGCAGGATGGCGGGACTCACTGAGGTGCCGGTCATCGTCAAGGACGTGACCGACGAGCAGGCGATGGAGCTGGCGCTGGTGGAGAACCTCCAGCGCGAAGACCTCGACCCGGTGGAAGAGGCGGCGGGCATCCGCGAGCTGATGGACCGCTGCGGCCTGACGCAGGAGCAGGCCGCCCGCAAGCTGGGCAAGAGCCGCAGTGCGTTGGCCAACATCCTGCGTCTGCTGACTCTGCCGGACTCGGTGCTCGAACTGCTGAAAAGCGGCTTCATCACCATCGGCCACGCAAAGGTGGTCTTGGGCCTGCCGACGCCGGAGCTTCAGGCGGAAGCGGCCCAGATGATCGCAGACAACCAGCTGAATGTCCGTCAGGCTGAGGCCCTCTGCAAAAAGCTGGCCAAGCCCGCGAAAGAGCCTGCGGCCCCGCCGCTGCCCAGCGCCCTGCCGGTGGAAGTGGAAGAAAGCCTCAAGCAGGCACTTGGCAGCGAAGTCCGTGTGGCCTACCACGACGGCAAGGGCAAGCTCACCGTCCATTTCTATTCAGACGACCAGCTGAAGGCGTTCGCCAATCTGCTGGGGCAGTACAGCGTAGAGTAAGCCTCTCAGAGCCTTTGGCGAAGCCGTGCCGGAGAGGTTGAGCGCAGCAGCCGCTCAAGATAGTGAATTTAGCGTACCAAGGCGGGGAACACCGCCTTTGAACGGCACAGCGGAGAACGCTCCCTGTGCAAGCAATAGAGTATAAGGAGAGTTATCATGCTTGACATCAAATTTGTCCGCGACAACCCGGATGCGGTCAAGGAAAACATCAAGAAGAAGTTTCAGGATGCAAAGCTCCCCCTCGTTGACGAGGTCATCGAGAAGGACGCCAAGTACCGCGAGTGCCTGAAGGAAGTGGAAGCCCTCAAGGCCGCCCGCAACAAGCTGAGCAAGGCCAACGGCCCCCTGTTCGGCCAGCTGAAGAAGTGCGACGACGAGGCCAAGAAGGCGGAGCTGCAGGCTCAGATCGACGCCAACAACGCCGCCGTCAAGGCAGACGCCGACAAGATGGCAGAGCTGGAAGCCGAGGAGGCCAAGCTCTCCGCACGCATTCAGGAGATCATGTACACCATCCCCCAGATGATCGACCCCAGCGTGCCCATCGGCCCGGACGACACCTACAACGTCGAGGCACAGCGCTTCGGTGAGCCTGTCGTGCCCGATTTCCCCATCCCGTACCACACCGAGATCATGGAGAGTTTCGACGGCATCGATATGGACGCCGCAGGCCGCGTGGCCGGCAATGGCTTCTACTACCTGCTGGGCAACATCGCCCGCCTGCACGAGGCTGTTCTGGCCTATGCCCGCGACTTCATGATCGACAAGGGCTTCACCTATGTCATCCCTCCCTTCATGATGCACGGCAACGTGGTGCAGGGCGTCATGTCTTTCCCGGAAATGGACGCTATGATGTACAAAATTGAGGGTGAAGACCTCTACCTCATCGGCACCAGCGAGCACACCATGATCGGCCGCTTCATCGATGAGACTCTGGACGAGGCCACTCTGCCCCTGACCCTGACCTCCTACAGCCCCTGCTTCCGCAAGGAGAAGGGCGCACACGGCATTGAGGAGCGCGGCATCTACCGCATCCACCAGTTCGAGAAGCAGGAGATGATCGTCGTCTGCCGCCCCGAGGAGAGCGCCGACTGGTACGAGAAGCTCTGGAAGAACTCCGTCGAGCTGTTCCGCAATATGGAGATCCCCGTCCGTCAGCTGAACTGTTGCTCCGGCGACCTCGCCGACCTGAAGGTCAAGAGCTGCGACATCGAGGCTTGGAGTCCCCGTCAGCAGAAGTATTTCGAGGTCTGCTCCTGCTCCAATCTGGGCGATGCACAGGCACGCCGCCTGCACATCCGCGTCAAGGGCAAGGACGGCAAGACCTATCTGGCCCATACCCTGAACAACACCTGCGTGGCTCCTCCGCGTATGCTCATCGCATTCCTCGAGAATCATCTGCAGGCCGACGGCAGCGTCACCATCCCCAAGGTGCTGCAGCCCTACATGGGCGGCCTCGAGGTCATGGTTCCCGTCCATAAGAAGTAAGCCTGTTTTCCACAGGACTTGCATAAAGCGTTGAAAACTCCCGCCATCCCCGCCGGATGGCGGGAGTTTTTGCGTGCAGGCGGGGAAGAAGAAAAATTTTCGGATTTTTTCGAAAAAGCTGTTGACAAAACGGGGGATGTTGGATATAATAATAAAGCACTGTTCAAGTGCAACAAATAAATATGGCGGTATAGCTCAGTTGGCTAGAGCATTCGGTTCATACCCGAAGTGTCACCGGTTCAAATCCAGTTACCGCTACCACATTACAGAGTTTCGCTAAGATAAGGGGGACGGTCGTCCGCAATAGTGGATGATGGAAGTCGGAGGTTTTAGCGAAGCTCTGTATTTATAAGGCCCGTTGGTCAAGCGGTTAAGACACGGCCCTTTCACGGCTGTAACATGGGTTCGATTCCCGTACGGGTCATAAAAACGCCTTTGCGCATCTGCGCAAAGGCGTTTTTTGTTAGACCCGTACGGGAATCGAACAGGGCGGCGGCGCGCAGCGCCGTAAGCAATCAGCCCAGTGGGCTGTTGCTTAGCCCGCGGGTCCCACGAGTCAGGAATGTCTACCGTGGTTGCGGCTGCCTGAGCGCAAATGCGCAAGGGCGTTTTTTGTTAGACCCGTACGGGAATCGCAACAATGACGACCGCTGCCAGCGGCAGAAACAGGGAGTCATTGTTGGGGACGTGGCCAGCAAGACGCGAGTGCCGTCCAAGGCACGAAGCGGATGCTGGGAGCCACAACCCGGTACAGGGCGGCGGCGCGCAGCGCCGTAAGCAATCAGCTTTTTCAGTGTTTTTCGCAGTGCAGATAGGCCAGAATATCCTCCGGCTTCGCGGCCAGCGCGTCCGCACCGGCAGCGGTAAGCTCCACCTCGCCTCGGAAGCCCCAGAGAACGCCCAGAGCGGGCAGACCGGCATTATGCCCGGTGAGGATGTCTACATCGCTGTCGCCCACGAAGAGAGTGCTCTCCGGCGCTGCGCCGAGGTCTGCCATCAGGGAGTAGACACCGGCCGGGTCGGGCTTGGTGGGCACACCGGGACGGCTGCCCCGCACCAGCGAAAAGCTGCCCGGGCCGAAGTAGTGCTCGATGATCTTTCCACAAAAAGCGTCCGCTTTGTTAGAAAAGACGGCGGTCTGGATGCCCTCGGCCTTTAGCGCGGCCAGAAGCTCGGGGATGCCGGGATAAGGGGCGGTCTTATCCTCCTTGTGGGCGTCGTACCGGGCCGAGAACTCAGCCAGCGTCGCGGCCAGCCGCTCCGGCGTCCGGGCCTCAGCGGGGGAAAAGCGCTCCACCAGCTTGGGGATGCCGTTGCCGACAAAATGCTTGTAGGTCTCCACCGGAAAGGTGGGCCAGCCGTGCTGGGTGCAGACCCAGTTGGCGGCGTCGGCGAGGTCGTCGATGGTGTTCAGAAGGGTGCCATCGAGGTCGAAAAGGATGGTTTTTATCATGAGAATCAGACTTCCTTTGCTTTATGTTTTCTGCTCCACCGCGGCAAGACAGGGTTCGGCGTCCTGTACGGGGATGCTGCGCACCTTGAGCCGCACCTGCCCGGGCAGAGCCAGCGTCAGGGTAAGCCGCTGGTAACGGGCTGCCCACGGTGATTGGAGGGTGCGCAGACAGACATCCGGGTGGAGCACGCAGATGCAGTGGAGATAAACGCCCTTCTGCCGCCGCAGAGTGAAGCGGCCCTCCCGCAGCCAGATGCCCTCCCGCAGCCAGCCCATCAGCCCGCCGGCCAGAAAGATTGCAGACACTGCCGTTGGGATGAGCAGCGTCACCGTGAGGGCGGGCAGGACGGTGCGGGAGACCAGCACCAGCAGCAAGAACAGCCCGAAGGGGATGCCGGCAGGCGCGAAGAAGACGGCGCTGCGGTGAGCGAGACTGGGCCGGATGTCCGGCGGCATCCGGAACTCGGGCAGAAGCTCCCGGAACAGTGCTTCCTGCCCGGAGCGGTAGACGAAAAGAGGCAGCTCCGGGCGGCAGCTGCCCGCCACCACGAACACCGGCCACCGCTTCATCAGCCGGGCGGTGGGGGAGAACCGGACGTCCGCATAGCTCACCTCGCGGCTCCGCATCCGGAACTCGAACCGGGACAGCCAGCCGCCCCGGCTCCCCAGCTGGTCGGCGGTGTGCCAGACCGTGTAATGGATGGTCTGGGCGAAGCTGCGCCCGAGGCTGGCCCCGAAGAGCGTCCCGGCCAGCACCAGCATCCACGCCGCACCGGCGGGCAGCCAGTGAGCCGCGAACCGGACAAGGACGTTCAGCCGGGAGAGGGCCAAAGCTTCCGCCGTGAGGGGAAAGGGGCGGCTCTGCCGGATAGCCAGATAGAGGAGGGCCAGCGTAGACAGGACGTTGGCCCCCAGAAGCACCATCGCCGCCCGCTCGCCGCCTGCGGGCCGGTGACAGACCGGGTCACAGATGGGCATGAGGCGGTCAGCCAGCTCTTGTGCGTCCTCCTTGTACAGGTAAAGGGTGACGGCCCGCTTGGCAGGCTGGCCTACCGGGTAGAGAACCACCCGGCTGGCCCCCATCAGCCGGAACAGCAGGGGCCGTTCGATGGTCAGCGCGGCCAGCGCCTCGCCCCGCAGGATGCGCTCCTGCTTGGCGGCGAAGGCCCACCGCAGCCGAAGCACCCCCGCGTCGTCCAGCGCCCAGCTGCTTGCCTCCAGCAGCACCCAGCTTGCCCCGCAGAGGAAGAGCAGCAGCGCGGCGTCCTGCCGCAGAGCGGTCAGCAGAGCGCTCAGGCTGAATTCCAGCAAGGCGTTTGCCAGTGGCAGCAGACAGAGGAGAACCGTCTTGCGCAGGAAGCGGAGGGCTGCGAGGGGGTGATAATGCCGCTTTTGGGTCATGGTGCCTCCTCCGCCAGAATGTGGGCCAGAAGTCCGGCCTGTTGGGCCGGGATGGCGGGCAGGATGAGCTTTGCGCCCGGGGCGGCCACGATGAGCAGCGAGACGCCGCCCAGCCGCATCAGGGGCGTGCGGAGGAGCCGGACGCTGGTAACGGCCCGGCGGGGCAGGACCTGCCGCAGGGGGACGGCTGCGCCGGAATAGACCGTCACCGTCCGCGCCCCCAGCACGGCGGCAAAGCTGCAGGCCCGCGCCCAGAGGCAGTAGAGGAGAGCGGCCCAGAGCAGGCAGAAGCCTGCCCCGGCGGCGAGGCTCTGCCAGAACACAAAGGGCGCAGCAAACAGCCCCGGCACCGCCGCCCAGACGCAGAGGACGGCCCGGCCGGAGGGCGGGATGATGACGGCGGTACGCCGCAGCTCCTGCTCGGTCACTTGCCGCTGAGGCCCCACGCCTCGGTGAGCTGATGGAGGCTGTCGTCCCGGGTCAGGCAGAGAATGTGGTCCCACGGCAGCAGGACGGTGCTGCCGTGGGGGATGATGAACTCGGTGTCGCGGGTGATGCTGACCAGAATGGTGTCGCCCGGGATGGGGATGTCCATGATGGCCTTGCCCGCGTAGATAAAGCTCTCCGGCAGCAAGATCTCGTTCAGGCTGGCAGTGCCGCCGCCCAGCGAGAGGAGCTGGCGGATGGTGTCCGTCTCGATCTCCCGTTCGAGGATATGGCTCAGGTTGTCGGTGCCGCAGACCACGGTGTCCACGCCGAGGGTATGGAGCAGCTCGCGGTTCTTGGGGTTGGAGGCACGGGCCACGGTGCGGTTCACGCCGAACTCCCGCTTGGCGATCTGGCAGGCCACGAGATTGTCCTCGTCGGAGCCGGTCACGGCCACAAAGGCGTCGCAGCTGGCCGTATCGGCGGTGCGCAGAGTGTCCACGCTGATGGAGTCGCCGCAGATGACCGGGATGTCCAGCATATCGGCCAGCATCCGGCACTGGCTCTCCACCGGCTCAATGATGACGACGCTGTGGCGGTTGGACAGCAGGCTTTGGGCCAGATAACGGCCCACACGCCCGCCGCCTGCAATACAAACTTTCATAATATTACCTCGTTATACGGAAAGTATCGGTTATTTGGACAGAGAACGGAACACAGCCTGCTCGGTGAGGACGGTGGGGCAGATGGTGTCCAGCTCATAGGCCTTGTGGTAGAGCACCTGAAGATGGGGGTCAGAGACGCGGCAGATGACCTTCTCCCGCTGGAAGAGGCTCTTGGCGATCTGCGAGGCCATGAGGTTGAGGGAATCGTCCTCGCTGACAGCGGCCACCGCGTCGCAGTTCTCGATGCCGCCCTGACGCAGCACATCGGGGTCGGTGGGGTCGCCCACAAGGGCATTGCCACTGAACGTATAGTCATCGAAGCCGTCCAGCCGCTTGAGCTGCTCGGAGTCCTTTTCGATGATGGAGATGTCATGGCCGATGCGCTCCAAGTCCCGCACCAGTGCTGCGCCCACCTGGTCGCAGCCGATCACTAGAATGTTCATAGGATTACCTCACTCTATAGAATTGCATACGGTAAAAGAGAAAAATGGGGGATGGGTTCGCGCGCCTGTGCGCGGGGCAGAGCGCTGTTACGCTAGGTTAATGTTCTCTTTTGCGTGCCAAAAGAGAACCAGAAAAGCACCC
>OHJI01000025.1_pt1 | contig 110495 bp, 105 predicted proteins | sample 1568571 | NCBI WGS metagenome assembly OHJI01 (sample SAMEA3879583, study PRJEB24766) | human gut metagenome | biome: human-associated habitat; feature: feces | place: USA | collected 1985/1987
TGTCGTCAGCTCGTGTCGTGAGATGTTGGGTTAAGTCCCGCAACGAGCGCAACCCTTGTGATATGTTACTAACATTGAGTTGAGGACTCATATCAGACTGCCGGTGATAAACCGGAGGAAGGTGGGGATGACGTCAAATCATCATGCCCCTTATGGCCTGGGCTACACACGTACTACAATGGCGTCTACAAAGAGCGGCAAGCCTGTGAAGGCAAGCGAATCTCATAAAGGACGTCTCAGTTCGGATTGAAGTCTGCAACCCGACTTCATGAAGCTGGAATCGCTAGTAATCGCGAATCAGCATGTCGCGGTGAATACGTTCTCGGGCCTTGTACACACCGCCCGTCAAACCATGGGAGTTGGTAATGCCCGAAGCCGGTGGCATAACCCTTCGGGGAGTGAGCCGTCGAAGGCAGGACCGATGACTGGGGTTAAGTCGTAACAAGGTATCCCTACGGGAACGTGGGGATGGATCACCTCCTTTCTAAGGAGAAAGAAGAAACGTGGAAATTGGAGATAGGGAGTATACCTGTTTAGTTTTGAGAGGTCAAGGACTTCTCAGAGTGAATCGATCTTTGAAAACTGAGCAACTAAGAAGAAAAGACATAACAGAAAAGGTCTAAAACGTAAGTTGTAAGATAAACTGAGAAAACAGTAAAAAACAGTTCTTGAAAGAGAACATCTCGAAACACACGAGAACCACTGATTAAGTAAGGAAGGGCGTACGGCGAATGCCTGGCCACTCGAAACTGAAGAAGGACGCGCCAAACTGCGAAAAGCTCCGTGAAGCTGTAAGGAAGCGAAGAAGCGGAGGTGTCCGAATGGGGGAACCCGGCAGCAGACATGAGCTGTCATCTGCAGGTGAATACATGGCCTGCAAGAGAGGTACCCGGCGAACTGAAACATCTAAGTAGCTGGAGGAAAAGAAAACAACAGTGATTCCCTGAGTAGCGGCGAGCGAAAGGGGAGAAGCCCAAACCGGTCCGAGGACCGGGGTTGAAGGACCATGAAGTGGCAAGAGCGAGGATAGGAGAACGGGATCGAAAGCCCGGCCGAAGAAGGTGCAAGCCCTGTAACCGAAATCCGAGTAAAGCCTAATGGGATCCTGAGTACGGCGAGACACGAGGAATCTTGTCGGAAGCAGGCGGGACCATCCGCCAAGGCTAAATATAAACGAGTGAGCGATAGTGAACCAGTACCGTGAGGGAAAGGTGAAAAGAACCGCGGGAGCGGAGTGAAAGAGAACCTGAAACCGTATGCCTACAAGAAGTCAGAGCCCGTTAAGGGGTGATGGCGTGCCTTTTGTAGAATGAACCGGCGAGTTGCGACAGACTGCGAGGTTAAGGAGGAAAGACCGGAGCCGAAGCGAAAGCGAGTCTTAAGAGGGCGAAAGTAGGATGTTGCAGACCCGAAACCGGGTGATCTAGCCATGAGCAGGTTGAAGTTGAGGTGAAACTCAATGGAGGACCGAACCGACTACCGTTGAAAAGTTAGCGGATGACTTGTGGCTAGGGGAGAAATTCCAATCGAACCCGGAGATAGCTGGTTCTCCCCGAAATAGCTTTAGGGCTAGCGTCGGAAAGAACCTTAGTGAAGGTAGAGCACTGAATGTGTGATGGCCCCATCCCGGGGTACTGAATACAATCAAACTGCGAATGTCATTAAGGATGTCCGGCAGTCAGACTGTGAGTGATAAGGTCCATGGTCAAGAGGGAAACAGCCCAGACCGCCAGTTAAGGTCCCAAAATACAGGCTAAGTGGAAAAGGATGTGGGGATGCCCAGACAACTAGGAGGTTGGCTCAGAAGCAGCCATCCTTTAAAGAGTGCGTAACAGCTCACTAGTCGAGTGACCCTGCGCCGAAAATGTACCGGGGCTAAGCCTGATACCGAAACTGCGGATTGTAGGAAACTATAGTGGTAGGGGAGCGTTGTATACGAGTAGAAGCCGTACCGTGAGGAGCGGTGGATTGTATAGAAGTGAGAATGCCGGTGTGAGTAGCGAGATGTAGGTGAGAATCCTACACACCGAAAGCCCAAGGATTCCAGGGGAAGGTTCGTCCGCCCTGGGTAAGTCGGGACCTAACGCGAGGCCGAAAGGCGTAGTGGATGGAAAGCAGGCGAAAGATTCCTGCACCCGTATATGGAGCGAAGGAGTGACGGAGACGGATAGTGTGACCCTCTTAATGGATTGAGGGCGAAGCGAAGCGGCTGGTTACCAGGCAAATCCGGTAACTGAAAGGCTAGAGCGTGACAGGTAAGCGAAATCTTCGGAAAGTAGCGAAGCACATGATGACGGCTTCCAGGAAAAGCTTCTGGCAATGCATATGCGGCCCGTACCAAAACCGACACAGGTGGGCAGGGAGAGAATCCCGAGGTGAGCGAGAGAACTGTTGCCAAGGAACTCGGCAAAATGACTCCGTAAGTTAGCGAGAAGGAGTGCTTAAGCAATTAAGCCGCAGTGAAGAGGCCCAAGCGACTGTTTAACTAAAACACAGCTCTCTGCGAAGTCGCAAGACGAAGTATAGGGGGTGACACCTGCCCGGTGCTGGAAGGTTAAGAGGATCTGTTAAGAGCGATCTGAAGCAGTGATCCGAAGCCCCAGTGAACGGCGGCCGTAACTATAACGGTCCTAAGGTAGCGAAATTCCTTGTCAGGTAAGTTCTGACCCGCACGAAAGGTGTAACGATTTGGGCGCTGTCTCGGCAGCAGACTCGGTGAAATCTTAGTACCTGTGAAAATGCAGGTTACCCGCAACTAGACGGAAAGACCCCATGGAGCTTTACTGCAGCCTGATATTGAATTCTGGTCATACATGTACAGGATAGGTGGGAGACAAAGAGACGTGCACGCCAGTGTACGAGGAGTCGCCGTTGGGATACCACTCTTGTGTGACCGGGGTTCTAACCTGGTATCGAAAACAGGTACGGGGAGAGTGTCAGGTGGGCAGTTTGACTGGGGCGGTCGCCTCCCAAAGAGTAACGGAGGCGCCCAAAGGTACGCTCAGATTGGATGGAAACCAATCGCCGAGTGCAATTGCAGAAGCGTGCTTGACTGTGAGACTTACAAGTCGAACAGGGACGAAAGTCGGGAATAGTGATCCGGCGGTGCCGAATGGAAGGGCCGTCGCTCAACGGATAAAAGCTACCCTGGGGATAACAGGCTGATCTCGCCCAAGAGTTCACATCGACGGCGAGGTTTGGCACCTCGATGTCGGCTCATCGCATCCTGGAGCTGGATTCGGTTCCAAGGGTTGGGCTGTCCGCCCATTAAAGCGGTACGCGAGCTGGGTTCAGAACGTCGTGAGACAGTTCGGTCCCTATCTGTTGTGGGCGAAGGAGATCTGCGGAGAGCTGTCCTCAGTACGAGAGGACCGGGATGGACCTACCGCTGGTGCACCGGTTGTTCCGCCAGGGGCATAGCCGGGTAGCTAAGTAGGGAAAGGATAAGCGCTGAAAGCATCTAAGCACGAAGCCTACTCCAAGATGAGATCTCCCATTCGCAAGAAGTAAGACCCCTTAAAGACGATAAGGTAGATAGGCCAGGGATGGAAGTGCAGTGATGTACGGAGTTGACTGGTACTAATCGGTCGAGGACTTAATCAGAAATATGTAGTTTCTTCAGAAAAGTTGTTCGGTTTTGAGGGATCGAAAGAGAACTCAAGATCCGGTGGCGATAGCAAAGTGGACACACCTGAACTCATCCCGAACTCAGAAGTTAAGCACTTTCACGGCGACAATAGTTGGGCTTGCCCCTGCGAAGATAGCTAGCTGCCGGGTCCTTTTTTTTTACATTGTCTTTAAATTTTATTTATTCATTGAATATCTGAGATATTATGTTTGATGAATAGATAAATATTTATTGATTCTTAAGCATAAATTTGTTATTTTTTTATTTGTAGTATTGACTTAGAGCATGCAGGGAGGCTGATTCATGTATAAAGTGAGTGTATTGATTCCAGTGTATAATGTGGAAAAATATTTATCTAAATGTCTGGATTCGATTATTCAACAGACATACAAAGACATTGAAATAATAATAATAAATGATGGAACTACAGATTCATCATTAGATATCGCAAACCTATATGCTTCAAAATATAATTTTATTCATGTTTTTAGTTACGAAAATGCCGGTATATCTACTACTCGTAATCGGGCTTTAGAAAAAGCTACGGGTGATTATTATTTATTTGTTGATAGTGACGATTATTTACATCCTCATATGATTGAAAATATGATAGAAAAAGCTATTACGACAAATAGTGACATTGTCACTTGTGGATATCGTATTGAATGTAAAGGATTGTCGATTCCTGTAAGTCCCATGCGAAAAAAAACAATGGATTCATTGTCTGCATTACGTGCTTTAAGTCAAAATAAAGGTATTAACAATTATCCTTGGGGAAAATTATATGCTGCATCTTGCTTTAGAAATGTACAATTTCCAGATGAGAAGAAAGGCTTTGAGGATACTTATACGATTTTTAAAGCTATTTATAATGCAAATCGTGTTTCAATTTTACCAAATTGTTACTATCACTATGTTAAACGACCTGGCTCTTTGACAGATCATATGGATATTGTGCAGGCATATGAAATGCGTGCAGCTTATGAATATCAAGAACTCTGTTTACATCAGTGGTTTCCACAAGAGAATTTTTATTATGATATTAATTTCTACAATAGTGATATGGTGATTCTTTACACACTAATATTCTTCTATTCTAGAAAGGATCAGCCAGTCTATGTGCCGGCTGTCATTGATTGGTCTAAAATCAATATATTTTATCGAATCGGATATGTTGTATGGCGTCTGATCGCTTGTTTTAAGTTTGGATGGTCTTTAAAATGGCAAGAAAATTAATTCGTAGGGCAACTCTAGAAGATATGCCTATATTATTAGAGATATATGAAAGAGCTAGAAATTTTATGATTTCTACAGGAAATACAAATCAATGGAAAAATGGTTATCCTTCAAGAGATCTTTTAGCTGAAGATATTAAAAAAAATGAAATGTACGTGTTGGAGGATGAAGATGGAATTCAGGCTAGTTTTGTCTTTTATTGTGGTATTGATCCTTGTTATAATATAATTTATGATGGTGAATGGTTAAATGATGAACCATATGGTGTAATCCATCGTATCGCAACACGTGGATTAAAGAAACATATGGCAGATATTATATTCGAATATTGTTCTAGTAAAATTGATAATATTCGTATGGATACACATATGGATAATAAACCAATGCAAAATTTCATGTTAAAGCATGGGTTTAAACATGTTGGAACAATTTATTTAAAAAATGGAGAAAGTAGATTGGCATTCCATTGTAATTTAAAGGAAAATTAGGTAAACTAAAATAGTTTAGGGAGATTATTATTTATGGCATTTGAATCATTAAGTGAACGTTTAAATAAAGCATTTAAAAATATTTCAGGACAGGGAAAACTAACTGAAAAAAATATGACTGACATGTTAAAAGAAGTGCGCATGTCATTATTAGAGGCAGATGTTAACTATGATGTAGTTAAGAGTTTTGTCGAAAATGTAAAAGAAAAAGCACTAGGACAAGAAGTTTTAGATTCTTTAAACCCTAGTCAGATGGTTGTTAAAATCGTACATGATGAATTGCAATCATTATTGGGTGAAGAGGATGCACGTATTCACTTTAAAAAGCAAGGCATGACAACTGTTATGATGGTTGGTTTACAGGGTACTGGTAAAACGACTGCAAGTGCGAAAATTGCTAACTACGCAAAGAATAAATTGGCACGTCGTGTTTTATTAGTAGCATGTGACGTTGTTCGTCCTGCAGCAATTGAACAGTTACAGACATTAGGAAAAAGTATTGATGTAGAAGTTTTTACTTGTGGACCTGAAACATCGGCTGTTGAAACTGCAAAACAAGCATTATCATACGCAAAGGATCGTCAAAAAGATTTAGTTATTTTTGATACGGCTGGTCGTTTACATATTGATGAAGCATTGATGCAAGAACTTCAACAAATGAAGGAGCTTGTGGTTCCGGATGAAATTTTATTAACTGTAGATGCGATGACGGGTCAAGATATTGTCACTGTCGCAAAGGAATTTAACGAACAATTATCTATAACTGGATTAGTTGTTACTAAGATGGATGGTGATGCACGTGGTGGTGGATTATTATCTGTACGTTCAATCACAAATGTGCCAGTTTTGTTTGTATCGAATGGTGAAAAAGTTGATGATTTAGAAGAATTTCACCCAGATCGTATGGCAGACCGTATCTTGGGAATGGGAGATATTGTATCTTTAGTTGAGCAGGCACAAGATAAGTTAGATATGGATGTTCAGAAGAAAACAGCTGAACGTATGAAACAGGGCGTTTTCACATTCAATGATTTGCTAGCGCAATTAGGCCAAGTATCTAAAATGGGATCTATGCAAAAAATGATGAATATGATTCCAGGTATTAATAAAGTTGCCAAAAATTTAGATGATGAAAAAATGAATTCACAAATGAAAAAAAGTGAAGCCATTATTTTATCTATGACGGAGTATGAACGTGAAAATCCATCATGTTTAAAAGCATCAAGAAAAAATCGTATTGCGAAGGGTGCTGGAGTTAAAGTCATGGATGTTAACCGATTGATCAATCAGTTAGATCAAATGCAGATGATGACAAAATTGATGAGTGGTAAGACAAAAATGCCAGATATGTCAGCACTGCAGAATATGCAACGTGGTGGTGGAATGCCTGGAATGTCAAAGCATGCTGGTAGCAAGAAACAAAAATCAAAGAAGAAAAAGAAGAAAAAATAAAAATTATAAGGTGTAAAGTAAAAATACTTGACACCTTATTTTATTCGTGTTATTCTTTATGAGCTTTAATAAATTAGAAAAGGTAGGAATTTAAATATGGTTAAATTACGTTTAAAAAGAATGGGTAAAAAGGGTGCTCCTTTCTACCGTATAGTAGCTGCTGACTCACGTAGTCCTCGTGATGGTCGTTTTATCGAACAAATCGGTACATACAACCCAACTAAAGCAGAAAACAAAGTAACTTTAGACAAAGAATTAACAAAGAAATGGTTAAGCAATGGTGCACAACCAACTGATACAGTTCGTTCAATTTTATCACACGAAGGTGTTTTAAAAGAAATGCACGAAGCTAAAAGTTCAAAATAATGATTGATTTAGAAAAAACATTATTAGACATTTGTTTACCACTTGTAGATGATCAAAAAGCATTATCTGTAAAAACAATGGCAACTACAAATGATAATGAAATTTTATTGTATGTATATGCCAATAGCGAAGATGTCGCACGTTTAATTGGTCGTAAGGGAATTATGGCCAGCAGTATTCGTCAAATGATGTCTATTGCAGCTCGTGATGTACATAAAAGAATTTCAGTAAAATTTGAAGCTTATTAGGATGTGATTTCACATCCTGATTTTTTTAGGAGGAACATATGATAAAAGTAGCTCAAATCATTAATACTCATGGACTTAAGGGTGAATGTAAATTATATCTTGTGACAGATGATCCGCAACATCGTTTTGAAAAAGGTAGAGTATTACATTTAGAAGATGGTCGTACTTTAACCGTTGTGCGTTATCGCGAACAAAAGGGTTTTGGCTATTGTTACTTTGAAGGGGTAGATTCAATTGAAAAAGCAGAACAATTAAAGACAAAAGATTTATTTATTGCGCAAGAGGATTTGCCTGAACTTGAAGAAGGTCAATACTATTATCATGAATTGATGCATTGTACGGTTTATAATGAGAAAAAAGAAAATCTTGGTGAAGTTGTAGATATTTTAGAAACAGGAGCCAATCTAGTACTTCGTGTAAAATCAAAAGGAAATAGTTTCTTATTACCTTTTGTACCTGCATTTATTGTAGATGTGAACAAAGAAGCACATGAAATCACAATTCGAGAAATGGAAGGCTTACGATGAAAATATCTGTATTAACATTATTTCCAGAATACTTTGAACCTTTAATGACTACAAGTATTTTAAAGCGTGCCAAAGAAAAAGATTTATTTGAGTTTGAAACCATCGATTTTCGTCAGTTCACAAAAGAAAAACATGGACACGTGGATGATACGCCATATGGTGGTGGAGCAGGAATGGTTTTGATGTGCCAGCCTATATTAGATGCATTAGAATCCATTCGTACAGAAAATAGCACAGTGATCTTATTGACACCACAAGGTAAGACATTTAATCAATCCATCGCAAAGGAATTATCTTTGAAAGAACATTTAATTTTTATTTGTGGGCACTATGAAGGATTTGATGAAAGAATTCGCGATTATGTAGATATTCAAATGTCTTTGGGTGACTTTGTGTTAACTGGTGGTGAAAGTGCTTGCATGGTTATGTGTGATTGTATATTGCGTATTTTACCTGGGGTAATTCGTCAAGATTCAAGTGATGATGATTCTTTCTCAAATGGACTTTTAGAATATCCTCAATATACTAGGCCAGAAATCTATGATGGAAAAAGAGTTCCAGATGTATTGTTGAGTGGTCATCATGCGAATATCAAGAAGTATAGGCATGAAGAATCTTTAAAAAGAACTGCGATGTATCGTCCGGATTTATTAGAAAATTTAAATTTAAATAAAGAAGATCAAAAGATTGTCGATGCAGTATTAAAAAAAGAAAATTAATCTTGCGTAAAACCTATCGACATGATAATATAAATAGGCGTTTACGCATAGGTGGTTCCGCTGACACATTGTGTGAATGAACTGATAACCAAATATTAGAAGAGAAGGAGAAAAGAAAATGAACTTAGGATTAGTTAATGAAGTAACAAAATCACAATTGAAGACTGACATTCCAGCATTCCGTTCTGGTAGTACTGTTCGTGTTCACGTTAAAATCAAAGAAGGTGACAAGAGCCGTATCCAGGTATTCGAAGGTGTTGTAATTGAACGTGCAGGTGGAGGAATCTCTGAAACATTTACAGTTCGTAAGATTTCTAATCAAATTGGTGTTGAACGTAAATTCCCTATCCACTCACCAATCATTGATCACATTGAAGTAGTTCGTCACGGTAAAGTACGTCGTAACAAGTTGACTTACCTACGTAACCGTTCAGGTAAAGCTGCTCGTCTTAAAGAAGTTCGTTAATTGTTTAAAAAAGTCTGATTTTCAGGCTTTTTTTTCTAAATAGATTTATAATAGATTTATAACAATTAGGGGGATTGAAAGTATGAAGAAATCAAACAAAAGTGAGCTAAGATACAACGAAGATGATGATCGCACATTATTAGAGGATATTTTAGGCTTTGTCAAAGTATTTGTGGTTAGTGCGATTGTGATTTTATTATTCGTAAATTTTGTTGCACACCCAGTACGTGTTGATGGCAAGAGTATGTATCCTACATTAAAAGATGGGGAATTCGGTTTCACAAATGTCGGTGGCGTTCTTTTAAATGGTGTAGAACGAGGGGATATTGTCGTTGTAACAATGGAAGAAGATGGCCAAAAAACACATTGGGTAAAACGTGTAATTGGATTACCTGGTGATACAGTTACTTGTGTGAATGATGTTGTGTTTATAAACGGAAAGGTTTTGGATGAAACACAATATATTGATCCTGATTATCGTCAATCTTGTGTTGATAAATTTGGGTATTTTAATAAAGTGCCTAATGAAGACAATACAGATGTAAAAGATTTTGATGAAGTTAAATTAAATAACGATGAATATTATGTAATGGGGGATAATCGACCATATTCTAAAGATTCTAGATATGTGGGTCCTGTGAAAAAATCACAGTTATTTGCGAAGAATATGTTGGTATTATTACCATTTTCAGATATGGGAGTGAAAGATTAGTGGCAAATGTTCAATGGTTTCCAGGTCATATGACCAAAGCCAAAAGGCAAATGGAAGAGAATTTAAAAAAAGTTGATTTTGTGATTGAGATTCGTGATGCCAGAATGCCAGAGGCAAGCAAGAATCCAATGTTGGATCAATTGATACAAAATAAGCCAAGACTGATTCTTTTATCTAAAAAGGATAAGGCGGATAAGGAAGTTACCAAACAATGGGTATCTGCTTTAGAAACAGAGAATCAAAAGGTTTTGGCATTAGATTTTATTCATGAGAATTTTTCAAAGCAGCTAATTAAAGCATCCAATGATTTATGTGTGAATTTAATCGAAAAACAAAAACGTCGTGGCATGAAACCAAGAGCCTTGCGTGCAATGGTTTGCGGTATTCCTAATGTTGGAAAAAGTACTTTTATTAATACATTTGCGAAAAGAAAAGCAGCTCAAACAGGTGATCGTCCAGGTGTTACGAAGAGTTTACAATGGATCAAGGTTGGACAAACGCTTGAGTTGTTAGATACGCCAGGTGTCTTATGGCCAAAATTCGAAGATCAGGAAATTGGTTTGAAGCTAGCTTTACTTGGATCTGTAAAAGATCAAGTTGTAAATATGGATGATTTGGCATTATTTGCGTGTGAATATCTAATGAAGGAAAAGCCGGAAATTTTTGATACAGTATATCATGTTGAAATTGCCGATACACCTTACGAAACATTGCAGAATATTGCCGTTAAGCGTGGGTATTTATTAAAGGGTGACATAGACGAAAATCGTTTGATGTTAAGCTTTGTGAAGGATATTCGTGAAAACAAGTGTGGATTGATAACTTGGGAGAAACCAAATGCTTGCTAGACCATTAGAGTGTGATTTTTGGGATGAGAATAAAATTATACTAGGCATGGATGAAGCAGGCCGAGGACCCATCGCAGGTCCATTAATGGTTGCTGGTGTTATTTTTCCAGTTGGATATGAAAATGCATTGATCGATGATTCGAAAAAGTTAAGTGAGAAAAAGCGAGAGGCGCTTTTCAAAACAATTATTCAAGATGCTTTATATTATCAGATTCTTGTGGTAGATGAAAAAACAATTGATAAAAAAAATATTTATAGAGCTACTCAAGAAGCAATGATGGAGATAGCGAATCGTGCAAAATGTGATTTTGTGTTAAGTGATGCGATGCCGTTACCGGATATTGATAAATCGTATGAAGCTATTGTAAAAGGGGACCAAAAATCATTGTCGATTGCGGCTGCAAGTATTCTTGCAAAAGTAACTCGAGATCGTTGGATGAAAAAATTAGATGAAATGTATCCTCAATATGGTTTAGCAAAACATAAGGGGTATCCAACAAAGGCTCATATTGAAGCTTTAAATCAATATGGACTACAAGATTTTTATCGTAGAAGCTATGGTCCTGTAAAAAAACTTGAAGAAATTAGACTTTTTTAAAAAAAAGTCTCTTTTTTTTCGTATATGAGTATATGAAAATAAAACGGGAAGCTATTTTATGGTATGCCATTCAATATGATGGAGATTGGAAAAAAATTGGCAATGCTATAAAGGCACATGAAGATTATTCCATCATTTCATATCCATATACATACTTTACAATCGTAGATGATATGTATCCAGATGCATTTAAAAGGCTACGTTATCCGCCATGGATTATTTTCTATCAAGGAGACATTGATTTATTAAAAAGAAAAGGAATAGGTATTGTAGGAGCACGAAATTGCTCATTAGAAGCATTACAAAACACGGATACAATTGTTCAAAGATTAAAATCAAAGTATGTGATTGTTTCAGGACTAGCAAAGGGAATTGATGCAAGGGCTCATTTAAATGCAGATAAAACAATAGGTGTATTAGGTTGTGGAATCAATGTTATTTATCCAAAGGAAAATGCATATCTATATGAGAGGATGAAAAAAAGTGGACTTATTTTAAGTGAATATCCGATGCACGTAAAACCATTGGCGTATCATTTTCCATGGCGAAATCGTTTGATTGCAGCACTAAGTGACAATTTAGTGGTGATTGAAGCTACATATAAAAGTGGTACTATGATCACGGTAAATGAGTGCTTAGAATTAAGTGTACCCATTTATTGGTAAATTACATTTCCATCCTAAATATTGGCGATATAAGGTTAATATTGATTTTGCAAATAAGCAATAGAATTCCTTCCCATCCTTAATATTGATGAGGAGGAATTCTTTTTGTTACGAGTCATCTTTAACATTGAATAGGAGAAATGGCTTAAAATAGGCGGATTCCAGAATATTGCAGATGTGATAAAATTTAATATTAAGAATGGGAGGTAACTAAAAAATCAGTTTCCGAATTCAATATTAAATTTGGAATGTAAGTGAAACAGCGTGTTATTTTTTCAATATTAAAAATATAAATGTAACAAGAATGTTCGTGAAAAGAGAAATTAGGGGCATTTTTGTTACATCCCATCTTTAATATTGAAATTAAGAATTTGACTAAGTGTTCCTATCCAACCTTAATAATGAAATATCAAATGGTTATGTTTGTTACGCTCCATCTTTAATATAGTTTTTCATAATGCGTCTAACAATACCCTTATAACTTTAATATCAAATTTGCAACTAATATCCTAAATTACCAGTCATATTAAATATTGACTCATAGGGAGGAAACAATGTATAAATCGAAACGTAGCCTCAAAGTATATGAGGCACCACTTGGTTTAAATGGTAAACAACAAATTCCAAGAATTCAGCTTCAAGGTCAGTGGCTCGGAGCACTTGGATATCATGTGGGCGATAAGATTGATGTTCAGTTTACTAATGATACAATTATCATCAATAAAATGAAGACTAAATAAACGAAGAGAATTCCCTCTTATATGAGATATTGTATAGGGGAAATTTTTTGTTTCCCTGATATTTGAAATAACGATACCACTAAAACCTTGATAAATAGGACTTTTTTGATGGTAAACCAAATTCGTGGCGTTTGATGCTGCGGGTTTTTCTTTTTCCCAAATATGCTGCCGAAATGCGAGTTTCTGAGGTCATTCATCTGCATTATGATGTTATTTCCCACTCAAACATGCAGATTCACGTCCGAAATATTTCGGGTGTTGTACTCTGCCGAAAATATAGTTAAAATAATATTGACAATATGGCATATATGCCATATGCTCTTAGCAGAGAACATAAGGAAAGAAAAATGAAAAAATTTAATGATTATTTAAGAGAACAAATGCAGAACCCAGAATTAAAAAAAGAATACGATAATCTGCAGCCGGAATTCGACATCATAAGAGCAATAGTTGATGCCAGAACATCTCAGAATCTTACTCAAAAGCAGCTTGCAGAAAAAACGGGTATTCATCAGGCAGATATTAGTAAGTTAGAGAACGGTACAAGGAATCCGTCTATCAATTTATTAAAAAGATTAGCGGAAGGCATGGATATGATGCTTAAAATTGAATTCGAGCCAAAGCAAAAAACACACTGATGAAAAATTCTAATTATTCTTCTCGCAGAGGAATAGTTAGGGTATTTGGTAAACGAGCAACAAAACAAAATGGAGAGGCTTGCCAGTAATGGTGAGCCTTTTTTTTATTTCTACCTTCAAAAATATCCTTGAAAAAATAAAACCAGCCTTCAGGGAAAGAAATTTGCTGCTGGGGTAAAAAAATCAAAAGAAGCTGTGAAAAATTGGAATCAGAGGTTCCTTGATATAAAAGTTCTCATTTCCATAGTGAATTTCGGAAAAGGAAGTAATTAACGGGAAAAAAGAACGAAAACATGCGGGTTGCCAGGCTCTAAAGGGAAGTGATTAATGGGGGAAATACAGTAGTTGTGATTTTCCATTTAATCAGTTCCATTCGTGATTTTAATTAGTTCTGTTCGCAAAATTTGATTAGCTCCGTTCGGAGATTTAATCATGTCTATATTCTGTTAAATATAGCGTATTAAGTTCTATAGGAGGAAACAACGTGTAAATCAAAACGCAGCCTCATAATATACGAGGCACCACTTGGTTTAAATGGTAAATAGCAGATTCCAAGAATTCAGCTTCAGGATCAGTGGCTCGAAGCTCTTGGATATCATGTGGGTGATAAGATTGATGTTCAGTGTACTGGTGACATGATCATCATCAATAAAATGAAGACTATAAAACAAACAAGCGTCGGCTTATAAAGCAGGCGCTTTTTGGTTTTAAAATAAAACAAGCGAAGAGGATGGTAAAACAAATATTAAAAAAGACCTCGTGGCGTTAGATGCTGCGGATTTTTTTCATTTTTCCAAATATGCTGCCGAAATGCCAATTTTTTTGAAAAGTTTCTGACATATATATTGTGAATCAAGAAAAAAGGAGTGATGAATAATGATACGAGAACAGATTCTGTTTCAATTATATTCAAGAAGAATTATGTAGATATTCAAAATAGCATCCCTCTCCGTCTTAAAACAAAGGAGTCTTGGATGTTTTTTTAGAGCTTTAACAAGATGGCAGTACTGCCATCTAAAATATGGAGGACGATATTTATGGATGAAAACAAAAAGGATAAAAGAAAGAACATTATTATACTGATACTTGTACTGATTATTGCGTTAGGCGGTTTCTTTCTTTTCAACAGAAAGGAAGATGATAAACTTCTGGATGTAGATACGGAACAGAGTAGTTATGTTAAGCCAGAAACCCCTGTGGATCGCAGTAAAAATGTAACTTTGCCAGGCTGGGGTGCATTCAATATTCCTGCCAATACAAAAGAGATTACACAAGGATTTGAATTTCATAATCCAGAAGAGAACTACTGGTATGTTGATAAAATGTCAGTAGACGGCAAGGAAGTGGAAGATCTTGTTGTAGACAGTGGAAATAAAGTGGAATTAAATCACTATTTAAAGCTAAATGGCATTGATTCTGAGGTAAAATCTGTCGGAAAGTATGACAAAGACTTGTTTGAAATCACAAAGACCAAGAAAGGAAAATACCAGATTGAGGCGATTGGATATTCAGATAAAGCTCAGACTATCAAGATCAAAACAAAAGACGGCAAAAGTCATAAGATTGGCGTCGAATCTAAGTCTGACTGCTACTACATGACGTTTGCGTTGTATCTTAAAGAAAACGATGAGCTTCTGTATCAATCGGGACTGGTATCACCAAACAACTACATTCAGAAGATGGAAATCAGGCCGTTGAAAAAAGGTTCTTATGATGCCTACATCGTTATCCAGCCTTATCGCTCTGACAAGAAGACAAAGACAAATCAAGGCGTTGTGAATCTAACACTGAATGTAAAATAATCAAACATCAATTCAAGGATTGCAGTACTGCCATCCTTTTGTGTTATATGAGCTTTTATGCTTGGGTGTGCACCTTCCTCCTTTCCATGTACATCCAGACATAAGGGCTTATATGTTAAACCCTTAATATCTGTATATGTGGGTCATAGACACAGTACAGAACAAATAATCGCAATTTAATTTTAATTTAGGAGGTAAGACGATTATGAAAAATTTTAAAAAATTATTATTGGCTGGTGCAACAGTTTTAGCTACATTAGCAGCTCCAATGAATGTGTTTGCAAAAAATGTAGACCCTGCTACTGTGGATAGTCAAGAAACAACTTTAAACTACAAAGTAGGTTCTCATTATACTTGGGAAATCCACTCTGACATTGATTTTGGTAAAGACGGTGGAACGAATGCAACTTTAAATGGTACTGTAAAAACTGGTGACCAAAAAGTAAAAGTAACAGAAAACGTTATTGAGGAAGGTAAAAAACTTCACATTACTGCCCACGGTAGCGGAGCAGATAACGCATTCACTATCACTAACGGAAGTAATACAGTATTAAACTATGCTGTTAAATCTGGAGATAAAGCTGTCGGTGTTGACGGGGATGTATTAGATGTTCTTGCAGGAACAAACACTGGTGAAACAGCTATGGATTTCAAATTAAGCACAACAACAGATACAGCTGAAAAAGCCGGAACATATACTGGTACAATCACTTACGCATCAAGTGTTGTTGATGCTCAGTAATTCAAAGCAATACGTACAATTGAATATATGAAGAGCAGGCTTCTATGACAGGTCTGTCCTTCTTTTGATTCTTTTATAAAATTGCTGATCCAAGTCAGAAATCAAGATGGCAGTACTGCCACCTTTAGAATATTTCTGGTTTAGATCAATGATTTTTCAGTTTCTTAAGTAAATGGAATGGAGGAGAGAATATGAAAAAACATTTTGTATTACTGGGGATGATGCTCATACCGATGCTATGGGGTATGAGCATGCCAATTTATGCGGATGAGGCGACAGTGCCTGTAACCTATGCAGTTTCTCCAAAGATCACGCTGATAAACGGTGATATATCATATGTTATCGAACTGGATGGTAGTGGTCGAATCAGTGAACCGGCCCATTATTTGAAGGATGGTTATGAATTTGTTGGATGGATGAATGTAGAAACAGGAAAGATGTGGAATTTCAATGATGTCGTGAACACAAACATGACATTGAAAGCCGTGTACAGAAAACTAGAAACAGCATCTAGTTCACATGCACCTTCAACGAGTCAGTCAGGCAATGTAAATACATCTGTAGACATGGATACAGGACGCTGGGTTCGGATCGGTGTACTTGCCTTGTTTGAGATGGGCCTTGTTATCTATTTAAAGAATTATGCGGATGATGCACAGTCACCGAGAAAGGAGAAATAAAGACATGAAACACGTATGTTTAAAAACTGGAACAAGGATTTTATCTGGCATTCTGAGTATGTCAATGATGGCAGGAATTTTATCCATGCCTGTCATGGCCAATGAGCCAGATACATACAAGCCAGTCAATGATTTAAAATTTACCTCGAATATTAAAATGAATACTGAAATGGAAACGGAGGAAGATGGCAGTACTGCCACCGACAATACAGTTCAGGAAAGTGAACCTGCCTCAAATGAGAATGTATCTTCTTCACAGAATACCGTGGATTCCTCTGCATCGGAAACAACTGAACAACAGACAAGCGGTGAATTAAAGCCTGAGACAACGTATTCTTCAGACAACACATCAGCTACACTTCACATGGAATATACAGATTCTGGTAAAACATTAGAATTAACGGAAGATTCGAGTGAATTCTATAAGGATGTGTTTGATAAGAAGCTTTTAGTACAGAATGATTCTTCTAAGAATGTTCTGGATTTTACGGCAAATTCAAACGGTGTCTACTGCTTTGATGTGAATGTTAAAGATGATAAAGGAACTGTAATCGACACTCAGCAGGTTCGATTCAAGATACTTGATATTGTTGAAGCAGAAAATGAAGAAGTACAGCAAGACGAAAATGCGGTTGCACCTGCATCCGTACAGACAAATTCAACTGTACAGGCTAGTCATGATTCAAAATCTTTAGGAGTCAGTTATACAAGCAATGGCAGCTACACATGGACGATTCCATCAGAAATCGATTTGAATAAGCAGGATACTTTGACTGTATCAGCTACAAAGATCAATGAGGAAGCCAATGCCAGTCTGAAAATCAGTGTCAAATCTGAAAATGGATTCAATATGAAATCCAGCTCAGGACGTATGGGTGCTTATAAGATCACAAAAGATGGAAACCAAATCGTAAACAATTCCATTGTTCTTGAGACTACATCATCAGGCACTACGACAGCAGACCTGAAATTTACTGCAAATCCAGCCAACTTTATGACTTCAGGAACTTATAATGACACATTGACATTCAAAGCACAGAATGGATATGCGACAGGTACTGTACTTGAAATCGAAGGAATGAAGTTCATCGTCATGGCTCAGACAGATGATGATACATACATGCTGATTGATGGAGAAAGCCTTGGAAATATGCAGTACCAGCCAAATGTAGATTCAGATGGAAACTACAAAGTTGGAACATATGAAACACCGAATGAGAAGCGCCCTGATGGCCAGTATTCCAATACTTATGAAGGAAGCTACATTGATAACTATCTAGAAAACACATGGTATAAACAGCTTCCTGAGAAGCTACAGAAAGCCATTCAGGCAACGGACATCAAGCAGGCTGCATATAATAATACTTCGTCAAATCCAAAATGGAGATACTTTGATCCGAATGGAGGTTCAAGCTACGATTGGTATTATAATGAAGGCGCTACAGAAAATCCGAAATGGGTCATCTGGCATAAGGCAAATATCCCAGACGATGCACAAGGTGCCTATCCTTTGAACTGTTGGAAGTACAGTGAAAAAGGCTATAACAACACAACATACAATACCATCACAAGACATGTATTCCTTCCAAGCGTTGAAGAAGTATCCAATCTAGTGGATCTAAACAACGCTAACAAGGTTTATAATTTCTTGAAAGGCACAAATAACTCCGTAAACCATATGTGGTTCAGAGACAGCAACTCCAGCTCGCCTCGCTCTGCAATGAATTTGGATTACAACTATCGTTCGATGAACTACCACAATGTAACGGGTACTTGGATTGGCGTGCGTCCCGCTTTCACGGTCGATTTATCGACCGTCTCTGTGAGCGTGGTGGATTCTGTAAACTACAAATAGGATGGATCATGGGCAGGTGCTCAAAACCACGCCTTCATTTCCTCAAGAAATGAAGGCAAACTGACATTTGAAGGTGGCAATACTGCCATCTTATGAGAAACAAATGTCTGAATGAAGAGGGGAGTATGAGGGGAAACATCCCCTCATGATGATTTTGAATTATGGCAGAAAAGAAGAAAGAGTTGCATCTGTTGAGATATGCAGAGTTGTTTGATGACAAACTTGTGACAGTAAGTGCTCATGCACCAAAGAAGTTTCGCAACAATATCGTGCATGACTTGCAGATGACATCGGAAAATATAGTGAAAAGTATATTCTGGGCCAATGAATATCGACAGTCCGATATTCAGAAATGTCTAAAATATACAAAACAGGCAGAAATCAACATCCGCTGGATGACGAGAAGGCTTGAAAGAGCCAGACGGATGCAGTGTATTACGCCTGTAGAGGAATTGGACTTAGGTGGCAAGCTCGCAACTGTAGAGGAATATTTTGCGGGCTGGTCAGATTCAAATAAAAAACTAAGTGAAGAACTTAGACAAGAAGAACTTAGAAAAAAGAATCTCTAGGTCGGGATACAGGATAGAAACGCCGGTTCTTTTTGGGTTTCTTGAGTGTTTGTTGTACGCATGGCTTTTTTATGGGTCTAGTCTCCAGCTCGCCTCGCAATGCAATGAATTTGAATTACAACAATCGTTCAATGAACAACAACAATGTAACGAATACTTGGATTGGCGTGCGTCCCGCTTTAGTAAGCATCCGAAAAGGATGTGCCAGCAGTCAGAATAAGACGATATGTCGAAAAGACCAGAGCATAACATAAAGGATCCTGTATCCTGCGTAATTGACGCAAATCAGTCATGCACGGATTTTGAGCAGACTACAGATACTCTTGACCACGTGCGTGATTTTTTTATTGATTGAATTGGAGTGAATGAATGTACGTACCTGAACATTTAACTGAAATATTTACATTTGAAAATCTGCTTAAAGCATTTCGCAGTTCTGCATCGAATCACAGGCATAAAGAGGATGTGCAGGAGTTTTTGAATCATCTGTACCTGAATATCCGAAGAATCGAAAAGACATTTAAAAAAGGGGAATATCCTGAAATTACATACCATAGTTTTGTGGTCAAACAGCCAAAGCTGAGAGTTGTATGGGCGACATCATTTGAGATACGTGTAATTCAGCACTGTTTCTGTGATGTTTTTCTGACCCCTTTCTTTGAACAGATATATGTACCTAGAAACTGTGCATGCCGAAAAGATAAAGGTACGGATTACGCTGCCAACTGTCTGAAAGCAGACTTGAAGTACTATTATCGTGATAACGGTGGTTCAAATTCAGGATATGTTCTAAAAGCCGACATTCATCATTATTTTCAAAGCATTGACCATGACATATTGAAACGTATGCTCCATCCAATCCTTCCAGATGGAGAAGTCAAGGACTTTCTGTTTTATATTATCGACAGCTTTGACAAGGGAGGCCTTCCATTAGGCAATCAGACAAGCCAGTTACTGGCACTGTATTATCTTCATCCAGTGGATATACTGATTCAGAACAAGTATGGTGTAATGTTTGATTATGGTGCCTTGTTTTCAAGATACATGGATGATTTTGCACTGATTGCAGAGGATAAACAGACTTTGATCGATGCATACAGAGATATAGATTTTATCCTAAGGAATGCATTGAATCTATGCTTCAACGATAAGACGAGTATCCATCCATTAAAGAATGGAATTGGTTTTCTTGGATGGAACTATTATCTTTTAAAGACTGGACGTGTGTTAAAAAAGCGGAAGAAAGATGCAAAGGACAGAGCAAAAAAGAAAGTGAAACTTGCCATCTATCTATATGAAGAGAATATCATTGATGCAAGAAGCTACGGCAACCGAATCACAAGTGTTCTTGCAACCTTGAAAAAAGGGGATGCAGGAGCATTTGAGAAAAGCCTGATTCGTATGCAGGATGCCTGCTTAGACAAACGTAGAAAGGATATTTATGATTATTAAATTTGCTGCCGGGGTAAAAAAATCAAAAGAGATTGTGGAAAATTGGAATCAAAGGTTCCCTGATACAAAAGCTCTCATTTCCATAGTGAATTTCGGAAAGGGAAGTGAATAACGGGGAAAAATAAACGAAAACATGCGGTTTTCGAGCATCTAAACGGAAGTGATTAAGGGGAAAAATACAGTAATTGTGATTTTCCCGTTGATTTGTTCCGTTCGTGATTTTAATTAGTTCCGTTCGGAAGATAGCAAATTTTACATTTAGTTCTCAATTCGGGATACAGGAGTATGATTTTCCATTTAATCATGTCCATTTTGCAAGTTTAATTTTGTCCGTTTTAGAATATGATTACTTCTAAATTGGAATTACAGGAGAAGACAATGTATAAATCGAAACGCAGCCTCAAAGTGTACGAGGCACCACTTGGTTTAAATGGTAAGCAGCAGATTCCGAGAATTCAGCTTCAGGGCCAGTGGCTAAAAGCACTTGGATATCATGTGGGTGATAAGATTGATGTTCAGTGTACTAATGACACGATCATCATCAATAAAGTGAAGACTATATAAAATAAGCGTCGGTCAATGAGTCGGCGCTTTTGTTTATAAAGTATTATTGTGCCTTACTGAATATCCAGTTATAATAGCAAATATAATAGCCAAGGAGGTTTATATATGAAAACAAAACAAATTTTAATGGCAGGAGCATTGGCTCTAAGTATGGTGTTATCTGGTGGCATGCTGACTGGATGTTCTAATTCTTCAAACACAAAAGACACAAAGACAACAGAAGTTGCCAAAAAAATGAAGTAAAAACGATTGGTCAAAAAAGTAAGGATTCTAAATCTTTGAAGATTACAAACAACACTGGAAAGAAGATCACAGTATTTGAAACAAAATCAAGTTCTGAAGAAAGCTTCAGTGATAACTTGTTGGACAATGGTGACGCTGTAAAAAACAAAGAACAACGTACTTTATACTATGATGTAAAAGAAAACGATAAGTTAGATGTAAAGATTGGTTTACAAGATCAGGACAAAACATTCGTATTCAAGGATGTAGATACTACAGATACAAAGAAAGTGGATGTTTCTTTAAAAGATGATAAAGTCAATCTGGATGTAACGAAAAAAGATGGCACTACTGCCACTTTGACGCCATCTGAAGATTCTGCAAAGACGGAAGATGAGAAAAAAGACGAAACTGAAGTAAAGCAGGAAGAAAAGAAAGAGGAGAAGAAAGAAGAAACAGCTAAAACAGATTCCTCTAACAAATCGAATATTTCTGAATCAAAGAAAAATAACACAGCTTCGACTACGAATACTAGCTCAAACAAGAACAATACAGGTTCTTCTTCAAAGCCTTCTAATAACAACAGTTCAAACTCAAATAACTCAAAACCAGCCGAACATACACATAATTGGGTTGCTCAATACCAGACGGTAAATGTTCCAGAAAAAGGACACAACGAACAGGTTTTGGTGCAGGCTGCCTATGATGAACAGGTTCCAGTTACAGAAATGAAGGAATTCTCTATCTGCAATAACTGTGGAGCTGATATTACTGGTTTTGCAAGTGAACATATATTAAATGGAACTTGCAGAAGATATCACTCTGAATGGAGAGAAGTAGTAACAGGATATAATACGATTCATCACGATGCAGTCTACGAAACAAGATATGTGGTCGATTCACCCGCAACTACCAAACAGGAATTGACAGGCTACAAGTGCAGTAGCTGTGGAAAAACAAAAGCTAACTAAATATAGATCAAAAGACAGAATATAGGAACTCAGATTGAGTACCTTTTCTGTTTTTCACACGCAATAAAACGGGGAATACCCATACTATTGCACCAAAAGAAAGTAGTTATAAGAAAGGGTGGCGAAATATGAACAGATACAGTTTATTTGATGTACCTTAAATTAAATTGAAATAATATCAATATTTTTCCTTTCAGAATATTGATAGTACGAAACACTCAAAAAATCAAGATTTCTAACGTTAGAGATTTTTATAAGGGATAGAGATAGAAATAAATAAAGGGGAAATAAATGAATTAAGGCAGTTTGCCAGGACCTGTTGAAAGAGGAACTTCATTTTGCCGGGTTGTTTGATAATTTACAGATTGTCTCGCTTCTTATGGATTTGGAAAGTCTTTTATAGGAGGTAGATTAATATGCCAAGACAGAAAAAAGATGCAAAAATCCTTAATATCAAACTAGCAAGAGAGATTAGCGATCAGCTGGAACAGTTTTGCGAAGAATCAGGAATGTCTAAAACTATTGCGACAGAGAAGATTCTATCGAAGTATTTTGAGGAATATTTCAGTAGACCGGAAGAAGAGCGTACACTTTTCAAATAAGAATATTTAAGAATGCCCACAGGCCTAATAAGCTTGTGGGCATTTTCATGCCTAAATAAAACATGTATGTAAGATTTCTTTTGAGTTGCAATTAGGAAAAAACGCGGATTTACAGGCAAAATTACAACATTCAGTTTGATGCTGTATGAAAAAATAAAAGTACCTTTTAAATCTGACATATAGTATATGCCAAAGTAAATTATCCCTAAAAATAGGGACAAAATTAGGTATAAACAAATTATGTATTCAAAAAGGAGGAAACACATGGAAAAAATTGAATTCACAAACCCGGAGAGTAAGGAACTTAACGAAGAAGTAAGGGACTACCTTGAATTGATTAGGGATACGGAAGCACTTATTGGTGACGGGATGGAGAAGCTGAAAGGGGACAATTGGGCAAAGCTTTGGAGTTGTCTTGATAAGCTGGTATTTTATCCGAAGACATACGAAGGGAATTTGGCTATTTTCAAAACTCGATGCAACATCCGATACGTAAGTTTGTTTACGAAACCTGCATTTTGCTGTGATCAGGAAACAGACTTTGAGTTGGGCGGCATCCTTAGATCATGGCTTGATGATGGTCAGAAACGTGGCTATTCGCTTCTTATTAACACGACCATCAATGAATTTTGGGGACATGTCATTTTTATCGATCCGGATACAGGGCATATTGCGCCTGTGATGACGGACTATGATGCGGAGCACCGTACTTATACATTATATTGATCAGCATCAATTTCAACCGAACCAGGGAACATTTCCCTATATTCATCAACTAATTTTCGGAATATGTAACGGGTAACCGGTCCCTTATCTGGAAGCTTATCTGTCAATAATTTCATCGCTTGACGCTCAGTGATTTTATGTAGGCAGTATTGTTCTATAGCATCAAATGCTTCGCGGTTCAGGCTCATTAGTGATATACGACGTTTCGGTCTTCCAGAAGCTTTCCTGTGACCCGGAAGCTGCACGATAGGCTGCGCCTGACGATAGTTATGGATTTGGCTAAGTGTTCCGGATAATAGCTCATGATCGTGGGTATCATCTTCATCGGCAAATCCGAGCGATGGAATTCGCAGGTGTATCTGCTTGTCGTGAAGGAGTTTTAGCGTTTTTTGTATTGTGGGCAAGGTGCCACCAAGCACATAGATATTTGCTACATATAACGTATCGCCACTTTGAATAGGGCGACGTGGGGAAATCTCACCTTTAAGTATGTCACCGTCTGAATAGACAGAACGAGCCACGTCGCAACATTTTATGTAGAAGTAGTTGTATTCTGAGCCGAGCCAGTGGGTTGTATCTGGCAAATGTTTGCGTGCTATTTCGTATTGTTCGTTTATATTTTCAATTCGTGTATTACGAAACAGCCACCACTCGCTCATAGTGCAACCTCCGCTCATTTGTAATGGTTACCAGTACTAACCAACACATTATATCATATTTTTTAAAATGTTGTCCGAAAATTAAAAGTTTTGAAAAAATAAAAGAAAACCTCATAAACAAGGCATTTATAGAGCTATTCTTGTCTGAAAATTATTTGGATACCCCCAATTATTTGTATGTGAAAATACGAGCACATGAAAAATCGGGTATATGAATAGGGAAGGGCAAGATCAAGGGAGGCAACACATGAAAGAAAAAAGCGACATTAACAAACTGCTAGAGGGACGCTGTAGAGGGCAGGGCGTTGAATATGTGGCATTCAAAAAAGCAAATGAATCTCACAGCATTGGTACTGCAACAGCTATTTATGACCCAATCGCTGGCAGAACTGTAGATGTACTCAGTATGAATGAGTTTCGATTTTTTATGATTACTAGATTTGATCCGAAAGTGGTCGAGATTAAGGAACAGATGCTTATGATCCCAGGGCTTGTAGCTAAAGCAGCTGCCAAGAACGGATTCCGAATTCCAACTAACATTCTCACAACAGATTTCGTTGTTTTCTATGAAGATGGCACAATCAAAGCTTTTTCGGTTAAGTCTAGTAAAAAGATCTTTGATAAGGAGCGTTATAAGGACAAGGGAAAATGGAGAGCACTTGTAAGACGCCAGAAATTAGAGCGCGATTATTGGGAGTTGCTTGGAGTTGAGTGGTCTATTATATACGGAGATGAACTCAATGTTATGGAGGCGGCAAATATCCGAGCCTGCTTGAAATGCTATAACCAACAGAATATCAGCACAATCGACCATATGTATAGATATCTCATCGCACACCGTCATGTGGCGGTGGATCTCACCCAAAAAATCCATTTTACGAAAGTCGCAAAAGAAAATGAAGAAGAAATCAGAAGACTTTATAAGGAGGTAACAGATAATGGCACAAAAAATTGTATTGGAACCCGGCAAAACAATCTGCTTCGAGGGAACCACTTATAGAATTCTTTCAATCAACGGTGGTTTGGTCGATTTGGTTGAAGTGGAAGGGAGTAAATTAAATGCTATTTCGGTAGCAATGGAGTTGTTCGCAGATATTGATCCTAAAAGAGTTTTTGAAATTGCAGATACCTTTGGACCAAAGGAAGTATCTGTAACAGAAGAACAATGGGAAACAATGCAAAATAAAAGAAGATGTATTGAAGAAATGCTGGATAGTATCAATCATGACTATACTTTGATCCAGACAAAGAGGAGTGGATTGGATATTGGAAAGTACTGTTCTGAATTTAACTGTTCAAGATCAACGGCATTCAAAGCCCTGCGCCAATATATCCAGTCTGGCCGTAACATTTACAGCTTAGTGGATGGAAGAAGACGCGAAAACCTCAGCAGAGGCAATAGAAGAGAAAACAGATACCTGTGCGAGGAAGAAGAGATGGATGATGATACACGTAATATGCTTTACGCATACAAGCAGCTTAAAAAAGGGTTGTTTACATCTGTAAGGGAAGCTTATGACGATATGCTTACATACCGCTATGGACGAGTTCAAAGAGATGAAGATGGTCGTGCAGAATTTGTTGAAGTTTCAAAAGAAGCACCTTCATTGAGGGTTTTCCGTGGGTTCATCGAAACTAAGATTGCACCAATGAGTGTAGAAGCTTTCTTTAAGGGGACAAGGGAGCTCAGAAACTCTGACCGTATCAGATTCGGTCGTGCCCAGGATGGATGTACACATCCAGGTAGCATTATTGAAATCGATGCATGTGAGCTGATCGTGGTTGTAAACTCGGAAAAAGACAGAAGAAAATCAGTAGGAAAGCCGGTGGTGTATTTCGCTATTGATGTGTATTCCTGTTGCATTGTTGGTTATTATGTCGGATTTGAAAATAACTCATTTTTAGGGGCAACAAGTTTATTTGCAAACATTTTTTTCAAACAACATCAGTTAACAAATAAAAATGGTGATGTTTTAACGCCTGGAGGATTTATTCCAGACTCTATCAGAGTCGATCAGGGATCTGAATGGGTTTCAAAAGGAATCCGTCGTATGACAAATGAAACAGAGATTGATGAAACAATTGCTCCTCCAGCAATGGGATCAATGAAAGGTCTCGTAGAAAACAGTTTTCTGGTTTACCAGAAGAAATTGCAGAATCTGGGACGCGGATATGGTGTTATTTATCATGAATACCAGTCCAAGCATTACGAAGAAGCCTGCATGATGTTGGAAGATATCAAAAGAGACATCGAGGATTTTATCATTGAATTCAATCAAAAGGAAAGAGAAGCGCTGGTAACTACCAAAGAGATGGTGCGAGAGGAAATCATTGCTTTGCCGTATAAACTTTGGCAGTTTGGCATTGGTTTCGATGGAAATCCAATCTGGGTAACAGATGCACAAAAACAGAGGCTGTTGTGGTCCCTTCTTCAGACTTGTACAGATGGGATGCATGCATCGGTTAATCTTCGAGGCATCACGATTAAAAGGTTACGCTATATTTCGAAAGAACGTGCGTTTACCAACATGTTAACTTACAACCACTTTCATAAACAAGATAAAATTCCATACGAGGTTCGTTATGACCCAAGAAGTGTAGATTGTGTGTGGATCAAGATTAATGGTGAAATCTATCAGATTCCTATGGCTGAAGACGAGGGCGTAAAGTCATTTCGTAATATGACCTGGTTCGAATATAATATGTGGTTCGAAGATAAGAAAGCACTAAGTGATAAAAATAAAGAAAATGCATTAGGTGAGCATCTTGCTTCACATGCCAGAAGAAAAGAACTCATGGGACAGGCTAAAAAGGAACAGGAACAACTTGGAAAAAACAAGACTAAAACGGCAGAAAAGATCCGCAAGAATCGATTGGCTGAGCAGCAGGAAAAACGTAAACAGGAAAGACTGTCGACGTTAAATATCACCGAAGAAGAGCAGCGCATGGAAAGAGAAGAATATATCGATATCGATTTGGATGAAAAGGATCTTATCGAAACGGTAGATGAAAACGATGATGAGATGGAAGATATCGATCTCGCAGCGCTTTTGTAAAGGAGAAGATGGAATGGACTACTTAAAAGAGTTCGGCATTGAATATACTGATCCAGAACTTCAATATATGAATGCTGATTTTGAAGCGCATGATATTGTCCCGGCAGAATACATCAAGGTAAGCGGTTGCCCTGATAATCCCAATATTGCGGCGCTCCCACTTCCTCTTACGGGAAGAGATGCATATAACAGAGGGATTTTCATTCCTGCATCGCTTGAAGATCCGGATACTAATCCGGGATTAAAGGCATTTGGACTTAGGAATCTCCGCATTCCACTGTCTAAACAGAGTGTAATTAACGAAACAATTTATCAGGGCATTGTAACTTGTTACACAAATAGAAAATATGCAGTTTCCGAACATGGACGAGGACCGGATAATACCAAGGTCTTTGCATCTGGATATGATAATTCGACTACACTTGGATGTTCGATTATTGGAGTTCCAGGAACCGGGAAATCGACAGCTATTAATATCACATTAGACCGATATCCTAAGGCAATCAGGCATGTATTCGGTGAATATGAGTACACACAAATTCCTGTTATGCGCACAACTGCATTTGCAGATTCAAACATTACAGCTATGTTCCTGGAATTCGGCAAAAGATTAGACCATATTATGGATTCGGGAGGATTATTTTTTAGTGAGTTAAAAGCCATAAAATCAAACATTGGGCAAATGACGCAGAAAATCTGTGAGTATATTGAATTGTTCCATATTGGCTGCTGGATCATTGAGGAAGCAGAGTTTTTTGTTTTTTCAAAGACGTCTAAAAAAAGCTTTCAGAACATCATCAATATCGTTCAGGAAACGGGGATCTTTCTTTTTTGCACTTCGAATGACGATATTAAGGAAGCCATTGCAAGTAACTTCCGTGTTGAACGAAGACTTCTTGGCGACACAATTGACATGAACGAAATCACCAGAGATGAGCTTGTTGTCAAAGGTGCAATCCAGAAGATGTGGAAGTACATGCTCCCTCAGTTTCAGAAAAAACTTACGAAGAAGTATCTTGACCTGATCTATGCGGAAACATTGGGAAGTATTGATATGGTATCAATTTTGCTCATTTCTTTACAGAGAGAGTGCGTATTTTCGGAAAGAAAAAAAGAAAAGTTTGTGCTGAACGAAAGCTTGATTAAAAAGATTTCGAAGGCAAAGCTGACAAGAATGAAAGAACTGTTTACGGTAACATCTATTGAAGCAGCTAAAGGATACCATGAGGAGCAGGAAGCATTTGAAGATTCAATCAGAAAAGACCAGAGAGTCATCGAAGAATCGATTACTAGAGCATTGATCGAATCAGATATTGAGAGGGGATATGACCATACGGATAAGCTCTACATGGTCAAAACATCAATTCAGGAGATGTTCGGTGACCAATATACTGTAAAACAGATTGAAAGTGCTTTTACGTATTGCGAGAAGCATAAGGATGGTTTTAAAGACATGAGTAATATCAAAATGAAGCAAACGGTCAGAGAACGCTTGGAGGCTGTTGCGTCAAAAAGAAAAGTTGAAACGAAGAAACAGGTGGAACAGAACTATGATGAAATCTGCCTGTCATTATTGGGAGGAAAAAAAGATGATTCCAGTTTTTAGAGCGCCATATCCAGATGAGCATGTGCTTGGGTGGATGATTGAACTTGCAAATCTCAACAGAATGAGTATTGAGAAATTCCTGAAATGGTTTATGCCTTCGTTTAAATGGGAGCATTCTGCAGATACGGTTGCGAATATGTTTAATATCAAGTATGTGAATCCATTAAAGATTATGAGACAGAATACACTGTATTTTGCGTTATTCCCTTTTTTGACAGAGGGAACGCAGGCAAAGATAGTTCATCGTTTTTTGTACGGCGGAGATATACATTGGTTTCATACCACCACAGGACTTAAGTATTGTCCGGATTGTGTGAAAGATGATATGAACGACGGCAGATTGCCATACTACAGAGTTTGGCATCAGCTGGATGAAGTACATACGTGCTGCAGACATGGATGCAGGCTTAGAGTTATTCCGGGATTAAAACTTGGGATGTTAGATGCTGATGAAACAATAGATGCTTCTGAGGAGGTATCTGCAGAAGGGGAAGATTATAGTGAACTTATCTATAAAATGTACAAAAATCCTATCTATACCAGCATTGAAAAATGGGGGAATAAAAGTATTATAAATTTCCAGGCATCCCGCATTTCAAAAAAGCAGGGACTTGAAGCGGCCATGAAACAACTTCCGGTATCGGAAGAAGGCTATAAATATCTTACAGAAGAAAATTGTCAGATGTGTGGTAAAAGTTTCGTAGCACATCCATTTGTTCATGAAACTTTCGGAGTATGTCCGGAATGTGAGAAGACTCTTACAAAGCAACAGATTATCAACATTAGATCGAAGACACAGGATGAATATGAGATGGATGGCAGATTTGTTAAGCATAAAAAATGTGGAAGAAGATTATCAGGAGGATACCATAAGTTCAGATGGAGTAGAATCAGCTGCATGTGCGAATCGCTTCCGACATTACAAGACTATCAGGAGGAATTTGATGATGATGAATTTAAGGTAACAGGTTTTAAAACTGAAAAAGGGAAGACAACTCTTTCTATAAAACATAAAAGCTGTCAAAAGGAATTTAATATCTGTAGAACTGATTTTATGACGAGGAGATATTGCAGAGTCTGCGAATCCTATGAAAATAAGTTTACTCAGCAGTTCAATAATATGGTAAGAGACGAATACACCCTATTAAGCCGGCCTGTTTCTTCAGTAGATTATTTTGAAGCCCGCCACGAAACATGTGGCTTCAAATTTAGAATGCGGGCACGGAATTTCACAGAAGGTCAGAGATGCCCGTTCTGTCAAAAGAATATCGGCTTTGAAAAGGTAATGGGATTGTTAGAGGAAAATTGCAATCTGACAGGATACGAGATTGACGATGCATCTCCGGATATAATCGTAACGCTTCCATCTGGTGAAAAGAAAACCATGCGGTGTGCATGGGCGCTACAGGAGCTGACAAGATATGATGCACCGGAATTCTTTTTAAGAAAGAATAGGATCAAACCAGTAATTAGTGAAAAAGCAAAGGTGTTTATATACATCAGGGACCATTGTGATGAAAACGGATATTTTCTTTCAAATAAGGACTATTTAAAGATAGGGGTAACGCATGACAATTTCTTTACGAGTGTCAGGTATCTGAAAAAGTCTGGACATTTGGAAGTGGTAGAGAAAGGAAAATACAGAGTATTGAAAAGGAGTGATGATTCATGATTAAATTACCGATTTATTTTCCACCATATGAAGACGAATTACTGTATGGTTGGTTTTTCCGATTAAGGAAAGCAATGCACGTAAGCGTTAGGCGCTTTAGACAGTATTTCTTTATGGATCCGAATGGAACTCCTGAGTTGATCCAATCTTTCAATATTTCAGGAATGTTCTGGGTGAGCAGAGAATGGGAACGTTTTCCTGAAATACTAGATATTTTATTTAGACATAGTACAGTGACTTTAAATTATGATAAAACATTGCCATTGTATGTTGGGAAAAAAGTACTTTCAATTCTATATAACCGTGGGGTCCCGCTTTACGATACGCCCAGCAGGTCGGCGCATTTCCCCAAATTATGCCCAGAATGCATGAGAGAAGACCGGGCAGCTGGAAGAGAACCTTATATCCGAACATGGCACTGCGGACGGGATGTGACGGTATGCAAAAAACATAAATGTAACCTGCATCGTGCAGAGTTTTATAATGGATATTATTCACTTGGGACGAAGCTGGATTCAGACGAAGGATCATATGCTGAAGCGGAGCATTTTTATAAAAAGTGGGCTTGTGCTGTAGAAAGTTCTGAACACCCAATTAGATTAGAGAATGAGCATATTGATGAATGCACGTTACTGATGGAATTTGGTCCAGTTGTCCTGGCAAAGTGTAACCGGTGTGGGCTGGAATTTTTTACTACACGATATATGCTTGAGCTTGGGCGTTCCTGCCCTGAATGTGAGCTTAAAGAGAATATTCCACAAAATATTATTTCGAAAATAAACGGATACGTCTTTGTTAAAAATATTGAAGACATCAATGAAAAAGATTGCATCCGGCATGACAAATGTGGGTCGGTTCTTCCTTATAGCGCAAATGAAATCTTATACGGGGGAAGTCGATGTAAATGCGAAAGAGAGAGAAGCGATGAAGAATTGAAAAAAGATTGGGGAATCGGAGACGATTATACAATTCTAGGTAGAAAACATGATGAGTCTGGAAGAATACTTGTAACGGTAAAACATAATCCATGTGGAGAAATTTCAGATAAGGGTAAGTATTTTTTCGATAAAGGTTGCCAGTGCAGGTGCGAGCGCCTGAAACTCACACAAGAAATGATTGACGAAAGGTATTCAATCGACGACCCGGATTGGGAGATCATGTCGGGGTACAGGGATGCAAGGAAAAGAATTCATCTTATTTTGAAACATATTCCATGCGGCCGAGAATATGATAAGGTGTTTTGGTCTACTAATTATCATTATAAACTTGGTTGTGTGTGTGACAAAAAAATGAAAAAGACTAAGAGTGGAGTGGTAATAAAAAAGAAAACGTATACGAAAAAATATTTGATTGAACATTATCAAATCAGCGATGAATTTGATGTTTTATCGTGGAGGAAAACGAAAGGTGGAGATATTCGAATAACGGTCAAACATAAAACATGTGGTTGCATTTTAGAACGCAATGCACTTGCTTTCAAAAAAGGAATAAAGCACAAGTGCCGCGCTGGGTATACAGAAGAAACACTTAGAAAAAAGTACGGAATTGGAGAAGACTATCTGATAAGAGGGTGGGATATAGACGAAAAAGGAGGGGTTACCCTTAAACTGACACATCTCCCATGTGGAAAGGAATACAGTGTACAAGAGCATCGTATTCGTCATGGGTGGCGTTGTCAGTGTGCTTAATCATTAACAGAAGAAGAATTGAGAGAAAAATACCAGATTCCAGATAGTTATGAAATCTATTCATGGTATAGAAAGGAAATTACGGGCGTAACCATTGTAAAAGGGAAACACAAGCCATGTGGCTGCGAGTTTGAAAAGATGGCCAGCGTACTGAAAAAAGAAGAGTGCGCTGAATGCGATAGCCGTAGAAGACGAGCTGAAGAAAAAGCGAATTTCGAAAAGAAAGTTTCGAAATTAGTGGGAGATGAGTACGTTCTTGCTGGGGAATACCATGGGGCTGGAGAAAAGGTACCGCTGTATCACTCAAAATGTGGAAGGGTGGTCAACATTATTGCAGATAAGTTTTTAGATGGAGCTAGGTGTAGTTGTGAAAAGCATATTGAGAAAGTAGATATTGACAGGTATCTTGATTCGTTTGAACCAAACTTTACGATTGAGAAAGTAAAATTGGGATACAAAGTTACATTTAAAGACAGCGGAAATGAAGTAACGATGCAGGCCAGAAGAATAAGACAGGAGGCAACCTGTCTATGTGAACCGACCTACTTCACAAGAAAGAAAAAGAGTTGAAAAGGTACGTCCATAAAAGTGGGCGTATTTTTTCTGTCATAAACTGTCGAAGAAAATTATATTTTATTATTATAGAAAAAAAGTATTATAACCGTAAATTATAATAATGATTGTGGTGTTTCTACATATTATATAGTACTTATGTAATATTGTTCAGTATTTAAGATGAGATGTAACATAAAAGACGAATTCTAAACTTAATATTTGGAATGGGAGATGGAATTTCAATATTCAATACGGAAGGTGATTACAAAGCGAAACTAGCATATCGTATTAAGGATGAGAGCGGAGAAAAAGTGAAAATCAGAAATCCAGTATTTAAGATGGAAATCCAAACCGGTATTTAAGATGGAATGGGGATCTACCATTATTGCGTGCCAACTGCTTTTCAAAATGTAAAATACCAAGGTTGTAATTATTTGATTAACAATGGAGCGAATATTTTAGTGGATATAAACGATGTTGATGACATCTGAGGATTGACAAAATGAATTTTTTAATGTTTGATATAGCGTGAATATGGGGGAACCAAATGAAAAAACATTTAGTTATAGTGGAGTCGCCTTCCAAATCGAAGACGATTGAAAAATATTTAGGAAAAGACTATAGAGTTGTTTCCAGTAAAGGCCATGTATGTGATTTGGCAACAAGCGGAAAAGAAGGTTTAGGAATTGATGTGGATCATGACTTTGAACCTAAATATAAAATTAGTAAAGAAAAGAAAGAAGTAGTAAAAGAATTAAAGGAATATGCATCCAAAGCACAAGATATTTATCTTGCGAGTGACCCCGACCGTGAAGGGGAAGCTATCGCATGGCATTTAGCTCGTGTTTTAGATTTAAATACAGAAGACAATAATCGTATTGTTTTCCACGAAATTACGAAACCTGCAATTCTTGAGGCTATGAAAGAACCAAGAAAAATTGATATGGATCTTGTAAAATCACAAGAAACACGTCGTATGTTGGATCGCATTATTGGATTTAAATTAAGTAAACTTTTGCAGAATAAGATTCAGTCTAAATCTGCAGGACGTGTACAATCTGTCGCATTGAAATTGATTGTGGATCGTGAAAATGAAATTAAAGCCTTTAAACAAGAAGAATACTGGACGATTCATGCACAGTGCAAGAAACAGAATAAAGCATTTGAAGCGGATTTGGTTAAGGTTGAAGGAAAAAAACCTAAAATCAAGAATGAAGAAGAGGCAAAGGCATTATTAGAAAGATGTAATGGAGAATATGTTGTTACGTCTATTTCTAAGAAACAAAAGAAAAAACAGCCAAAGCTTCCATTCACTACATCGACTATGCAGCAGGAGGCCAGTACAAAATTAGGTTTTGGTGCAAAGAAAACAATGAGTGTAGCACAAAAGATGTATGAAGGTATAGACCTAGGTGGAAACATGGAAGGTTTGATTACTTACATGCGTTCCGATTCAACACGTTTATCCGATATTTTTGTTGGGGATGCCAAAGACTTTATCACAAATACATATGGCAAAGAATATGTTGGACATGTACATCAAAAAAATGGTAAGAATACACAAGATGCGCATGAAGCAATTCGACCAACAAATATTAATCGTACACCAGAATCGATTAAGGACCACCTTACAAATGATCAATATCGCTTGTATTCCTTAATTTATGCACGTACATTGGCATCTTTAATGAAAGATGCAGTTTATGATGTGACAAGTATTAAGATCACAAATAACGATTTAGAATTTAGTGCAAGCGGGCAAACAATGACTTTTGATGGTTACTATAAAGTATATTCAAAATATGAGAAACAAAGCGATGCATTACTTCCTAAATTAGAGGAAAATGAAGTCTTAAAAAATGTAACACCAATTTCAAAACAACACTTCACAGAGCCACCAGCACGTTATACAGAAGCACGTTTAATTAAAGATCTAGAAGAAAAATCAATTGGTAGACCAAGTACATATGCGACAATTATTGATACGTTACAAAAACGTGGCTATGCATCTTTAGAAAAGGCAAGTGAAACATCAAAAACAAAAGTGTTTATTCCTAGTGAACAGGGAATTTTGACAAATGAAAAGCTTCAACAATACTTTTCAAGTGTAATCAACGTTGAATATACGGCAGACATGGAAAAAACATTGGATGAAATTGCCGAAGGAAATGAAGATTCCATTTCTTATATGCATAAGTTCTATGATAAATTTGCACCTCTTGTGGAGGATGCATATGAAAAAATGCCAAAGAAAGAATTGGAACGTGTAGGACGTACATGCCCAGAATGTGGTGGGGAGCTTGTTTATCGTAATGGACGTTTTGGTAAATTTATTTCATGTATTAATTTCCCAACATGTCGATACACAGAAAATGATGAAGAAGAACTTCCTGAAGAGGCAAAAGAAGAGAAAATCTGTCCAAATTGCGGAGCTAAAATGGTCATTAAAAGAGGTCGTTATGGACAATTCTGGGCTTGTTCAAATTATCCAGAATGTAAGACAATCGAATCTTTGAAAAAGAAAGCTAAGCCTGAGCCAACAGGTGAAATGTGCCCAGAATGTGGTCATGAGCTTGTAAGAAGAAAATCACGTTTTGGAACTACCTTCATTGGATGCTCGAACTATCCAAAATGTCGTTATATAAAAAAAGAACCTAAGAAAACAGAGGAAGATAAATAATGGAACAAGTTACAGTTGTAGGAGCAGGGCTAGCAGGTTGTGAAGCAACTTGGCAGCTCGTTAAAAGAAATATTCCTGTTCGTTTAATTGAAATGCGTCCCAAAAAGGAAAGCCCAGCATTTCATACAGATCGCTTTGCAGAACTTGTATGTTCTAACTCACTTCGTTCAAATGCGATGAATAATGCGGTTGGAATTTTAAAAGAAGAACTTCGTCAAATGGATTCGTTGATCATGAAATCTGCGGATATGCATGCCGTACCTGCAGGAAGTGCGTTGGCTGTAGATCGTGAAACATTCTCACAATATATTACAGATACAATTAAGAATCATCCTTTAGTCGAAGTGGTCAATGAAGAAGTCACATCTTTACCTGAAGGACCTTGTATTATTGCGACAGGACCTTTGACTAGTGATTCTTTGGCGAAAGCCATTCATGAGTTTACATCAGAAGATACTTTTCATTTCTACGATGCAGCAGCACCCATCATTGAAAAGGATTCAATTGATTTTAGTAAAGCGTATTATAAATCTCGTTATGATAAAGGGGAAGCAAGCTATATCAATTGTCCAATGAATGCAGATGAGTTTGAAGTGTTTTACGATGCTTTGATTCATGCAGAATGTGCACATATGCATGATTTTGAAAAAGAAACGTATTTTGAAGGTTGTATGCCAATTGAAGAAATGGCACGCCGTGGAAAAAAGACGATGTTATTTGGTCCACTAAAACCAGTTGGACTTGAAAAAGATAAAGATTCACATCCAGTTGCGGTTGTTCAACTGCGCCAAGACAATGTTGCGGCAAGTATGTATAACATTGTTGGTTTTCAGACACATTTAACTTGGCCAGAACAACGAAGAGTATTCTCGTTAATTCCAGGCTTGGAAAATTTAAAAATTACACGTTATGGTGTAATGCATCGAAATTCTTATTTATCGAGTCCTATTGTATTAAAAGAAACATATCAGGCAAAAAACAGAGAAAATCTATTCTTTGCCGGACAATTAACAGGCGTAGAAGGATATGTAGAATCTTGTGCATCGGGTTTAATTGCAGGGATCAACATGGCATTGTTGATGCAGGGTAAAGAACCAATTTGTTTTGGAAATACCTGTGTCATGGGTTCTCAAGCTTATTATATTACACATTGTGATCCTAAACATTTCCAGCCAATGAACGCAAACTTTGGGATTATGCATTTAAATGAAAAATGCAAAAAACATGAACGTAAAGAAAAGCTTGCAAGTCAAGCACTAAGTCGAATTCAAGAAATCAAGGAACAAGTCAATGGATGAGTTGATTCAACGTTTTTTAAAGTATATCTATCGAAAAAACACGCAATCAGAAAAAACCATCGAGTCCTATAAAAACGATTTGATCCAATATAAAGAATATTTATTAAGTCAATCTATTGATTCTTTTGAATCGTGCGATAGATTGACTTTTATGAATTTTTTAACGACCATGGATCATTTAAAAACAAGTTCTATAGCTCGTAAAATGAGTGTTTATCGTTCTTTTTACGCGTATTTAGCAGAATATATGGGAATCATGGAAAATCCTTTAGTAGGGATTCAAACTCCAAAACAATCAAAACAGATTCCGGATTTTTTGTTTATTGAAGAAATCCAAGAATTCTTAAATTCCTATGATGATGCAAAAGAGGATGAACATAGAGACCGTATTTTATTTACAATCATGTATGCATGTGGATTGCGTGTAAGTGAATGTGTGAATTTAAAATGGACACAAATCGATATAAACAATCGTATTGTTCATATTCGAGGTAAAGGGGATAAAGATCGTATTGTACCTTTTTATAAAGGATTTGAGGATGAATTGTTAGAATATAAAAATAGCTTTTGGGCTAAATATGCGATAGATGACCATGTGTTTGTGAACTTAAGAGGAAAACAGCTTACATCTAGAGGAATTCAGTATTTGATGGATAAGCATGCAAAAAAAATAGGAATGCATATGAAACTGCATCCACATATGTTACGACATAGCTTTGCGACACATTTACTGGATAACGGAGCAGATATTCGTGTGGTACAAGAATTATTGGGACACAGTTCTTTATCAACAACACAGATTTATACACATGTAACAACAGCTCAGTTAGTAAAGGCTTATAAAAAAGCACATCCTTTTGAAAAATAACATCTTGCAAGTTAAAAAGGATATTGCTATAATGTAAAAGCGCGTGATTGCGCTTATTACACACATCATGGATTCGTGTGCCCGTGCACTTTAGTGTTGCATACGTCTGAAATGATGGAGGAGAAACGGAAAGGTAGGACTATTATGTCAATCGTATCAATGAAGAAAATGTTAGAGAACGGTGTTCACTTTGGTCACCAGACTCGCCGTTGGAACCCAAAGATGAAACCATTCATCTACACAAGTCGCAACGGGGTTTATATCGTAGATTTAAACCAAACTCAAGCACAAATCGAAGCTGCTTACAATGAATTAAAAGCTATTAGCGAACGTGGTGGAAAAGTATTGTTCGTAGGAACAAAAAAACAAGCTGCAGAAGTAGTTGAAGAACAAGCTTTACGTTCAGGATCTTTCTATGTTAATAAACGTTGGTTAGGTGGTTTATTAACAAACTTCCGTACTATTCAAAAACGTATCAAACGTTTAGTTGAAATCGAAGAAATGGAAGCTAGTGGAAAAATCGAAGTTTACACTAAGAAAGAACAAGCTAACTTACGTAAAGAAAAAGCTAAATTGGAAGGTTCTTTAGGTGGAATCAAAGAAATGAAGAAACTTCCAGATGCATTAGTTGTTATCGATCCAAAAGAAGAACACAATGCAATTGCTGAAGCTAAAAAATTAGGAATCCCTGTATTCGCAATGTTAGATACAAACTGTGATCCAGAAGATGCTGATTTTGCAATCGCTTCTAATGATGATGCAGTTCGTTCAATTAAATTAGTTACAACAATCTTGGCTGATGCTATCGTTGATGCTAAGGGTGGTCTATTAGAAATGGCTTACTTAGATGAAACTGAAGATGATGTAACTATGGAAGACGTTATTAAAAATGTTGAAGCTCAAATCGCTGAAAACGAACGTCGTCGTCGTCAAAGAAATGAAGAACGTAGAAAACGTAACTTCGAACGTAAAAATCGTCGTCCTTTCAACAAGAAAAATGATGACGCAAAACCAGCTGCAAAGGCTGAAGAAGCAAAAGCTGCTGAATAATTAAAAATATAGGAGGATGCTAAAATGGCTATCACTGCTGCTCAAGTAAAAGAATTACGTGAAAAAACAGGTGCTGGTATGATGGATTGCAAAAAAGCCTTAACTGAATGTGAAGGTGATATTGCAAAAGCTGTTGACTGGTTACGTGAAAAAGGAATTGCTAAGTCTGCTAAAAAAGAAGGACGTATTGCTGCTGAAGGTTTAACTCGTGCTGCTGTTAGTGGAAACACTGCTGTATTATTCGAAGTTAACTCAGAAACAGACTTCGTAAGTAAGAACGAACAATTCTTAAAATTAATGGATACTTTACAAGAAGCAATTCTTGCAAACAAACCAGCTTCAACTGAAGAAGCTTTAAACATCCAAACTGCTGAAGGAACTATCAATGATTTAATCATCAATGCAACTGCTACAATCGGAGAAAAAATTTCTTTCCGTCGTGTTGCTGTTGTTGAAAAAACTGATGATGAAATCTTCGGTTCATACATGCACATGGGTGGTTCAATTTCTGCTGTTGTAGTTGTTAAAGGAACTCAGGATGCTACTGTAGCTAAAAACTTAGCAATGCAAGTTGCTAGTATGGCTCCAAAATATGTATCTCAAGCTGAAGTACCAGGTGAAGAAGTTGCTCACGAACGTGAACTTCAATTACAAATGATGAAGGCTGATCCTAAAATGGCTAGCAAACCAGAAAAAGTATTGGAAGGAATCTTAAAAGGAAAAGTTGACAAACACTTTAAAGACCAATGCTTATTAGATCAAGAATATTTCTTAGAACCAAAAACTAAGGTTTCTCAATTCTTGAAAGACAACAAAGCTGAAGTAGTAACTTTCGTACGTTACCAAACTGGTGAAGGTATCGAAAAACGCGAAGAAAACTTTGCTGAAGAAGTTGCTGCTCAAATGGCTAAGTAACAAAACTTAACTATGACCCTTGGAAAATCCAAGGGTTTTTCTTTTTAAATAGCGCAAGATAGTGTATAATTGTTTTGATAATTCAATAAGGAGCAATATTTATGTATAAACGTGTTTTATTAAAATTAAGTGGAGAAGCTTTATCTAGTCCTGAAGCTGCTTTTGATCCCGAAATCTTAAGAAGATTGGCTAAAGAATTAAAAGAAGTACAAAAATTAGGAGTTGAACTTGCAATCGTTGTAGGTGGAGGAAACTTCATTCGCGGTAAAATGATGGCTGAAATGGGAATGAACCGTGCACAAGCGGACTATATGGGAATGTTAGGTACAGTAATTAATGCATTGGCTGTACAAAATGCATTAGAGCAGGAAGGTGTGCAAACACGTGTTCAGACAGCTGTTGAAATGCAAAAAGTTGCGGAACCATTTATTTTAAGACGTGCATTACGTCATTTAGAAAAGGGTAGAATTGTTATCTTTGGTGCTGGAACAGGTTCTCCATACTTCTCAACAGATACAACTGCTGCATTACGTGCTTCTGAAATTGATGCAGATGTAATTTTGATGGCTAAGAACGGTGTTGATGGAGTTTATGATTCGGATCCTAAGAAGAATCCAAATGCAAAAAAATATGATACACTAAATTATATGGATGTACTAAACAAAGGTTTACAGGTTATGGATTCTACAGCTATTAGTATGTGTATGGATAATGATATTGATTTAGTTGTATTCAATATGAATGAACCAGGTAACATTGTTAAGGCTGTTCGCCGTGAAGTAAATGGTACTACAATCACTAAAAAGAAATAAGGAGAAAAATCATGAGTGAAATTTTATTAAATGCAGAAGAAAAAATGATGGGGATTATTGATAATCTTGAATCAAATCTTCGTCAAATTCGTACAGGTCGTGCTAGCGGACAAATGTTAGAACGTGTACAAGTTGAATATTATGGGGCAATGACACCAATCAATCAGATGGCTCAAATCTCAGTTGTAGAAGGAACACAACTAGTTATTAAACCTTATGATCGTTCTATTATTAAAGATATTGCACATGCAATTCAAGCAGCTAATTTAGGATTGAATCCTCAAGCAGAAGCAGATGTCATTCGTATTCAAGTTCCTCAATTAACAGAAGATCGTCGTAAAGAATTAGCAAAAGATGCACAAAAATATGGTGAAGAAGCTAAAATTGCTGTTCGTAATGTACGTCGTGATGCAAATGACGCAATCAAAAAAGACAAAGAACTTCCTGAAGATGAACAAAAACAAACTTTAGAAGAATCACAAAAATTAACAGATAAATATATTAAAGAAATTGATTCAATTTGTGAAGCAAAGAAAAAAGAAATATTAAATGTCTAAGTCCAAACTCATTTGGACTTTTTTAAAAAGGAGGTTTTTTATGGCACCAAAAACAGTAGCTATCATCATGGATGGGAATGGTCGCTGGGCAAAAAAAAGAGGTTTACCAAGAACAGCTGGTCATAAAAAAGGTGCGGATACAATTCGTACTGTAGCTTTAGCTGCTCAGGACATGGGAATTCAAAAATTGATTTTATACGCATTCTCGACAGAGAATTGGAAACGTCCAGAAGATGAGGTTTCATATTTATGTAAATTACCTGGTTTGTTTTTTAATAAATTTATTAATGAATTAATGGAAAAAAACATTCGCGTAACATTTGCGGGAGAATTAGAACGTTTTCCAGATGCAACACAAGAAGTTATCAACAAAGCAGTAAATCAAACAAAGAAGAATACAGGATTAGAATTATGTATAGCTATTAATTATGGTTCTCGAAGAGAAATGCTTTTGGGTATGAAACAATATGCGGATGAAGTGGCTTTGGGTAAACGTGAAAATGATTTGACAGAAGAAGAATTTTCAAAATATTTGTTTGTACCAGAAGATATTGATTTGATGATTCGTACTAGCGGCGAGCTTCGTATCTCAAACTACTTGCTATGGCAGCTTGCCTATGCAGAGTTGATTTTTACACCAGTTGCATGGCCTGACTTTGATGAAAAAGCATTAAAAGATTGTTTAGATGAATTCGCATCAAGAGATCGAAGATTCGGAGGCTTAACATCATGAAACAAAGAATAATTACCGCAATTGGAATTATTCTTGTAGTAGCACTTCCTGTTGCGCTTGGAGGATATTGGCTAGAAGCATTAGCTTTATTTATTGTATGCTCAGGAGCCTATGAATGGATGCATATTCAACCGGGCTTTAAGAAATGGCCAAAATATATTTTGCCTTTAAGTGCCTTGGCAGTTATTTTAACGCGCTACTTACCTGAGGAATATTTTCTTGTTGTTGTGACATTGATTGTTGTATTTTTGTGGAGTTTGGTTGTTTTTGTAGAAGAATTCTCAATTATAGATGCTTTTACATGCATTTCCTATGTCGTGATTTTTTCACTTGTATATCATGCGGTAGGACAGATTTCAGGACAACATCAGTATTTATGGACCATAGTATTTGCAACATATGGAAGTGATACAGGTGCATACTTCGTAGGACGTGCTATTGGGAAACATAAAATGAATCCAAGAATCTCTCCTAAGAAAAGCTGGGAAGGCTTTGTTGGAGGAATTGTGTTCGGATTTATTTTGAGCTTTGTAGTGAGCTTTGGCTATGCATCCAATTTGAACATAGTTTTAAATACATTATTATGTTTAATATGCCCAATTACAGCTGAATTAGGGGATTTGTGCTTTAGTGCTATAAAAAGACATTTTGAGGTCAAAGATTTCTCAAATCTATTACCAGGACATGGTGGTGTATTAGATCGTGTCGATTCGCTTTTACTGAATATTATGATATTTAGCGTATTGTATACGATTGTTCTCTAAGGAGGATTTTGATGGATTTTATTATTGGCATAATCGCCTTTGTAGTCATGCTAAGTGTTATTGTTATTTTACATGAATTAGGACACTTTTTAGTAGCACGACACTTTGGTGTCTATTGTAAGGAGTTTTCGATTGGGATGGGTCCTTGCCTCTATCAAAAAACAGGCAAAGAAACTGACTTTTCAATTCGTGCAATACCATTTGGTGGATACGTTATGATGGCTGGTGAAGAAGATGGCTCGCAAAGTGATGAGGATAGCTGGCTTAAGGATATTCCCAATGAAAGACGCTTAAATGGTATCGCAAAATGGAAACAAGTTTGTGTTATGATTGCAGGTATTGTGATGAATGTGCTATTGGCATGGATTATCTATATGGGTGTAGCTTTGGCTCAAGGATATGTGGTTGAAGACGCAAAACCAATTGTTTATGTTGTACAGGAAAATTCAGTAGCACAAAAGGCTGGACTTGAAAAAGATGATCACATTATTAAAGTCGAAAGTAAAGATGGAAAAAGCATTAAACCTAAAACTCAATATGAGATTTTGGAGTTTATCCAATACCACCATGATACTTTAACTTTAACAGTGAAGCGAAATGACACAACTTTTAAAACGACATTAAAACCATCTTATGATAAGGAAATGGAAGGCTATACGATTGGTTATAAGGCCATTGCATACGCAAAGAAAATTCCTTGGTATCAATCTTTATGGGTTGGATGTCAAAATACGTGGGAAAGTGCAACAATGATTTTTCAGTCCTTAAATATGATTATTCATGGACAAGGATTAGAAAATTTATCAGGACCTGTTGGAATTTTAAATGTAACGAGTAAGTCAGTCCAATATGGATTGGATACATATTTTAGCTTTTTTGCGATGATATCGTTAAATATCGGTATTTTTAATGCTCTTCCTATACCAGCATTAGATGGAGGAAGAATCCTTATTTTATTGATTGAGAAAATAATTGGGCGTAAGGTCTCTACAAAAGTTGTAGAAAACATCATTATGGCAAGCTTTGTATTATTGATGTTGTTATTTCTATATGCAACTTATAATGATATTGTTCGTTTATTTTAAAAAAGAAACCTATATTTTGGATTTTACCAAGATATAGGTTTTTGTTTTGTTACATGAAATATAGAATTGCGATCATATGACAAATACTTGCAAGTATAATAAAGATATGCCATACAAAATGGAAGAATTTTTTTTGTGGTTTAGAATAGAAAAAAGTCCCTATTGTGTACATCACACCACCTAAGGCAATCAATATAATAAATATGGGTTTAGTTTCACGAATCAATGTAGGTAAAATAAAGATAGCTAACCATCCCATAATCATATAGATTGTCATTGAAAGTTTAGGATAGCTTTTGGTGGCAATAGACTTTAATAAAATTCCAGCAATGACCATAACCCATTCGATAGCTAAAATTACATATCCTTTCCAATTATTCATTAGCTGCAAACAAATAGGGGTATAGGTACCAGCAATAGCCAACAGGATCATAATGTGGTCGAGTTTTCTAAATACATATTTGTGTGTTGTTTCATGCGGCATGCTGTGGTAAAGACATGAGCCACAAAACATGAAGAGCAGACATATTAGAAATACGGCTGTTCCTAACGTTTCTATAGCTCCACCTCGTAAATAGGCACGGACACTGTAGTAAGGTAATGAGAATAGAATAAGAATTCCCATAACGCCATGCGTAATACAATTGCCGACTTCTTCACCAAAACAAAGTGGATAAACATACCGCATACTATCTTTCTTGTTCATACATAAACTATAACATAATAATTAATAATACACAATCTAGAAATAAAAACTAGATATATTTTATGTGATTTTTTTGATACAATAGTTTAGTTAGAGTGGAGGGGCTTGATGTTTTTAAAACGTATTGAATTACAAGGCTTTAAAAGCTTTGCGGACAAAACAGTGATTCAATTTGATCAAGATATTACAGGCATTGTAGGACCAAATGGATGCGGTAAAAGTAACGTAAATGATGCGATTCGTTGGGTACTAGGGGAACAAAGTGTAAAATCACTTCGTTCGGGTTCAAATATGTCAGATATTATCTTCTCCGGAAGTGAATATAGAAAACCTGTCAATATGGCACGAGTCACATTAGTGTTTGATAATTCAGGACGAGTATTTGATTCGGATTTTGATGAAATTGAAATCACAAGACAAATATTACGTGCTAATAATGAAGCAAGTTATTTTATTAATAAAACACCTTGTCGATTAAAAGATATTAATGATTTAGTCATGGATACAGGATTAGGAAAAGATTCCTTAAGCATTATCACACAGGGAAATATTTCTTCATTTGCGGATGCTAAGCCTGAAGAAAGGCGTTCCTTGTTTGAAGAAGCAGCAGGGGTCGCAAAATATAAAAAGAGAAAAAAGGTATCATTGTCTAAACTAGAGCAAACAAAAGAAAACCTGGATCGCTTGCAGGATATTCTAGATGAGCTTGAAAGACAAATTGGGCCTTTGGAAAGACAGGCAAAAAAAGCTGAAAAGTATATTGCCTTAAGAGAAAAGCTATCGAAAATTGAAATTAGTGTATTAGTCGAGGATATTGATCAGTACAATGAAAAAATCAATCAAATCAATAAAGAATTGTTTGATATACAGGCAATGCATACTTCTGAAAATGCTGAGCTTTTAAAACAGGAAAATCGTCTAGAAAGTATACGAAAAGAGATGTATGCTCTTGATAAACAGATCAATGAGCTGCAAGGGAAATATACAAAAGCGATGGAAGAAAACTACCAACTGGAAAGACGTAAAATTGAACAAGATGAAAAGCGTAAATACATGTTAAAGGTAGCAGATAAAAAAGAACGTCAAAAAGAATTGCAGGCAATGCTAGAGGAAGCACGATTCGAATCGCAGGATCGTCATGAACGTTTAATGCAAACACAACAGGATTTGAATAATCGTCGAAATATTGTGAATGATTTAAAAACGAAAATTTCCAAAGCTCGTTATGAATCGGATCAGGCAAATAATATTTTGACACAGCTACAAAATCGTAGACAAGTATTGGAAAATATGATGAAACAGCCATTTGCACATCAACAAGGCGTTCGTTCGATTATGCAGGCAAAAAATTCTTTATCAGGCGTTTATGGGGTTGTCAGTGAATTATTGATTGCTCACGCGGATAAAGCTTTAGCTGTTAATGCCGCACTAGGCGGAAGTATCTATCAAATCATCACAAAGAATGAAGCAGATGCTCGAAATGCGATTTCATTTTTAAAACGTAATCGAAGCGGTCGTGCAACATTTTTACCACTAAGTGTGTGTCATCCAAGAAAAATGAATGAACAAGTTATAACCATTGCATCTACAAGTCCAGGCTTTTTGGGCTTTGCGAGTGAATGCGTTGATTGTGAAGCTATCTTTGATCCGGTAAAAGAACGTTTATTAGGCAATGTCTTAGTTGTAGACACTTTACAGAATGCGAATGAAGCAGCTAAACGATTACGATATGCATATAAAATTGTTACACTAGATGGTGATATCGTACATACGGGTGGATCTATGACAGGTGGTGTTACAAAGAACCAGAGTACTCCTGTGACAATGCGTCAAGAATTAGATACCATCAATTCCAAAATTGAAGGTCAAAAAATTAAGACTGAAAATTGTATCAATGAAACAGATATATTAGCTGGTAAGCTTCAAAAAGCGAACGATGCGATTGTAACGTTGCAGATTGAATTGGCTAAATTGGAAAATATTTACGCTACAAAGAAGGCTAAGTATGATTCAATTTTAGCTGAATACCAAGAATTGGGTGTAGATATCGAAGAAAATAAAGAATTAGCCCAAGATGATCTAGTTGTACAAATGTCTAAAATGCATGCAGTGTTAGATTCATTGTCCTTGGAAATTCAAAGCTTGCGCCAATCTCGTTTTGATAAAGGAAATGAGGCGGAGCAACTTGAAAATCAAATTCGTCTTGTTCGAAGAGAAATGAATTCTAAACAAAGTCAGATTCATAATTATGAAATGGAAATTGTGAAGATTAAAACACAATTAGAAAATGCATTAAATCGTTTAAATACAGATTATGAAATGACATATGAGTATGCGTTAACAAAAAAAGAAGATGTTGAAATTGACAGCGCAAAAGAAGAAGTAATTCAATTGCGACAAGCAATATCCCGTTTAGGGAATGTAAACTTAGATGCACCAAATGAATATAAAGAAGTAAAAGAACGTTTTGATTTTATGACAAGCCAAAAAGAAGATCTAGAAAAGGCGAGTCAACAAATCTTGGCTGCGATTGATGAGATGGATAAAACAATGGTCAGTCAATTTACGGATATGTTTAATAAAATCAATGCTGAATTGGATGGTGTTTTTAAATCCATGTTTGGTGGTGGGCGTGCAAGCCTTTCAATGGTGGATCCAGACGATGTATTAAATACGGGAATCGATATTGATGTGCAGCCTCCAGGAAAAATGGTAAAGAATATCCAAACCTTCTCTGGTGGAGAAAAGGCTTTGATTGCGATCAGTGTATTATTTGCGATTCTAAAGGCTCGTACGATGCCATTATGTATTTTTGATGAGGTTGAGGCAGCCTTAGACCAAGCCAACGTTGAAAGATTCGCAAGATATCTATCTCATTATCGTGGGCAATCTCAATTTATAGCCGTTACACACAGACCAGGAACTATGGAGCAGTGTGATACGTTATATGGGGTTACGATGCAAAAAGATGGTGTAAGTAAAGTATTAAAAGTGCAATTAAAGGATGCAGTACATATAGCTAAGGAGGAAGCGTAATGTCAATCTTTTCAAAAATTAAAGAAGCTTTTGTGAAAAGCGAAGATAAAGATAAATATTTATCTGGACTTGATCGATCTAAAAAAAGCTTTGGTGATCGTATGCGTGCTTTATCCAATAATTTTCACGGAATTGATGATGATTTATTAGAACAAATCATGGTTATTCTGCTTGAAAGTGATGTGGGAATTCATACAGCCCAAAAAATCGTAGATGCGTTTGAATCAAATGGAAAACATGTGAAAGAATATGATTCTATGTTAGATTATTTAATTTCAATTCTTTATGATTTTTATGATGAAGCAAATGACGAACCGATTAAAATGAATGAAGAAGGCCCAACTGTTATTTTAATGGTAGGGGTTAATGGTAGTGGTAAAACGACTACAAGTGCAAAATTGATTCAATATTATAAAGAACAAGGAAAGAAAGTAGCTGTAGCCGCTGCTGATACTTTCCGTGCTGGAGCTATCGATCAAATCGATACTTGGGCAACACGCTTAGGAGTTCATTGTGTAAAAGGAAAAATGAATCAAGATCCAAGTTCTGTGTTAGTGGATGCTTGTCGTTATGCCAAAGAAAACGACGTGGATATTTTAATTTGTGATACAGCAGGTCGTCTACAAAATAAAACAAATTTGATGAATGAATTAAGTAAGATGCACCGTGTTGTACAAAGAGAAATTGAAGGGGCACCACAAGAAGTCTGGCTAGTTTTAGATGCGACGACAGGACAAAATGGTATTTCGCAGGCTAAGGTGTTCCTAGAAGCTACCGATGTAACGGGTATTGTCTTAACGAAGATGGATGGTACGGCAAAAGGTGGAGTTGTGCTAGCAATTCGTGATTTATTACACTTGCCAGTTCGTTTCTTAGGATTGGGTGAAAAGCCATCAGATTTAAGACCATTTGACATCAATGCCTTCTTGATGGGAATCACAAAGGGTATGGAAGAATAATGATTTCAAAGTTAGATGCGAACGATTTATTAGATGTATATGGTGGATTATTGACACAACGTCAAAGAGAGATATTAGGCCTTTACTATGAGGAAGATTTCTCTTATACTGAAATAAGTGAGGAACTAGAGATTTCTCGTGCAGCAGCGATGGATTCCGTTCATCGTGCTACGAAATTACTGGAAAAATATGAAGCAGCGATAGGGTATGTCGCTAAGAAAAAATTATTGGATTCATGGATTTTACAACATGAAGATGTTGAACAAATCGAAATATTAAAAGAAATTTTTTAGGAGGATCAAAAAATGTCGATTGTTATGAGTGTTAATGCAGGAAGTTCATCTTTGAAATTCCAAGTTTTCAAAATGCCAGAAGAAGAAGTTCTAGCACAAGGAAATGTTGAACGTATTGGTTTGAACGATTCTATTTTTGGAATGAAAGCCAATGGAGAAAAGATCGAAGAAATCTTAGATATTAAGGATCATGCAGTAGCTGTAAAAAAATTAATGGAGGCTTTGATTGAACACAAAGTTGTTGATAGCTTAGAAGATATCAAAGCAATTGGTCACCGTGTTGTTCATGGTGGAGAATACTTCTCTCATTCAGTACCTGTAGATTCTGAGGTTGAAGCTAAAGTAGAAGAATTATGTGCATTAGCTCCACTACACAACCCAGCTGCATTAGTTGGATACCGTTCATTTAGAGATGCTTTACCAGAATGTAAACACACATTCGTATTTGATACAGCATTCCACCAAAGTATGCCAGAAGAAAACTACATTTTCCCATTACCATATGAATATTACACAAACGATAAAGTACGTCGTTATGGTGCTCACGGAACTAGCCATGAATATTTGACAAAACGTTTGGCTGAGCTTCAAGGAAAAACACAAGAAGAAATGAATATCATCACTTGTCACTTAGGAAATGGTGCAAGTATTACAGCTGTTAAAAATGGTAAATCTTATAAAACATCAATGGGATTCACACCTCTTGGAGGAATCATGATGGGAACTCGCTGTGGAGATATTGATCCTGCTATCGTACCATTCTTAGAAAACAAATATGGATATACACCAGATGAAATGGATACAATCATGAACAAAAAATCTGGTATGTTAGGTGTAAGTGGAATCTCTAGTGATGGACGTGATATTGAAGCTGCTATCAAAGAAGGAAATCCACGTGCAATCTTAACACAAAATGTATATGTAAACCGTATTGTTGAAGTTGTATCAGGATACTACGGATTAATGGGTGGTGCTGATGCAATCGTATTTGCCGGAGGAATCGGTGAAAATGACTGTGCAATGCGTCAAAGAATTTGTGATGGATTATCCGCATTTGGCGTTGTAGTAAAACCAGAAGACAATGATGGAGTTCGCGGGGTTGAAAAATTATTGAGTGCTCCTGAATCAAAAATGCAAGTTTGGTTATTACCTACAAATGAAGAATTAGTCATCGCACGTGATGCCTATAAGGATTTGATGGCAAATGCCTAACAATATTTTAGAGAGTGTAAAAAATTTTAATACGATTACCATTTTTAGACATGTTTTCGCGGATATGGATGCGATTGGTTCACAATTTGGATTAAAGTACTATTTAGAAAGTGCTTATCCAGATAAAAAAATCTATTGTCTAGGAAGTGATTGTCCAGTTTCACAAAGAAATAATGTGCATATGGATGTAATTGATGATGAGGTTGTAGCTTCAAGCTTAGCTATTGTTTTAGATACATCGAATGCAGCACGTATCGATGATGAAAGGTATCAATTAGCTAAAAAGTCAATTCGTATTGATCACCATGTACAAGTAGAAACGATTTGTGATGAAGAATGGATCGATGATAAGGCAAGTGCCACATGTGAATTGTTAGCTTTGTATTTTCAAGAAAAAAAAGTTGATATTCCAGTTGAAAGTGCTTTAATGCTTTATTTAGGCTTAACCGCAGACAATATTCGCTTCACGACAAATAATGTGCGTCCAGCAACATTTGATGCAGCCAAGTATTTATTTGAACAAGGTGTCGATGTTACGAAGGTTGAACAACTAAATTTTTCAAAATCAATGAATGATTATAAGTATGAAACGGTTGTCCGTAATCATACCATTCTAAAAAATAAGTTCTTTTATTCCATTTTAGAATGTGAAGATTATGAAAATTTAGGCTTAAGCTTTACAGATGCTAAAGATAAAGTCTATTGTTTAGCTGGTATTGAAAGTGTTGAAATGTGGGCATTATTTACACGAATGGAAGATCGTGAACATTACAGTGCTTCATTACGCTCAAGAAATATTCCTATACGAGATGTAGCTATGCAATTTGGTGGCGGTGGTCACGAGTGTGCAAGTGGTATCAAAAATTTGTCTCGTGAACAAGTCGATGAAGTAATTGAAATTTTATCAAAACGAGAGGTAGCTTAAGCGGCTATCTCTTTTTCTTATGGTATAATATCTAAAAAGAAAGGTGGGATACTATGGTTCATTTGCATATGCGAAGTTCATATTCTTTGCTTGAATCTCCAATTCGGTTAGAAAATATGATTCTTCATCAAAAACAACTTGGATTCAATCATGTATGCTTAACGGATCATAATGTTATGTATGGAACGATGGAGTTTTATCAATTGTGTAAAAAACATAATATGCATCCCATTATCGGGCTAGAAGTCGACTCCGTCTATAAAGAGGAACCATTTCATTTTATTCTACTTGCCAAGAATGATCGTGGTTTACAAAATTTATATCGCTTAACATCGATTATAAAGGAAAGTATAGCTTTTGAAGAAGTTGTAAACTATGCAACAGATTGTGTTGTATTAACATCAAGTGATGGTAAAGATATGTTTAGTGCATATATTGAACATCAAGATTTAGAAAAATTAAACGCATTTGTTGAACTATGTAAAAATTCTTTTTCAGACTTCTATGTTTCTGTGTCAATGAATGATTCGGGTAAAAAAAGAGTCGATAATAAAATTCTAAAACAACTTGATTGTAAACGCGTGGCTATATCCCGAATTCTATATGAGAATAGTGAGGATGTGAAAACTCTACAAGTATTAAGAGCGATTGCCAAACAATCCAATATTGAAAATCAAGGATTGGATGTACAATTTCAACGATATTTAAGAAGTCCGCAGGAAATGGAAGCGTTGTATGATGAAAGTGATTTATTGGCTACAGAAGAAATCGCTGGAATGTGTAATGTACAAATGGCATTTCAAAAATCTAAGCTTCCTGTATTTAAAAATAAACTTCATATTGATTCAAGAGATTACTTAATTAAACTTTGTAAGAAGGGATTGGAAAAACGTTTAAATGGAAATCGAAATGCTACTTATATGAATCGTTTAGAATATGAATTAAGCGTTATTGTAAGTATGGGATTTACGGATTATTTTCTGATTGTATGGGATTTTATTCGATACGCTAGAAGTCAAGATATCTTTGTAGGTCCAGGACGTGGAAGTGCAGCTGGTTCTTTAGTTGCTTATTGTTTAGGTATTACGCATATTGATCCAATCCAAAACAATTTATTGTTTGAAAGATTTCTAAACCCATCACGTATATCTATGCCGGATATTGATACCGATTTTCCCGATGATCGAAGAGACGAAGTGATTCAATATGTGCGTGATTTGTATGGACATGACCATGTCAGTCATATTGTTACTTTTAATACGTTACAAGCTAAACAGGCTATTCGCGATGTAGGGCGTGTTATGAATATTCCAGCTCGAATTGTTGATGAGTTATCTAAAATGTTAAAAAACACACCGAAAACAACTTTATTCCAGGCATATAATGAAAATCCTGTTTTTAGAAAACGAATTGAATCAGATAAAAGATTAACGGATTTATTCCAAATGTGTATAAAGGTGGAAGGTTTACCACGTCATACCTCTTTACATGCTGCAGGTATTGTTCTTTCAGATCAGCCTATTGTGAATGTTTGTCCACTTGTTAGCGTAGATGGAAGCATTCAGGCAACACAGTTTACAGCAGAATATCTAGAAGATCTTGGCTTGATTAAAATGGATTTTTTAGGTATTCGTAATTTAACGACGATCCACGAAATTGTGACTAATTTAAAAACACAAAAACACATTTCTTTGGATATGATGAAAATTAATTTAAAGGATGCGAAAACATATCAATTGTTAGCGATGGGAAATACATTGGGAGTTTTCCAATTAGAGTCTTCAGGCATTACAGCTTTACTCCAAAAGATACAGCCAAATAAATTCGAAGATATAAGTGTTGTATTAGCTTTATATCGTCCAGGCGCTATGCAACATATTGATACGTATATTGAAAGAAAAAAAGATCCTACAAAGGTAGTATATCCACATCCTTTGTTAGAGCCTGTTTTAAAAGAAACCTATGGAATTATGATCTATCAGGAACAAGTAATGCAGACGGCACAAGTCATTGGTGGATTTAGCCTTGCACAGGCGGACACACTTCGTAAGGCGATGTCAAAGAAGAAATTAGATGTTATGCAAAACTTAAAAGAACAGTTTATTTTAGGGGCTCGAAAGAAACGAATCCAGGATTCTGTTTCTAAAGAAATTTTTTCTATTATGGAGCAGTTTGCAGGCTACGGATTCAATAAATCACATAGCTATGCTTATAGTTTAGTAGCCTATCAAATGGCTTACTTAAAGGCAAATTATCCATTGTACTTCTATCAGAGTCTATTGAATAGTGTTATAGGATCTGGCATAAAAACATCGCAATATATATATGAATGTAAACGAAGAAATATTGCTGTGAGTGGCTGTGACATCAATTTATCGAAGGAGTATTATGAAATTGAAAATAATTCAATTCGTATGCCTTTACAAGTATTAAAAGGGGTAGGAAAGACAATTTATCCTACTATTTTAGAACATGCCCCTTATACAGATCTCTTTGATTTTCTCGCAAAGGCAAGCATGTATAAGATTAATGAATCTACAATACGTATTTTAATTGATGGTGGTGCACTTGATTGCTTTGGTTATAATCGAGCAACATTGAATGAAAATTTAAGAAAGCTTTTAGATTATGTAAATATTGTACGAATTGAAGATCCAAATGATTTAAGATTTGACTTCAGTATTGTTTCTCGTCCGGGAATTCAAAGAATGAAAGAGAATCCACTTCAGAAAGCGCAAAAAGAACAATATGTGTATGGTTTTTATGTCAGTGAACATCCCGTACAATCATTACGCATTCATAAGTATCCTAATTGTATACCATTATTAAATGCGGTTAACCAAGATGGATTTATGAATATTTTGGTTCGCGTGGCTTCGTTTAGAACTCATAAGACAAAAAAAGGGGACTGGATGTGTTTTATGAGTGTAGAGGATGAGGCCGGTAAAATGGATGCTGTTATTATGCCGCGTTTATATGCGCAACAAAAAGAAAATATCCAAAAAGATCGGATTTGTTTGATCCAAGGAAAAAAAGATCGACCAACATCGATTGTTGTGAATAAGATAGAATGGATAGAGGTGTAAAAAATGATCACAAAACGCAATGATTTATTATCTCAAAAAGTTATTCAAGGCTTAAAAAATAGACATATGAACGGTTATTATGTTCACACGAAACAGGAAGCCTTTGATTTAGTATTTGAACTTATGAAATCAGATTCAAGTGTTGGCTGGGGAGGCTCAGACACAATCAATTCACTAGGTATCAAGGAAGAACTATATAAAAGAGATTTCAAAGTGATTGATCGTGATAAGGCAAAGGATGCGGATGAAAAGTATAATATTGAAAGAGAAACTTTTTATGCAGACTACTATTTAATGAGCACAAATGCAATCACAGAAGATGGTATTTTGGTAAATATGGATGGACATTGTAATCGTGTTGCTTGTCTATGCTTTGGTCCTAAACAAGTTATTATGGTGGTAGGAATGAATAAAGTGACAAAGGATATTGATAGTGCTATTTCTAGATTGAGAAATGTAGCAGCTCCAATTAATAACCAACGCTTTGGTGGAAACAGACCTTGTCAAGTAACAGGTAGCTGTGCAAATTGTTTAGCGCAAGGCTGTATATGCGATCAATTGGTCATCACAAGAAACAGCATGGACCCAGATCGTATTCATGTCATATTAGTAGATGAAGTACTTGGATATTAATAAGAATGGCTAGAGATATTTTAGCCATTTTCTTACTTAGAAGTACATATTTTAATATATGTATAATAAACATAATGAATTCCTTGCATTATTTGTTGTTTCATGTTTTAATCTTTATGCGTAAAAAAAATTATCCAGAGTTGAAGTAGAGAGTTAGCTCGTTGACTTCACGCCAACCTGACAATATGTTAAGGTGGTCCTGCTAACAACGATAAGAAGTATAGAAATCTGTAACATACTTCTTAAAGTATGTTTTTTTTATGGATAAGAGGAAAAGGAGACAAAATGAAAGATTATATTTTTACAAGTGAAAGTGTTACTGAAGGTCATCCAGATAAAATCTGTGACCAAATTGCCGATGCAATCGTAGATGCTGCATTAGCACAAGATCCATATTCAAATATGGCTGTTGAATGTACTATTAAAGATGATTTTGTATTAATTTACGGTGAATGTAATACAAAGGCTGAATTGGACTATGAAACAATCGCATTGAATGAAATCAAACGTATTGGATATACAGAAGAATATCATGTACATACAGTTGTTAACCAACAAAGTCCTGAAATCCACAATGCGGTAAACCGTGACGAAGTGTGTGCAGGTGACCAGGGTATTATGTTTGGATATGCATGTGATGAAAATGATGAGTATATGCCACTAACAATCTATTATGCGCACCTTTTAGCTCGTCAATTGACTAAAGTTAGAAGAGAACATCCAGATTTATTAAAACCAGATGGAAAAACACAGGTGTCAGTAGAATATGAAAATGATGAAATCAAACGTATTGATACAATCGTAGTTTCTACTCAACACTCAAAAGATATTACACAAGAAGAAATCAAAAAATTGATCATGGATGAAGTTATCAAACCTTGTATTGATGAAAAATACTTAGATGAAAACACTAAATATTTCATCAACCCATCTGGAAGCTTCGTTGTAGGTGGATCATGGGGAGATTCAGGAACTACAGGACGTAAAATCGTATGTGATACATATGGTGGACGTGGACGTATCGGAGGAGGATGCTTCTCTAGTAAAGATCCAACTAAGGTAGACCGTAGTGCTGCTTACTATTCTCGTTATGTAGCTAAAAACATTGTTGCGAATGGATTAGCTCGTCGTTGTGAAGTCGAAGTTGCGTACGCAATTGGTAAAGCACAACCTGTATCATTATGTGTAGATACTTTTGGAACTGGTAAATTTGATGATGAAAAACTATTAGAAATCGTTAAGAAAAACTTCAATTTCGAAGTTGGAAATATCATTTCAGAATTGGATTTAAGAAAGCCAGTTTACCACAAAACATCATGCTATGGACACTTTGGTGATCCTCAATTTACTTGGGAAAAGGTTAAAAAATTAGAATATTAATCGTCAAGAACTACAAATTTTGTAGTTCTTTTTTTCAATTAAAAAGTACAAATAAATGGGACGGACTTGTTAATAATGACAAATTAAAACAAATTAATATGTTAAATTATGGGAAATACGGGTATTTTTTTGACACTTTAGCTTAAATAGTGTAGGCTCTTTAATTGTGTGAAGCACGAGGAGGCCCATAACTATGAAAAAATTAGTCCAAGCAGTCGCAAGTTTAATTATTGCTACATCTAGCTTTGCAGGTGTAACAACTATTTCAGCAAAAGAAAACACACAAGCTTATAAAGTTGAATATCAAGATGCAGATTCAATTCAGTCTGTATTTTCAAAAGAATTGCATAAAAAATATGCTAATGTTAAATTCAAAAAGAAAACAAAAAATGTATCTGTATATGAATCAAAAAATTTTAAAGTTACAGTTACAGATTTAGATGTTGATCAAGTTGGTAAACAAACTATTTCAATTGAAGGACAAAATAAAAAAACATATGCAAAGAAAAATGCAAAAGTAAATGTTAAGGTTCAAGATACAACAGCTCCTGTAATCACTTGTGAAGATTCTATCACAATTGCTCAAAATGAGAAATTTGATATCAACAACTATGTTTCATTAAATGAAGAAGGTACTGTTGAATTAAATAAAACAGTGGATACAAGTAATGTTGGATCCATTACAACAACAATTCAAGCGAAAGATAAAGCTGGAAATGTTAGTAAAAAGGACGTTACAATCAATGTAGAAAAAGATTTCTATCAAAGAATTGCAGATGCAGCATTAGCACAGGTTGGTGTGAATCAAGATTGTACAATGTTAGTAACCAATTCATTAGCTGCTGTAGGAATCAATTTCCACGGAGCACCTACAGCTTATTTAAGCTTAGGTGAATTAACAAATAATCCAGTTCCAGGTGATATTTGTGTATATCAAGGACATGTTGCCATTTATATCGGAAATGGACAAGCGGTACATGGAGGATGGAACGGTTGTCAAACCACTGTATATTCAGTTCAATGCGCAAACCCATTCATTGGATATGTTCATGTAAGTCGATAAAGCGAGATATTTTGTCTCGTTTTTTTTTGTGCACAAAAAAAGAAGGCATGTATATTTTGCCTTCTCAATGAGTATATATTAGTCTCTTCCGTTGAATGCGTATTTATATAAGTCGAAGATCAATTCCTTTGTACAAGGACGTGGGTTACCACCTGTACAAACGTCTGCCATTGCTGAATCTGTAAGTGTTGGTAAATCTTCTTCTTTAACACCAATTTCTTTTAAGCTTTGCGCAATTCCACAATCTTTACTTAATTGGATAACGGCATCGATAGCAGCTTGACGATATTCTTCTTGAGACATTTCATCAACACCTTCAACTCCCATTACACGAGCGATTTCTCTGAATTTTTCACCAGTGTAGTCTTTATTGAATTCCATAACGTAAGGAAGTAAAGTAGCACATGCTACACCATGAGGGATTCCGTAGAATGCGCTTAATGGGTGAGCCATACCGTGGTCAACACCTAAACCAACGTTAGAGAATGCCATACCAGTCATATATTGTCCTAAAGCCATGTCTTCACGTCCTTTTGGATCGTTTTCACATGCAGCGCGTAAGCTTCTTGAAATGATTTCGATAGCTTTTAAGTTTAATGTGTCAGCCAATTCCCAAGCAGCTAAAGTAGTATATCCTTCAATAGCGTGAGTTAAGGCGTCTAATCCAGTACTAGCTGTTAATCCTTTTGGCATACTTGACATCATTTCTGGATCAACGATTGCGACAACTGGAATATCATGAGCATCTACACAAACGAATTTTCTTTTCTTTTCAGTGTCTGTAATTACATAGTTGATTGTAGTTTCAGCTGCAGTACCTGCAGTTGTTGCGATTGCGATAACTGGAATAGATTTGTTTTTTGTTGGAGCCACACCTTCTAAGCTAACAACATCTTCAAATTCAGGGTTTGCTAAGATGATACCAATACCTTTACAAGTATCTTGTGGACTTCCACCACCAATAGCGATTAAATAGTCAGCACCAGCATCTTTGGCAGCTTGTACACCATTTTTAACTTGTTCAACAGTTGGATTTGCCTTAACTTCATCATAAATTTCATAAGGAAGTCCAGCTTCATCTAATAAGTCAGTTACTTTAGTTGCTACACCAAATTTGATTAAATCTTTATCAGTAACAACTAAACCTTTCTTTAATCCACGCGCTTTTACTTCTGTAACTACCTCTTTGATAGCACCAGCACCATGATAACTTGTTTCATTTAAAATAAAACGATTTGACATAAGTATTATTCCTCCTTGTATACTTGTTAATTTCATTTTACGAACTATAGCGCTTACATACAAGTTACAAATTGATAATAATGTCACATATGAATCAAAATGAATAAAAATGATTGACTATGAATTAATATGGATATATATTGAAAGTATGAGGTGAGAATATGGCTAGAATTAATATTGATGGTGAACAAAACGTAGAAGTATCAGTTAAAATTCCATGTGAAAAGAGTTATGAAGAACAATTAGAAATTATGGAAGCTTATACGAAAGCGCACAAAGAAAATAGTTCTAAAAATAAGGCAATCCGTGAAGTAGAATGCTTAAAAGTATTATTGCCACGTTTATTTAGAAGTATTGAAACAGACGATTTAATTGCAGGACGCTTAGATTTTTTACCTATTGGATTTGGTAGTGTTACAAGTATTGGTGGTGTTGGACACTATTGTGTTTTTCATAAGCTACGTGCTTTTAAAGAACACTTAAAAACAGAGGAAGAGAAAGCTAGAGTGGATGTATTATATGATTATTGGCAAGAACACGATGTAAAGAGTATCTATTGCCAGGATGTATTAAATGAGAATACGACAGGTCGCTTTATTGATTGTAAGTATCCATTTATGGCAACAGCCCGCTTATCAGGTATGATGCTAGATTATAAAAAATTAGTTACATTGGGCATTAATGGGATTATTGAATTAATTCAAAGTTATCCATCCAATGAATTTATGCTAGCAAGCTTAGAATGTATGAAACTATTAAAATCCGTCATTCGCAAACAAATCGATTTGGTTAATCAAAGCTATACGGTGGATCAATCTAGGAATCAAGACTTAGATTTAATGAAACAAGATTTAGAGTACATTCTAGAACATAAACCAGCTACGTTTCATCAAGCACTACAATTATTTTGGCTATATGCCCTATGTGCAGGCTGCATTAACTATGGACGTTTGGACATTGTTCTTGGACCATTTTTAAAACATGATATTGATTCTGGATTGATTGATGAGCATGAAGCTTATCGTTATATAAAATCATTATGGAAAATGATTGAAAATCGAAGAACGACTGTAAATGGAAGAATTATAGTGGGTGGAAAAGGAAGAGAAAATGTAGAGGCGTGTGATTTGTTCACAAGAATCTGTTTAAAGGTTTGTAAAGATACTCGCTATGTTGAACCACAATTTACATTGCGCTTTGATTCTAATACACCAAAAGATATCATGGATATGGCTTATGAATGTATTGCCAGTGGGGCAACCTATCCAACATTATATAATGATGATGTGAATGTGGATGCTGTACAATATGCAATGCGTGTGGATCGCAAAACAGCCGAACAATATATCCCTTTTGGATGTGGTGAATTTGTGATTCAAGGAAAGAGTGTGGGAACACCAAATACGATGTTGAATTTGACAAAAATATTACAATTAGCTTTAAATGCTGGATATGATCCTATGGACAATGTTTATAAGGCGGGCCCTGTCAAGGTGTTGCCGTTATCTAGTTTTAGAATTTTTGAAGAGTTTTATGATCAATATAAAACTTTATTAGATTATTATTTTGATTTAAGCGTATATTGCCAGAAGCACTCTTATGAAGTGATGAATCAAGAGGTGAGTTTCTTATTTAATTCAATTTTGATGGATGATTGTTTGGCACGACAAAAAGCCATTTTAGATGGTGGTATTGAAATTCTAGGTGGTACGAATGAGACCTATGGAAATATTAATACGAGCGATGCATTATATGCCATTAAAACATTGGTGTTTGATCAAAAGAAATATACTTTAGAGGAATTGAATGAAGCGGCATTACATAATTTTGAAGGATATGAATATTTGCGTAAGGAAATTATATCCTTACCTAAATATGGAAATGATTTAAATGATGTCGACGAACTTGCGAATGATTTATTTGAATATGTAGCGAAAGGTATTCGTAATCGCGGTATTCGAAATGGTATGGATTATTATTTGATTGTTATTTCAAATAATCAGACGAACACCGATTGGGGTCATCAAACCGATGCTAGTTTAGACGGAAGATTAAAAGGTGTGTATTTAAATCCAGCTAATAATCCGCAGGGGTTTGCCGCAAAAAGTGGGCCGACAGCCGTATTGAATTCATTAAGTAAATTCAAAGCGAAATATCATGGTGGAAGTGTACAAAACATAAAGTTTACGCCTCGAATGATGCATGAAGATAAAGAGAAAGTAAAAGTCTTATTTGATACTTACTTCAAAAAGGGTGGATGTCAGCTGATGGTAACTGTGGTAGATCATGGTCAACTAGAAGATGCACAAAAGCATCCTGAAAAATATCCGGATTTAATTGTTCGTGTGGCAGGTTATAGTGCTGTTTTTGTGAATTTGACAAAAGATGTTCAAGATGAACTCTTAAGTAGGACATTATATGATTAGAATTTCGAATATAGAAAAGTTTGCCACACACGATGGACCAGGCATTCGTACAACTGTCTTTTTAAAGGGATGTTTCTTACATTGTCCTTGGTGTGCTAATCCCGAAACATGGAAGAGTGAACCTGTATTGATGCATGACGCAAAAAAATGTGTGGAGTGTAAAACATGTATGCACGTATGTGAACGTGGTGCAATTTCATTTCCTTTCCAATGGGATATGGATAAATGTATATATTGTAAAAAATGTGAAAACTATTGTTTACAGGATGCGATTTCTTTTGCCGGAAAAGATATGGAAATAAATGAAGTTATTAAAGAGGTTTTAAAAGATAAAGATTATTTTGATCAATCCAATGGAGGAATCACGATTAGTGGTGGAGAACCCTTTATGCAGCTTGATGCATTTCTTGAATTAATAAAACAATGTAAAAATAACGGGTTACATGTAGCGGTAGAGACAACGGGGAATTATTGCTTAGATACATTAAAAGAAGCATTGCCATATATTGATTTATTCTTAATGGATTTGAAGCATTTGGATGCACAAAAGTTAAAAGATATAACTGGTGGTAATTTAGATTTGATTTTGAATAATTTTAAGTACCTTGCTCAACATTGCCCAAATAAAGTAATTGTGAGAATGCCAGTTATTCCAAGATTTAATGATGATATTTGTGAAGATGTTATTAGGTTTTGTGCAAATTTAAAACTTTCAGAAGTTAATCTTCTGCCTTTTCATACGATGGGGAAGAGTAAGTGGAATCAATTGAATAAAGAATTTATGTATGATAAAGATAAAATGATGGATCGAAACGATTTAACTCCATATATAGATGTTGGAAAACAATTGGGTGTGTATGTAAAAATAGGAGGATAAGGTATGCTTTCAAAGGAAAGAATGGTACGAATTGTACAACTATTAGAAGAAAGACAATTTGTGACAGTAAAAGAATTGCAGGAAAGCTTTGATGTTTCAAGATCGAGTGTCATGCGCGACTTGATTGAACTAGAAAATCAAGGCTTAATACAAAGAGAGCGTGGTGGAGCAAGCCTAAAGAGTGTGAGCACGATACTTACAAACTTTAATGAAATGTCTGTTGTTTCTAAAGAAAACTTGAATATGGAAGAAAAGAATTTGATATGTGCACATGCCGCCAAAAGTATACGGGATGGAGATTGTGTATATATTGACTCAGGTACCACGCCCACACATATACTAGATTATATCCAGGATAAAAGAATAAAATTGGTTACTCCAAGTATTTATTTGATTCGAAAACTACCAGCCAGCTTTAAAGGGGACATTTTCTTGTTAGGGGGAGAATTTAATCGCTCTTATGATACAAGCTATGGTTCTTTGACTTTAGATATGATTCGTCAATTTCATTTTGATCATGCTTTTTTAAGTACAAATGGCATTGATTTAGAAAATGGAAATGTATATGTATTTGATTTTAATGTTGGAGCTTGTAAAAAGACTATTATGGAATGCAGTGAAAAGTGTGATTTATTGATAGATGCATCTAAATATGGTGTCAAGGCTATGTGTAATTGGGCAAATTTAAAAGACTTCCATAGTGTTTATGTAGATGTTTATGAGGAAAATAAAGAAATACCAGAAAATTTTGTGGTATGTAAAGGAGAAGATGAAAATGAAGACGAATGATCCAAATAAATTAGCATTATTAGAAAGCTTAAAAGGAGGACTGATTGTCTCTTGTCAGACACAGAAGGATGAGCCTATTTATACAGAAGATATGGTTGTAAAGATGGCGGAATGTGCAAAATGGGGTGGTGCTGTCGGATTGCGTTTGAATTCTCCGGAACAGATTCGAAAGGTAAAAGAAGCCAATTTAGGATTACCTATCATTGGTTTGTATAAAGTTTGGCACGAGGATACAGATGTATTTATTACGCCGACGATGAAAGAAGTAGACGAAATTGTAGCGGCTGGTGCAGACATTATCGCAATTGATTGTACAGCACAAAAAACACATGAAGGAACAATCGCATGGGATTTGTTACCTCAAGTACGTAAGAAATATCCAAACCATTTGATTTTTGCGGATGTATCCAATTTAGAAGAGGCAAAACATGCGAGCGCAAATGGTGCTGAAATTGTAGCTCCTACATTATATGGATATACGAAAGAAACAGCACATATTGAAGGTGCAGACTTTAGAATGGTTGCTCATATGTGTCGTGAACTACAAGATGAAGCTTGTGTCATCATGGAAGGACATATTTATTCGCCAGAGGATGCGATGAAGTGCATCTTTATCGGATGTCATAGTGTAGTTGTGGGAAGTGCCATTACTCGTCCACATTATGTCACAAAACGATTTGTAGACTGTCTAGGAAAGTATCAGAATAACTGGCGTGATGCAGAGCGTGCAAAACATGCGAATGAATTAAAGTAAGGGCAATGGAAATTGCTCTTTTTTGATGCTTCTAAAACGCAATATGATAGATTTTGTGCTAAAATAACAATAATTTAGTTTTGGAGGGATTTTGTGGAAAATTTATTATTTAGTTTAAATGCTACTATCCCCATCTTTTTATTGATGGTTGTTGGCTATTTTTTAAATAAAATCAATGTGTTGGATGATACATTGGCATCAAAATTAAATTCTTTTGTTTTCAAAGTATCTTTGCCACTATTGTTATTTGTGGATGTATCACAATCTAATTTTAAGAATCTTTGGGATACAAAGTTTGTTTTGTTTTGCGTAGTATCTACCTTGTTAAGTATTTTACTATCAGTATTGTTCTCAATTCGATTAAAAGATAAAGAGATTCAAGGTGAATTTATTCAGGCTTGCTACAGAAGTAGTGCTGCCTTATTAGGATTAGCTTTAACATCGAATATTTATCCTAACGTAGGTGTTGCACCATTAATGTTGATGAGTGTTGTATTTGTGTATAATGTGGTTTCCGTTGTGATTCTATCTTTCTTTAAGGCTGAACAATCTAAGGTTGATTATAAGAAAACATTCATTGGAATTTTAAAGAATCCACTAATTCTAGGCATTGTGATAGGTGTACTTGTTAGTATATTACCGTTTAAACTGCCACAAGTCATCAATAAAACAATTTCTATGATCGCAAGTACGGCAACACCACTTGGCTTAATGGCCATGGGAGCCACTTTTGATTTTGATCAGGCGAAAGGAGAATTGAAACCATCCTTATTTTGTACATTTATGAAGTTGATTGGCTTTTGTGCCATCTTCTTACCAATTGCAGCGCTATTAGGATTCAGAAATCAAGCCTTAGTTGCGATACTGATTATGTGTGGATCTAGTACAACAGTATCTGGTTTTGTGATGGCTAAAAGTATGGGACATAAAGGTGTATTAACGTCGAGTGTTGTGATGCTTACAACACTACTTAGTGCTTTTAGTATTACATTCTGGCTAACAATATTAAAATCGTTTGGGTTGATTTAGTTGACCTAAAGTATAGTTTAGGGTGTAGAATAATAAGCAGATTTTAGGAGGGAAAATATGGCATTGTTTATCGAATCTTTTCCAAAGATATTTGTATCCGGTATTGTGATAACGTTACCTTTGGCAATTATTTCTTTTGTTTTAGCTATGATATTGGCCATTCTTTGTGCCTTGATTCAATATGCGAAGGTACCGGTTATGAAGAATATTGTTCAATTCTATATTTGGATATTTAGAGGAACACCAATGCTAGTTCAATTATTTATTATGTATTTTGGTATGCAGTCAATTGGTGTGCGCATTTCAGCTATAACAGCAGCCATTATTGTTTTTTCATTAAATACAGGCGCTTATTGTGCAGAAACCATACGCGGATCGATTGAAAGTGTACCACAAGGACAAATGGAAGCCGGATACTGTGTAGGAATGAGCTATATGCAGATTATGACGCATATTATTTTACCGCAAGCTTTTCGAAGTGCATTTCCATCATTGTTCAATAACTTGATTTCACTTGTAAAAGATACGTCTTTAGCTGCGAATATCACGGTTACAGAAATGTTTATGCAGACAGAAAGAATAGCAGGAAGAACTTATCAGTTTATGCAGTTATACATAGAAGTAGCTTTAGTTTATTTGATTTTTTGTACAGTTTTAACTTGGTTGCAAGCTTGGGGTGAAAAGAAGCTGAATTATTATCAGGCAGGGAGATAGAGTATGGCTTTATTAGAAATTAAAGATATTCATAAATCATTTGGAAATTTAAATGTTTTGAATGGAATGGATCTTACGGTCAATAAAGGAGATGTCATTGCGATATTAGGTCCTTCAGGATCTGGTAAGACAACCTTGCTTCGTTGTATTAATTATTTAGAGACAGCAGATTCAGGGACTATGGTATTTAAAAATCAATCTTACGATTTGGCAAATACATCAAAAAAGGATATTGCCCAACTTAGAAAGCATACTGGATTTGTGTTTCAAAATTACAACTTGTTTGCGAATAAGACAACTCTACAAAATGTAACATTAGGTCTTACTGTAGCGCGAAATGTTTTTAAAGAAGAGGCTAATGTGATTGGTATGCAGATGCTTGAAAAAGTAGGAATGAAAGATCGTGCTACTCATTATCCTTCACAATTATCCGGTGGACAACAACAGCGTGTCGCAATCGCAAGAGCTTTAGCAACAAGCCCTGACATCATATATTTTGATGAACCAACTTCGGCACTCGATCCAGAATTGATTCAAGAGGTTTTAAGTGTAATGAAAACATTAGCCAATGAAGGAATGACTATGGTTGTTGTTACACATGAAATGTCTTTTGCGAAGAATGTTTCAAATCATGTGATTTTGATGGAAGAAGGAAAAATAATTGAAGAAGGTAGTTCAAGGGAGTTCTTTGAACATCCTAAACAAGAGCGAACAAAAGAGTTTTTAAGAAAAGAGGAAATGTAAGATGAAAAAAATATTAGCAGGCTTATTAAGTGCAGCTATGGTATTTACTTTGGCAGGATGTGGATCTTCTAAAGATCATTTAAGTGATATTCAAGATAAAGGTGAAATCACAATTGGTTTGGAAGGGGATTGGCAACCATTCTCTTATCATGACAAGGATGATAAGTTAGTGGGTGTAGATGTGGAAGTTGCTAAGAACATTGCCAAAAAATTGGGTGTAAAAGCCAATATTGTAGAAGGAAAATGGGATGGATTATTAACTGGTTTATCCACTGGTACATATGATTTAGTAATCAATGGTGTTGATATCACGAAGGAAAGAAAAAAGAAATTTGATTTCTCTACACCGTATGCGTATGATCATACAGTTTTAGTTGTTCGTAATGATAATACGACAATTGCTTCATTTGATGATTTAAAAGGAAAGACAACTGCGAATTCCATTGGTTCTACATATATGGAATTGGGTGAAGATTATGGGGCTACGGTAAAAGGTGTCGATGACTTAACGAAATGTATGGATTTAGTAAAGAGTGGTGGTGTGGATGCGACAATCAATGCGGCTACTTCTATCAATGATTATCTTCAAACGACAAAGGATAGTTCATTTAAAATTGTAGATCAATCAAAAGAATCTACACCATATGCGATTCCAATGGTAAAAGGTGATGACAATGTATCTTTGAAAAAGGCTGTGAATAAGGCTTTAAAAGAATTAAAAGAGGATGGAACTTTGTCTAAGATTTCCATTAAATATTTTGGAGAAGATTTAACGAAAGAATAAGCGGCATTGCCGTTTTTCTTTTTAATTTAAATATAAAAATAATCTATAGCCGGATATAAATAAATAGAATTTGAATATAACTTTTATTCTTTGTAAAATAAATTCAAATTTTAGGAGGTACTATTTTATGTCAGAATTAAAGGATCAAATTTCTCAATTTATAGATACAAACGCAAAAAACTATCAGGATATTTCTTTGGCTATTCATGCCAAACCCGAAGTGAGTGATTTTGAGTATTTTGCATCTCAAACGCTAAGTGAACAATTAAAAAAAGAAGGCTTTGAGATTGAATTGCCAGCTGCAGGACATCGTACAGGCTTTGCGGCAACCTACAAAAGCAATAAGCCGGGTCCTACCGTTGCTTTTCTTGCAGAATATGATGCACTTGCCGGTTTAGGGCATGGTTGTGGCCATAATGTATTTGGTGCAACATCTTCACTTGCTGGAGCTGCATTAAAAAGTGTAGTGGATCAAATTGGCGGAGAAGTACGTGTATATGGAACACCTGGAGAAGAGGGTGGGCAAAATGGCAGTGCCAAAGGTTCGTTTGTGAAAAAAGGATATTTAAAAGATGTAGATTTTGCCCTATGCGTACATCCAGGTTCAGGTCCTGAGGATGGCTTAAGTACACGTAATTATGCGTGTGCACCTGTTGATATTGAATTCTGGGGAAAACCAGCTCACGCAGCAGGTTGCCCTCAAGATGGGATCAATGCATTAGATGCGCAGATTCTAACATATGCAGCTATTGGTGTTTTACGTCAACAATTAGCGGATCGTATTCGTATTCATGGAGTGATTGTTGAGGGTGGAACGGCACCCAATGTAATTCCAGAATATACAAAAGCAAAATATTATATTCGTGCTGCCGATATTGATACGTTACATGAGTTGTATGAAAAAGTGGAGAATATTGTAAAGGGATCAGCTTTACAGACGGGTTGTACTTCAAGTATGAAATTGTATCAAAATCTAGTGGAAAATATGGTTTTAACACCTTCTTTAGATGCGATTTATGAAAAATACATTACAGAACTAGGCAATACAGTAAAACATGTCGAAGATGTAGTAATGCCTGGTAGCAGTGATGTAGGTAATATCAGTCAAGTAGTACCTACGATTCAGCCTCACATCAGTATTACAGATGTTCAAATTGCTGGGCATAGCCAAGATATGGTCAATGCTTCATGTAGTCCAAAGGCAATGGATGCGATTGTAAAGGGGGCCAAGGCATTAGCGTGGACGGCATTGGAATTATTTGAAAATCCGGATGAGTTAGCTAAAATAAAGGAAGATCATGCTTGGCATGTAGAGCATCAAAAGGAGAATTAACTACTATACGTGAAGGGCTTATTTAAGCTCTTTTCTTTTGGAATATTGAAAATCAACAAATATTCATTAAAATAATAGAAAAGTATGTATAAATAGATACTTTAAGGAGAATAAAAATGACGCTTCAACAATTGCTGTATGTATTAACAGTGTCAGATGAGGGAACAATGAATAAAGCAGCTGAAAAGCTTTATGTGTCTCAACCCACTTTAACGTCTGCCATTCAATCCATCGAAAAGGAATTAAATATCCAGATTTTTAACCGAACAAGCCATGGTGTTACTGTGACAAATCAAGGGCGTGAATTTTTAACGTATGCTAGACAGTTGTATCAACAATATGAATTGTTAAAAAATCGATATGAAGATTCTAATATAAGAAGAAACAAATTTCGGGTTTCCTGTCAGCACTATTCTTTTGCGACAAAAGCGTTTGTGGATACAGTGAAAAAGTATGGGACTTCAAAATATGATTTCGCAATCAGTGAAACCAAGACGATGCATGTGATTGAGGATGTGGGTAATTCATTGAGTGAAATTGGTATTTTATATTTATCCAACTACAATCGTCGCTTTATGATGAAACAATTTGATGAGTGGAATTTAGAGTTTCATAAGTTAACAGATTGTGATGCCTTTGTATATTTGTATAAGGGACATCCACTCGCAAAGAAAAAATCAATTACATATGAAGAGTTGCTGCCATATCCAAATATGACTTTTGATCAAGGAGACAACCCTTCCATGTATACGGCTGAGGAAATTTTAGTAGAGAATGAATTTCCAAGAAAGATACAAGTCAATGATCGTGCCACGATGCTGAATTTAATGCGTGGACTCAATGGATATACTTTATGTTCGGGAATCATTAGCCGTGATTTAAATGGGGATGACTATGTGGTTGTTCCTTATGAGGCAAATGTGGAGAATCCAAATTCAATGATGGAAATTGGGTATCTCACAAGAAAATATACAGTATTAAGTGAGATTGGGGATACGTATATTCAAACGATGAAGGATTATTTTAGCGATAAATAATTTTTATAACTGCTTCAAAAATTTAACAATTAGACAATAACTGTCCCTTCTTGTAGAATACAGACATGCAAGGAGGAAACGAATATGAAAACAATGATGATGTCAATGATGCAAATGTATATTTATAAAAGTGTGACCCGGTTTTCGATTCGTTTGTCGCTTATTTAAGTGTGCATAGGCCGGGGAAAGTCCTCGGCTTTTTTTGTTAGATTGGAGTGATATGAATGATTAATATAGAGCATTTAGATAAAACTTATCATTTAAAGAATGCTGATGTACATGCTGTGGATGATGTTTCATTACATATTGAAAGTGGACAAATCTATGGAGTCATTGGATATTCTGGTGCAGGTAAGAGTACTTTGGTTCGATGCTTGAACTTTTTAGAGATTCCGGATTCTGGAAGTATTGAAATTGAAGGGTTTGGAAAAGTAAATGCAAGTCAAGGAAATTTAGATATAAGCCAAAAGAAATTAAGAGAACTCAGAAGATCGATTGGAATGATTTTTCAGCATTTTAATTTATTGGATCGAAGTACTGTATTTGACAATGTAGCTTATCCATTAAAGTACACGGGTTTATCAAAAAAAGAAATTGAGACTCGTGTGGATGAATTGTTAAATCTTGTGGATCTTGCTGATAAAAAATATGTGTATCCATCGCAATTATCTGGTGGACAAAAACAACGTGTAGCCATCGCAAGAGCTTTATCCAATAATCCTAAGGTGTTGCTTTCGGATGAAGCTACTTCTGCGTTGGATCCAGATGCAACAGAATCCATTTTAAAGTTATTAAAGGATTTAAATAAAAGATTAGGAATAACGATTATTTTAATTACACATGAAATGAGTGTTATTAAATCCATCGCGAATCGTGTAGCGGTTATGGAAAATGGTAAGGTTGTTGAAGAAGGGGATGTATATGATATTTTTGCCAACCCAAAAGAAGAAATCACAAAGAAATTTATTAATTCCTCATCTTCGTTATCAAATATAACAAAGTTGATAGAGAATAAGACGATTATTCCTACGGATACACCAGCAAGCAAATTGATTAAATTAACATTTACTCGAGATAGTGTTGGGAGTGCAACCATTTCAAAAATATCTCGTGAATACAATGTGGATGTAAATATCATGTTAGCCAATGTAGATGTTGTGAATGCAGATGCCTTGGGAGGTATTATTGCTTCTATTGAAGGAACTAAGGAAAATGTACAAAGCGCTATTGATTTTCTACATGAATCAAATGTAAGGGTGGAGGTGATTCACAATGCCTAAATTTTTAGCTGAGTTTTTTCCAAATGTAGCCAATTACTGGGATATATTTTTAACAGCATTGACTGCAACTTATCAAATGTTTTTTATCGCAGGATTGATCACATTGTTGATTGGAGGTGCCTTTGGAATTGCGTTAATTGTAACTAAGACAGATGGTATTAAACCCAATCGAGTTATTCACTTTATCTTAGAAGTCATCACAAACGTTTTTAGAGCTGTACCATTCATTATCTTATTGATTTTCTTGATTCCACTAACACGAAGTATTGCAGGAACTTCCATTGGTGTCAAAGGTGCGATTGTTCCATTAGTGTTTGGAGCTGTTCCATTTTATACAAGGCAAGTGGAAACGGCTTTGGCAGATGTAAATCCAGGAAAGATAGAAGCGGCAAGAAGTATGGGAAGTTCAACCCTAGGAATTATCTTTCGTGTCTATCTACATGAAGCGTTACCTGATTTGATTCGTGTTACAACTATTACAGCTATTTCATTAATTGGACTTACAACTTCTGCAGGTGCAGTTGGAGCTGGTGGAATTGGTTCATTCGCAATCAATTATGGACAAAACTTACATTATCAAGATGTTGTGAATTTATGTGTGATCTTACTATTGATCATTGTTTCATTGATTCAATTATTAGGTAATACATTATCTAGAGCAGCAGTGAATAAAGAATTATTTCATAAATAAAAAAGGAGAAAAGGATTATGAAGGCAAACAGATTATTTAAAACATTTTTAACAGCAGGCTTAGTAGCCACAACATTACTTACAGGATGTTCATCTGAAGGTTCAACTTCAAGTGAACCTGTAAAAATTGGTATTCCAAGTGATGCGACAAATGGAGGAAGAGGATTGTTGCTTCTAGAAAAAGCAGGCTTGATTGAAGTAGATGACAAGGCTGGATGGACCCCAGAATTGAAGGATGTCACTAAGTATAAATACAATATTGAAATTGTTCCTACGCAAGCCAATACATTGGTTTCAACTTTGGATGATTTTGGAGCAGCTACAATTAATGGTACATATGCGATTCCAGCAGGATTAAAACCTAAAAAGGATGGATTGATTACAGAAGTACAAGAAGTAGGAAGTGATAATCCATTTATCAACGTGATTGTTGCTCGTACAGCTGACAAGGATAATGAGGATTATCAAAAGGTTGTTAAGGCTTATCAAAGTCAATTGGTGGCAGAATATATTCTAGAAAAGAATAAAGGAGCGAGTGTTCCGGCATTTGAATATGATAAGGATTATACGGTTGATAAATACTTTGTGAGTGATATTGAAGGATATCAATCAAGCTCAGATGGAAAGAAAGTAATCAAAATTGGTACTTGTGGTTCTGCCGATACATTTAGAGCTGTACAAAAAGTGTTAGACGATGAAAATTCTGGAATCTATTTAGATGTAGTTGTATTTGATGCATATAACTTACCAAACGAAGCCTTAAATAATGGTGAAATTGATTTGAACTCATTCCAACACAAAGCATATTTGAAAAACGAATGTGAAGCGCAAGGATATGATTTAACAGCTATTGGTGATACAAGTTCTGCTCCATTGACTTTATATTCAAAGAAAGTGGATTCTTTAAAAGCATTAAAAGAATTAGCTGGTAAAAAAGAAGACTAATAAGAAAAGCCGATTTCTCGGCTTTTTACTTTATATATTGTTTAATATCTTCCTTTAGCTCATCACTAAACTCATCTAGATCATCCATGGTGATTGCTTCATCGCGCAATAATCCTAACAAAATGATAAACATATTTGAACGAGAAACATCTCTTGCTAAAACGCCAGGACTTTTGTAATCATCATAAATTTTCTTACGAAGAGTACAATATTTATCAAAAGATGATGCATCTGAATTTAGTATATCCTTATATTCTTCAATCAGTCTATCCATATAGGCTTCTTGCCAGCCACCTAGTTTCTTTTTAAATAATTTCCAATCTTTTTCCATGTTGACCTCCCTATTGAAATAAAGTTTGAATGATTTGATTAACCGTCATAGAATTCAATTTATCGACATCTTTTAATGTTTTTGAATTCCAGTGAAATAAAGATACATTACTTGGTTCAGTGAAGCTAGAATCGACAGTACAATCTGGATAACGACTATACCAGTCTGGATAATAAGTTTTCATGATTTTTTGTGCATATTCGACAGCTTGCGAATTTGAATTTCCATTTTGGTCATATGTACCTGAAATTTTAACGCCTGGAGGACTAGAGTGAGCAATCAACAAACTGCCATCCTCACATACGGCAAGTACAATATAAACATGAGCATTCGCCATAGAGACAATATCACCTGGTTTTGCGTTTTGAATTGAATCTTTGTAGCTTCCTAACTTCATGTTCGCAAATGATTTAGTCATTTCTTCAGCCTTTAATACATAGCCATTTCCATGATTGGATTTGGTTTCTAATGTATTGTAGATAGTCCAACCGACATAGCCTGAACAATCAAGTCCTTTATGGATTTCATACATATAGTTTTCATAGTTGTATGTACCATCTTGTGAATTATAGAAGGATTTCCATTCCTTAGATAAGCCCAAAGTTAACGCTTCAGTTCCAGAACCTGTTTGTGCTTCGTTCCAGCCTCCACCATAAATATAAAGTGTTTGGCCAACGGGTTTTAACGCGTTCTTTAAAAAGTCAGTTGTCGTATGAATGGGTTTTGATTGAACTTTTGTTTCTTCTGTTTGATGACATGAAAATATTCCAAAGATAATCACACACAGTATTAAGATAGGCAATAAAATACGGTCATAGCGAATTTTTCTTTTTTTCATTATTTCTTGCCCTCTTCTATCAATTCATCAATATAAGAATCATCAATGTCAAAGCCTAAGTAGCATAAACCGCGATAGATGAAGTTAATATCATTTAAACGAAGGATTTGATTCATCAATTCTTTTTTCTTGTCATTGATTAAAGACATGTCATAATCACTTGTATTGCCACAAGGATGTGTGCACGTTTTACAACTTGGCGATATCTCGTCTTTTTCTTTATGCACTAAATCAATTAGATCTTGTGTAACTGTATGATTTCTTAGATGTTGAAGACAATCTCTAATTATCGAGTCTGTGTTTTCTGTTTTTGGATTTGAATCCACAGTTTTAGAAAGACCAATTAGAGCAGACCATAATTTAGTTTCCATCAGATTTTACCTCCACATTAAAATAAGTATCTGGATAGGGTTCATCCTTTAAAGTGTAGTGCCACCACTCAGATTCTAAAGGGATAAATCCATTGTCTAACATTAAATTTCTTAATGTCATTCGATTTTGAATCTGTTTGGTTGTTAATCCATCCTTATGTAAAGGACTAGAAATATCGCCAAAGTAATCAAAGTAAGATCCCATATCTAATTCTTTTCCTGTTTTTTCATCAACTAAAGTTAAATCGACAGTGCTACCTCTAGTGTGTGCTGATTTTTCGATGATAAAATCATTCTCGAAAAGATAGCTTTTGGAATATTTTGGATAGAAAATGGATTTCATTTTATCATCCTCAGTATCTTTCCAAGTCATGAAATGATCAAGGGCACTTTGCGGTCGATAGGCATCCCATATCTTTAATCGATATCCCATTTGTCTTGCCTTTGAATTAATTACTTTTAATTGCTTCACCAATTCTTTTGTTCCTAACGCTACCGGATCTATATAGCCATCAATGATTTCACCAATGAAATTGTAAGTTGTGCAATAGCGAATATCTAAAAGAATATCGGGTATTTCTTTTTGTATATTTAATAATTTCATGTATATATTCTAATATATTTGTTTATGTTAATCCACTTATGTTTTGTGTATAATACATGTTAGAAATGAGGTAATAAACATGAAATTTAGTGATATTGATTTTTCTGCCATTTCAAGAATGATGGACAATATGAGTGATGAAGAAAAGAATAAGTTAAATGACATGGCTCAAAATATGATGAATAATATGAAACAGAACGAAGAGCCTGAAGAAGAAACTGACTTTTATGAAGCTTTAAATATAAATGAAGAAGATTATGCAGATTTTCCGGGAAGTGTCTTAGATCAAATCGAAGCAGGAAGTGATTTGGAAGTCTATTATGAAGATGTAAAGGATGCAGATTTTAGTGCGAGTGCCTTATTTTATGCGAAAGCTACTTTGAATATGCTACGAAAATATATCTATCCTATCTTTAAGAATTTCTTTGACGGTTTTAACAATCCTTCAACTACGACAATTTATTCTTACTTATATCCATTGATGAATCAGGATAATATTCATAAGTTGTTTGATGAAGAATTCGGTACTCCAGAAGGATGGATGGAACTAAAGAATGCTCTTCAACAAATTTATATTATTTTAAATCGTGCAGAGTATGATTTTGTGAGCTATGAAGACTTACAATTATTAAAAGATATTTTGTTTAATCAAGAAATATTGTTGAAAATAAAGAATATATGAAAAAATTAAAAATAAATGCATGCCTAGAGCCTATGGATGAATGGACATATGAGTCGTATGTGTGTGATTATTTGTTTGAAGAGGCTTGTATTGAAGAAAGCTTAGATAATATCACAATCGATGGTTGTAAATTTAGTAAGTGTCAATTTAGAAACTGCACCTTTAATTTTGTGGAATGCATGGATATCGTTTTTGATCACGTAGAATTTGAAAATGTGCACTTTAATCAATGTAGTATAAGTCGTGTTCATTTCATTTCTTGCAGAATCAGCGGAATGGAACTTTCACAAAGTGTGATTCGAGATGCCTTCTTTCAATTGTGCAAAGGACATTATTGTGATTTTGGTGGCAGTACATTTAAAGATTGTGCATTTGATACAAATGATTTAACAGGTTCTGGATTTATTCAGTGTGATTTGAAACAAACTTCTTTTAATAAATGTGTATTGAATTCAACAGAATGGTTTAATACAGAATTAAAAAAGCTTGATTTCTCAAGCTGTGAAATTGAAAATATTGCGGTGTCCAGTGATAAATTAGCAGGTGTTGTCGTGAATACATCCCAAGCACTTGAATTTGTGAAATTACTAGGTATTGTGGTTAAAGATTAATATATTGTTTCAATCTTTCAGGCATAGATTCAATCAACATGTTGACTAAGGTTTCGATATCTAAATACATATTTTTTTCTACCCATGATTTTGTCATTTCAATAGAACCATGACAATACATTTGAAGTAAGAAATCAAGCTGTGAATCAATTGTTGTTTTGGCTTCGATTTTCTTTTTATAGAAATCATAGATACAACGATAGTCATAGTTGGTTAAAGAATTGTAGTCATCTTCTTTGAAGGCTTCTTTAAAGAATGTACTTTGACTTTGAATAAAAGTGAATTTTTTAATCAAAGCCTCCTTTAAAGTTGTTTGATCAGCCATTTCTTTAAAGGAATCTAAACAAAGCTTTTCAAAATACCAGTTCACAAGATCTTCCTTATCTTCAAAATTCCGATAAAAAGTTTGTCTTGTCAGATTTGATTCTTTGGTAATCTGTGTAACAGTGATTTTATGTAGGGGTTGTGTTTTTAATAAGTTTAATAGCGCGTTTGCGATTGTTAATTTTGTGTCATTCATATATCTATTATATGTCATGACAATTGACTTTAAAAGGGGACTAGCTTAAAATTAAAGAAAAGAGTAAGAGGAGTTATAAATATGCAGTTAGGCGAATCGATGGAAGATTATTTAGAAGCCATTTTAGTTTTATCAAAATGTTTAGATCATGTTCGTAGTGTTGATGTCGCAAGTTATTTGGGTTTTTCTAAGCCTAGCGTATCTCATGCCGTTAAATTATTATCTGAACAAGGATTAATTGTTTTAGATGTTAGTAAATTTTTAACATTAAGTGAAGAGGGACAAAAAATCGCAGAAGAAACGTATGCACGTCATACTTTCTTTTCGGATATGCTACAGAATATTGGAGTACCTAAAAATATCGCAACAGAAGATGCTTGTCGTATTGAACATGTGATTTCACAAGAAACTTTTGAGGCCATTAAAAAGTATTATCAAAATAATAAAGACTAGCTATGGATTGTATCTGTAGCTTTTTTCATGGAAGGATGGGATGAAGAATGAGACCAGAAATATTAGCACCTGTAGGAAGTATGGAAGCATTAAATGCAGCATTAGCTGCAGGCTGTGATGCAGTTTATTTTGGATTGCCTAGCTTTGGGGCTAGAGCATTCGCAAATAATTTTAATTTAGAAACCACAAAAGAAGTCATTGAAAGATGTCATTTGTGTGGTGTCAAAGTATATATTACGATGAATACCATATTATATGAGGATGAAATAGAAGATGCCTATCAAATGGCTAAAAAGGTTCATTCCTTTGGTGTTGATGCATTGATTATTCAAGATTTAGGTTTTATTCATCTTTTACATCATCGTTTACCTAATTTGGTTTTACATGCTTCTACGCAGCTTTCGATTTCCAATCCACATCAGATTGAACAACTAAAAAAGTTAGGTGTGCAACGTGTTGTTTTGGCAAGAGAATGTACAAGAGAAGAAATTCAAGCATGTGTGAATACAGGAATTGAAGTGGAAGTTTTTGTGCATGGAGCTTTATGTATCTGTTATTCGGGACAATGCTACTTTTCAAGTGTACATTATGGTCGAAGTGGAAATCGAGGTATGTGTGCTCAGCCTTGTCGTATGAAGTATAGTTTGTATGAAGATGGAAATAAACTAGAAACAGATGGTGAATATCTATTAAGTCCAAAGGATCTATCATTGATGGATGAAGTGAACACATTGGCTGATATGGGTGTTTGTTCTTTAAAAATTGAAGGACGAATGAAGAGTGCTCCCTATGTTTATGAGAGTGTTTCTCAGGTAAAAAAGGTCTTAGACCATCTTGATCGTAATATGTTGGATGAACAAAATTTACGTGTAACCTTTAATCGTGAATATACTTTAGGACATATGTATAAGGCTTGCGGCAAGTCATTGATGAATAGTAAAACTAGTAATCATCAGGGGATTGAAATTGGTAAGGTGACAAAGGTCAAGAAGAATAAGATTTGTATTCAATTGAGTCAAAATCTGCATCAAAATGACGGAATTCGTTTTGAACAAGAGAATCTTGGATGCAATGTAAATTTTATGTATGATAAAAAGCAAAATCTGATATCTTTTATGCCTAAAAATAATACGGTTATGATTGAAGGTCCTATAGGTATTCATGTAGGTAGTAAGGTCCGTAAAACGATGGATTCTGAATTGAATAAAACAATTGATGAAAAAATACGTACTTCAAGAAGACAGAGCAAGGTTCATGCGATTGTTACATGTGAAGAGGTTGGCCAGCCAATGTGTATGGAAGTGTATAATGATTCGACAAGAGTTTGTGTTTCTACTGAAATTGATAGTGTGCATGCTTTAAAGCGTGCGACGGATGAAGAAACATTGAATAAACAGTTTTCTAAGACAAAAGACAGCTGGGCTTATTTTGATCATATTGAATATCATTTGGGTAATGATATTTATTTTCCAATTTCAATTATGAATCAGCTTCGAAGGGATGCTCTTGAGAAAATGAAAGAGGCTTGCTTAAAACAAGAGATGCTTGTTGAAAAAGAATATAGTTATGTTCCGAAAGAAAGTAAGACAACGTTTGATTTGTTTGAGATAAATTCAGTGAATCAAAAAATCGATTCTTCTTTACGCTATGTAAGTGAAATGGTTAAAAAAGAGGATGTATTAAATAAGTCAAATATCACTGGTATTGATGGATTTGTGAATGCACATTTAGGAAATGGAAAGATTGTCGATTCTTTGAATGTTTCTAACTCTTATGCAGTAGCTGCCATCTTAGAAATGGGCTATGAAAGTGTCGTGTTGAGTGATGAGTGTGACAAATATCAGATTGAAGAATTAATGCAGGCTTTTTTAAATCGTTATCATTTTAATGCCCCAGTTTATAAGACTTTGTATCAGAAACGACGTTTGATGACCATGAAGCATTGTCCTGTGAACACCGCTTTAAAGGATGGAAAACGTGTAAATTGTGGTTTATGTCATAGTCATCGTTATGAATTAGAAGGATTAGATGGAAAACGTGTATTTTTACTAGGTGATAAAGATTGTCATATGCGATTGTATGATGTGACTGCTACAGATGAAATCCAAAATCGAAAAGAATATGAATCTTGTGGAATAACGCATTTCCGTTTTGTGTTTACAGATGAGACCAACAAGGAAGTTGAAAGTGTTTTCAACGCCTATAATCGTTGATTTTAGATGGCTTGCGTGCTATTATTTTATTAGCTTAAGGCTTAGAGGAGGATATTTTAATTATGCCTATTATTGTTGATGTATATGCTCGTGAAGTTCTAGATTCACGTGGAAATCCAACTGTTGAAGTTGAAGTAACTACAGAATCTGGTGCTTACGGACGTGCTATGGTACCAAGTGGTGCAAGTACTGGTGTGCGTGAAGCGTTAGAATTACGTGATGGAGACAAAGCTCGTTACTTAGGAAAAGGAACAACTCAAGCTGTTGAAAACGTAAACACTAAAATTGCTCCAAAAATTATCGGTATGGACTGCCGTGACCAGGTATTAATTGACAAAACAATGTTAGAATTGGATGGAGATCCATTCAAGAAAAACTTAGGTGCTAACGCTACTTTAGGTGTTTCTATGGCTTGTGCTTTAGCAGCTGCTGATTTCTACGGAGAACCTTTATACAAATACTTCGGTGGATTCAACGGAAAAACATTGCCAGTTCCTATGTGCAACGTTATCAACGGTGGATCACACGCTGACTCTACAGTAGATTTCCAAGAATTCATGATTATGCCAGTTGGTGCTAAGAGTGAAAAAGAAGCTGTTCGTATGGCTGCTGAAACTTTCCACGCTTTAAAATCTGTATTAAAGAAAAAAGGATACAACACTAACGTTGGTGACGAAGGTGGATTTGCTCCAAGCTGTAAAGATGGAAACGAAGAACCTCTTGAATTATTAGTTGAAGCTATGGAAGCTGCTGGATATGTTCCAGGAAAAGACATGAAGATCGCAATGGACGTTGCTGCATCTGAATTCCACAACACAGAAACTGGATTATATGAATTGAAAAAATCTGGTCAAGGAACTAAGACAAGTGACGAAATGATCGACATGTACGAAGAATGGATTGCTAAATACCCAATCATCTCTATCGAAGATGGATTAGGAGAAAGCGACTGGGACGGATGGAAAAAATTAACTGACCGTCTAGGAGATAAAGTACAATTAGTTGGTGATGACTTATTCGTAACTAACCCTTCAATTCTTTACGAAGGAATCGAAAAAGGAATCGCTAATGCAATCTTAATTAAAGTTAACCAAATCGGTACTTTAACTGAAACATTCGACGCTATCGAAATGGCTAAGAAACATGGATATACTTGCATCGTATCTCACCGTTCAGGAGAAACTGAAGACACTACAATCGCTGACATCGCTGTTGGATTGAACGCAGGACAAATCAAGACTGGTTCATTAAGCCGTACAGACCGTATTGCTAAATACAACCGTTTAATGCGTATTGAAGATGAATTGAACCAACGTGGAACTGTTAACGTTGCTGAATACCTTGGAGACAAGACTTTCTACAACTTACCAGCTGTTGAATTCAAAAAGTAGTATTTTCACTAAGAACTTTAGCTAAATAAGACCCTTCGGGGTCTTTTTTTTTTGGATGTTTCGTATTACTATTAAACAAGTGGAAGGACGTGCTATATGGTTGATGCGATTGTATGTGATCTAGATGGTTCTTTGATGAATCCAAGTAGTGGAATTTATGTAAAGGAAATAGTAAGAGATGCCTTGATTGAAGTACAAAAAAAGGGCGTACTTGTGATTTTAAATTCGGCTCGTTGTTTTCAAGGTGTGTATCCGCTGTCTAAACAAATTCAAATGCAAAAGTTTGGAGGATATGTTATCAGCTGTAATGGTGCATATTGTTTTAATGTAAAAACGAAAGAAACATTGTTTGAATATTCGATTTCATATGCTGACGCTTCATTTATATGGGAGTATGCAGTGAATCATGATTTGGGTGTTGGGTATAGCCAACCTGATTATTTTGTAGCTAATAAAATGACTCATGGATTTGAATTGGATATGCACAATTGTGATGTGGATTACATTTTAACGAATCACATGGAAAAATATTTAAAGGGTTCTGTGTGGAAAGTGTCTATATCGGATTCAAAATCACGAATTGATTCAATTTATGATGAAATGAAATCGATAATTGAATTAAATTGTAATGTAAAAGTTGTGCATAGTACAGATACGATGATTGACATTATTCATAAGGATTGTGAAAAGCTAAATAGTGTGAACCGCTTGTTGAAGGGTCTTAAAATCTCTTGGAAAGATGTCAGTTCCATAGGAGATGGATTAAGTGATGCGCCTGTATTAGAAGCATCTGGTCTTGGTGTTACTCTTGAAAATGGTTGTGAAGCATGTAAAAAAGTCGCAAAAAAAATTGTTCCTTCATGTTATGAAGATGGCTGTATAGAATGGTTAAAGGAGTTGTAAAGATGAGAGTAGTCGATATGCATTGTGATACGATTCTAGAATTATTGAGTCGTGACTTAAAAGGAAAAGAAGCAAGTTTGTATTCAAATGATTTATCAATTGATTTGGAAAAATTAAAAAAGGGTAATTATTTATTACAGAATTTTGCGTTGTTTACAGATCAAAAAGAACTAGCTATTCCTGAACAACAGACAATGCGTTTGTATGATGAATATTGTACACAAATGGATAAGTATGCAGATTATATTGCACCAGTATATCAATTTAGTGATATTGAAAAGAATGATAAAGAAGGGAAGTTGTCTAGTTTATTAACACTTGAAGATGGTGGTGTATGCTTCAATGATTTGGCTATGTTAAGAATTTATTATCGTATGGGAGTCAGAATGATTGCCTTAACATGGAACTATGAGAATGGAATTGGATTTCCAAATCTTTCAATGAAGGATATGAATGGAAATCATCCAAACTATAAGCGTAGTGTGGATACAGAAAGAGGTTTGACTGAATTTGGAATTTCGTATGTAAAAGAAATGGAAAGACTGGGCATGATTATTGATGTATCTCACTTAAATGATGCAGGTTTCTATGATGTATTGAAATATACGACAAAACCATTTGTCGCATCCCATTCAAACGCAAGAAGTGTATGTAATGTCGCACGTAATATGAGCGACGATATGATTCTTCAATTGGCTAAGCGTGGCGGCGTTATGGGACTTAATTTCTGTGGCAGTTTCTTAGCTGATCGTGATGATCATAAGAGTTGTGTAGAAGATATGGTGAAACATATTCTTTACATCAAAGACTTAGCAGGAATTGATGTCATTGGATTAGGTACTGACTTCGATGGTATTTCATGTCCTTTAGAAATTGAAGATGCATCTATGATGAATCTATTAGAAGAAGCATTATATAAGGCAGGGCTTACACAAGAAGAAGTAGAAAAAATCTTCTATAAGAATGTATTAAGAGTATACAAAGAAGTTTTATAAATGGATCGTTGATCCATTTTTTTTGGTTTTTTTGAAAGGATATGATATAATTTCGGATGTAAATTTCTGTAAGAAATATGAAAGAGAGAATGAAAGGCTATGGAATTATTGAAACTGTTAGGTATTCTAATTGTCGTAATCGGATTTGTATTAAAATTGGATTCGATTTTGATTATTATGATTGCCGCTATTGTGACTGCACTTGTTGCAGGTATGGATCCAGTTACTTTCTTGGAAACACTTGGATCAAGTTTTGTCGCCAACCGCAGTATGTGCGTGTTTGTGATGGTTATGGTAGTTACGGGAACTCTGGAAAGAAATGGTTTAAAACAGGCAGCTGCCAATTTGATGATGAAATTCAAAAATGCATCAGCCGGTGTTGTTCTTGCGATTTATGGTGTGTTCCGTTTAGTCTTTGCGGCATTTAATGTAAGCTTTGGTGGTGTTGCTGGGTTTGTTCGTCCTATTGTGATGCCTATGGCTACCGCAGCAGCTAAGAAAAATGGTAAAAAGATCAGTGAAAAGTATGAAGAAAACTTAAAAGGCATGGCGAGTGGTATGGAAAATATCGCATGGTTCTTCGGACAAGTTTTGTTTGTAGGAACAAGTGGAATGATCTTAGTGCAATCTACACTAGCTGGCTTAGGATACAATGTTGAATTGGTCGATTTAATGAAAGTGCAAATTCCGGTCGCTATTATTGCGGTTGGAGTTGCGATTGTGTATTACTACCTTAAAGATAAACAACTATCTAGAAAGGAGACAAAATAATGAATCCAATTCAATTTTATACGAGTGTAGATGTAACACTTTCAGATAAGCTTTTAGAAATCATGTATTGTATTATTGGATTGATTTCTATTTATGTTGCCTTTAAAAATCTAAAAGATAAAGAAAACAAAAACAGTGTTGGTTCATTTGTTTTCTGGTTTGATTTAGGGCTTATGTTTGTACTAGGTAAATGGTTACCTGCCTTGGCTGATGGTATCTTATTGATTATCTTGGTTTTACCTCCAATTTTTAAGAAAGTTTCACCAGGTAATGAGCCTGAACCTACGCTTGAAGAGATGGAACAAAATAATAAAAAGATTGGCACAAAAGTATTTGTTCCAGCTGTATGTATTGGTTTATTCGCATTACTTGCAGCTTTCTTCACAAAGATTTCACCACTAGTTGGAATGAGTGTTGGTGTTTTTGTGGCCGTCATTATTTTGCGTGTATATTCAAAAGATAATACACCAAGTATCTTCTTGAAGGATTGTCGTAGAATGATGGATGTTGTAGGACCATTAAGTATGCTACCTATGTTACTTGCTGCTTTAGGTGCTGTATTTACTGCAGCCGGTGTTGGAGATGTGATTTCTGGCTTAGTATCCAATATTATTCCTGCAGGCAATGTTACAATTGGAATTATTGTCTACGCAATTGGTATGGCCGTATTTACTATGATCATGGGAAATGCCTTTGCGGCTATTACCGTTATGACTGTAGGTATTGGAGCTCCTTTTGTACTTAAATATGGAGCAGATCCAGTAGTAATCGGATCTTTAGCATTAACTTGTGGATATTGTGGTACACTATGTACACCAATGGCGGCTAACTTTAATATGGTGCCAGTCGCAATTCTAGAAATGAAAGACAAGAATGGTGTCATTAAAAAACAAGCGCTTGTAGCTGTTATTATGCTGGTTGTACAAATTGTTATGATGATTATGATGTCATAGGAGATGAAATATTATGAAAAAAGTATTAATTACTGGTTTTGATCCATTTGGAGGAGAAACTATCAATCCAGCTTATGAAGCTGTTAAATTATTGCCGGATGAAATCGCCGGTGCAAAGATTATCAAAAAAGAAATTCCAACTGTATTTCAAAAAGGGCCGGATGCAGTATATGAAGAAATTCAATCATCTAAACCAGATTATGTATTATGTATTGGCCAAGCTGGAGGAAGAAGCCAAGTTACACCAGAATGGGTAGGGATTAATTTTAGAAATGCTAGAATTGCCGATAACGAAGGTAATCAACCCCTACAAACAAGTGTTGTAGAGAATGGTCCAGAAGCATATTTTACGATGCTTCCGGTATTTAGAATGGTAGAAAAGATGAAGGAAAATGGAATTCCTGCAAGTGTAAGCTATACAGCTGGTACATACGTATGTAATGATGTGATGTATTCAGTTTTACATTATTGTCATACAGAGTTTAAAGGTGTAAAAGGCGGCTTTATGCATGTGCCTTTTGCAACAGAACAAACCGTAAACCAACCAGCAGGAACTCCTGGTATGAATTTGAAAGATATTGCCAAAGCAATTGAATTATCTGTAGAAGCTATATTAGAGAGCGATACAGATATTAAAGTGATTTCTGGAGAAACGCATTAAGAGAAAAGATTTATTCTTTTCTTTTTTTGACTTTTTAAATGTAAGAGATTACACTAAATGTAAAAAAAGAGGTATGTATATGAAAAGAAATGAACAATTAATTGAAAATACATGGAAAATAGAAGATATATATCCAAACCTAGATGTATTTTATGAAGAATTAGAGAACGCAAAGAAACAGTCGAAGGAACTATTAAAGTATAAGGATCATTTGAAGGATGCATCAAGCTTATATGCTTATTTAAAAAAGTATGAAGAATTAAGTGAAAGGCTATATACACTGGATTGTTATACATCTTTATTAAGTGATCAGGATGGTTCAAACGCTTTTTATCAGGATTTAAAAGGAAAGGCAAACATAGTTGTTACAGAGATTCATTCTCAGCAAGCTTTTTTTGAAGTCGAGCTTTTAAAATTGTCTGATGTAGAAACATACTTTGAAAAGGAACCTGGGTTAAAGAGATATAAACGATTTATTCAAGATATTTATCGATTAAAGCCATATACCTTGTCTATGGAAAAAGAAGAGTTGTTAGCTGGGTGTCAGGATATTTTTTCTAGTAGTGAAAGAGCATTTTATATTTTAAATGATGTGGATACAAAATTTGAAGATGTTATCGATGCAAAAGGCAATGTTCTACCATTGACAACAGGAAGCTATGTGGATTATTTAGAAAGTGCTGATGAGACATTAAGAAAGTCAGCTTTTGAAAATATGTATGCAGCTTATGGAAAAGTTCAAAATACAATGGCTTCTTTATTGAATTCACAATGTAAGATGTTGAAATATCAATCGGATTTAAGAGGTTATTCAAATGCGTTAGAGGCTAGTACAAATAAAAATGGTGTTCCATCAAGTGTTTATAAAAATTTGATTGCACAGGTACATAAGGATATTGCGCCTTTGCATAAATATATGAATGTGCGAAAAAAAGCTTTAAATAAAGATAAACTGAATATGTATGATTTATATGTTCCTTTAGTTAAAGAATTTGATAAGAAAATTACTTTTGAAACAGCAAAACAAGAAGCACTCGCATCTGTTTCTTTATTGGGAAAAGAGTACGTAGAGGCTTATGAAAAGGGTTTAAATTCACGATGGATCGATGTATATGAAAATGAAGGAAAACGCTCAGGTGCTTATTCTTGTGGAGTACCATGTCATCCTTTTGTATTGTTGAATCATACGGATACATTAAGAAGTGAATTTACTCTAGCACATGAAATGGGTCATGCGATGCATTCATATATGTCCTTTAAACATCAGCCTTTTATTGATAGTGATTATAAGATCTTTGTGGCGGAAGTCGCAAGTACATGTAATGAAGCCTTATTGATGCATTATTTATTGGAAAGAACAACAGATAAGAAAGAGCGTGCGTATTTGATTAATTATTTGTTGGAACAATATCGTGGAACGATGTATCGTCAGGCTATGCTTGCAGAATTTGAAATGTTGATTAATGAGGAAGTAGCTAAAAACAATACATTGAGTGCGGAGTTGTTGAATAAGATAAATCATGATTTAAATGCGTTCTATTATGGTGAAGATGTGATTGTGGACGCTCCTATTGATTTAGAGTGGGCAAAAATTCCACATCTATATATGAATTTTTATTTGTATCAATATGCGACAAGTTTCTGTGCTTCCATGGCCATTTCGCAAAAGCTATTAAAAGGCAATCAAGAGGATATTGAAAACTATTTGAATTTCTTAAAGGGTGGATGTTCGAAGTCTCCAATTGATTTATTAAAAATGGCAGGGGTCGATATGACAAGTCCACAACCAATTCATGATGCGATTTGTCAGTTTGATCAGCTTGTGGATGAATTTGATGAATTGATTAATTGTAAATAAATGAAATTTAAATGAAAATAACTTGCAAAGAAAATGAAAGGAATGTATCATATTTTTAAATTGAGAGGGTGATGTGAATGAACAATAAGATTATGAAGACAGGATTAGCAGCAATGATGGCTGCAAGCTTAGTGGGATGTTCATCTTCATCAGGGGATAATTCGAATAACGTTTTGACCGTTGGAATCAATTCACAGATGAATGGTGTATTTTCACCACTATATTATGAAAGTGCATATGATGCTTATGCGATCAATTTGATTTATCAATCGATGCTTCAGTATGATGAAAATGAAGAATTACAGCCGGTTTTGGCTAAGGAACTTCCTACAATTAGTGATGATGGAAAAACGGTTACTTTTAAGTTGAACAAAGGTATTAAGTTTTCCGATGGATCTAAGCTGACATCTAGTGATGTAAAATATTCATTTACAGTGTTGGCAGATCCTAGCTATTCAGGAAGATTTTCGAGTGATGTAGAAAATATTGAAGGTTATAAGGAATATCACGATGGAGATGCCACAGAATTAAGTGGAATTGAGACACCAGATGATTATACGGTTGTTTTCCATATGACGCAGCCAAGAATTGATGCAGTAACTACTTTTGGTACTCGTGCTATTTGTTCGGATACACAGTATAAATACAAAAAGGGACATATATCAAAGATTGAAAAAGATACTTCCAATCCGATTGGTAGTGGAGCTTATAAATTGAATAAATATTCAAAGGCGACAGGTGCTAGCTTTGTTCGAAATGAGAACTTTAAAGCTAAAAAAGGAGAATACTCAATTGATAAGGTTATTATCAAGGTGTGCAGTACTTCTACTGAGTTAAATGAACTTCAAAAAGGAAATGTAGATTATTTACCGGAAAATGCAGATCCAACTAAGATTGGTCAAGTCAGTTTAGATGATAATTTGACATTTAACACATATCCACGTGCATCAGAGGGTTATGTATACTTTAACTGTGCAAAAGGTCCTACAGCAGATCCTGCGGTACGTAAGGCTTTAGCGTATGCGACGGATCGTCAAGGTTTTGTCGATAGCTTCTTCTCTTGGGAAAAAGCTAGTAAAGAAGCAAAAAAGGAAAAACTTGCCTTTGTACCAGCTGTATATGCAAACCCAGCAAGTGCGGATTTAGGAACTTATATTCGTGGCGAAGATGCTTTGGATGGCCTTGAAACTTATGAATTTAATGAAGATAAGGCAAATCAAATCTTAGATGAAGCTGGATGGAAAATGGCAGATGATGGTTATCGCTATAAAGATGGACAAAAATTAAGGGTTCGCTTCATGATTGCGGAAGGTTCTAGTTCATTAGAAACTTTGATTCCTATGATTGAAAAGACTTATAAAGATATTGGTGTCGATTTAAAACAGACAATTCTAGAATTTAACTCATTATTGTCAAAAACAACAGATGATAGTGCGTTAGGCGAATGGGAAATGAGTTGTCTTGCGATGAGTTTTACTGGTGTAGCTAATACAGATTTAAATTCCATGTTGAAAACAGGCGATGTAAATAACTATGCAAGACTATCAGATAGTGAATTGGATTCATTATTGGATGAAGCAATGTATACAACAGATGAAGCAAAATCAACAGAGCTTTACAAACAGGTTATGATTAAGGAAAATGATTTATTGCCATATTTAGCATTGTATGGAAACCAGAACTTCAATTTATATAACAAGCGTGTTAAGAATATGAAGACAGGTCCAATTCATAACTGGTCACAAGCAATGGATACAGCTACGTTAGATTAAGGATGTACATAAGTACATTCTTTTTCTTTGGACAAAAAAAGGGGTGAGTCTTATTATGTGACTCACCAAAGAAATAGGAATATATGAAATAAACAGACTGATTATAGGAAAGGGTTATATGTATTGGGTTGATTTCTGTTTATTTCTAATTAAAGGATAATCCTAAAAACTTAAAAGAAGCTTAAAGAAACTGTGAAAATATTTACAAGTTTATGAAAAAATGTAATTTTTTTCTTGACACGATGTATATGTTGAGTATAATAAGCACTATAAAGTGAATCGAGTAAAGATAGAGGCAGCATTGCATCAGAGTAAAGCATGGAGTTGGCAAACTGTGAAGTGCTTGAAAGGTAACCAATGCCGAAAGAAGTAAAATGGCGATTTTATTTCTTGGGGTTATAAGGAATACTTATAACACTCCTTCGTCAGGAAGAGGCGTTATCTTATAGTTAATGAGATATTTTTTTAGCTATGTGGTATGCCGCATAGCTTTTTTCTATTCTTTGCCGATTAGAGAAGGAGAAAAAGAAATATGAACTTTAAAAAATTAATGGCATCTGCCATGGTATGTGCTTTTGCACTAACAGGATGTGGATCAAACACAGCTACAACATCAGAAGATAAGGACACATTTGTCGTAGGAATGGAATGTGCATATGCTCCATTTAACTGGCAAACATCTGAAAAAACAGATACTTCTGTAAAATTAGGAAAATCTGGATATGCGGATGGATATGATGTTCAAATTGCAAAAAAGATTGCGAAAAAATTAGGAAAAAAATTAGTCATTAAGAAAACTGCATGGGATGGATTGATTCCAGCTTTAGAGGGTGATGAAATCGATGCGATTATCGCTGGTATGACTAAAGATAAAACACGTGAAGAAGGAGCTGACTTTACAACTCCATATTATGATTCAAAGGGAATGATCATGATTGTTCGTAAAGATGGTGAAGAAGCTGGATATACAGATATTCAACAATTTACTGGTAAAAATGTTGTTGGTCAAAAATCAACAAACTATGATGATGTCATTGTTCAAATTAAAGGTGTAAATCACGTAACACCAAAGGCTACTTATCCAGAAATGGTATTGGCTTTACAACAACACGAAGTGGATGGAATTACTGCTGAAATGGCAGTTGCCAAAGGTGTTGTAGAAGCAAACCCAGACTTAACAGTCGTTCAATTCGCAGACGGACATGGATTTGATTGTGATACAACAGTTTCAATCGCATTAAAAGAAGGTTCTCGTGATTCTAAATTCTTCAAGAAAGTTCAAAAAGCATTAGATAGTATTACAGATGAAGAACGTGAAGAAATGATGGAACATGCAGTAGAAAACCAACCAACAGAGGATTAATTATGCGTATTGATATTGCGAAAGCTTGGAACATATTTGTTCATAACTTACCTCTTTTCCAATATGGAATTGAGATGACTTTGTTGTTCGCATTTGTTGGTACGTTTGCAGGATTTGTCGTCGGCTTATTAGTCGGCGGCATTCGTGCGATTGAGATCAATGAATATGATTCAACGGGTATTAAAATTTTAAAAAGAATAGGTAGAATCATTACGGGATTGTATATTTGGGTATTCAGAGGTACACCAATGATGGTTCAAGCTATGTTTATTTACTATTTAGGAAAACCTGTGATTGGATGGACTCCGATTACAGCAGGTTTGATTATTATTTCAATCAATACAGGCGCTTATATGGCTGAAATTATTCGTTCGGGAATTCAGTCTGTGGATAAAGGGCAAAATGAAGCTGCGATGTCTTTAGGTATGACAACGACGCAAACTTTGATGTATGTTGTATTTCCTCAGGCCATTAAAAATTCATTTCCTTCTATTGGAAACCAATTGATTGTAAATATCAAGGATAGTTCAATGTTGAATGTTATTACGGTAACTGAATTGTACTTCCAGACAACATCTGTAGCAGGAAGTAACTATCGTTATATTGAAACGTTTATGGTTTCAGCAGTTTTATATTTGATTTTAACAACACTTGCTTCTTTCTTATTGAATTATCTTGAAAAAAGAATGGATAGCGAAAGCAGCATGAAAGATTTCTGTAGTTAGGAGGCGCGTTTATGGAAACAATTATTCAAATTCAACATCTCCAGAAACATTTTGGAAATCTTAAAGTATTAAATGATGTAGATTTCGATATTCATAAAGGAGAAGTGGTTACGATTATTGGATCGAGTGGATCTGGTAAGAGTACAATGTTAAGATGTGTAAACTTATTAGAAAGAATGGATGGAGGCCATGTTTTATATCATGGCAAAGACATTCTAAGTGGGCAAATGGATGTCAATGAATATCGTTCTAAGGTTGGGATGGTGTTTCAAAGCTTTAATTTATTCAATAATTTGACTGTATTAGAAAACTGTATGTTAGGGCAGATTCGTGTCTTGAAGAAATCGAAAGAAGAAGCAAAGGCTACGGCTTTAAAATTCTTAGATGAAGTAGGAATGAAAGAATTTGCGAATAAACCTAGTACAAAATTATCTGGTGGACAAAAACAGCGTGTTGCGATTGCGCGTGCTCTATGTATGGATCCTGAAGTGTTATTGTTTGATGAGCCGACAAGTGCATTAGATCCAGAAATGGTTGGCGATGTTTTAGATGTAATGAAAAAGTTAGCTGATGAAGGTTTAACAATGGTTATTGTGACACATGAAATGCAGTTTGCCAGAGAAGTTAGTGATCGTGTTATTTTTATGGATAAAGGTGTTATTGCTGAACAGGGAACGCCTGAACAATTGTTTGAACATCCTCAACAAGAAAGAACACAACAGTTTTTATCTCGTTATCAAAGCCGTTAATCGGCTTTTTTCTTTTTGTGAAAAATTTCATTTGTTGAGATGAGTTCATTGAAAAAAGGCCTAGTTAGTGTTATATTATTATCGATTAATGGAGGAAAAATACAATGGAAAAAAGACCAGTAATTTTGGTTGTTATGGACGGTATTGGTATTCGTGAAGATAAAAAGAACAATGCTGTTGCGTTAGCCAATAAACCAACACTTGATAAATTGTGGGCAGAATGTCCACATACACAACTTCGTGCTCATGGACTTGCAGTAGGACTACCTACAGATTCAGATATGGGTAACTCAGAAGTTGGTCACAACGCATTAGGTTGTGGACAAATTTACTCTCAAGGAGCTAAGTTAGTAAACGAAAATATTGAGTCTGGAGAAATCTTTAATTCTAAAACTTGGAAAGAATTAGCTGAAAATGCAAAAAACAGCAAAATGCATTTCATCGGTCTTTTAAGTGATGGAAACGTACACTCAAACATTTCTCACTTAAAAGCTTTGATTAAAGAAGCTAAAAACGAAGGTATTAAAGAAGTACGTATTCATGCTTTACTTGATGGACGTGATGTTCCTGCAACTTCAGCTTTAGAATATGTAAGTGATATTGAATCATTTATGGCAGAATTAAATGATGATAACTTCCATGCATGCATCGCTAGTGGTGGTGGACGTATGCAAATCACAATGGACCGTTATGAAGCTGACTGGTCTATGGTAGAACGTGGATGGAAAATTCACGTAATGGGTGAAGGAAGACAATTTGCTTCAACTACAGAAGCTATTGAAACTTATCGTAAAGAATTAAATGTTGTTGACCAAGATCTTCCAGGATTTGTTATCGCAAAAGATGGTGCGCCAGTTGGAACTATCGATGATGGTGATAGCGTAGTATTATTCAACTTCCGTGGAGACCGTGCTCAAGAAATCTCTTTAGCATTTGATGGAGATGCTTCATTTGATAAATTTGACCGTGTTAAAGTTCCAAACGTTAAATTTGCAGGTATGTTACAATATGATGCAGATTTACAAATTCCAAAGAACTATTTAACTGAACCACCAAAAATTAAATACACATTGACTGAAGAGTTATGTAAACATGGTGTACGTGAATATGCAATTAGTGAAACACAAAAATATGGACACGTTACTTATTTCTGGAATGGTAACCGTTCAGAAAAATTTGATGAGTCTTTAGAAACTTATGTAGAAATTCCAAGTGATGTTGTTCCATTTGAACAAAGACCTTGGATGAAGGCTGCTGAAATCACAGATAAATTATGTGAAGCAATTGAAAGTGGAAACTATGATTTTATCCGTACAAACTATCCAAACGGTGACATGGTTGGTCACACTGGAAGCTTACCAGCAACTATCATTGGTGTTGAATCAGTAGACTTAGAACTTGCACGTGTTATTGAATCTGTTAATAAAGTAAATGGTATTTTATTAGTAACAGCTGACCACGGTAATGCAGATGACGAAAGCAAGACAAGCCATACTTTAGCACCAGTTCCATTCATTGTTTACAATGCTGAATGTGAATTAAAAGAAGGCGACGATTTAGGATTGTCTAACGTTGCAGCAACAGTTTGTGACTTCTTAGGATTAGAACCAAACGAACACTGGAACCCATCTTTAAAAAAATAATTTAGATTATTAGGAGTAATGTTAAAAAAACTTTACTCCTTTTTTACTTGCGTTCGTGATAAAATGACAAAAAGAGGTTGATTTTATGGAACGAGTTTTAATTGTGGAAGACGATGAAAATATTCGTCAATTATTGAAGTTGACATTGGCTAGTTTTAATTATGAGCTAGTAGATTTTGAGAATGGGCAGGATGCATATGATTATCTGCAAAACAACAAAGTAGATTTAGCCATTTTAGATTTGATGCTTCCAGGAATGAATGGATATGATATCTTAAAATTTATTCGTTCAAAGGCATCTTTAAAAGATTTACCAGTTATTATTTTAAGTGCAAAAGATAAAGAACTAGATAAAATCATGGGATTGGATCTAGGTGCAGATGACTATCTAACAAAACCATTTAGTGTGTTAGAACTAGCGGCGCGTATTCGATCATTGCTAAGAAGAAGTAAAAAGGATGAGCGTATGATTCAAATTCATGGCTTATGCATTGATTTAGATAGAAGAACGGTATCGATTGATGAACATCCTGTTGAATTAACATTTAAAGAATTTGAGCTTTTGAAATATTTAGCTAAAAATGAAGGAAGAGCTGTAGCTCGTGAGGAATTGATCAATCAAATCTGGGGATACGATTTTATTGGAGAAAGTAGAACACTAGATGTACATATTAATTCATTGCGAAAGAAAATTGGATCTGAGTATGCACATTGGATTCAATCGGTTCGCCAAGTTGGATATCGCTTTGTAGTTGGAGATAACGATGCATAAGAAGATTGTTCATTCTTTTTTAATGACTTTTTTGATTTCCTTTACGCTTGGTTTTGGATTACTTTATGTTAGTTTATATAAAGCATCTATCGCGCAAGATCGAGGTTATTTGTTTGATACAGTTAAAATGATAAAGAATCTTGAAATTGATGAATTGAATAGAACTCGTTTGGGTGATACTTTTAAATCGGAGGGTATTCGAATTACAATTATTAAGCGTGATGGTAAAGTTTTATATGATAACTATAAAGGAAAGATTACAGAAAAGCATTTACAGCGTGAGGAAGTAAAACAAGCTATTGCTGAAGGTACAGGTACATGTATACGTCATTCGGATACAATGCAACGCTCTTATTTATATGTTGCAGATTATGAATCTGACAATCAAACGATTGTTCGTTTAGCAATGCCATTTGATGGATTAAGCCAATCCATTTCAATATTATTAGCTCCATTTATTTTTAGTATATGTATTTCATTTATGGTCGTTTTTATTTTATCTAAAAGAATGGCGGATGAAATCGTTGAACCTTTTCAAGATATTACGAATACAATCAATTCAACAAATATATCGGAAGATGTTTTATCATTTGATAAATATGATTATCCAGAATTGTATAAGATTACAGATGCATTGACAAATATGTCAATGGAAAATAAAAAGTATTTGGAAAGATTGGGAAAAGAAAAGAAGGTTCGCCAGGAGTTCTTCAGCAATGCTAGTCATGAATTGAAAACACCACTTACTTCCATTCGTGGATATACAGAATTGATTCGTTCGCATACCATTCAGGATAGTGCTCAGATTGATACATGTTTAGATTGTGTTTTAAAAGAAAGTGATCATATGACACAGCTAATCAATGATATTTTAACGATTTCAAAATTAGAAACAGAAGAGATGCAAGTCACCTATTCGCATATTCAAGTAAAAAAATTATTGGATTCGGTTGTTGAAACATTAAAGCCTCAAATTGAGGCAATGGATTTGAAGGTTTATGTGAATGCGACAGATTTTACTGTGTTTGCGAGCTTAGATCATATTAAGGGTATTTTCTATAATTTGATTTCAAATGCGATTAAGTATAATAAATCAAATGGGCGTATTGACATTGAATTAAAAAAGAATCAAAAGAACATGTATTTTAGTGTGGAGGATACGGGTATTGGAATTGCTAAAAAAGACCAAGAACGTATATTCCAAAGGTTCTATCGTGTAGATAAACAACGTTCAAAAACAATTCCAGGTACGGGCCTTGGATTATCGATTGTAAAGCATGTTGTTTATTATTATGAAGGTAAGGTTCATTTAACTTCAAAGGAAAATATTGGTACAAAAATTGTGGTTGAACTGCCTATTATTGTAAAAGAGATCCCAGAGAACTAGTCTCTGGGATTTTGTGCATATTCTTGTTTTGATTTTAATACATGGATTGCGAAGATAAATAAAATAGCTACTCGAATGATGTCTATAATCACAAAGAAAATGAAGACACGGATAGAATATTCATTTGATTGATAATAACCCATAAACTTTGGTAAATAAAGCATGATACGAATGATTTCACCTAACATACAACAGGCAATAATCTTTTTTGTAGCCTTCTGGTTGTAGTACATATAGAACAATGGAATCGTCCAAATAAAGGCTGTGAAAATACAGAGCATAAAGATGTCTTTTGTTGCAAAGACTTTCTGCATATCCAAACTTTCAAATAAGTTTGAAAAAATTTGAATAAGGATAGGGAACAACATTAGTTCGCCATAAATAATAATGCCTAGTCGAATGGAAAGCTGTGGTAATGTCATTGGTGCTTTTTCAGTGACATATTCATCTTCTTGATCGCTTTCCTCGAATTCTTTTTCATATTTATCTTTGATTTTTTCATAATCTACATTTTTGGTTTGTTTTTCTACCCAATCATCATCTTCATCGTCCAATTCAATTGTGTGATCATAATAAATCTTACACCAGCGATTATGCTTTAAATAGCCTCCAATCTGGCATAGAACAATGGTCTTGATCAGCATACATGCTATTAGAACAAAGAAGGGAAGGAGCATACTTAGATTGGTCATCAGCATTTTGATTGGAAAATAAATAAGTAAAAGACTGATCACAACGTCAATCCAATATAGGATTTTAAACCATTTTTTACCTGTAGATAATAGAATAAAGGTTATGCCATATAATAAGATTTGTCCTGTACCTAGCTTTATTAGCATAGATTTGAATGCTGAATTATCTACTTTTAAAAATTCCATACTGGAAAATAGATAGGACATGGCTAAGAAATAGATACATAATAAGATGAAATAAAGAATAAGGTGTATTGTGATTTTATGTTTTGCTTTTTGATATAGGATTAGGTTTTCTTCTTGTTTAGAATACATACATCGACCTACTTTCTATCATGGAATATATTTGATACATCCATATAATACATTTTATCATATATCGTTTAAAGTGATGAAATACATTGTCAATATTTTAACTATGGATTAATATATTTACGGAGGATAACGAACATGGAATTAAAAACAATTAGAATTCAACGTGTTGTTGAACAACAAAATTTAGCTTCTGTGATGAAAAGTGGATCGTTAGATGTTTTGGCAACGCCACAAATGATTGCTTGGATGGAAGAAGCAGCTTGTCTTTGTCTTGACTTAGAAGAGGGAAAAACAAGTGTCGGAATTAGTATGAATGTGTCACATGATATGGCAAGTCCGTTGGGGGCAACAATTACAATCGAAGCTAAAATGATTAATGTGGATGGACGTAAGATTGATTATGAAGTACAAGTTTTTCAAGATGGTAAGTCAATTGGAAAAGGTGTGCACAGTCGATTTGTGGTTGATGCAGAAAAATTCTTGGCTAAAACTTATAAAAAATAAAATGGGTTTTAATGAAACCCATTTTTAATTTTATTAATATCGCTTTCGTCACCACTTACTAACCATACCATATAGTCAGGTTGTTTGTTGTCTTTTAAACCTTTGATTTGCTGCTTTAGTTCTCTTGAAGTCATGTCGTACCCTTGAATCCATGTTCTATATTTAGATGCATGTTTTATTCCTTTTAATTGAACATTACTTATTTTGGTGAAAGCAGCTAGAGTATCATAAGGGGCTTGAACAGGATCGTCAATTCCGAAACTTCCTTTAGCAAAGTGATCTAGATAAGGCATTGGCGAAACAACATCAACTACATTCGCAATAGCAGGAAGGAATTGTCCAATATCTTGATCGTCACAGGCTACGATTGGCCATGCGAAGATATCTGCTGCAACATAGACACCTTTTGGGGATAATTCTTCTTTGGCATATTGTAAAAATCCTTGAACAGCAGCCACTTTACTTTCCTTATACGTATTATGAAAATCAAGATTGATTTCTGAATTTGCAGTTCCATCTGGGAAACGTACATAGTCAAATTGTATTTCATTAAATCCAAGATCAGCACATTCTTTTGCGATGGCTACATTATACATCCAAGCCTTTCTTGAATAAGCGCTTGGCCAATATTGATTGTTGTAGACAACAAGGTTATCGTGTTTATCTGTCAAAGATTCTTTTGGATTGTCTTGTGCAAACACAGGATCTTTAAATACGACAATACGACTTACACAATAGATACCTTTCTTTCTATATTTTTTGATTATTTTTTTTAATTCTTTTTTTGAAACAACAGTATTTTCAACCGCTAAATCTGGATCTGATAGATACTCATCACATACATTACTGTCATAAAAGATGGAACCCTCATCATTTTTGGCTTCTACAATGACGGTGTTTATTCCTTTTAAATTTTCAATATAGCTTTGGTTGTTAACAAAATTATTCATAGAAACATGAATAGCTTTTACTGTATCTGGCATTACATTACCTTTATAGGATTGTTTCTTTTGAGGCTTATAGTCCACTTGTGAGATATAGGCATCTTTTGCGTATCCATCCTTATAATAGTCATCCCAATATGTAGAGTAGGAAATATTATTCGCGTAATTTTTTAAGGCTAGTTTTTTTGATGTTTCAACATACTCTCCACTCACATAATAAGATTTATTATTTTTTGAAATCTTATACCATCTGATTTTTCCTGTTTTTTCATCCCAATCATTTTGATCGATGGAAAGAACTTTGATTTTTTCTCCTTTTTTTACGATAGCCTTACTTAATTTACCACCCTTGCTTTCTCGTAGGTTAACAAGTCTTCGACAATATACATAATTGGTTTGTATAGCATCTTCAAAATGTTTCGTTAAATTTTTATTATTAACTGTGAATTTATTTTTGTTGTATACGATAATTGAAGTCTTATCTTTCTTTTCGTAGACCTTGACCTTTGTTCCTTTAGGAATTTGAACCTTGTCTACAACAGCCTCACCATCTTCAAGATAGGTTTTGTATACCGTTAAAGTATTTGCTGAACACTTGATATAGCGTGTTGGATGTAGCACGACGGCTGCGGTAAACAACAAAAATAAAAAAGCTACGGTAATGGAGAAAATGCATATTATTTTTTTATAAAAAATACTCTTTTTCATTTTAATCACCATTAAAATCGTAGCATAAAACACTAAATTGTCAATTTTTCGCCTAATTATGGGATAATTTGAGCTTTATAAAACCAATGTTTAATAAAATTAGGGACAGTGCACCACACGTATCAATTCCAACATCTGTAATCTGTGGACTTCTACCGGATACGAAAGATTGATGCCATTCATCGCTACCTGCATATAGAATACATGTAATCAAGGCAAATACGGCATAATGTTTTATACCATAGCTTTTGTACATGTTGCATGTGTTAAAGCCTAAAAGAGCGTAAATTGTAAAGTGCGCAAGCTTACGAATGGTATACATGGAAAAGGGTATGAATTGTAAAAACCAGGCGCTGGTTTGAGTGGATTGATCTGCATTTTGGGATGAGAAATAAAAAATTAACATCATATTACAAAGGGTGAGTATAGTAAAAATATATTTTTTCAATGAGAAATCTCCTTTTGTTGAATGAACAAGGCATAATCGGCCTTTTTAAAATCTTGTTCGATAAAAACATTTCGAACATAAATAAAATGATAGTCAAATACGTTTGACATGTCAAAATCATCTAATATAACATAGCTAATAACATGCTTTTCCCTTAAATAATTTTGAATGGCTTTTGTTCGTGGTGAAATGGATGAGGTGGTTCCTATGGTGTATTTGCCTAAATCAAAGATGTCAAACATAGCTTTAAGCTGATCTAATGAATATACTAGTCGCCAAGAGCTAGTGATGATAATTTGAGCATCGTATTTTTTTGTGAGTTCTTTAATATATTGAATACTTTCTCTTGAAAAACAATGATAGACTTGGTTGACAAGATATGCGTTAAGTGTGGCGATTTTAGGATGATTCAATTCTTTAGCTAGAATATGTGGTAAATTATAATCTAATTGGTATGACTTTTTTCTTCGATGAGGGTTTATAACGCCATCAATATCGAGAAATATACAGGGCTTCATATGTGTACCTCCTTAATTTATTATATGATAGTCAAAAATTGTACTCAAGTTCAAATGTTGGTATAATCATAGAAAGAAGGAAGTGGGATCATGGAAAATAAAATTGTTCTTGTGACAGGTATGTCAGGTGCAGGAAAATCGAGTGCAATGAATGCACTTGAAGATTTGGGATATTATTGTATGGATAATTTTCCTAAAGAATTATTAGATAATTTGGAAGATTTATTAAGAAAAGATGAGTCACACTATAAAAATGTAGCCTTAAGTGTTAGTGCCATTGATTATCAGGCTTTTGTTAGTTACTTTGAAAATATAAATAGGGATCTACAAATTTTATTTTTAGATTGCAGCGATGAAGAGTTGTTGTTACGTTATCGATTTACACGAAGACAACATCCGATGATTGTGAATCATTTGGCTACAACTTTAGAAGATGCCATTGAAGTAGAACGTGATTTTTTGGATCATTTACAGGAAAATTCACAAAATACAATTCATATTGACACAACAAAATTGAGTACTTCTGCTTTAGCAAGTCGAGTACTACATCGTTTTAAGAGTGCAAAAAGAAGTGTGTTTACAGTAACCTTCCAATCTTTTGGATTTAAACATGGTGTGCCATTAGATGCAGATATGGTTATAGATGTTCGCTTTTTGCCGAATCCATTTTATGATCCTTTGTTGCGTGACAAAACAGGAAATCAAAAAGAAGTTTACGATTACGTTATGGATAAACCTGAAACGCAGGAATTTATTGTTTATTTAAAAAATTATTGTGACTTTGTCTTCTCTCAATATGAGAAACAAAATAAATCACACATGATTGTGGCGATTGGCTGTACAGGTGGACAGCATCGTTCTGTGTCGATTTGTAACTGGCTATATGATATGTATAAGGAAACATATCGTTGTTTTAAATCGCATCGTGACATTGGAGTGGATGAAGAATGAAAAAGATAGTAGTAATTGGTGGTGGAACCGGACTATCCAGTATGCTGATGGGAATGAAGCGTTTGGAGGATGTTGACTTAACGGCTATTGTAACAGTTGCGGATGATGGTGGAAGTACAGGAAGAATCCGTGATATATATAATGTACCTGCTGTAGGGGATATTCGACATGTTTTATGTGCAATGGCGGATGAAGAGGATGAAGGTTTTTTTGCAGATTTATTAAACTATCGTTTTGAAGGGAACGAAGATGTGGGAGGACACAATCTAGGAAATTTGATATTTTTGGCAATGATTAACACAACAGGTTCTTTTGTGGGTGCTATCGAATCTATATCGAGAGTCTTAAATGTAAAGGGAAATATTTTACCGAGTACTCTAGATGTTGTTACTTTGTATGCCATGATGAAGGATGGAACATTGGTTCGAGGCGAAAAGAACATTCCTACTGTATCTAACAGTATTGACCATGTTTTTTATCAAGATTATGTACATGCTTATAAGCCGGCAATTCAAGCCGTTGAAAATGCGGACCTTATTATATATGGTATTGGATCTTTGTATACTTCGATTATGCCAAATTTAATTATTAAGGATATTTCAAGGGCAATCGAAAAGAATCCATGTAAAAAGATATACTTTTGTAATGCTATGTCACAACCAGGAGAAACAGATGGATATACAGTACAGGATCATATTCGTGCTATTGAGAAGCATTCATTTAAAAATCCGGTAGATTTAGTTGTGGTGAATGAATCTAAGTTACCAAAGGAAGTTTTAGATATGTATGCTGCACAGAATAGTTATCCAATTTGTATTGGAAATGAATCGGCAGACTATGCTATTATACAAAGAGATTTGTTGTCTTTGGATTCTAAAGGACGTATTCGACATGATCCAATGGCAGTGAAACAAGTTGTTGAAGAATTGATCAAGGGGGTATAGACTTGTCCTTTACGAGTGAGATCAAAAAAGAAATTTGTAAAGAAGAAATCGATGCTCAAATGATGAAGGCACAATTATGTGCCCTTTTTCAAATGCGAGCAAGCTTACATATGAATTGGCAAGGAATGTATTTATCTTTTCAAACGGAGAATGCAACGATTGCCAAGCATGTTTTTCAAATTATGAAAACATTGTATGATGTAGATCCTCGTCTTTCTGTATTAAAAAAGATGAAGCTGAAGAAAAATAACATTTATCGTATCCAAGTATTTGATAAGGCCCAACAAATCTTAGAGGATCTACAGATATTGACGGATTCAGGTTTACGCTATACACCAAGTGTGAAAATGGTTCGGTCTGAAAAAATGGCTCGTGCCTATCTGCAAGGATGTTTCTTGGCAAGTGGAAGTATTAATTCTCCTAAGTCGAGTAATTATCATTTAGAGATGTCGAGCCAGGAAAAAGACTTGACATTAAGTGTTCAAAAGCTGATGCAACGTTTTTATTTGCCGGCCAAGGTGATTGAAAGAAAAAGCGTATACGTAGTTTATATCAAAGCGGGAGACAAGATTGCAGATTTTTTACGGTTATGTAATGCATCAAACGCTTTGTTTGAATTTGAGGATTCTCGTATTCAAAGGGATTTTTATAATCAAATCACGCGTTTAGATAATTGTGAGGTTGCCAATGAAGTCAAAAGCTTAAAGGCGGCAAAGGCACAATTAGAAGCGATTGAGTTTTTAGAAGCGCATTCTAAAAATATTGTGATTCCTGAAAAAATCATGCATGCGATGCAAATACGTAAGATGCATCCAGAAGCGAACCTAAACGAATTATGCATAGAGTGTAAAAATGAATTTGGGGAAGATATTTCAAAATCCGGTATGAAGCATCGTTTGGCAAAAGTAAAACAGATGGCGAAGGATTTAAAGGAGGAATTAGATGCTTAAAAAATTAGGGATTGTAGTTCTAACTTTATTATTGTGTGGATGTTCAAATGGGGTTCAATTGAAAAAACAAATGTTTACAATTGAACTAGGAAAGGATATTTATGCCAATCCAACTTTATATTTGAAGAATTCTACGTATTCAAGTCGTTTGAGGGTAGTATCCAAAAGTGTTGGTATAGATAAAAAGAATAATCGTTTTATGACAAGCGGAATGGATTATCTTGTGGTAGGTGAGTATGATTTTGCGATACGCGATGGAAATAAAGAATATCCATTTGTGATTAAGGTTAAAGATACAATGCCACCTGTATGTGCAAGTGATGTAAGTGAGATAAAGGTTGGTGTTGGTCAGAATATTGACTGGAATTCATATTTTCATGCAACCGATCTTTCAGGTGTTACCTTTGAAGCAAATGTAGATACTTCGAGCGCATCCTCACAGAATGTACAGGTTAAAATTAGTGATCGTTTTGGAAATTCAGTTACGAAAAATGTTAGTGTGGTCGTAGAGTGATGAAAAAGGCAGATAAAATTCTTATTGTTTGCATCATGCTCTTATCTGTAGTTCTATGTGTTCCGTTGTTTTTTACTAAGAATGTGAATACATATGCTAGTGTATATGTTAAAGAAAAACAGGTGCTGCGAATCGATTTAACAAAAGATAAAACGTATGTTGTAGATGGAAAATTAGGAAAAGTATATATTGAGGTCAAACAAAAGAAGGTTCGTGTAAAACAGGAGAATAGCCCACATCATTATTGTTCAAAGCAAGGCTTTGTTTCGGATTCAAATGTTCCTATTGTATGTTTACCAAATGAAACGGTAGTGAAGATTGAAAAAGAAACAGGGCAAGATACGGTGATACAATGAATGTAAAAAAGAGTGTGATTTTAGCTTTCTTAGTGGCTGCAGGTATTTTGTTGCAGCTTTTGGAAAGCTTTGTGGGCGTGTTTATGATTGTTCCTGGATACAAGATTGGTCTTGCTAATATTGCAGGATTGTTTGCCTTATATATGTATGATGAGAAATCTATGGCTTATGTATCATTGCTTCGTATTTTCTTATCGAGCTTAATGCAAGGTACTTTGTTTTCTGTTTCGTTTTGGTTGTCTTTAAGTGGAGGCTTATTAGCTTGCTTAGCCATGATTATAGCCTATAAGAGTAAAGCTTTTTCAATTTATGGCGTCAGCATATTAGGGGCAAGTTTCCATAATATAGGTCAGGTGATTGCGATTACTTGGATCTATCAACAGTATTTTATGCAGTTGTTTCTGCCGATTCTTTTGGCATTATCTATTGTGAGTGGTATATTAATAGCTGTAATATGTAAAAAGGTGTTAAGCCACATAAATGGAGGTTCTTATGGAAAAATATAGTTATACACCAAAAGGTGTTTGTAGTCGTCAATTTAATTTTGAAATTGAAGATGGAATTATTCAAGGTTTTGAAGCTGTTGGCGGATGCAATGGAAATTTAAAAGGCATTGGCTGCTTATTGAAAGGTAGAAGTGTGGATGAGGTTATTGAGACTTTATCTGGCGTAAAATGTGGTAATAAGCCAACATCATGTCCAGATCAAATCGCGTGTGCACTTAAGGCATATCGTGGCTGATCATTATCTGGGGGCTTTAAAAGAAATTGAAAGACGTGCTCAAAATAATATTTTAGTATTTTCCGATGTGTTAAGTGAACGATTGGATGTTGTGGCTGAAAATATGGTTGCTAATCCAATGTCGGATAATGATTTTTTGAAATTGTACGAAATGTATTATACGCGGTTTTCAAAAGAAAAAAATACGGATGGAATGTTGTTTTGTTTAATGAGAATGCAACAGGTTATTTACTTTAAAGAGCATAAGGATAAACAGAATGAGCGTATTCGACTGGAATTTGGAGAAGGATATGATTCAATTACAAAGGCGTTTTTATCTCGTAAAAGAAATTATTATCAAATCTATTTAGATTTGTATTTTAAATTTTTTATTGCTGCGGATACAGCCGCTTATGTTGTACTTCTAATGTTATTTGTTCTTTTATTCCATGTTCCGTTTAAAATTTCATTTATCGTTCTTATGATTTGTTGGGTGCTAGTATTGGTGTTTGCGAAAAAAAGAGGGATTTACTCTTACTATGAAGCTCGGATTCAAGAGCTTTCACAAGATTTGAATCGTGTTTTATTAAAGGTGGATCAGGGCGTTTTTTCAAAAGTCGAGTAATCGACTTTTTTGTTTTTTAAATTTTTTCACAAGTTAACTTGTTAAATATATCACAAATGTGGTATCATAAAGCTATGGGGTGATAAAAATGCAGAATAGAAATGTGCCCAAAGCAACCTTACAGAGATATCCAGTATATTTAAAAGCGTTACGAAAACTTCAAAAAAATGGAGTTGAGCGAATCATGTCTAAAGAATTATCGAGCTTTGTTGATATAGAACCAACAACGATTCGACGCGATTTTTCTTTTTTAGGAAATCTTGGTAAACAAGGATACGGATATGATGTAGACAAGCTTATTGATATTTTTAATAGTCAATTAGGTGTTGATTTTGATGAAAAGATTATTTTAGTAGGTGCTGGTAACTTAGGACGTGCATTAATGAATTATAATAAGTGGGATTATGTCGTCGGTGAAATTGCATGTGCTTTTGATGTGGATCCAGCAAAGTGTGGAACACAATTTGGTGTTGAAGTGTATCCAATGGCGGAATTAGAAACTAAAATTCCGGAAGGATGTCGTATTGCTATTTTAACCATTTCACATGATGTTCAAGAAACGGTAGATAAATTAGTACAATGTGGTATCAATGGTATTGTAGATTTTACGCATCAGCATTTTTTGGTTCCAAAAGGGGTTGTCATTAAAAGTATTGATGTGGTATCATCTATACAAGAATTGGTATTTATTACAAATTCATTAGAAACAAAGACGCAGAAATAGAAGTCATCCAATACGAACATGTATAAGAGAGTCTAGTCTGGTGAAAATAGACGATGCAAGTTTGGATTGATAACACCTGTGGAGTCGGACTGGAGAAATTAAGTAGACAGTAACGTGTGGAATGCGTTAAATTCCGATTGAGAGCATACATACGTGTGATGAAACAGGATGGTACCGCGGTTATAATCGTTCCTTTTAATTAAGGAACGTTTTTTTTTTGAAGGGAGATACTATGTTAGTAAAAAAATTAAAAGAAACATTTGAACAGTACGATGGACAAAGTATTACTTTGCAGGGATGGGTTCGTACAAATCGTAATTCAAAAGCAGTAGGATTTATTGCATTAAATGATGGAACAACTTTTTCAAATGTACAGGTTGTATATTCTGAGGCATTAGAAAATTTTGATGAAGTATCAAAAATTACAACAGGATCAGCTATGGAAGTAACTGGTAAGCTTGTTTGTACTCCAAATGCAAAACAGCCATTTGAAATTCAAGCAGAAAGCATTACTGTTCTAGGCTTATGTGATCATGATTATCCTTTACAGAAAAAACGTCACAGCTTTGAGTTCATGCGTGAAATTCCTCATGTACGTCCACGTGCAAATACTTACTATGCGATGTTTAGATTAAGAAGTGTATTAAGTATGGCGATTCATACATTCTTTCAGGATCGTGGATTTGTATATGTTCATACACCAGAAATTACTGGAAATGATGCGGAAGGAGCTGGAGAATGCTTTACAGTTACAACTCGTGAAGATGCGAAGTATGATAAGGATTTCTTTGGTAAGCATGCACAATTAACCGTATCTGGACAATTGCATGTTGAGCCTTTTGCCTTAACATATCGTAATGTATATACTTTTGGTCCTACTTTCCGTGCTGAAAACTCAAATACAACACGTCATGCTTCTGAATTCTGGATGATTGAACCAGAACTTGCGTTTGCGGATCTTGCAGACAATATGGATTGTATTGAAGAAATGATCAAATATTGTATTAACTATTGTTTAGAACATGCGAAAGAAGAAATGGAATTCTTCGCTTCTATGATTGATAAAGATTGTATCAATCGTGTAACGCATGTCGCAAATTCTCATTTCGAAAGAATGACATATACAAAGGCTATTGAGTACTTGGAAAAAGCTAAGGATCAATTTGAAAACCAAGACATTTTCTGGGGAATGGATCTACAAAGTGAGCATGAGCGTTATATTTGTGAAAAAGTTGTAAATGGTCCAGTTTTCTTAACAGATTATCCTAAAGATATTAAAGCTTTCTATATGCGTGTAAATGATGACAACAAAACTGTTGCAGCATGTGATTTATTAGTTCCTTATGTTGGTGAATTAGTTGGTGGTTCACAACGTGAAGAACGTTATGATGTATTAGTAGATCGTATGAAAGAAATTGGAATGGAACAAGAAACATTGCAATGGTATTTAGATTTACGTCGTTTTGGTGGATGTAAACATTCAGGATTTGGTTTAGGATTCGATCGTATGTTGATGTATCTAAGTGGCGTAGCTAATATTCGTGATGTACAACCATATCCTCGTACACCAAGAAACTTAATTTTCTAATAAATTTAGACAGGTATCTCGTTGATACCTGTTTTCTTGTGTGATATAAATAAGGGGTATGAAAAAAGTTAGAGTGAAAAAGAAAAGAAATTTACGCACAATGATCACTGGCATTGTTACGGTTGCGGTTGCGGTTGTTTGTGCTTTTTTATATGCGTCAAGACCGACTGAATTGGATAAGCTTTCACAATCTTATTTAGATACTGTGGATGTTGAAAAGCTTCAACAAAAGGTGGAAACAAGCTTTGAATCTTCTTACCAATTAAAGGATTATGTTGTTTATGGAGAAACTTTATCTTTATATAAAGATAGATATGGATCGGTTAAAACAGACAAAATGCAAGGAAATAACATTGTTCTAAGAAATGTTATGAATGATTCAATTACCAGCTTCACTTTTAATGGAAAAGCAGATTCGGGTATTGATTTAGGTTCTTTAAAAGAAGGAGTTTATGAATTATATACATATAATCATTATGAGAAGGAACGAATTTATTTTGACAAAGCATTTAAGGCGAAAACTATAACAACGATGCGTCGTAATAAAAAAGTAAAAGATATTACTTTTATAGCGGATAAGGATGCGTTAAAGGATCAAGAGATTCAATTAACAAAGAATTATGCATTTATTATCGTAACTAAGCATATTCCTAAATCAAATGTATATGATGTGGTTATTGATCCATGTGGAAATGCGATGAATTATAGCTCAAATTCAGTGGATATTGGGGCAAGTACAGAGATTTTAGATGAGCCAACGACATCTTTAGTGTTAGCAAAAAAGGTTAAAAAAGAATTAGAAAAATATGGTTTAAAAGTTAAAATCTTACGTAATGAAAATGAAACTCCAGGCTATTATGGAGCAGATGGTCGTCCGGCAAGAGCGTATAAGGCAAAGGCAAAATTGTATCTAGCTTTAGGAGCAAGTCAAGACGAAAATGTGTATGCACCATATATGTTAACAAGTCCATATACAAATAGTGGCTTGGCGAATACTATTTCGTATGTGATGAATAAAAAGGGCTTAACACTTTATGCTGCTAGAACAAACACGACTCAAAATATAGGCGTGTTGAATGATTCTTTTGTGGAAGATGGCGATGGGAAAGTTGAAAAATATGAGTTCTATCCACAATTAAGGGAAACAGGTGGAAGAGCGACTTATACAGGCTTGTATGGTAGTGAAATGAAGAATGAAGGATATAAAAATTCTTATGGAATGTATGGTTTATATTTTGCGTATGCAAGTGCAACCAATTCTGAAAGTGTGACATATTATAAGGATAATGAAAATGCTTTGGCAAAGGCTTTAGTAAGTGGCATTATCGCATATTTTGAAGTTTAAAGGTGATGATATAATGAAGTTGCAATTGAGTAATATACAAAAGTCATTTGGTGCGAAAACGGTATTGACGGGTGCAAATTTTCAGGTTCGTGATAATGAAAAGATTGCACTTGTAGGTCGTAATGGCTGTGGCAAAACGACACTGATGAAGATTATATGTGGACAAGAAAACTATGACTCGGGTTCACGTATGTTGTTGAATAGTACGAATATTGGGTATTTAGCACAGATTACATTTGTTGATGAGGAAAAAACAGTGTATGAAGAGCTATTAACGGCATTTGATACAGTTCGTGAGCTTGAGGTTCAATTGAATGCCCAGGCAGAAGTATTAAAAGAAGATCATAGTGAGAAACAGTTAGCTCGATATGATGCTTTACAAACTCGCTTTGAAGCGTTAAATGGATATCAGTATGAGGTGGAATTAAAAAATGTTTTTTATCATTTCCAATTTGATGAAAATGATTTAAATAAAAAGTTATGTGAATTTAGTTCGGGTCAAAAAACAAGAATTGCCTTGGTTAAGCTATTGTTGACTAAGCCAGATATTTTATTGTTGGATGAGCCGACAAACCATTTGGATGTTGAAGCTATTGAATGGTTAGAAAATTATGTAAAGCACTATCCTTTTGCAGTTGTGCTAGTTAGTCACGACCGTATGTTTTTGGATCATGTTGTGGATGAAATTGTTGAAATTGAATTTGGTAAAACACAACGTTATGTTGGAGATTATTCACATTATTTAAAAGCAAAGGATGAGTATCTAAAGAAGAATCATGAGGCTTATATTCGACAACAGCAGGAAATTCATCGTTTAGAGGATTTGATTGAGAAGTTTAGATATAAGAAAAATAAAGCTGCATTCGCAAAAAGTAAGCAGAAATATTTAGATCGAATGGATAAAATTGAGGATAGTTCATCGGATACGAGTCAAATGAAAGCTACCTTTACATGTGCTAGAAAAGGTGGCAAACAGGTTCTTGAAGTGGAAGATTTAAAGGTGGGCTATGATACGGTACTTTCTGAAGTGTCTTTTCAATTGCTTCAGGGACAAAGAATGGCTATTGTTGGTCCGAATGGAATTGGTAAATCGACATTGATCAAAACATTGGTAAAGGAGCTTCCTGCTTTATCTGGAAGTTTTAAGTTTGGACACCAAATTGACGTGGGCTATTTCAATCAGGAAAGTGCACAAATGAAATCGAGTAAGAATGTATTAGATGAATTGTGGGATATGGATCCGGATGCGACACAAACACAGATTCGAAATACATTGGCTAGTTTTTTATTCACGCAGGATGAAGTGTTTAAAGAAGTTAATGATTTGTCGGGTGGTGAAAGAGTTCGTTTAGCATTAGCAAAATTAATGTTAGAACATGATAATGTTTTGTTGCTCGATGAACCTACAAACCACTTGGATATTCCAGCTAAGGAAGCATTAGAGTCAGCATTGGAAAAATATGATGGTACGATTCTATTTGTTTCACATGATCGTATGTTTTTGAAAAAAATGGCTACTCGTGTATTGGAAATGGCTTCTGTTAGTAAAGTCTATGATTTAAACTATGAGGAGTATTTAGAAAAAAAGGCTAGCAATGATTTGGTTGAGTCGGTAGCAAAAGTAGAAAAAGAAAGTAAACCAACTACTGTATCTTTTACTGATTTAAAAGCGATTAAAAATCGTGTGGCAAAACTTGAAGTACTACTCGATGAGGCTGAACAGGATCTTGAGGCAATGCGAGAATTAAGGTATGAGCCTGAATATTATCAAGATTATCGTAAGATGGAAGAATTGGATGCGAAAATCGATGATAAACATAATGAAATCGCTTCATTGATGAAGGAATGGGAAGAGAAGATGGCTATGATGGAATAAGGATATAACTAAAATATCCTTATTTTTTTTAAAAAGTGGTTGCACTCAAGGAAAAGCTGTGCTAATATATATGGGCACTGATAAATGGACTCTTAGCTCAGCTGGCAGAGCAACTGACTCTTAATCAGTGGGTCTGGGGTTCGAATCCCCAAGAGTCCACCATTTATGTGTATAAGTCGATTGATTCGGCTTTATTTTTTTGAAAAAAATATTGCATATGTCATAAGTGTATGTTAATATTAAAAAGTAAAAGAAATGGAAAGATAGAAGCACCCCTTCTCACCTGATGTCTAAGGGACATAGGTTCACGGCCAATTCAGTTTGAATTCGTTTAAAAGAGTGATGGGTGCGTATGCGCCCATTTTCTTTTTGGAAAAATGAAAAAGGATGGTGTCGAATATCAATAATAGAAAAGTTGCCCCAAATAATGTAAACGATGATTTGTTTAACGAAAAGATTCCGTTTAGAGAAGTTCTTGTCATCAATGCGGATGGAGAACAATTGGGAGTTATGTCAAAAAAAGAAGCATTGGACATTGCATACAAACAAAATTTAGACTTGTTGTGTGTTGCACCCAAAGCGCGTCCGGCCGTATGTAAAGTTTTAGATTATGGTCGTTATCACTTTGAACAACAAAAGAAAGCAAAAGAAGCTAAGCGTAAGCAACATGTTGTAGAAGTAAAATCTTTACGTTTATCACCGATTATCGATACACACGATTTCGAAACAAAAGTACGTCAAACGTCAAAATGGATCGAAGCGGGTATGAAAGTAAAGATTGATATGCGATTCCGTGGTCGTTTGATCACTCGCTTGGAAGTTGGTCGTAAGATCATGAATGACTTCATCGAAGCTATGAATGAAGTAGCTGTCGTTGAGAAGAAACCTTCAATGGAAGGAAATACGATGTCAACAGTGTTGGCACCTAAAAAGAAGTAAGGAGGACTAGACTATGCCTAAAATGAAGAGCCACAGAGGATTAGCAAAACGTGTAAAAAAGACAGGTTCTGGAAAATTAAAGAGATCACACGCTTATACATCTCACCGTTTCCATGGAAAGACTAAGAAACAACGTCGTCACTTAGCTAAACCAGGAACTGTACATGCTACAGATTACAAACGTATTAAGGAAATGTTAGTTAAGTAATTAAGGAGGATATAAAGAATGGCAAGAGTTAAAGGTGGAACAGTTTCACGCGCTCGTAGAAAAAAAGTGTTGAAACTTGCCAAAGGATACTTTGGATCAAAACATACATTATACAAAACTGCAAATGAGCAGGTAATGCATTCATTCAGATATGCATACAACGATCGTCGTAAGTTAAAAGGAAACATGCGTAAAATCTGGATTACACGTATTAATGCAGCTGCACGTATGAATGACTTATCATACTCTCGTTTAATGCACGGATTAAAATTAGCTAATATTGCTATCAACCGTAAAATGTTAAGTGAAATGGCTATTCACGATGCTGAAGGCTTCACTAAACTTTGCGAAGAAGCAAAAGCAGCTTTAAACGCATAATTAAACTGTCGTAAGACAGTTTTTTTTGTTTTTTTGTTGACAAATTATTATGGATAGGGTATAACTTAAATAGTTAGATGAAACTAACTATTACTAAATGCAATTATGGAATCACTCTTTTCACTTGTTTAATAATTTATTTGATTTCATAAGATGAGGACATTTTTAAAATGTCCTTTTCGTATTATGAAACCAGGAAGAAAAGTATTCTGGTTAATATAGAATTGTATA
>OHJI01000026.1_pt1 | contig 109155 bp, 87 predicted proteins | sample 1568571 | NCBI WGS metagenome assembly OHJI01 (sample SAMEA3879583, study PRJEB24766) | human gut metagenome | biome: human-associated habitat; feature: feces | place: USA | collected 1985/1987
AGAGGCTCCCCTCGGTAGGGGAGCTGTCGAGCGAAGCGAGACTGAGAGGTTGTCCATTTTACAGAGAAGTTTCCTCCAGCCACTGCTGGAAGCTGGCCACGGCGCGTTCGGCCACGGCCATGTAACGCAGGCGCTTGTCCCGCGGGCGGGTCTCGGCGGGCAGCGGGGGCAGGATGCCCATGTTCGCGCCCATCGGCTGGAAATGCTTGTTCTCGGTGGTGAGGTACTGGATGAGCGCGCCGCACATGGTATCGATGGGCGGCGCGGGCAGCTCTTTCCCCTCCAGACGGGCGTAGAGGCTGCGGGCCGCCAGCAGGCCGCAGGCCGCGCTCTCCATATAGCCCTCAAAGCCGGTGATCTGGCCCGCGAAGAAGACATTTGGGTGCTCCTTGAGGTACAGGCCGGTGCTCAGCACCCGGGGCGCGTCGAGGAAGGTGTTGCGGTGCATGACGCCGTACCGGACGAACTCGGCGTTCTCGAGGCCGGGGATCATGCTGAACACCCGCTTCTGCTCCCCCCATTTCAGGTTGGTCTGGAAACCCACGATATTATACAGCGTCCGCTCCTTATTTTCAGCCCGGAGCTGGACGTTGGCCCACGGGCGGTGGCCCGTGCGGGGGTCGATGAGGCCCACCGGGCGCAGCGGGCCGAACCGCATGGTGTCCGCGCCCCGCGCCGCCATGATCTCGATGGGCATACAGCCCTCATAGACCGTGACGGTATCGGCCTTCTTGCCGTGGGCGTCGGGGTCGGGCTGTGCGCCCTGCTCTGCCCCTGCATCAAAATCGTGGAGGGGAGCGCGCTCGGCAGAGGCCAGCGCGGCATGGAAGGCCTCGTACTCGGCCTTATTGAAGGGGCAGTTGAGGTAGTCGGCCTCGCCCCGGTCGTACCGGGAGGCGGCAAAGACCTTCTCGTAGTCGAGGCTCTCCGCCGTCACGATGGGGGCCACAGCGTCATAGAAGTGGAGGCGCTCATCTCCGGTGAGGCGTCCGATCTCGTCCGCCAGCGCGCCGTCGGTCAGCGGGCCGGTGGCCACGAGGACAGGGGCTCTCTCATCAATGTGCTCCACCCGCTCGCGGTGGACGGTGATGCCCGGGCATTCCTCCACCATCCGGGTGACTTCGGCGCTGAAGGTGTCGCGGTCTACCGCCAGCGCACCGCCTGCGGCCACGCGGGCCGTCTCGGCGGCATTCAGGAGCTGGCTGCCCATCCGGCGCATCTCCTCCTTCAGCAGGCCGGAGGCGGAGTCCAGCCGCTCGGCCTTGAGGCTGTTGGAGCAGATCAGCTCCGCGAAACCCTCGCTCTTGTGGGCCGGGGAGAAGTGTGCGGGCTTCTGCTCGTAAAGCTCCACCTGCACGCCCCGGCCCGCCAGCCAGAGGGCCGCTTCGCAGCCCGCCAGACCGGCGCCTAATACGGTAACTTTATAGTTGCTCATTTAATATCCCTTTTATCTCACTTCAAGCTCAAGGCAGTCAGCGGAGACTTTCCCGCACTGCCAAAGGCTCCCCTCGATAGGGGAGCTGTCTGCGAAGCAGACTGAGAGGTTCACTCTTAATCGCCCTTTTTCGGCACCGGCATCTCGAAGCCGCAGCCCTCTTTTGCGCAGTAGAGCTTGGAGCCTTTGCGGAAGAGGGTGGAGCCGCACTTCTCACACTTGGTGGGTACCGGCATATCCCAGGTCATGAAGTCGCAGTCGGGGTAGCGCTCGCAGCCGTAGTAGATGCGGCCCTTGGCGCTCTTGCGCTCCAGCATACGGCCCTTGCCGCACTTGGGGCAGATGCCGCCGGTATCCTTCACGAGGCGCTTGGTGCCCCGGCACTCGGGGAAGCCGCTGCAGGCAAGGAACTTGCCGAACTTGCCCACCTTGATGACCATGGGGCGTCCGCAGAGGTCGCAGACCTCGCTGGACGGTTCATCGGGCACCTTGACCTTCTTGCCCTCCATGTTCTTCTCGGCCTGCTCGAGGCTGGCGGCGAAGCCCTTGTAGAAGTCGTCCACCGTCTTGTGCCAGTCGGCCTTGCCGCTCTCCACCTTATCAAGGTTCTTTTCCATCTCCGCGGAGAAGTCCACGTCCACGATGTGGGGGAACTGCTCCAGCATCAGGCCGTCCACGGCACGGCCCAGCAGGGTGGGCTTGAGCTTCTTCTGCTCCCGCTCCACATAGCCGCGGTCGATGATGGTGGTGATGATGGGGGCGTAGGTAGAGGGGCGGCCGATGCCGTTCTCTTCCAGCGCCTTGATGAGGGTGGCTTCGGTATAGCGGGCGGGGGGCTGGGTGAACTTCTGCTCGCTCTTCAGCTCCCGCAGCTTGAGCACCTGGCCCTCCTCGAGAGGGGGCAGGCTGGTCTCCTTCTTCTCCTTCTCGTCGGTGGCCTCCTCGTAGAGAACGGTAAAGCCGTCGAAGGTGACGGTGTAGCCGCTGGCCTTGAAGCGGTAGCCCCCGGCGGTGACGGTGACGGAGACGGTGTCCTGCTGGCAGTCGGCCATCTGGCTGGCCATGAAGCGGCTCCAGATCATCCGGTAGAGCTTGGCGGTGTCGCCGCTGATGCTCTTGTCCACTTCATCGGGGGTCAGGCCCGGCACAGAGGGGCGGATGGCCTCATGGGCATCCTGCGCTGCCGTGGCGCTCTTGGTCTTCCAAGTGCGCTTGTAGGGGCAGATGTAGTTCTCGCCGTAGGCCCCGGCGATATACTCCTTGGCGGCGGCGACGGCCTCATCCGAGATGCGGAGGCTGTCGGTACGCATATAGGTGATGAGGCCCATGGTGCCGTGGCCCGCGATGTCCACGCCTTCGTAGAGGGTCTGGGCGGCCCGCATGGTGCGGGTGGCCGTAAAGCCCAGACGGCGGGAGGCCTCCTGCTGCAGCGTACTGGTGATGAAGGCCGGGGTGGGCTGCTTTGCGCGCTTGCCCTTCTTCAGCTCGGTCACGGTGTACTCGGCCCCCTCGAGGCCCTGCTCGATGGCGCGGGCCTCAGCCTCGGTGCGGGGCAGGAGCTTTTTGCCCTTGGCGTCGGAGGCCAGACGGGCGGTGAAACTCTTGTGGCCCACGCCCAGCGTGGCGTCCACATTCCAGTATTCCTCGGGCTTGAAGGCCTCGATCTCCTTCTCGCGGTCGTCGATCAGGCGGACGGCTACGCTCTGGACACGGCCCGCCGACAGGCCCCGGCGCACCTTCCGCCAGAGGAAGGGGCTGAGCTTGTAGCCCACGAGACGGTCCAGCACACGGCGGGCCTGCTGGGCGTTAAAGAGGTCTTCGTCGATGGCGCGGGGGTGGGCCATGCCCTCCTTGACACCCTTCTTGGTGATCTCATCGAAGGTCACGCGGTTGGGGGCGTGGGGGTCAAGGCCGAGGATGTTGGCCAGATGCCAGCTGATGGCTTCGCCTTCGCGGTCCGGGTCGGTCGCAAGGATCACGCCGTCGGCGTGTTTGGCCTTGCTCTTCAGCTCCTTGATGAGCTTTTCCTTGCCCTTGATGCTGATGTACTGCGGCGTATAGTCATGCTCGACATCGATGCCCAGCTGGGAGGCGGGCAAGTCGCGGATATGGCCCATGCTGGCCGTAACCTCATAGTCATTGCCCAGATATTTGCCGATGGTCTTCGCCTTGGCAGGCGACTCCACGATCACGAGTTTTGCCATTGCACTTTACTCCTATATATAGATCCTCATCAGCCGCTGCCGCGCGGGCAGAGGCGAAGCCCGGCCTTGGCGGACTGAGAGGTTTGCTCTCTTTAAATTGCGCGTCCTCAGCGCAGAATATACCGTTTGCCCGGCAGGCAGGTCACCCTGCCGGAAAGCTCGAGCCGCATCAGGACGCCCAGCAGTGCCGCGGTGGGCAGGCCGCTCCTGACGCCCAGCTCCTCGATGCCCTGCGTTCTGCCGCTCATGCAGGAGAGCACGAGCCGCTCGTTCTCGCTCAGAGGCTGGGGCGCAGCCTTGGGCGGCGGGGCCGGCCTTGCAGCGCTCAGCCCCAGTGTACCAAATAAATCCCCTGCTGTACAGACCGCTTTTGCGCGTCCATCCCGCAGAAGGGCGTTCGTCCCCGCCGAGGAAGGCGAAAAGATGCTTCCCGGCAGCGCGAACACCGGCTTGCCGTACCGCTCCGCGTGGGCCACGGTGGACATGGTGCCGCTCTTTTCTTTGGCTTCCAGCACCACCAGCGCCCCCGAGAGGGCCGCGATGAGGCGGTTGCGCTGCAAAAAGCCCACCGTCCCCACAGCGTCGCTCTCGGGCGGGTACTCGCTGATGACGCAGCCCTTCTGCTCGATGGCCCGGCGCAGCTCCCGGTTGGCAGCGGGATAGGTGCGGTCGATGGGGACGCCCATCACCGCGATGGTGGGACAGTTCTCCCCCACCGCTGCCCGGTGTCCGGCACTATCCAGCCCGTCGGCCAGACCGCTCACGATGATGGCCCCCGCCCGGGCGAGGCCTTTCCCGATGTCGGCAGCGGCCCGCAGGCCGTATTCGGTGGGTCTTCTCGTCCCCACCATCCCCACGGCGGCAGGCTCGTTGAGCCAGCGGGGGTCGCCGGTGCAGTAGAGCACCAGCGGCATATCCGGGATGCGGGAGAAGGCCAGCGGGTAGTCGGGGTCGTCATAGGTCAGGATGCGGATGCGGCGGGCCGCACACCGCCGCGCAAAAGCGCTGTAGTGCACCGGCGTGTTGTCGGGCAGACAGGCCCGCTGGGCGGCGGCAGGGCCGACAGCGGCGGCAAAGGCGTCGGTGTCCCGGGCCTCCCATGCCTCCTGCGCTCCACCGAAAGCATCCAGCACGGCTCCGGCCCGCAGGCTGCCCGCCCCCAGCGTCCCCGCCAGCCAGAGCCAGCACAGGAGCGGGTCGGGGGCAGGCTCGGGCGGGAAAAGGCTCAGCTGCCCCTCCCCGGCCCGGTTCACAGGCTCTCCTCCCGGAAGTGCCACAGCAGGATGCTGCCCGCGATGCCTGCGTTCAGGCTCTCGACCCGGTCGGTCATGGGGATACGCACTGTGCCGGTGCAGGCGGCGATGGTCTCATCCGTCAGGCCCTGCCCCTCGCTGCCGATGACGACGCAGACGCCGTCCGGGCAGCTGGACGCCGCCGCGCTCAGGGGCTGGGACTGGTAGAGGGCAGCGGCGAGACAGGTGATACCCAGCGCCCGCAGCCGGGCGATGGCCTCGGGCATCTTTCCGGCCTCGATGACCGGGATGCGCACCGCCGCCCCCATGGAGGCCCGGAGGGTCTTGGGGGCGAAGACGCTGGCACAGCCGTCGCTGAGCAGCACGCCGTCGAAGCCGAAGGCCGCTGCCGAGCGCAGCAGGGTGCCCACATTGCCGGGGTCCTGCACCCGCTCGAGGGCGAGGTAGCGCCCGCCCTTCTTCACCTCTTCCAAGGTATGCACCGGAGTGCGGAAAACGCCGAACACCCCCTGATGGGTGCCCACGTCGGCCAGCTTGTCGGCCACATGGTCCTCCACCAGATAGTGCTCCCCCGGCAGGCCGGAAAGCTCCGGGCATTTTTCCAGCGCCGCCTCGGTGCAGAAGAGGGTCTCCAGCTCTGCGCCCCGGCAAAGCTCGGGGCAGAGCTTCCGCCCCTCGGCCAGAAAGCGGCCCTCGGCGCGGCGGAACGCCCCGCTGGACGCCAGACGGCAGGCGTATTTGACTTTTGCGTTTTCCCGGCTGGTGATCTTCTCCATCCGTCTTTCCTCCTACTGCCAAAACATACAAAAAGGACGCCCGCGTATCAGTACGCGCGGGCGTCTTTTTTAAGGTCTATTAGGCGTTCTTCACGGTCTCGACCAGAGCTGCGAAGCTCTTGGGATCGTTGATGGCCATCTCGCTGAGCATCTTGCGGTTCAGCTCGATACCAGCCTTCTTCAGGCCAGCCATGAAGCTGGAGTAGTTCATGCCCAGAGGACGGACAGCGTTGTTGATGCGGCAGATCCACAGGTTGCGGAACTGACGCTTCTTCATGCGGCGGCCAGCCAGAGCGTAGTTGCCGCTCTTCATGACCTGCTGCTTAGCCATCTTAAAGTGCTTGCTCTTGCAGCCGTAGAAGCCCTTGGCCAGCTTCAGCATCTTCTTGCGACGTTTGTGAGTCATGGTTGCGCCCTTAATACGTGCCATTTTTTATATCTCCTTTAGTATCTCAGTAGAATGTGTTCGCTTGCGGCTCGCTCTTAGGCGTAGGGCAGCATGCTCTTGATGGTAGCTGCGTTGGTCTTGTCAACGTAGCTGGGCTGACGGTAGCCACGGGTCAGCTTGGTGGTCTTCTTGGTCAGGATGTGGCTGCGGAATGCATGACCGCGCTTGATCTTGCCGTTCTTGGTCAGCTTAAAGCGCTTCTTAGCGCCGGAGTGCGTCTTCAGTTTCATCTTAGCCATTTTAGTATCCTCCTAAAATTAGTCCTTATTGGGTTTCGGGATCAGCAGAATGGACATCGTACGGCCCTCGAGGACCGGCGGCTTATCCATGCTTGCCTGAGGCAAAGCCTCAGCGAAGCGCTTCAGCACGTCGGCGCCCAGAGCGCTGTGCGCCATCTCACGGCCGCGGAAACGGATCGAGGCCTTTACCTTGTGGCCAGCGGCCAGAAACTTGGCCGTCTGGTTCAGCTTGGTGTTGAAGTCGTTGGTGTCAATGTTGAGCGAGAGGCGGGTCTCTTTGACTTCGACCACCTTCTGGTTCTTCTTGGCTTCCTTCTCCTTCTTCTGCTGTTCAAAGCGGTACTTGCCGTAATCCAGCACCTTGCACACAGGCGGGACAGCCTGCGGGGCGATCTTGACCAGATCAAGGCCGGCGTCCTCAGCAGCGCGCATGGCCACCTGAATGCTGACCACGCCCTTCTGCTCGCCGTCAGCACCGATCAGGCGAACCTCACGGTCACGGATCTGACCGTTGATCTCCAGTTCCTTCGACTTTCCAGCGGTAGCGATAATGAATGCACCTCCAAACAATAGTCCATAGTGTTGCGTTTTTGGCATAGAAAACGCGGCCGCCCCAGTTTCGGGACAGCCGCGCGAAATTCACTCAAAAGCGCGATTCGTTCTTTAAGACGAACCGGTTCGGGGTATAGCCCGGGAGTCCAGACTCCACAAGGCGAGCGCGGCACAGGCCGTAGCTGCTTTCTTTACTCGGATATTCTACCACACCCCGGAGAGGCTGTCAAGCATTTTTATGCGATTTTTCAGAAAAAGATGCCCAGACAACGGAATGGGGGAGCGGCATTTCTGCCGTTCCCCCGTTGATTGCATCTGGCGGGTGTGCCCGTTCCCGCATTTCTTTTGACCCAGTGGGTGTGTAGCAGCACGCTCTCTACTTCAAATGCACTCTTATCCTATGCTGATTATACCACGATTATTCCCGGCTGTAAAGCAGCCGATTCTTCTCCATCAGCTTTTTCAGGTTGCGCTCCCGGATGTGTTCCATCCTCTCCTCTGTGACCACGACCTCCTTCGTCCGCAGCTCGCCGAAGTATCCCTGCAGGAGCGACGATTCGATTTCACCTAAAAGCAATGTTCCCATAGTTCTATGCACCTGTCGTTTTATACTTCGATCAATTCCCCCAGCTCCAGCGAGTAGATTCCCTTATACGTCACCCGCCGGGGCGCGAAGCGCTTGTCGATGGCCTTGGCGTACAGCTCCAGCTGGGCGCGGTAGGCGCGGACGAAATCGGCGCGTGTCTTGCGGCGGTCGGTCTTGTAGTCCAGCAGCTCGAGGTGGTCGGGGTAGATAAGGACGATGTCCGCGATGCCCTGCACCAGCACCCCGGCGTCGGCAGCGCTGTCCCCCTCCGGCAGGGCACGTCCCTGCGCGGCCATGACCTCTGCGGCGGGCAGCGAGGTGATGAAGGCCAGCTCCCGCAGCACCTCCTCCGCACCGCAGATGCGGTCAAAGGCCTCGCTGCGCACAAAGCGGAGGATCTTATTTTCATCCAGTTTTTCGGCGATGGCGGGGGGCGTGAGCTGTGCCGCCACCTGACGCTCCCGCTCGGTGCGGACTGCATCCAGCACAGCGGCGTCCTCCCCGCCCCGCACTGCCGCCAGCGCGGCGAAGTCGGCGTGCTCGAGGAAGGCGTGGAGGGCCGTGCCCATCTCGGCAGCGGTGAGGCCGTCCTTTGAGAGGAAGCCCGGGCGCTCAAGAGTGGTGCGTTCGGCGGCGTGGACAAGGCTGGTGACGCTGACCTTGGCGGGGATATTTGCCAGCGCCGCCGCCGGATACTGCCAGCCGAAGCCCTGCCGCAGCGTTTCCACAAGGGCGGGGTCGGCCTCGGGCTGAGGCGGCGCATTCTCCTCGGTGCGCGGCCCTGCGGGCGGGAGGGGGTCTGCCTGCACCGTGAGGGTGATGGTGCTCCCGGTGTCCACAAAGGGCAGCTCAAGGTTCCCCGCAAGGCGGCGGAGCGGCCCGCCGTTCGGGTGGACGAGGAGGGCCGCCCGCAGCCAGTCGGCAAAGCTGCCCGCCTGCGCGTTCAGGGTCTGGCCCGCCCCGGCGGCAAGGAAGGCGGCGGCTTTGGCGAAGGGGTTGGACGTCCGGCCGATGCCCAGCGGGACGGTGAGGATGAGCTTGTCCTGTGCCCGGGTGAGCGCCACATACAAAAGCCGCATCTGCTCGCTGCGCAGCTCAGCGGCGTGGACAGTGGCAAGGGCGGTGTAGGCCGCCGTCCGATAAGACCCCTCGCCGCCCTCGGGACGGAGGCGGAGGCTCGCCCCGCAGACCCGGTGGAGCAGGACGGGCTGGCGGGTGTCGGCGGCGTTGAACTGCCGGGCCGTGTCGGCCACGAAGACCACCGGGAACTGCAGGCCCTTGGAGCGATGGATGGTCATGATGGTGACGCAGCCGGGCCTTGCCCCGCCGGGGGTGGTCTCCTGCCCGGTGGAACCGGCCAGCGTGGCCGCATCGATGGCCCGGACGAGGGCCGAGATGCCCCCCGCGCCCGCACCGGCGCAGAAAGCGGCAAACCTTCTTGCGTCCTCCCTGCGGCGCTGACCGTTCTCCATGGCACCGAGGGCGGCGAGATAGCCGGTGGAGACAAAGATCTCCTCCAGCAGTTCCTCCACCGGCACGCTCCGGGCCATCCGGCGCAGGGCGGCGAGGCGCTGGTAAAAAGCCCCCACCCGGCGGGTGAAGTCATCCTCCGCCCCGCTGCGTGCAGCCTGCAATACCGCGCCGTAGAGGCTGATGCGGGTGTGCTGGTCGGTGCTCTGCGCCCCCGCCCGGAGGCGGACGAGGTCATCGTCGGTGAAGCCGAACATGGGGCCGAGCATAGCGGCAGCAAGGTAGATGTCCTGCGCGGGGTTGTCGATGACCCGCAGCAGGGCGATGAGGGGGCGGATGTGGGGTGCGTCCAAGAGGTTCTCCCGGGCGTCGGCGTAGACCGGGATGCCCCGGGCCGTCAGGGCCTCGGCGTAGGCCGGAAAGTCGCCGCGTGCCGCCAGCAGGACGCAGCAGTCCTCATACTGCACCGGGCGGGTGGTGCCGCCATCCCGCACCGGCTCACCGGAGGACACCATCGTCTCGATGCGGTCGGCAATATAATTTGCATCCGTCTCGGCGGTGTCATCGGACAGGAAGCAGGCCTCCACGCTGCCCTCATACTCCCCCGGCGCACCGCAGACAAGGCGCTGGCCGTCGCCGTAGGCCGTATCGCCCAGCTGAGGGGTCATGAGCTGTTCGAAGAGGAAGTTGATGCCCGCCACCACCTGCGGGGCGGAGCGGAAGTTGGCGTCCAGCGCCAGCAGGGCGTTCCTGCCGGGGGTACCCTCTTCGGGGCGGGGGCGGGCCGCGCCGCCGGGCAGGGGCGGCCAGCTCTCCAGCTTCTCCCGGAAGATGGTGGGGTCGGCCTGCCGGAAGCGGTAGATGCTCTGCTTGAGGTCGCCCACAAGGAAGAGGTCGTCCCCCGCCGGGCTTGCGAGGCAGCGGTAAAGGGCATCCTGCAAGGCGTTGGTGTCCTGATATTCGTCCACCATGACGGCAGCATAGCCCTGTCGGATGCTCTGGCACAGCTCGGTGGGCTGGCCGTCCTCGTCCCGCAGGAGGCGAAGGGCCAGATGCTCGAAGTCGCTGAATTCCAGCAGCCGGCGCTCCCGCTTCCGGGCCGTAAAGCGGGCGTCGAAGTCCCGCACGGCGGCAAAAAGGGCGCGCAGGCGGGGTTCGGCGGCTCTCCGGTCCAGCTCGGCCTCGTCCAGACTACAGCTGATCAGATCTTCTATTTTTTCAAAGAGCTTCGCGGCCTCGTCGGCCCGGGTCTTGACAGCGTCCTTGTGCTCGCCGGTGAGCCGCTTTTTCATATTCTTGAGGCCGGGGACCTGCTCCATGCCGAGGACGTAGGGCGTCAGCCTATCGTAGAGGGGCGTCCACTCCCCCGCCTCCGCCAGACGCTCCACCTCTCCCAGCAGGGCGGCGGCGCTTTCGAGCCGTTCCAGCGGCTCAGCGAACCGCTCATTCATGCCCGCCACAGCCTTTTCCTTGGCGGCGGGGGTCTTTTTGCTGGCCTCGGCGTCGGCCTGCGCAGTCACGAAGTCCTCCCTGCAGTCGTTCCGCGCGGCGCAGAGCAGCTCCTTCGCAGCCCGGGCAGAGCGGGCGGCCTCCTGCATCAGAATATCATGCCAGCAGGTGCGGGCAAAGCCGTTCTCGTCCTGCCACGGGGCCAGCATCTCATCCAGCTTCCTGCCGTAGTCGGGCAGGGCGCGGAGAAAGTCATAGACCTGCAGGACGGCCTCCCCCGCCGCGCTGTCGGTGCGGCCCTTGCCGTAAAGGTCGGCGAAGGCACAGAAATCCGCGTTCAGATAGGCCGCTTCCAGTGTCTCGGCGAGGGCCGCAGTGCGCAGCGTCTCCACGCTGCCGGGGTCGGCGGGGGTGAAATCGGGCGGGATGTCCAGCGCCTGAAAGTGCTTGCGGAGCAGGTCGAGGCAGAAGGCGTCAATGGTACAGATGGGGGCGCGCTGCAAAAGCATCCGCTGGCGGCGGAGGGCCGTGTTGGACGGCTCGGCCTGACTGCGGCGGAGCAGCGCCTGCCCGATGCGGGCGCGAAGCTCGGCGGCGGCGGCGTTGGTAAAGGTGACGATGAGGAGCCGGTCGGCGTCCACGTGGTGCTCCGGGTCGGTGATGAGCCGGACGGCCCGCTCCGTCAGCACGGCGGTCTTGCCGCTGCCCGCGGCGGCGCTCACCAGCAGCGCACCGCCCCGGTCGTCGATGGCGGCACGCTGGGCCGGGGTCCATTTTGTCTCGCTCACGGGTCTTTTTCCTCCTTCTTATCGGGGTCTTCGGACGGCTCAAAGGGCTTTGCGGGGGCGTCGAGGGCGCGCTCCCCCACGCCGTCCTCGTGGCAGCAGATAAAGCCGTAATCGCACCACCGGCAGGGGCTTCGGCCCGTGACCAGCGGCTCGGCGGCGATGCAGCCGCTGTAGAGCTGCTCGCCCATCCGGGTGACGAGGTCGTCGAGGTGGAGCTGGATGCGGGAGAGCTTGGCCTTGTCGGCCCGCTTGTCCTTCTGGTAGGGGCTGGGTTCGCCGCCCCGGAAACTGAAGGGCAGATACCGCCCCGTCTCCTCGGCGTCCATGGCGTCGAAGACCTTTCGCTCGTCCCGCACGAGGCCGTCCAGCTTGTAGTCCATGGTCTGGGCGGCCTTGTCCCGGGTGGTGGTCTCGGGGGCGGGGTCGGCCAGCAGATACAAAACGCCCGCCGGTTCGGCCCCGGTGAAGCGTCCGCCCGCGTCCCGGGTCAGGCTGAACAGGTAGAGCAGCATCTGGCAGTCAAGGCCGCAGTAGACCTCCCGGAGGTCCAGCTTCTTCGAGCCGGTCTTGTAGTCCACCACCCGCACCCAGCGGGTGCCGTCGTCCTCGATCCACTCGTCGGCACGGTCCACCGTGCCGATGAGCTGCACCGTCCGCCCGTCGGAGAGGCGGTAGGTCTGGCCCCGGACGGCGTCCTCGCCGGGGCCGATCTTCAGCTCACAGGCCACGGGGCGGAAGCTGGACTGGCGCTGCTCGTCCCGCAGGTAGCACAGCAGGCCTGCCATGCTCTTTTTCAGGCGGGAGAGCAGGTAGGCGAAGCGGGCCGTATCCTCGGGGAGGTAGCGCTTTGCGTACTCGTCCACCAGCAGCCCGGCCAGCGCTGCCATGGCCTCGTCGTCGAGGTCGAGGAAGGGCTGCAGGCCCGCGCAGGGGTTGTCGGGGCCGGGATGGGGGTCGAGGGCCATCTGGAGCACCCAGTGCATGAGGGTGCCGCTCTGGTCGGCGGAGAGCTCGGCCCGCCTGCGGGGGCGGAGGCCCAGAACATATTGCAGAAAATAGCCGTACCGACAGGTGTAATATTTTTCCAGCTGGCTGGGCGAAATGCGCAGACGCCGCCCCAACAGGGTCTCGAGGGCCTCAAGGTCGCTGACCTGACGGGGGGCGCGGCCCGCCATCCGGCGCAGGAGGGCGAGCCCCTCCGGCTCGGCTGCACCGGGAGCGCAGAGGGCCTCGGTGAGGCTGGCCCGTTCGGTGTCCGTCAGGGGCCAGCCGCCGCCCAGCACATCGAGGCCGTCGGCGGGGGTGGCGGCGAGGTCGGGCAGCTCCAGCACGGGAGCAGCGGGAGCCAGTAAATCCACGACCGGCTCGAGGGCGGCGCAGAGGGTCTGGCCCTGCCCCTTGGGCCAGCTGAGCCAGAGGCCCTTGGCCGGGGCGGTGAGAGCCTTGTAGAAGCAGACCTGCTCACGGACGACCCGGTTCTCGAAGCAGTCGGGCAGCTCGACCTCCTGCGCCATGAGGGCATCCCGGTCGGCGTGGGTCAGGAGGCCCGTCTCGCCGGGCGCGGCGGGAAACTCACCCTCGGAGAGGCCCAGCACAAAGACGTAGTCCGGCGCATCGAGGCGCATCTTGCCCGCGCTGGCCAGCACCACAGCGTCCAGCGTCTGGGGGATGTGGCCGAGGTCGGAGGAGCGCAGCAGCAGGCCGAACAGCTCCTCGTACTCGGCGATGGTGACGCTCTGACCACCCAACAGGCTGGCCATCTCGTCCAGCAGGCCCATGACCACATTCCACTCCCGGGCGGCTTCCTCGGCGGCGGGGATGCCCCGCTCGGCCCGGATGGCCTCCACCTGTGCGGCCTGTGCTTCCTCGGCCCCCAGCTCCTTGAGGCAGAAGTAGAGGGCGCGGCTCATCTGCTCGGCGCTGGCAGAGCGGAGCTTTGCACGCAGACCGTCGGCGGCCGTTACAAGGAGGGCGCGGGCCTTCTCGGCCCGGGCGAGGTTCTCGGTATCCTCGGCGGTGGGGTCTGCGTCGCCGAAGCCCCGGGGATTCTTTTCGAAGGGAGCGCGCCACGCTGCCGCGCCCGGCGACCATGTGTAGGCGTAGTTCTCGAGGGCGCAGACCTCCTCTTCGGTGAGGGCACACAGGCCCGTCTTTGCCAGCGTGGTGAGCTGTTCGGTCAGCTCTGCGCCCCGGGCAATGGCCAGCAGGCAGCGCACCGCCGTAGCCGGAGCGCTGAACTCAGGGGTGGTCGGCTCGTCGCAGTAGAGGGGGATGTCCGCCATCCGGAACTCGTACCGGACGGCGGCGCGGTACTTTGCAATGTCACGGCAGACCACGGCGACCCTGCCGCAGCGGACGCCCTGCCGCATGAGGCGGCGGATGGCCGCGGCAGCAGCCCGGGCTTCCTCCTCCCGGCTGGGGGCGGCGAAGAGCTTTATTTCCGGGCAGGCCGGGGGCGGGTCGCACCGGCCCGACGCCAGCAGCCGGGCCGCTGCCGCGAGGCCGGGGGCATCGGCGTGGCGCACGTCCCGGCGCAGCAGCTCCGGCACGGCCACCTCGGTGCCGCTCCGGCGGGCCAGCTGGCGCAGCTGTGCCGCCACCTGCTTTGCCCCCGAGAAAAGGCTCATGTCCCCCGGGATGAGGGGAGCGCCGTCGTCGCAGAGGGCCACCGTCACGGTGGGCAGAGAGGCCAGCAGCGCACCCATCAGCCGCTTTTTCGGGGCGTTGAAGGTGTCGAACTCGTCGATGAACACCTCCCGGCCGCGCAGAAACTCCGGCAGTCCTCCCCGCGCAAGGGCACTCTCAAGGCGGGACGCAGCCAGCGTGAGGCGGTCGGAGGGGTCCATGCCCGTCCCGGCCAGCAGGGTCTCGTAGCCCTGAAAGATGAGGGCCAGCTCGCTGAGCTTTGCGCTGTCTGCGCCGCACTCCTGCGCCAGCGCATAGAGCCGCTGGCCCGAGAGGCCCGCGCTCTTCAACTCGTCGATGGTCTCCGCAGCCATCTGGCAGAAGGCGGCAGAGCGGCGGTGGCGATAGTAATAATGGACGTTGTCCTGCAATTCCTCGAGGGCGCGGCGGACCAGCACGGCCCGGCCCGCATCGCTGAGGGTCTGGACGGCGGAGCCGCCCTCCGCCGACAGGATGTGCTCGGCGAGGCTGGTGAAGGAAAAGCTCTCCACCAGCCCGCTCAGCGCGTCTCCCAGCTCCCGGTGGATGCGGCCCTCGGTGGACGAGGTGAACTGTTCCGGCACCAGCAGGATGCTCCTGCCGCCCGCCTCGGCCCGGGCGCGGATGCGCTGGTACAGCAGGGTGGTCTTTCCGCTGCCGGAAGCGCCTAAAAGTAGTTTTAACATGATGAATCTCTCCGTTGGATGGATTTTCTGCTTATCTCTCATTGTACCACAAAATTGCAGCGACATCTATTCTGTGGTACAATGGAGAAAAAATCATCTCAGGAGGATGACCCTGCATGAAAATATTAGCAGTAGATTACGGTGACAGCCGCACCGGCCTCGCCACCTGCGACCGCACCGAATTTCTCACCACCGCCATCACGCCCCAGATCACCCTCAAGGCCCGGGACAAGGTAGCCTCGAAGGTCTGCGAGGTGGCAAAGGACATCGGGGCGGAGCTGATCGTCATCGGCCTGCCGCTGAACATGGACGGCACCGAGGGCGAGCGTGCCCGCAAGAGCCGGAAGCTGGCCAAGACTGTGGAGATCTGGAGTGGGCTGCCCGTCCGGATGTGGGACGAGCGCCAGACCACCTGCGCCGCCGCCGACCTCCTCGACGAGAGCGGCACCTTCGGCGCAAAGCGGAAGGGCATCCTCGACTCGGTGAGCGCGACGGTCATTCTGGACGACTATCTCGCATGGCGGAAGGAGCATCCGGGGGAGGTCTGAAAGCCTCCCGCCGCCCCTGTGGCAAAGTTTCTTTGCGAAGTCCGGACAGTTTGTTGCGAAGTCCGCAGAAAATCGTCGTTTTCCGGTTTGTTTTCACAATTTTCCCGCGCCGAATTTGTATAGTTTTCCGGCTTGACAGCACCGGCTCTTCTCCGATAAAATGAGGGTAGAAGAACCCCCTGCCCAGATGGCCGGAGATGACGCTTCTTCATGAGAAAAAACAACTGGACTCACCAAAACAAAAACGATCGGAGGCGACCCACATGACAAAACTGAGAAAACTGACTGCCCTGCTTCTGGCCGGTGCACTGACCCTTCTGCTCCTGACCGCCTGCAGCGGTGGCGGCGGCTCTTCCGGCCCGGAGGCCAAGGCCGAAGCCGAGGTAATGGGGGCCATCCGAAAAAACCCCGCCACCGCAAGTCTGACATATGACGATGAGACGCAGCGTATCGCCAAAGACAAGCTTGCCAATACCAATCTGGACACCGAACTGAAAGGCGGCATTGGAAAATATAAGTTCTACCACAAAGTAGATATTGATTCTAGCAACTCCACCCTGACCCTCATCGCCCAATACGATTATCAGAACACCAAGCTGGAAGATCTCATCGATTGCATCACCGAGGGCAATAAGTCTTCTAACCTGAATTTCAATCTTTCCAGTAAATGGACCAAGGTAGGCGTAGCAGCCAAGACCCATAAAGGGAAGACCTACATCGCCATCACGCTGCAGGTAAAGAAGACCTGACCTGTCCCTTTTCCCCATAAACGCAGATCACCCGCCAGTTGGCGGGTGATTTTTTTGCAGCCGTCCCACCGCCCGGAGGGCGGAAAACAGCCTCTTATTCGTATTTCGTGATGGTCACACTGTTGATGGTGATGGGTTCGGTGGGGCGCTGGGCCTCATCCACGCCGGTCCGGGCGATGGCGTCCACCACGTCCATCCCCTCGTACACCTGCCCGAAGACGGTATCGGTGTAGTCGAGATAGGGTGCGCCGCCCGCCGTCTGGTAAGCGCTGATGACCTCGGCCCGCCAGCCGGCGGCGGTCATCTGGTCGGTCAGCTCCTGCGTCACTGAGTCTGCGCCCGGCAGCGTCTCCATGACGTAGAAAACGCTGGCGCATTCGCCCGAGGCGTCCGCCGCCGCACAGAGGGCACCGGAGTAATGGTGGAGCTTATCGGTAGTCTCGGCGGGGTAGCGGCTGCCGTTCCAGATGGTGGTGCCCCTGCCGTCTGCGCCCTGCCCGGCCTCGACCACAAAATCCTTCTCCACCCGGGTGACGGTAAGACCGTTATAAAAGCCCTGCCCGGCCAGCGTGGTGAAGTTCTGCACCGCCTGCGGGGCTTCGTCGGGGAAGAGCACGGCCTTAAAGATGCCCGCCGAGGTGTCGAACACCGCGATGGTGTCCCCCGCCGCCGGGTGGGCGAACTGCAGCTCTGCCGACTCCACCGCAGGACGGCTGATGCTCTGAGCTGACGTGCTGCCGCCCTTGAGGCTGGAGAGGACGCCGCCCCCGCTGCACCCGGCCAGCACTGCCGTCAGGGCCAGTGCGGCCATTATTTTTTTCAAGGCTCTCATATCCGGGCCTCCCTCTTCGTATGCTGTAGTAAAAGCTATCGATATAGTATAGCACATTCCGGGATGAAATGCGAGAGAAAAAAGCATCAAACTTTGTCCGATAATTTCTTTGAAAAAACTCTTGACGAGTGACGATAAAAACGCTAAACTATAGGCGTACCCGGAACCCACACCACCAGAGCGATGGGGCCGCCGGGGCATATGTGAGATAATCTATTGTATAATAGTGCATACCCGGTATTTCGATAGGAGAACGTGATCTATGGCAGAAGAGATGAAGAAGCCCGCCGCTGAGACCGAAGAGGAGTATCAGCCTGATCTGATGACCCTCGAGGACGAGGATGGCAACGAGGTCACGTTTGAAGTGATCGACGCTCTGGACCATAAGGGCGTGCATTATCTTGCCGTCGTGGAATACGCCGAGAACGAGGACGATCTGGACGAGGACGCCCAGCTGGTCATCCTGAGTGTCGGCGAGGACGACGAGGGCGAGTATCTCGACGTAGTGGAGGACGATGAGACGCTGCTGGAAGTCAGCAAGCTGTTCGAGAAGCGTCTGAGCGACCAGTTTGAGATCGACTGATTTGTCAACTGCGTAAGGTTTTCCTGCCCGACTCGATTTGTTGCGGTTTATATGATCCTACTAATCAATCAACGGGAGCTTGGAGTTCTCCGGTGGATTGCAGACCTCCCCGTCATGGGTCGACCATGAAGGCTCGATGAGGAAGCGCGAAACCGGCGACAGGGCACCCACCTGTCCGTAAGGGTAGGTTTGATTGCCGCAGACGATCGGGTGGGATATCTTTTTATAAAACACACTGGCTTTCGTGCCATTCTTTTCGGTCGGCATGGGAGTCCGAAGTACCGAGATTTGTTCGTGCCATCATTTCCTGCTGGCATGAGCGCCCTGTACGATACAAAAAAGGCTTTCGCGCCGCATTCCTGACGGCACGAGAGCCTTTTTGTTTTGTCCGGAGGCCGGGGTCACTCCCCGGTCTCGTCGTCACCGAACAGCCCCGGGATGCCGCAGACTGCGGCCACGCCCACCAGCGTAAAGACGATGCGCGACCAGATGGACGCGCTGCCCCCCAGCAGCCAGCCGACGAAATCGAACTGGAACAGGCCCACCAGCCCCCAGTTGATGCCCCCGACGATCATCAGGACGAGACAGATTTTGTAAAAGCTCTGCACAAAAAGGCCCTCCCTTCCTGCGGGCAGTATGCCCAAAGGAAGGGAGGGTTATGCATTTGGGGAGGCGAAGGACAGCTTGACCGATACGACGAGAACCGCAAAGCCTAAAAAGGAAAGCCCCCTTGGAGTTCACGGCTCCTTGGGGGCTTTTCCATTGGGGGTTAGGCCAATGGAGTATTCACATTCCTGAATCTATTATATGCCATCCCGCCCAAAAATCAAGCACGGCATAAAAAATTCACAGATGCATCGTACTGTCAGCGCCGTCTCACCGGCTGCACCTCCGCCCCTCCCCTTACGGGCTGGGCGGTATAGACTTCCGGCCAGTAAGGACGGAGGGCGGCGGCAGCGGCGAGAGCCTCGCCCTCGGTGCGGAAGACGCCGAAGACCGCTGCGCCGCTGCCGGTCATGAGGGCAGCGACCGCGCCGTTTTCCCGCAGGGCGTTCTTGATGGCCTCATTGTCCTTCGCGCCGCTGCACTCCTCGAGGGCATTGCCTGCGGCGGCACAGACTCCGTCGAGGTCCTCGGCCCGGATGGCGGCCTCCTGCGCGGCGCAGTCGGGGTGGATGCTGCTGCCCACCCGGTCATAGGCCGCAAATGCCTCAGGGGTGGAGACGCCGTAGTCGGGCATGACCACCGTGAACCAGCACTCCGGCAGGGGCGGCAGAGGCTTGAGCACATCGCCGAGGCCCTGCACCCGGCAGGTGCCGCCCATGAGGGCGAAGGGCACATCCGCGCCGATGGACGCCCCCAGCGCGCACAGCTCGCTCATGGACAGCCGCGCACCGTACAACTCATTCAGGCCCACCAGCACGGCGGCAGCGTCGGCGCTGCCGCCTGCCATGCCAGCCCGGACAGGCACGTTTTTATAGATGGTGATGTCGGCCCCCGCCAGCAGGCCCGTGTAGTGAAAAAAGGCCAGCGCCGCCTTGATGGCGGTGTTGCCGGGGCCTGCCTTGACCTTGCTGCCCGGGAGGGTCAGGTCGAGGTAGGGGCTGCGGCGGATGACCACCCGCTCATACAGCGAGATGGCCTGCATGGTCATGTCCAGCGCGTGGTAGCCCCCGGGCAGAATGCCCACTACGTCCAGCGCCAGATTCAGCTTGGCCGGAGCCAGCACCGTCACACTGCTACGCATCGTCTGTCCCCTCCTCACTTGCCGTTCTCACTCAGAAACTCCCGGATGCGGCGGAGGGCCTCCATCAGGTGCTCCACGCTGTAGGCGTAGGACACCCGGGCATACCCCTCGCCGGACGCACCAAAGGCGTTGCCCGGAATGATGGCGACGTGCTTTTGCTCCAGAAGCTTGGTGCAGAACTCCTCGCTGGTCATGCCGCTGGACTTAATGCAGGGGAAGGCATAGAATGCGCCCCGAGGCTCAAAGCAGCTCAGGCCCATGTCATTGAAGCTCTTGACCACAAGGCGGCGGCGCATATTGTACTCGTTGCGCATCCGCTCGATCTCGCCGTCGCAGTCCTTGAGGGCCGTGATGGCGGCATACTGGCTGGTGGTGGGGGCGCTCATGATGGCGCTCTGATGAATTTTCGTCATAATTTTGATGATGGGCGCGGGGCCGCAGGCGTAGCCCAGCCGCCAGCCCGTCATGGCATAGGTCTTGGAGAAGCCGTTGACCACCACCGTCCGCTCAGCCATGCCGGGCAGGGTGGCGATGGAGACATGGTTCTGGAGACCGTAGTTCAGCTCAGCATAGATCTCATCCGACAGCACCGTGATGTCGGTGCCCCGCAGCACCTCGGCGATGGCCTCAAGGTCTGCCCGCTCCATCACTGCGCCGGTGGGGTTGTTGGGGAAAGGCATGATGAGGAGCTTGGTGCGCGGGGTGATGGCGGCTTTCAGGGCGTCGGCCCGGAGGCGGAACTCGTCCTCTTGATGACAGGCCACGTGCACCGGCACGCCGCCGGAGAGGGTCGTGATCGGCTCATAGCAGACGAAGCACGGCTCGGGGATGATGACCTCATCGCCGGGCTGTACCAGTGTGCGGATGCACATATCAATGGCCTCGCTGCCGCCCACGGTGACAAGGACCTCCTTGGCCGGGTCGTATTTCAGGCCCATCCGGCGGTCGAGGTAGCGGGCGATCTCGGCCCGCAGTTCCTTCAGACCGGCGTTGGAGGTATAGCGGGTGCGGCCATGCTCGAGGCTCTCGATGCCGGCCTCCCGGACGGCCCACGGGGTCTTGAAGTCCGGCTCGCCGACGCCGAGGCTGATGCACTCGGGCATCTCGGCGGCAAGGTCGAAAAATTTGCGGATGCCGGAGGGCCGCATGGCGGCGGCGGCAGGCGCGATCAGTCTATCATAATCCATCACAGCACCGTGCACTCTCTTTCATCGATTTCTTCGTCCTGATACAGACGGCCCTCTTTCTTGTAGGTGCGGAGCACGAAGTGGGTAGCTGTGGACAGCACATCGTCCAGCGGGGACAGACGCTTTGCCACGAAGAGGGCGATCTCCTGAAAGGTCTGGCCCTTGATGACCAGCTGCAGGTCGTAGCCGCCGCTCATCAGCAGCACGCTCTCCACCTCGTCGAAGGAGGCGATAGTGGCTGCGATCTCGTCGAAGCCCCGGCTCTTTTTAGGGCTGACGTTCAGCTCGATGACGGCCTCCACCCGGTTCACCCCGGCCTTCTCCCAGTCCACGAGGGTCTTGTAGCCCTTGATGATGCCCTGCGCCCGGGCAAGGTCGATCATCGCCGCCACCTCGGCGGGGGATTTGTTCAGCATAGCCGCGATGTCCTCCACCGACATCCGGGCGTTGTCCTCAAGGATCTTCAGAAGCTGTTCCATAGTCGTTTCTCCTTTGTTCAGCCTGTGGCGATATTTCTATCAGTATAACACACCAGCGGGCGGTTTGCACCCGGTTTTTGCAGTTTCCCGCCCCATTCCGCCCGCAATAGACACTCTTTTGCCCTTCTTCCCTGCTCTTTTTTCCAAAAAGAGTGTTCATTTTTCGTGAAATCTGCTATACTAAGGGAGGATTAACCACTCGGGTATGCCCACGAAGCAACCTCTCCGTCACGGCTTTGCCGTGCCACCTCCCCTACCGAGGGGAGGCCTTGGCATTTCGTAAAGTTTCGCCTTTTCGCCAGAGGCTCCCCTACTAGGGGAGCTGGCTGCGAAGCAGACTGAGAGGTTGTACGAGGAGAAGCCTGCCCTCACGCCAAAGGCGTGACGGAGAGGCCGTACCACCACATAAGAGAAGGGGTAGAACTATGAAAGCATTCATTACCGTCATCGGCCACGACACCGTGGGCGTCGTCGCCCGCGTCTCGGGCCTGTGCAGCGAGCTGAACATCAACATCGAAGACGTCACCCAGAGCATCCTGCAGGGTATGTTCGCCATGATCATGCTGGTGGACATCACCAAGTGCAATGTCTCCCACGAGGAGCTGCACCAGAAGATGAATGCTCTCGCCGCCGAGATGGGGATGCAGATCAATCTCACCCGTCAGGAAGTTTTTGACGCGATGCATACCATCTGAGGAGATACGAATATGAACATGATGAACACCGGCGACATCCTCGAGACCATCGAGATGTTCACGCAGGACAATCTGGACGTGCGCACCGTCACCATGGGCATCAGCCTGTTGGACTGCATCGACCCGGACCCCAAAAAGGCCTGCGAAAAGATCTACAATAAGATCACCACCCGTGCCGCCCGGCTCGTGCCCGCTGTGGAGCACATCAGCGCCGAGTACGGCATCCCCATCATCAACAAGCGCATCAGCGTCACCCCCATCGCCATGCTGCTGGGCGCCTGCCCGGACGCTGACCCGGTGGACTTTGCCAAGACCCTCGACGCCGCCGGTAAGAAGGTCGGCGTCAACTTCGTGGGCGGCTACACTGCCCTCGTCCACAAAGGCTTCTCGGCGGGCGACCTGCGCCTCATCGAGTCCATCCCCCGTGCCCTCGCCGAGACGGACATCGTCTGCAGCTCGGTGAACATCGGCGCGACCAAAGCGGGCCTGAACATGGACGCCGTGAAGCTGATGGGCGAGGCCGTCAAGAAGGCCAGCGAGCTGACCGCCGACCGTCAGTGCATCGGCGCAGCAAAGCTCGTCGTCTTCTGCAATGCACCCGAGGACAACCCCTTCATGGCGGGCGCGTTCCACGGCCCCGGCGAGCCGGACTGCGAGATCCATGTGGGCGTCTCCGGCCCGGGCGCAGTCCGCGCCGCGCTGGCCCGCCTGCCCAAGGACGCCCCCATCGATCAGGTGGCCGAGCTGGTGAAGCGGACGGCCTTCAAGATCACCCGCGTGGGCCAGCTGGTGGCCAACCTCGCCTCCGAGGAGCTGGGCGTGCCCGCCGGCATCATTGACCTGTCTCTGGCCCCCACCCCCGCTGTGGGCGACAGTGTGGCCAACATCCTCGAGGAGATGGGCCTTGAGACCTGCGGCTGCTGCGGCACCACCGCCTGCCTCGCCCTGCTGAACGACGCCGTCAAGAAGGGCGGCGTCATGGCCTCCAACCATGTCGGCGGCCTGTCGGGCGCGTTCATCCCCGTCAGCGAGGACGACGGCATGATCCACGCCGCCGAGTCCGGCTGTCTGACCATCGAGAAGCTGGAGGCCATGACGGCTGTCTGCTCGGTGGGCATCGACATGGTCATCATCCCCGGCGACACCACCCCCGCCGTCATCAGCGCCCTCATCGCCGACGAAGCCGCCATCGGCATGGTCAACACCAAGACCACCGCCGTCCGCGTCATCCCGGCCATCGGCCGGAAGGCGGGCGAGGTGCTGGACTTCGGCGGTCTGCTGGGCTACGGGCCGATCATGCCCGTCAACCAGCGCGACCCCTCCGTCTTCATCAACCGCGGCGGCCGCCTTCCCGCACCCATGCAGTCGCTGAAGAACTAAGTAAGGCTCCGGCATTCTGATACGGGAGTTGTAAACTTTCCGTGCAGTGCTTGACTTCTGCGGGAAATCGCATATAATAAAAGTACGAGAGTAAAACTCAGCATAACATTTCACCAAAAGCAAAAGAAAACCCCCTTACGGAGCTGCTACTCCACAAGGGGGTCTTCTTTTTAGTGCTTGCGGCCCGAGAACCATCCGTCAAGCCACTTGCAAATATAATGTGAGATTACATTTGCTGCAACGGACAGCACGAGAGTTTCGAAAACCAGCATTCATTTCACCTCCCTCCCATTTTGTAATGGGCGGGCAAGGCCGCAAGACTATTATAGCACACTTTTCGACGAAAAGGAACTGTGAATAAAACACCCTCCGCCAGCCCATCCTCTGGATAAAACTTCCAGAGGAGGCTGGTTTTTATGTTATCACGCCGGGAGATGGGGGCGCTGTGCGCCGCCCTGCTGCTCTGCTTTTTGCTGTCGCTGGGGGCAGGCTGGGCGAAGGGGCAGCTGGACGCCGCCGACGCCCTCGCTGCCGACACCCTGCGGCTCCACATCCGGGCCGACACCAACGCAGTGCGGGACCAGAGCGCGAAGCTGGCCGTCCGGGATGCCGTGCTGGCCCTTGCCGACGAGAGCTGCCCAGCGGACGGCAAAGCCGACGCCAAGGTCTGGGCGGCGTCAAATCTCGTCCGGCTCGAACTGACAGCCCGGGAGGTGCTGGCAGCGCGGGGCACCCACGCACCGGTGCACGCCTGCCTCGTCAATATGTATTTCCCCACCCGGCGCTACGCAGGAGCGGCCCTGCCCGCCGGACGGTACGATGCAGTGCGGCTGGACATCGGGACTCACCGGCCGGGCCGCAACTGGTGGTGTGTGCTCTACCCGGGCCTCTGCCGGTCGGCCTGCGGCGGGTATGCACGGCCCGAAGAAAACGACCTCGTCTGCGGGGAGTACCTCGTGCGATTCCGGCTGGTGGAGTGGTGGGGCGAAGTCACCGCCCCCCGGGAGGATGCAGTGCTGGCCGGGGGAACGCTCTGCCCCGACGCCGCATAGGATAGGCGCGGAAGGAGTGTGACAACACTATGGCGATCCCTGCTTACTACTCACTCATCCAGCGCGGCAGCTCCGGCCCCGACGTGGCCCTCGTGCAGACGTGGCTCAACGGCATCCGGGACAGCTGCACATGGCACGCAGCCCTCACCGTGGACGGCCGCTTCGGTGCAAAGGCCGAAAAGGCCGTCCGGGAGTTCCAGCTGCGGTATGGTCTGGCAGAGGACGGCAAGGTGGGCGCGAACACATGGAACGTCCTCTACGCCCGCTACACGGCCAAGCACGGCCTGACCGTCCCCTACCCCGGCATCGTGCTGCGCAGCGGCAGCACAGGCGGCTGCGTCCGTCTGGTGCAGCAGAAGCTCAACGCCGAGGGCGAGCGCCTGACCACCGACGGCAAGTTCGGCACAGGTACTGTTGCCGCCGTCAAACGCTATCAGGCCCGCCATGGCCTCGCCGCCGACGGCACGGTGGGCAAGGCCACATGGGAGAAGCTGTTCCCGACGGCGTGACGTAAAAAGGAGTCTGGGCAGCGGCCCAGCGCATATTCTCCCACGCCTCCGCACACCCTAAGTACGGAGGTGTTTTTTATGGAATCTCTCACACCCTTCATCCGCCGCCAGCTTGAGGACGCACCCGGCCCCAGCAGTCCGCCGGAGGCGGCGGGCAGCCGGGTCAGTCCGGCCCTCGGACAGCCGCCGAGCATAGAGCCGCCCAAACCGGGTTGCGGCTCCCAGCAGCCGCCGTTGCAGCCGGATAACCCCGACGTGCAGCTGCCTCCCGAGAGCGAGCAGCCCGGCGTCCCGATGACCAACGGCACCCCTGTCGCCTGTCGGCAGAAGAACGCCGCCGAGTATCTGGCCGGGCGGTCGCCGGGCGTGATGGCACAGTACGGAGACGGGCTCTTCGGTGCAGAGCAGCACACGAAGAGCCGCCAGCCGGCGCCCGACAAAGACGAGAGCGGCGTTTTACAGCTGGTAGAGTGGCGCGAAGAAGCGCCTTACGGTTGAAACGGGACTAAAATTCAGAAAATATTTTCCAATTACCTGTTGAAATCTTTGCGCAGTTCTTTTATTATGGTAGCAAACAAAGCAAAGGCAGGTAATCTATTATGGCAGAGATCAAATATGAGATCGTAGAGCGCATCGCCGTCCTCGGCGAGCGTCCCCGGGGCTGGGAGCGTCAGCTGAACCTCATCAGCTGGAACGACGGCGACCCCAAATATGACATCCGCGACTGGTCCCCGGACGGCACCCGCATGGGCAAGGGCATCTCCCTGAGCCACGACGAGCTGGCCATCCTCAAGGGCATCCTCGAGGATATGGAGCTGTAAGATGACGGAGCGCGAGGAGTTTCTGGACATTTTCCACCGGTACGTCACCCGCCCCGGCAGCGAAAAGCTGCTGGACTGGCTGGACACCAAGACGGATTTCTTCACCGCACCGGCCTCCACCCGCTTTCATGGGGCCTATGACGGGGGGCTGTGCGCCCACAGCCTCAATGTTTACCGGGTGCTGCGGAGCAGCTTTTTCGAGCCGGACACCGACACGGAGGAGACTTACGCCATCGTCGCCCTGCTCCACGACCTGTGCAAGGCCAATTTCTACAAAAAAGGCACCCGCAACGTGAAGAACGACGAGACCGGCAAGTGGGAGAAGGTGCCCTCCTACAGCGTGGAGGATATGTTTCCCTACGGCCACGGCGAGAAGAGCGTCTTTCTCATCGAGCGGTTCATGAAGCTCAAGGTCGAGGAGGCCGTGGCCATCCGCTGGCATATGGGCGGCTTCGACGACGCCGTCCGGGGCGGCAGCTTTGCCATGTCGGGGGCTTTCGAGAAGTACCCTCTGGCCGTCAAGCTGCATATCTCCGACCTTGAGGCGACGTATCTGATGGAGACGAGGGGGGAGTAACCTCTCCGTCATCGCTGACGCGATGCCACCTCCCCTATCGAGGGGAGGCCTTGGCATCCCGGAAAGCCTCGCCTCTTCGCCAGAGGCTCCCCTACTAGGGGAGCTGTCTGCGAAGCAGACTGAGAGGTTGTACGAAGGCGAGACCTGTCCAAGAGACAATAATGGAGAGGTCATCCCACAAACCTAAAAACCGCCCATCGCGCCAAAGCACGCGATGAGCGGTTCTTTTTTACGTTATTTTTCTCCCGGCATCAGCCTCGCCAGCTGAGCCAGCACCTCATCGCCGAGATGTTCGAGGCGGGTCTTGGGCCGGGCCGGAGCAGCCGGAGGCGCAGGGACAGACACAGCGGCCTCCGGGGGCTGCTCTGCGTCCTTCTTTTCGTCCCCGGGGAAGGAGATGGTGGGCAGAGGGGGCAGCTCCGGCAGGGGCTTGAGAGCCTCCGCAGCCAGCTTCTCCACCTCGGCGTGCAGCACATCGCACCGGGCGCTCAGGTCGGCATTCTCCTTCCGCAGGGCCAGAATGGTGCGCTCGTAGGCGAACATCCGCGTCTCATAGCGGCGCAGCTCGGCGTTGGCAGCGTTGAGCTGACGGCTCAGCTGCTCAAGCTTGGCCCGTTCCGCCGCCTCGGGCGCAGGGGCAGGGCATGACCGCTCCGGTTCGGGTGCCATGGCTTCTTCCACCTCCTGCAGTCTGCGCTGGGCGCAGCGCTCCTCCCGGGCAGTCTCCCGGCAGAGCGCCTCGAGCCGATGCAGCTCCGGGGTCCGGCGGCTGCTCAGCCATTCCAACGGCAGCTTGGTCTCCTGCTGCTCCACGGTCGGGGCCTCCTTGTGTTTATCTCCGCTTGTTCAGGATCGCCAGCAGGTCGTCATAATAGCTGGTGTCGCTGCTCTCCTCCTCCACGGGCTTGGCGGCAGCGGTGCCGGAAGCGGCAGAGGGGGTGTTGACCTCGGCGCTGAAGACTGCGCTGGGGGCGGAAGCGGTGACGCCGGGTGCTGCGGCACCGGCGGCAGAAGTGCCGAGGGTGCTGCGCAGGCCGTCCGCGGCCTTATTGTCGAAGCCGGTGGCCACGACCGTGACCCGCATCTCGTCCGACAGGTTCTCATCGAAGGCAGTACCCCAGATGATGTTGGCATCGGGGTGAGCGCTCTGGGTGATGAGGCCTGCAGCGGTCTCCACGTCCTCCAGACCGATGTCGGGGCTGGAGGTGATGTTGATGATGACGCCGTGTGCGCCGGCGATGCTGGTCTCCAGCAGCGGGGAGGAGATGGCAGCCTTGGCGGCGTTCTCAGCCTTTCCTGCGCCCTTGGCGCTGCCGACGCCCATATGGGCGTAACCGGCGTCCTTCATGATGGAGCGCACGTCGGCGAAGTCGAGGTTGATGAAAGCCGGCACGTTGATGAGGGCGGAGATGGACTCGACGCCCTGACGCAGCACATTGTCGGCCGCCTGGAAGGCATTCATCAGGGTGATCTTCTCCTGACTGATCATCTTCAGGCGCTCGTTGGGGATGACGATGAGGCTGTCCACGTGCATCAGCAGGTTGGCGATGCCCTGCTCGGCCAGACCCATCTTCCGCTTGCCCTCAAAGGAGAAGGGCTTGGTGACGATGCCCACGGTCAGGATGCCCAGATCGTGTGCCACCTCGGCTACCACAGGAGCTGCGCCGGTGCCGGTGCCGCCGCCCATACCGGCGGTGATGAAGACCATCTGAGAGCCCTTCAGGGCGTTTGCGATCTCGTCCTTGCTCTCCTCGGCGGCGCGCTGGCCGATCTCAGGGTCGGCACCTGCGCCGCGGCCCTTGGTGAGCTTGGAGCCGAGCTGTACTTTCGTTGCAGCATGGTTCTTGGAGAGAGCCTGCTGGTCGGTGTTCATTGCGATGAACTCGACGCCCTGCAGGCCGTCGCTGACCATGCGGTTGACGGCGTTGCCGCCGCCGCCGCCCACGCCGATGACCTTTATCGTCGTTACGTTTTCGTCCATTTCTTCGTCGAGCATGAGTGCCATATCATTGTCCTCCATCGGATTTTATCGTGACCCGCGCCTGCGCGCGCGGGATTATACGCATACTGAAGCTACTATATAACAGTATCGTATCATCTTTTTGCCCCGAATGCAAGTCTATTCTGGTTTTTAGCTGGTATTTTTTTCACACAGCCCGGAGCAGGGGTCATTTCTCTCCCAATTCGTGCCCCGAGCGCGGCCAGCGTCTCCGTCAGGCCCGCGTAACCCCGGTCGATATGACGGGTGTCCTCCACCCAGCTCTTTCCTCCTGCCGCAAGGGCGGCAAGGACCAGTGCCGCGCCGCCCCGCAGGTCGGGGGCCATAAGGGTGGTGCCGTGCAGGCCGCTCTCCGGCAGCGGGCCGACGGAGAGCACCCGCCCGGCCCGTTTTGCCCGCCCGCCCAGCCGCTCAAAGCCCTCTGCGCAGCCGAAGCGCTCCTCGAAGACGACGTCCTCGATGCTGCTCTCTCCCTCGGCGCAGAGCATGGCGGCAGCCAGCAGGGGCGCAGCGTCGGTGGCGAGGCCCGGATACACCCCTGTGAAGACCCTGCCCACCCCATACAGCCGCCCGAAGCGGGCTATTTCGGCCCGGTCTGCTCCCCGCTTCACGGTGCAGCCCATTTGTTCCAGAATTTCCAGTACCGGCTCGTAGAGTCCGGGCGGGCATCCGGCCAGTTCCACCCGCCCTCCGGCTGCAGCAGCGGCGCAGGCAAGCGTGGAGGCGAAGATGCGGTCGGGCAGAGGCGAAAAATCGCAGCCGGAGAGCACCCGCCGCCCCTCGATGCGGATGGTAGATGTCCCCGCCCCTTCGATCTGTCCGCCGCAGCGGCGGAGGAAGTCCGCGAGGTCGGATATTTCCGGCTCCCGCGCAGCCCCCCGCAGCACCGTGGTGCCCCGGGCACAGACAGCGGCCAGCAGCAGGGTCTCGGTAGCCCCCACGCTGGGGAAACGGAGGGTGAAGTCAGCCCCGTGAAGCCCACCCGGCGCGGCCAGCACCAGCCGTCCTGCCCCGGCATCCAGCTCTTTCGCACCCATCCGGCCAAGCCCCTCGAGGTGCAGGTCGATGGGCCGCTGGCCGATGGGGCAGCCCCCGGGCAGGGAGGTCTCGGCCCGGCCCAGCCGCGCCAGCAGCGGTGCGCAGAAGAGGATGGAGGCCCGCATCCGGGCGGCAGCGTCCCCCGGCAGGGTGCTGCACACCGGCGTGCCGCTGACGACTACGTCCGCCCCCTGCCGCCGGGCGTCACACCCTGCTCCCCGCAGCAGCGCAAGGCAGCACTCCACGTCCGACAGGGCCGGGACACCCCGCAGCCGCACCGTCCCCCGGCAGAGCAGCGCCGCCGCAAGGAGCGGCAGCACGCTGTTTTTCGCCGCAGGCACCGCCGCCGTCCCGTTCAGCGGCCTCCCGCCCATCACCCAGATCCGCCCGCTCTCCTGTGTCATATCCCCGGCCCCCCGTTCTCGAAAAGATACCCCACAGTATGCGGAGGCGGAGAAATATGTTTGCAGTTTTGGCAAAAGACTCTCCCTTTTGGGGAGCTAGCGCGTGAGCGCCTGAGAGGGCAAGGACAGCACGACAGAGCCGCTGCACAGCGATAAGCAGCCCCTTTATCAGAGCGATGCTGTCGCGGGGTCAGTATTCTTTGTCAGCGCCCTTGCCCTCTCCGTCTGCTTCGCAGACACCTCTCCCAAAGGGAGAGGCTTTTGCGCGCGGTCAAGCCTCATACCGTGATACCCCCAGCACCACCCCCATCTCTCCCAGCAGCATCATGAGACTGGTGCCGCCTGAGGAGAAAAAGGGCAGGGAGATGCCGGTATTGGGGATGGTGTTGGTGACGACGGCCACGTTCAGCACAGCCTGCAGCGCCACCTGCACCACGAACCCCACCACCAGCAGCGCCCCGAAGCGGTCGGGGGCATGGGCAGCGATGACGATGCCCCGGCACAGCAGCAGCACGAACAGTCCCACCACTGCACAGGCACCCACGAAGCCCAGCTCCTCGCAGACGATGGAGAAGATGAAGTCGTTCTGCGGCTCGGGGACAAAAAGATGCTTCTGGCGGCTGCTGCCGAGGCCGAGGCCGGCGGCCCCGCCCGAGCCGATGGCGTAGAGGCTCTGGATGGTCTGGTGGCCGTCCCCCAGCGGGTCGGCGAAGGGGTCAATCCACGACCGCAGCCGGTCGGCGGCGTAGGGCACGAGATCGGGCATGACGGCCACTGCCGCCGCAACGGCTCCGATGCCTCCCGCCCCTGCCAGCAAGAACCACCGCAGCCCCGTGCCCCCCACGAACATCAGCACCGCCCCGATGCCGAGGATAAGGACGGTGCCTGAGAGGTGGGGTTCCAGCAGCATCAGCGCTGCCACCACCCCCAGCACCAGCGCGAAGGGCAGCACCCCCACGCTGAAATCCTTCATCCGGTCGTGGTTCAGCGCGATGATGTGGGCGAACACCAGCACCACCGCGAACTTTGCGATCTCGCTGGGCTGCAAAGTGCCCAGCCCCGGGATGACCAGCCACCGCTTGCAGCCGTTGTACTCGGGCATGAAGAGCACCGCCGTCAGCATCACCAGCGACAGCCCCAGCACCGGCCATGCCAGCTTGTGGAAGATGTGGTAGTCCACCCGGCTGGCCAGCCCCATGCCGCACAGCCCCAGCGCCGCATAGAGCAGCTGAGGCCGCAGGTAGGCCCACGCATCCCCCCGCCGGTAGAGGGCCACAGCGCTGGACGCACTGGCCAGCATCACCAGCCCGAAGCCCACCAGCGTGAGCACCAAGATCAAAAACGGCAGGTCCATGCCGGGCATCGGGCGCAACAGCTTTTTCATCCTCTCCCCCCTTCCCTTTAGTGTACGCAGCCGCCCGGGCGGCTAGTCACACCGACCGCCGCATATCCTGTAGAGAGGGAGGTGCTGTCATGTCAAACGATTCCGACACCCTGCGCACCCTGCCGGAGCGGGCCTTCCGCGCCCGGGCGGGGCTTGTGGCGGGGGTGTTTTGTCTCATCTGCCTCGGGCTGGCGGTGCGGCTGCTGTTTTTGCAGGTGGTGGGCGGCGGCTGGTATGCCCAGCGCGCCCTCGGCCAGCAGCTGCGGGACACCGTCGTTCCCGCCGACCGGGGCCGCATCACCAGCGCCGACGGCCTCCTTCTCGCGGCCAACAGCAGCTGCTGGACCCTCCGGGCCTCCCCCCGGGAGATGCCGGAAGACCGCCTTACCCTTGCGGCCAAGGGCCTTTCCGACCTTCTGGCGCTGGACGAAAAGAAGCTGCTGGAAAAGTTCAGCGACCGCCGCTCCAACGACTGTCTTCTCCGCTACCGGGTGGACCGTCAGACCGCCGACGCCGTCCGGGACTTCTGCGAGGCCAACGGCATCACCGGCATCCGCATCCAGCAGGATTCCAAGCGCTGGTATCCGCAGGGAGAATTTCTCGCGTCGGTGCTGGGCTTCACCAACGTGGACAACGCAGGCGTCTCGGGCCTCGAGCTGAAGTATGACGACCTGCTCACCGGCGAGAACGGCGTGGTGCTGACCGCCGTGAATGCGTGGGGCTACACCCTCGAGCAGAGCTATGAGACAGAGATCCCGCCCACCGAGGGGGACGGCCTCCGCCTCACCATTGACATGAATATCCAGCACTACCTCGAGAACGCGCTGGGCTATGCAGTGAAGGAACACCATGTGGCGGCCCGGGCCGTAGGCATCGTCATGGACGTGAACACCGGGGCAGTGCTGGCCATGTCCACCACCCCCTCCTACGACCCCAATCAGCCCCGGGTGATCGCTGACAAAGCCGCCCGGGAGGCCGTGGAGAGTCTGACCGGCAGCGAGCGGGCGGCGGCGCTCCAGCTGGCCCAGCAGACCCAGTGGCGGAACAAGGCCGTCAGCGACCTCTACGAGCCGGGCAGCGTTTTTAAGCTCATCACCTGTGCGGCGGCGCTGGACACCGGGGCCATCGGCAAACATTCCAGCTTCTACTGCGGCGACTCCATCTCGGTAGCAGGCACCCGCTTCCACTGTGCCAATCACAAGCGCCACGGGGCGCAGACCGTGACGCAGGCGCTGGAAAACTCCTGCAACCAGAGCTTCATCCAGATCGGTGCACGGCTGGGCAAAGAGGCCTTCTGCGACTACTTCGCGGCCTTCGGACTCCGCGCCCCCACCGGCATCGACCTGCCTGCCGAGCCGAAAAAGAGCCTCTACTACACCGCCGAGCGGATGGGGCCTGTGGAGCTGGCCTCCTGCGCCTTTGGCCAGAGCAGCAAGGTCTCCTACCTCGAGATGGCGGCGGCGGTCTGCGCCGTGGTCAACGGCGGGCGGTTGATGCAGCCCTATGTCGTCTCGGACATCCTCGGCCCGGAGGGCGAGGTCATCGACCATCTCGCCCCGGTCTGCCGCCGCCGGGTACTCAAGGAAGAGACCTCCCGCACCATGCGGGAGATGATGGAGGCTGTGGTGCTCTACGGCGGCGGACGGAACGCCCAGATCCCGGGCTACCGGGTGGGCGGTAAGAGCGGCACCAGCCAGAAGCTGGACAGCGCCGACGAGAAAACCCGCATCGCCAGCTTCGTGGCCGTGGCCCCCATCGACGCCCCCCAGTTCCTCTGCCTCGTCTGTCTCGATGAGCCTCACAGCTGGACGACGGCGGGAGGCAGCCTCTCGGCTCCGGTCTGCGCCGAGGTCCTTGAGCAGACGCTGGTCTATAAGGGCATCCCCCGGGCCAGCCTCCCTGCTCCCTCCACCGCTGAGACCTCCGCCGACCTTCCCGAAGACGGCGACAGCTTCGATGGGGCGTGATTTTTAGACAAAAGAAAAGACCGCCTGAAAGCGGTCTTTTCTCATATCTTCATGACATCGTGGAAATAAGGCAGAGTGGAATATTGGTATCTTCGCATATACTCTCTGGGATGGAGCGGGCGGCTTCCGTCTACATGGTGGATGTAGTCTTCCAGATAGTCCAGCGCCTCTCCGGCGATCTTCCTGATGCTGCGGATCGTTTCGTTGTACTCATCTTGGTCCACCACCACATTTGCGCCGTCAAGGTATTCTGCCTTTTCCACCAGCACCATCTTGGAGTAATCCAGTCCTGACCTTGTGCGGCGGGAGCGCTCTGTCCCGCAGAAGAAGAAGGCGTTTTTATGATGGATGGAGGAGCGGTAGGGCACGCAGATGAAATAGTCCAAATGCAGGTCGATGAGCAGACAGCTATAAGGTCTGCCCTTCTTATACATCAGCTCTGGATACTGCTGGGACGGATAGTTCCGGATAAATTCTGCCGAGAGCTGATAGATCGCAACTTCAAATTCCATATCCTGCCTCTTTCGCAAAAAACGGGGCCAGCCTTTCAGCTGACCCCGCCTGAACGCTTCGCCCGGTCAATTTTTATTTTACCGATGTGTCAGAACCGTCACACATCATCATCGCTCGGTCAATTTTTATTTTACCGACGAGTCAGAACCGTCACTCGTCTTCTTCAGCGAAGGAGAAAGTGCCCTGCGGCCTTTTCTCACCTATATTATATCATGTTTTTCACGAAAGTGCAATACTTTTTTAGCTCTGCTGCGGCTGGTCGCGGAAGGTGATCTCGCCGGTGGCGCTGTCCATGGCATCGACGATGGCGAGGCTCTCCAGCTGGATGCCCTTGCTGCGGATCAGCTCGCCGCCCTGCTGGAAGCCCTTTTCGACGGCGATGCCGATGCCCTCCACGGCGGCACCGGCCTTCTCGGTTAGCTCCAGCAGACCCATCAGGGCGCAGCCGTTGGCAAGGAAGTCGTCGATGATGAGGACGTGGTCCTCCGGGGTGAGGAACTTCTTGGAGACGATGACATTGTAAATTTTCTTGTGGGTGAAGGACTGGATCTTCGTCTCGTAGTTGTCGTAGTCGAGGTTGATGCTCATAGACTTCTTGGCGAACACCACCGGCACATTGAACTCGCTGGCCACCACAGCCGCGATGCCGATGCCGCTGGCCTCGATGGTGAGCACCTTGTTGATGGGTTTGCCCGCGAACAGGCGCTTCCACTCCTTGGCCATCTCCCGGAACAGCGGGATGTCCATCTGGTGGTTGATGAAGCTGTCCACCTTCAGCACGTTGCCTTCGCGGACGATGCCGTCTTTGCGGATGCGGTCTTCCAGCATTTTCATGTTCTGTCTCTTCCTCCCTGATCTCCTGTCACAAAACGGTCGATATTTCATATCAGTATACCGGAAGCCGCCCCTGTTGGCAAGGCCCTTTCTGCCCAAATTTCGTCTCTTCTCCCCGGTTTTTTCAGCGCTTTGCGTTAAAAGTACGACTTTGTCCTTTCCCGTGCGCTGGGGCGCGTCCATCCGGGGGCAGATTTCTTCCGTTTTCTCTTGTTTTCTGCGCAAAATCGAGTATACTGGTAGCAACCGGAAACGGCTGCTGCGGCCTGTGGGGGCCGCGCCAGAAAACGCGCCAGAAAAAAGGAGTCACCATATGAAAACAGGGCTAGTATTAGAGGGCGGTGCCATGCGCGGGATGTTCACCGCAGGCGTCCTCGATGTTCTCATGGAGCACGGCCTCACCACCGACGGCACCATCGGGGTATCCGCCGGTGCAGTGTTCGGCTGCAACTTCAAGTCTCATCAGATCGGGCGCGTCATCCGCTACAACACCGAGTATTGCGACGACAAGCGGTATGCCAGCTTCGGCAACCTGCTGCGCACCGGCAATCTCTATAGCGAGGATTTCTGCTACCACATCGTGCCGGAAAAACTCGACCCCTTCGACGAGGAGGCTTTCCGCGCCTCACCGATGGACTTTTTCGTCGTCTGCACCGACCTGCGCACCGGCGAACCCATCTACCACAAGTGCCGCACCGGCGATGCCGAGGACGTGCGCTGGATGGAGGCCTCGGCGTCCATGCCGCTGGCCGCCAAGGCCGTCCGGATCGGCCACTATGCCCTTCTGGACGGCGGCGTAGCTGACTCCATCCCCGTCCGCTTCTTCGAGAGTCTGGGCTACAAGCGCAACCTCATCATCCTGACCCAGCCCAAAGGCTTCGTAAAAAAGAAGAATCCCTTCCTTCCTGCCATCCGGGCGCGGTATCTGCGCTACCCTGCCTTCGTGGCGGCGGTGGCCGACCGCCACGAGCGGTACAACGAGACGCTCTCCTACATCGCCATGCAGGAATCCACCGGCAGAGACTTTGTCATCCGCCCGCCTATCCCGCTGGAGATCGGCGCTATGGAGCGCGACCCCACCCAGCTGCGCCGGGTCTACGATACCGGCCGCGCCGTGGCGGAGAATCAGCTGGATAAGATCGAGGCTTTCCTGAATGAAGTGAAGGCGATGCCGGAAGCATAAAGCCTCTCCCTTTGGGAGAGGTGTCACCGAAGGTGACGGAGAGGACAAGCCCGCTTTCCATAAATATCTGCACAGCGATAAGCATTGGCTTTTGTCAAAGCGATGCTATCGCTGTGCTTTTTGTTTTTCTGTAGCTTCCTTGCCCTCTCAGGCGCTTCGCGCCAGCTCCCCCAAAGGGGGAGCCTGAGCAACGGCAAAGCCCACCTTCGTACAACCTCCCCAATCATGCAAAAAAGCAGGCCTCCGCCCGGAAGGGCGGAGGCCTGCTTTGCTTTTATCTCTTACGGGACATCGGTCTCGGAGATAGGCGTATCCAGCTCATCGGCGGGCGCGGAGGCGTCCGCTGCTGCTTTTCTGCCCTTCTTCTCCTTGTGGGGCGCTTTCTCCTTTTTGGGCTTACCGCCCTTGGGGCCGCGCTTGCTGCGAATGCGCTTTGCCAGCAGCAGGAGCAGCACCAGCAGGGCCGCGCCGCCGGCGCAGAACGCCCAGACGGGAAGTTTGCTGGGCACAAAGGCCACTTCCACTTCGGTGCCGGTGACGGTGAAGGTGGTGTAGCTGCCGAAGCTGCCTGTCTCCACTCGCTGCCAGCTGCCGTCGGCCTGCTTGACGTAGACCTTGCCCTCGGCCTTGCCCGGGGTCAGGTAGCGGATCTGATGGGTCTCGTTGCCGTCGTCGGTGAACTCCAGCAGCCACTGCTCGGTGACGCCATGGACGTCGGCTGTGATGTCCTGCTGGGTGACCTGCACCGCGTTGGAGCCGCCGAAGAAGCCGTCCACATAGAAGACCGGGCGACCGTTCTCACGGGTCACGCTGCTGCCCAGCGCCGGGATGTAGGAGGTATACTCCACATTCACTACGGTGTCGGTGTGGAGGGCATCCAGCACGGGGGTGCTCCACTCGGCGTAGTAGCCCTCCTTCTGGGGGATCTCCGGGTAGTCGGCCTCCGTGAAGGACGCGCCGTAGTCGAAGCTGATCTTCTTGATGGTGTGGCCGTCAGCCTTGAAGACGAGGTTCAGCTTGCGGAAGGCCGTGGGCAGGCCTTCCTGCGCGAGCAGGGTCTCATAAGTGACCGGCTCGGCCTGCCCGGCCCGGCTCAGGCGGTCGATGCCCTGCAGGTCGTCGGAGACGAAGAGGTTGCCCACGAAGCTGCCGTCCTGACCGCCGGAGATGGCGCCCACATACTGCTGGCCTGCCAGCACCGAGACGAGGGCGCGGTTGTTGATGGCGATAAGACTGCCATCGGTGAGGTCGCTGTCGCTGCCCTGACCCACGATGCCGCCGACGTACTTCTCACCGCTGAGGGCGCATTTTGCCCAGTTGCTGCGGAGCTTTGCGCTGGCCGCACCAGCGATGCCGCCCACCTGATTGACGCCGGTGACGTCGCCGTAGGACTCGCAGGCCGTCACAAGGCCCAGCTCCTCCTGACCCACAATGCCGCCGACCATGTCCTTCTTGGCGGTGACGCTGCCCTCGTTGGTGTTGCCGATGAGGACAGCGCTGACGGTGTAGGAGGTGCGCAGGAGCGAGGTTCCCTCGTCCTTGTTGTCCTCCTCGGGGTCCAGCAGGTTCTCGACGCCCATGGTGCCGGCGATGCCGCCCACGTTCATGTCGGCGTCGATGGTGCCCCGGTTGATGCTGTTCTCGATCTTGCCGTCGGACTGGGCGGCGATGAGGTCTTCGGACTCATCCTCATAGATGGTCTTGCTGCCCGGGTCGCTGATCTCCTGCACGGCGTCCAGCATCAGGTTGGACACGACGCTGACCTGTGCGGTCACAGCCCGCATCTTGGCGGTCAGCTGCTCACTGGAGGTCCGCATGGTGCTGTTGATGTCCTCCAGCTTATCGGTCAGGCCGCTGACCGCATCAAAGAGGGAGTCCTTGGTGTTGGTCAGCTCCGCCGAGGGACGGGGCACCTTGATGGGGTCCTGCTGGTTGAGCCAGTGGAGGATGTCGCGGGTCTGGCTCATCATGTCGGTCAGCCCGCCGAGGCCGTCCTGCAGCTGGCCCAGCGCCACAGAGGTATGGACTAGCGTTGCGCTGGTAAGGGCGGCGTCGGTCTTGAGCAGGTCGATGGAGTCGCTCAGGTCGTCCATGCCATCGCTGAGCTTATCGGACGCATCTCTCAGCCTTTCGATGCCGCTCTTGATGTCGTCTGCGCCGTCCAGACCGCCGACCCAGTCCTTGATGCTGCCCATGATGTCGTCGGTGATGCTGCCCATCCCGGTCAGGGCGTCAGAGGTCTTGGTCAGGGCCGACGCCAGCTCGGGATGGTCGGCGGCAGAGACGGCCTTAGCCGCACTGCCCACGATGCCGCCCATCTGGGTCGTGATGGTGGAGATGGTTCCGATGGCGCTGGCAATCTGAGAGGTCGCACGGGCGATGTCACTGTCGTTGGACAGGAGGGATGCCGTCCGCAGCAGGCCCATGCCTGCGGTGACGGCCTTCATGGCCGGAGAGAGGCCGCTGCCCAGCGTAAAGACGCTGGCCACAGAGTTGGCCACCTTCAGCAGCTCGATGCCGGTCTTGAGGTTCTGATCGGACTTTGTATCCGGGGAGAGGGAGTCGTAGGCCGAGAAGATGCCGGAGATGGCCTGCGAGGCGGCGGTGTCGTCGCCGGTGTTGATGGATTCCAGCAGCTTCTTGATGCCGTTGGAGATACCATGCAGGCCGTCGCGGTTATCTGCGGCGGCGTCTGACACCTTATCCAGACTGTCGCTGGTCTTGGCAAGGGCGCGGGAGGCCATCAGCATCTCCGCAGCCATCTCGCGGATGGCCCACTTGAGGCTGCCGGTGGCTTCGGTGAGCTTGGTCATGGCGTCCTCGCCGGTGTCCATGACCGGCTCCAGCTTGGTGAGGGTATCGGCCAGCAAAGTGGAGGCGCGGTCGATCTCGTCGGCCACCTCATCGCCGTAGTCGCTGGCCTGATCGTCCAGCTGGCGGGCCGTGGCAATAGCGGTATCCATCTGGCTGGTCATGGCGTTGAAGGAATTGGAGATGCTGGTGGTGGAGTTCTCGATGACGCCGGTGGTGTCGTCCACGAGGCCCCGCAGCACATCCAGCTCGGAGCGGAGGCGGCGGATGGTGTCCTTGGACAGGTCCAGCTCCCGGTAAGGCTCGGCCTGACCGGCGATGCCGCCCACATCCTTGCGGCCCAGCACACGGCCCTGATTGACGCAGCCGGACACAAGGCCGTCGGTGCGACCCACGATGCCGCCCACGTTGTAGCCGATGTGCTCGTAGCCGATGGTGCCGGTGTTGACGCTGGTGAGGATCATGCCGGAGGAGCGGCCTGCGATGCCGCCGGTATCGGTGGCGACATTGGTGGTGGAGCTGCCGCTGTTGTCGGAGGAGTCGATGCTGGCCTTCCGACTGTTGATGTAATCCACCATTTTTGCCGTGAAGCCGTCGGTATCCAGCGAGGCCTCCTGATACTCGGTGTTGATGCTGCCGACGTTCGTACAGCCGGTAATCGCGCCGAGGTTGTAGCCGGTAATGCCGCCGGTGGCAGACTTGCCGGTGACGATGGCCCGGGCGGTACAGTGGTCGATGGTGCCCTCGGCCTCGTTGCGGCCCACGATGCCGCCCACCTCGCTGTCGCCGGTGACGACGCCGGTGAACTGGCAGCTGATGAGGGTGCCGTGGTTGATGCCCACGATGCCGCCGGTGGTGGTGTCCTTGGTGTCCGAGACGGACACGACGCCCCGCACGCTCAGGGACTCGATGGAGCCTTTTTCCTCCACGATGCCGAAGAGGCCCGCCGGGGAGTACTCGCCCGACACCGTCAGATCGGAGATGGTGTGGCCGTTGCCCTTGAACTGTCCGCTGAAGGACGGGATGGGCGCCCAGAACATCCCCTCGAGGGAGAGGTCCTGCTGCAGGACGACGGTCTTGCCCACCGACCACTGATCGTAGGCACAGCTCTTGGCCAGCGAAAGCAGGTCCGAGACGCTGTTGATGTAAATGGTATCGCTGTCGTCAGATGCGAACACCGGCAGAGCGATGCTCAGCGTCAGCACAGCGGCCAGAAGCGCAGCCGTCAGGCGGCGCAGCAGCTTATTCTTCTTCATTCTGCACCTCCTGCGGTCTGTTGTCATCCAGTTCCTGCGCCACATTGCCCGAGATGACGGTCAACTGGACGTCACCGTCCACGATGGCGTTCATCGTACCAGCCACAGAGCCGTGGATCTCACCCTGCACGATGCCGTTGACCCGCATCCGGCCATTGCCGCTGCTGCGTGCCACCAGCTTGGGCACGGCGAAGCTCGTCTTATCGACGATTTTAGAGCCAACCAGCAGGATCTGGGGCAGGACGAAGAGGACGAGGAAGATGGAGATGATGGTTCCTCGGCCAAGGCACTGGCCGATGCCCACGATGCAGGCGTCGGAGGTCATCTGGCCGATAAGGGTGCCCGACACGGCCATGATCGTGCCGGAGGTCAGGATGGTGGGGAAGGCAAAGTTGATGGTCTCGATCATGGCCTGCTCGTGATCCATCTTGTCCTTCAGCTCGCTGAAGCGGGTACCGATGACGATGGCGTAGTCGATGTTCGCACCCATCTGGATGGAGCTGACGATCAGGTAGCCCATGAAGTAGAGGTTGGTGTGGGAGAAATAAGGGAAGGAGAAGTTGAGCCAGATCGCGCCCTGAATGACCACGATGAGCAGCAGGGGCATGCCCACCGACTGGAAGGTGAACAGCAGCACCAGCAGGACGATGAAGATGGACACAACACTGACGACGACGTTGTCGATGGCGAAGGACTTCTGGAAATCGTACTCGTTGGTGGCGTCACCGGCCATGTACAGCTCGCCGTCCGGGTAATACTTCCGGGCGATGGAGCGGATGGTATCGGTGAACTCATAGGTCGTCTGGCCGGCCTCCAGCGAGGGGCTGAGGTAGATGAGGACGCGGTTGTACTTGTCGCCCTGCAGCTGAGCCAGTGCGCTCTCCATCTTCTCCCGGGCCTCGTGGAGGTCGTCCAGTTCTTCCTGCGAGAGGGAGACGATGCCGGTGTCGGCCTCGTCGCAGACGTAGAGGAACATATCCACAAGGGGCACCCGGTACGAGGCAAAGTTGCCGATGATCTGGCCGTACTCCTCGTTCTCGATGGCGTAGGCGGTGTAGACGAGCTGGGCGGCCTCGTAGTCGAGGTCGGCCATCTCGGAGAACTGGCGGGCGGTGAGCTTGTCTTCCAGCATATAGCCGTCCTGGGCCTCAATGTTGGACAGGCCCTGCGTGTGGTCGATCTCGTCGTAGCTTTCCAGCTCCTCCAGCATCTTTTTCTCGACGCTGTAGTCGTCATTCTTAGGGTAGACGAGGGCCACGAGGTTGGATTTCGTAAAGTTTTCCTCGATCATCTGGTCCGCGATGAGGGATTCGTTCATCTTGGGCACCTTGATGACATCGTAGCCGTAGGCGTAGGGGCAGAGGCTCGAGAAGTGGTAGGCGATGAGGATGACCACCACGAAGATGGCGGGGACGATCTTACGGGTACGCCATGCAAAGCGGCCCACGAAGGGAATGTCCGGCACGAAGTTTTTGTGCTTGGTCTTGTCCATGTAGGGGCCGAAGAGCATCAGCAGACCGGGCATGACCACGAACACCGAGATCATCGAGAAGAGGATGGCCTTGATGAGGCAGGTGGCCATATCCGCGCCGATCTTGAACTGCATGAACAGCATGGCCACCAGACCGCCGATGGTGGTCAGGGAGCTGGAGCTGATCTCCGGGATGCTCTTGCTCAGCGACTCGATGACAGCTTCCTTCAGCGGCATGGTCTGGTGCTCTTCTTTAAAGTGATTGCAGAAGATGATGGCATAGTCCAGCGACAGGGCCAGCTGCAGGATGTTCGTCACCGAGTTGGAGACGAAGGAGATGGTGCCCAGCAGGAAGTTGGTGCCCATGTTCAGGATCATGCCCACCACGAAGGTGAGGATGAGGACAGGCACCTCGGCGTAGGTCTGGGAGGTGAAGATCAGCACCACCACAATGATGACGGCGACGTACACCATGATGACCCGCACCTCGGCATCAATGGTCTCCTGCTGGGTGTTGCCCAGCGAGGTGGAGACGTAGATGTCGTAGTCGGCCAGATACTCCTTCACCCGGTCGAGGGCCTCGAGGCACTGGTCGTCCTCCTCGGGGTAGTCGAAGGTGATGGAGTAGAGGGCCGATACCGAGTCCTTATTATAGTGGTCTGTGGTGTCGTCGTAGTCCAGCATCTGGACGCCCTTCAGCTCGGTGAGCTGATCGGAAAGCGCGTCAGCCTCGTCGGGGGTGATGTTGGCCACCATGACGTCGGCAGAGCCGTAGGTCGTGAACTGATCCTCCATGATGTCCAGACCCAGACGTGTCTCTGAGGTCTTGGGCAGATAGGTGGTCATATCCGTCTCGACCTTGACCCATTTCACCGCGAACACCGTGAAAATGGTCGCCAGAACGACGAACAGGAACACCAGGTTGCGGCGCTCTACGATCTGGCGCGCAAGCTTGTGCATAAAGTCTATCTGTGGTTTTTCGTGTTCGTTCAAAGCGTCTGACCTCCTTTACGATGGTTTGTCGGCAGTTTCATCCCCGGGGATGGGCTGCACAGTCGTCTCATAAGCAACCTCCGTCTGATACACAACTTTTGGTGATTTTGTTAAAATCCACACGGCAATATTTGTACAAATGATATAATAAAGCCCGACCTGTCAAAATGCAATCAACAAAGCCGCGCGAATGATAAAATTGACCCATTCTTTGCCAGAGCAAAGCGTGCCTCAGTGCCTGCGCCGCCTGCGCGGGCCTGCATTGACATAGCCGAACACCGTGCCGCACACGCCGCCAACGATATGCATGAAGTTGGCCACATTGTCCCGCACAAAGATGATGTCATACACCTGCTGGCCCAGATAGAGCGCCGCCACCAGCAGCATGGTCACCGGGATGCCGCCGGAAAAACCGGACAGGGACGCCAGCATGATGAGCATAAAGACGATGCCCGACGCCCCCAGCAGGGCCGTGCGGGGGAACAGAAGGCATTGCAATACGCCCGAGATAAGGGCCGTGAGCAGGATGCCCTTCAGAAGCGGCAGACTGCCGTACTTTTCCTCCATCGGCGGGCCGACCACCAGCAGCAGGAGCATATTGTTGATAAAGTGGTCCCAGCTGCCGTGCCCCAGCACATGGCCGAGGAGCCGGAAATAGAACAGCGGGTCTTTCAGCGAGGAGCGGTAGACGCTGAACAGATGGGTGGTGGTCCAGCCGCCGGTGTACCGGCCCAGAAACAGTGCCCCCAGCGAGAGGAGGAAAAATGTCAGGATGACCGGCGAATTGTACTGGACTGCCAGCGTGAATTTAGGTCGTTTCGTGTCTGTTTCCTTCTTTCCCAGCGGGCCGTCCGGGCCGCAAGCTGCGTGATGAAGCAATGATACCATAAGTTCCAAGGCTTTTCCAGATTTTTTTCCGCCAGAGAAGCCGATTTTCCGACCCTTCAGCCCCGGGTCTGCACCCAGTAGGCACCCATGCTCTGGCCGGGCTGGTCGGTGACTTCGTCCCGGAGGTAGTCTGCAAGGCCCACGGCCTCCGGCTGCCAGCTGCGGGCGGCCTCCACGGTGGGGTACTCCACCTCGGCGTACCAGAACTCCGTGGGCTGGCCCTCGTCCACATGGTTCACCTCCAGCACCGCGCCGTCGGGCAGCCGGTAGCTGCGGCGGAGCTTCGGGATGAGGGGCTTCGCAATGATCTTCGTCTCAAGGTCGCGGAAGAGCGCCTCGTCGATGTCCCGCTCGATCTCCTCCCGGGCCAGCCCGCCGCCCGACTTGAAGCAGAGGACATAGCTGGTCTTTCCGCCGGTGAGGGCCTCTTCCCGGATGCGGACGGTGGGCTGCACGCTGATGTAGCCCTGCCGCATGGCAAACTCTTCCTCCAGCGCCAGCCCCTCCGGCCAGCCCGTCACCATCCATTTGCGCTCGATCTCCATGATGTTTTCCTTCCTTTCGGTGGTTTTTGTATTTATTCTAGCACACTTTTATGGTATTATAAAGAAGCAGCCGACCGCGTGCAAAAGCCTCTCCCTTTGGGAGAGGTGTCACCGAAGGTGACGGAGAGGGCAAGCCGCCTGTGGCAGAGTCTCCGCACAGCGATAAGCAGTTCCTTTGTCAAAGCGATGCTGTCACAGCGTCCGTGCGTTTCCTTCAGCATCCTTGCCCTCTCAGGCGCTTCGCGCCAGCTCTCCCAAAGGGAGAGCCTTAAAAAGCATCAAGGAGCAATCATATGAAATCAGACCGCACCTACCCCATTTATAAAGTAAATAAAAAAGCCGAGGCCAGCCTTGTGGGCGGACACCCGTGGGTGTACGAGAACGACATCCTCGCCTTCCCCGAGAGCGAGCCGGAGAACGGCACTCTTGCCGACGTGGTGAGCACCAAGGGTGCCTACCTCGGCACCGGCTTCGTCTCCCTCAAGAGCAAGATCCGCGTTCGTCTCATCTCCCGCAACGCCAACGATACCTTCGACGCCAGCTTCTGGCGGCGTCGGGTGGAGTATGCGTGGGCCTACCGTAAGACCGTCCTTGAGCCGGACGACCTCTCGGCCTGCCGGGTCATCTTTGGTGAGGCCGACCAGTTCCCGGGCCTGACCGTGGACCGCTTCAACAACATCCTCGTCACCCAGACCCTCAGCGTGGGGATGGAGAAGCTCAAGCCCCTCCTCTTCCCCCTTCTCGCCGAGGTGCTGCGGGCCGACGGCCAGACCATCGACGGCATCTACGAGCGGAACGACGAGGCTCTGCGCGCCAAGGAGGGCCTCGAGCAGAACAAGGGCTGGTTCGAGCTGCCGGGTGAGACGCACCCCGCCTCCACCCAGACCGAGATCTGCGAGAACGGCGTCTACTACCACGTCGATTTCGAGAACGGCCAGAAGACCGGTTTCTTCCTCGACCAGAAGTACAACCGCCGGGCCGTGGCACGCCTCGCCGCCGGACACACCGTGCTGGACTGCTTCACCCACACCGGCAGCTTCGCCCTCAACGCCGCCAGCGGCGGCGCGGCCCGGGTCACGGCGGCAGACATCAGCGCCGATGCCATCGCCATGGCCCAGCGGAACGCCGCACGCAACGGCCTGACCAACATGGACTTCCTCTGCGAGGACACCTTCGAGCTTCTGCCCCGCCTCGAGAAGGAGGGCCACCCCTACGACTTCATCATCCTCGACCCGCCCGCCTTCACCAAGGCACGCCGCACCGTGGAAAACGCCATGCGCGGCTACAAGGAGATCAACTACCGGGCCATGAAGCTCCTGCCCCGGGGCGGCTACCTCGCCACGGCCAGCTGCTCCCACTTCGCCACCGAGGAGCTGTTCATCAAGATGCTCCGCTCCGCCGCCAAGGACGCCCACCGCCAGCTGCGCCAGATCGAAGTCCGCCAGCAGGCCCCCGACCACCCCATCCTCTGGGGCGTGCCGGAGACGAATTATCTGAAGTTTTTCCTGTTTCAGGTGATCTAAAGAGCACTTTCCCGGTAGGACCTCTCAGGCGCTCCGCGCCAGCTCTCCCAAGGGGAGAGCCTTTGCAATAGTCATACCCTCCGCGCAAAACTCCAAAATTTCGAGAGTCGGTTTGTGCAGAATCGTCAAATCTGTCTATTGCCTTTTTCGGCCTCTTCGGCTATAATCAACGCATAGACAGCAACGGCGCTGTGAGTCACCTCCTGACTCGCAGCGTCGTTTCGTTTAACCAAATATTTCGCGGGCAGGGGTCTCCCCTCTCCGCGCAAAAATCCACGGCAAGCTGAAGCATTTTGTTCAAGTAAGGAGTAGGAATTTATGGCAGCAAATGTTATGGAGATCTACGGCAGCAAAGTCTTTAACGAGCACGTCATGAAGGAGCGTCTTCCCAGCGCTACCTATAAGAGCCTCGAGAAGACCCTGCACAAGGGCGCACCTCTGGACATCGAGGTCGCAAACGTCGTGGCCAGCGTCATGAAGCGCTGGGCAATGGAGCTGGGTGCCACCCACTACACCCACTGGTTCCAGCCTCTGACCGGCATCACCAGCGAGAAGCACGATGGCTTCGTCTCCCCCGTGGGCGACGGCACCGCCATCATGGAGTTCAACGGCAAGGAGCTTGTCCGCGGCGAGCCGGATGCCTCCTCCTTTCCCTCCGGCGGCCTGCGTGCCACCTGTGAGGCCCGCGGCTACACCGCATGGGACCCCACCAGCTACGCTTTCGTGAAGGACGACGTCCTCTGCATCCCCACCGCCTTCGTCAGCTACACCGGCGAGGCTCTGGATAAGAAGACTCCCCTGCTGCGCTCCATGAACGCGCTCTCCAATCAGGCCATCCGCGTGCTGAAGCTCTTCGGCAAGGATGTGGACTACGTCTCCACCACCGTCGGCCCCGAGCAGGAGTACTTCCTCATCAAGAAGGAGGACTACGAGGCCCGTCAGGACCTCATCCTCACCGGCCGCACCCTCTTTGGCGCACCTTCGGCCAAGGGTCAGGAGCTGGAAGAGCACTACTTCGGCGTCATCCGTCCTGAGGTCTCCGCGTTCATGAAAGAGCTGGACGAGGAGCTGTGGAAGCTGGGCGTCCCCGCCAAGACCAAGCACAACGAGGTGGCCCCCTGCCAGCATGAGCTGGCCCCCATCTTCGATACCACCAACGTCGCCATCGACCACAACCTGCTGACGATGGAGATGATGAAGAAGCTGGCCCCCAAGTACGGTCTCGTCTGCCTGCAGCATGAGAAGCCCTTCGAAGGCGTCAACGGCAGCGGCAAGCACAACAACTGGTCCATGTCCACTACCCATGAGAATCTGCTGGACCCGGGCGACACCCCCATGGAGAACCTGCAGTTCCTCGTCTTCCTCGCCGCTGTCATCAAGGCAGTCGATGAGTACGCCGACCTGCTGCGCACCTCCGTCGCCACCCCCGGCAACGATCACCGTCTGGGTGCCAACGAGGCACCTCCGGCCATCATCTCCATCTTCGTGGGCGAAGAGCTGGAGGCCGTCATCGACGCCATCGCTTCCGATTCTCCCTACGCCGGCCCCGTCAAGATGAAGATGGACCTGGGCGTGGACGTCCTGCCCAAGTTCAGCAAGGACACCACCGACCGCAACCGTACCTCCCCCTTCGCCTTCACCGGCAATAAGTTCGAGTTCCGTATGCCCGGCTCTGCCGAGAACCTGAGCGACGCCAACACCATCCTGAACACCGCCGTCGCCAAGGAGCTGAAGGGCTACGCCGACGAGCTGGAGAAGGCCGACGACTTCACCAGCGCCGCCATCGCCCTCATCAAGCGCACCATCCGCGACCACCGCCGCGTCATCTTCAACGGCAACGGCTACACCGCCGAGTGGGAGGCCGAGGCAGCAAAGCGCGGCCTGCCCAACAAGAAGAACACCCCCGCCGCTCTGCCCGCCCTCATCGACCCGAAGAACATCCAGCTGATGGAGGACTTCGGCGTCCTGACCAAGGTGGAGATGGAGAGCCGGTACGAGGTCGAGCTGGAGCACTACTCCAAGATCATCAACATCGAGGCCCTGACCATGCTGGAGATGGCCCGCAAGCAGCTGCTGCCCGCCATCAACGCCTACATGAGCGAGGTCGCCAATACCGCCGCCTCCAAGCTGGCCGTCAGCGAGAGCCTGAGCGTCCGCAGCGAGACGAAGACGCTGAGCCACCTGTCCGCCGATGCCGACGCCATGAGCGACGCCATCGACGAGCTGCAGGCAGCCGTCGATGCCGCCAAGGCCCTCTCCGACGAGAGCGCAAAGGCCGTCGCCTTCCACGACGATGTGCTGCTCAAGATGGACGCCCTCCGCGCCGCCGCTGACGACGCCGAGACCATCTGCGGCGAGGACTACTGGCCTCTGCCCAGCTACAGCAAGATGCTTTACTACGTTTGAGCTTCTCGCATCAGCGCAGAATAAAGCACCTTGGGCTGAGGCGCTTCTCTAAGCCATTCTCCTTTTCCTATTTCTTACACCAGCCTGAAGACCTGCTCCTGTATGGGGGCAGGCCTTTGGGCGTTTTTTAAGAGGACACACTATGAGCTATACGACACAGCAGGACATCCTCGATTTCGTCGAGGACAACAACGTAAAATTTGTCCGCTTCGCGTTCTGTGACATCTTTGGCGTTCAGAAGAACATCGCCGTGCTGGCCAGCGACCTGCCCAAGGCGCTGGAAGAGGGCGTCTGCTTCGACGGCAGCTCCATTGCGGGCTTCATGCATGTGGAGGAGAGCGACCTTGTCCTCCGGCCCGACCTGTCCACCACGACCATCCTGCCCTGGCGCACCGCCGAGGGGCGGGTGATGCAGTTCTTCTGCGACGTGGAAAAGCCGGACAACGCCCCCTTCGGCGGCAACTGCCGCGGCTTCCTGCGGGACATCAACCGCCGGTTCCGAAATCTGGGCCTGAGCTGCAATGTGGGCACCGAGTGCGAGTTCTATCTCTTCGAAAACGACGACCATGGCCGTCCCACCCGCATCCCCATCGACGCAGGCGGCTATTTCGATGTGGCCCCGCTGGATGCAGGCGAGAACCTGCGCCGGGACATCTGCCTGACCATGGAGCAGATGGGCCTTGCGCCCCAGCACAGCCACCACGAGAACGGCCACGGCCAGAACGAGATCGATTTCCACTACGCAGGCCCCCTGCGGACTGCCGACAACATCTTCCTGTTCAAGCAGATCGTCCGGGCCGTGGCCGCCAGCAACGGCTTCCACTCCAGCTTCCTGCCCAAGCCCCTGCCCGATCAGGCCGGCAGCGGACTCCACATCAACTTCTCGCTGTCCATGGACGGCAGGAACCTCTTTGAGGGCGACATCGCCCCCGACAGCATCCCCGGCAGCTTTATGGCGGGCATCCTCCGCCACAGCCGGGAGCTGACGGCCTTCACCAACCCCCTGCCCAACAGCTACCTCCGCTTCGGCTGTGACGAGGCCCCCCGCTATGTGAGCTGGAGCCGCCAGAACCGCAGCCAGCTCATCCGCATCCCGCAGGTGAGGGGCAACAACTGCCGGATGGAGCTGCGCAGCCCCGACCCGGCCTGCAACCCCTACCTCGCCATCGGCCTCGTGCTGGCGGCAGGCCTCGATGGCATCGAGAACCGGATGCAGCTGTCTGCCCCTGTCAACCGCAACCTCTTTATCCCGGCCGAGGCCGTCGGCCTCGGCCTCGAGACCCTGCCCGCCTCGCTGGAAGAGGCCGTAGAGGTGGCCAAGGGCAGCGAGTTCCTGCACAAGTTCCTGCCCGACGAGCTGAGCCGGCGCTACTACGCCGAGGCCCTGCGCCGGTGCGAGGCGCTGAAAAACGCCGCCGACCCGATCGAATACGAGCGCGTCCACTACTTCAATGCCATCTGAGACAGCATGACATGAGAAAGGAGTGAGCCGTATGGGACGTGCCCTGATCGTAAGCGCAGGCGCAAGCTCGAACGAATATATCTCCGCACGCCTGACTGAGCTGGGCTATGCGCGGCCCCTCATCGTGCCCAGCGCGGCAGAGGCGAGGCGGCGGATGCTGGAATCCGACTTCGAACTGATCGTGGTCAACGCGCCTCTGCCGGATGAGTTCGGCCATGAGCTGTGCGCCGACGCCGTGGAAAAGACCGACGCGGGCGTGGTGTTTCTGGCCAAAGCCGCTGCCGCCGAGCAGCTTCTGACCCCTCTGAGCGAGCAGGGGGTGCTGCTGGTGACAAAGCCCTTCTCCAACACATTTTTCCTGCAGGCCATCCATATGGCCGCCGCCAGCAACCACCGCCTGCTGCTCCTGCGTCAGGAGAACCAGCGGCTGCAGGAAAAGCTGGCGCAGGTGCGGCTGGTCAGCCGCGCCAAGTGCTGCCTCATCGAGCTGGGTCACATGACCGAGGCCGAGGCGCATCGCTGCATCGAAAAAAAGGCAATGGACACCCGGCGCGACCGCACCGAAGTCGCGCAGGAGATTCTGGACTCCTATGACCCCGCGCAGTGATATATTTGAAGCACTGCGCCCCCACAGCGGGAAAGTATATGTTTCAAGACCATCTGTAAATAGAGGAGAATACTATGGCAAAATTTATTTTCGTGACCGGCGGCGTCGTCTCCGGTCTGGGCAAAGGCATCACCGCCGCCTCTCTGGGCCGACTGCTGAAGTGCCGCGGCCTCAAGGTGGCCAGCCAGAAGCTGGACCCCTATGTGAACGTGGACCCGGGCACCATGAGCCCCCTGCAGCACGGCGAAGTCTTCGTCACCGACGATGGCACTGAGACCGACCTCGACCTCGGCCATTACGAACGCTTTATCGACGAGAACCTGAACAAGTACTCGAACCTGACCACCGGCAAGGTGTACTGGAACGTGCTGAACAAGGAGCGTCAGGGCGCTTACCTCGGCCAGACCGTCCAGATCATCCCCCACATCACCAACGAGATCAAGAGCTACATCTACAATCTGGCCTCCTCCACCGAGGCTGACGTGGTCATCACTGAGATCGGCGGCACCACCGGCGACATCGAGAGCCAGCCCTTCCTTGAGGCCATCCGTCAGGTGGGCCTCGAGCAGGGCAAGGAGAACTGCTGCTTCATCCATGTCGTCCTCGTGCCCTACATCTCCGGTTCGGACGAGTACAAGTCCAAGCCCGCACAGCACTCCGTCAAGGAGCTGCAGGGCATGGGCGTCAGCCCCGACATCATCATCCTCCGCGCCGACGGCAACGTGGGCAGCGACATCCGCCGGAAGATCAGCACCTTCTGCAACGTCAAGCCTGAGTGCGTCATCGAAAACCTGACCATGCCCAGCCTCTACCAGTGCCCGCTGATGCTCCACACCGGCGGCTTGGACGATGTGGTGGTCAAGCAGCTCCACCTCGACGTCCCTCCCGCCGACCTCACCGAGTGGAAGGAGATGCTGTCCCGGATCGCCACCCGCACCAAGACCTGCACCATCGCTCTCGTGGGCAAGTACGTCAAGCTGCACGATGCCTATCTGTCGGTCATGGAGAGCCTCTATCACGCCGGCTTTGAGAACGACAGTCAGGTGGAGATCAAGTGGGTCGAGAGCGAGGACCTGCCCGATCAGGCCGCCTGCCGGGAGGCTTTTGCGGACGTGGACGGCATCATCGTGCCCGGCGGCTTCGGCGACCGCGGCATCGAGGGCATGATCCAGGCTGCACAGTACGCCCGTGAGAACCATGTCCCCTACTTCGGCATCTGCCTCGGGATGCAGATCATGGTGATGGAGTTCGCCCGCCACGTTCTGGGCTACGCCGACGCCAATTCCAGTGAGTTCACCCCGGAGGGCCATCACAACGTCATCGACCTGATGGCCGACCAGCAGGGCAACATCCCCAAGGGCGGCACCATGCGTCTGGGCAAGTACCCCTGCGCCGTCCTGCCCGGCACCAAGATGGCCGAGTGCTACGGCCAGAGCGAGATCTGGGAGCGCCACCGCCACCGCTACGAGTTCAACAACGAATACCGTCAGGAGATGCAGGATGCCGGTCTTGTCATCTCGGGCACCAGCCCCGACGGCCGCCTCGTGGAGACCGTTGAGCTGCCGGGCCGCGATTTCCATCTCGGCGCACAGTTCCACCCCGAGTTCAAGAGCCGCCCCAACCGCGCACACCCCCTGTTCAAGGGCTTCATCGCCGCCGCGCTGAAGGCCAAGAAGGAGAAGATGGGGCACTGAAACAGATAACAAAAGCCTCCGATTTTCTGCGAAAATCGGAGGCTTTTGTTTCTAATATGTAACTCTTACTTGCTGGCCTTGGTGCACTTCTTCCGTGCGGCGGTCTTGCGGGCAGGCTTTGCGGCGGGAGCCTTGGCGGCAGGGGCAGCGGCCTTTGCAGCCGGAGCGGCCTCGGCGGGCTTCTCCTCAGCCTTGGCGGGGGCAGTCTCTGCCTTGACCTCGGCAACCTTCTCGACAGCCTTTTCAGCGGCCTTGGCAGCAGACTTCTTGGCCGCAGGCTTCTTTTCGGTCTTCGGCTCAGCCTTGGGGGCTGCCTTCTTGGCGGCGGGCTTCTTCGCCGCGGGCGCAGCCTTTTCCTCGGTCTTTGCGGCGGCGGGGACAGCGGCCTCAGCCTTGGCCTCAGCGGGCTTGTCCTCGGCCTTGGGGGCGTGCTTTGCACGGTCCTTTACCTCCGAGATGGTCCACAGCTGGTCCTCACCAGCCGTCTCCTGCCAGATCTGGAGGACAGCGCCATCGGCGGTGCCCATGCCCACGGTGTCGATGCACTTGCCTGCGGCCCACATGGAGCGCAGACGGACGGTGCCCGCCGGGGTCGGCTCCACCTTCCACATCTGGGACGTGCCGCCCACGTCCTCCCACAGGTGCAGCCATGTGCCGTTGGCGGTGCCGGTCATCATCAGGTCGATGAGCTTGCCGGAGGCGCGGTTGCGGATGCGGTAGACGCCATCGCCCTCCCGGACGAAGGCCCACTCCTGCTCGGGCGCGTGCCCGTACTTGCCCAGACGGATGCTGCCGCCATCCTTGGCGTTCTCCACAGCCTGAATGACGCTGCCGGTCTTGGCGGCGATGGTGTAGAAGCGGTCTGCTTCGATAACGGTCTGTGCCACAGATTTCATAAATTTTCCCTCCGTGTTCTGAGGGACTGTTCCCTCAAATCTCTTCTCAGCGCTGTTTTTTCTCGCAGCGTTTTTCTCTCATGTACCAAATTATACCACTTGACGTGATTTCCCACAAGCAATTCGACCTTTCTTTGTCAAATGTGCTAAAAGACATTCCATTTTTTTCTGCTTTTGCGCTCAATGCCCTAACTTTTTGGAGCCGTCAGCCCTAAACTCCCAGACCTCGACATTTTGCAGGATCTGCGTTATACTTATTTTTAATTATGAAAGCGAGGTATCCAGCCCATGCATTCCCCGTCCCAAGCCGATGAGGCCGCGCGCAGTGCGCTCCAGTTCGAGAAGATGACCAAGACCCCTGTGCCGAAGCTCATCCTCGGCCTCGCCGCGCCCACCATCCTGAGTATGCTCATCACCAGCATCTACAATCTGGCCGACACCTTCTTTGTGGGCCAGCTGTCCACCAGCGCGTCGGGCGCGGTGGGCGTCGTGTCCAGCCTCATGGCCATCATTCAGGCCCTCGGCTTCATGCTGGGCCATGGCGCAGGCGGAATCATCAGCCGCAGCCTCGGCAATCAGGACACCCATGCCGCCACCAAGTTCGCCTCCACCAGCTTTTTCACGGCGCTGGTCTTCGGCATCGTGCTGGCGGGAGTCGGCCTTTCCACCCTGCCCGGCTTCATGATGCTGCTGGGCAGCACCGACACCATCCTGCCCCACGCCTGCGCCTATGCGCGGCCCATCCTCGTCGCTGCGCCCCTCATGATGTCCAGCCTTGTGATGAACAACATCCTGCGCTACGAGGGCAAGGCCAGCTTCGCCATGATCGGCCTTGTCACCGGCGGCGTGCTCAACATCCTGCTGGACCCCATCTTTATCTTCGGCTTCGGCATGGGCACCGGCGGCGCAGGTGTTGCCACCGCTCTGAGCCAGAGCATCGGCTTCTGTATCCTGCTGTCTATGTTCCTGCGGGGCAGGACGGTGAGCCAGTTCCGCATCACGAAAGTCACCCGCAGCGCCCGGGACTTCGGCCTCATCTTCTTCAACGGTGCACCCAGCTTTGGCCGTCAGGGCCTGAACAGCATCGGCAGTATGCTGCTGAACGTCGCAGCCCGCAGCTACGGCGACGCCGCCGTGGCAGGCATGAGCATCGTGTCCCGCATCTTCCAGTTCCTGCTGTCGGTGGCCATCGGCGTTGGGCAGGGCCTGCAGCCTGTGGCGGCGTTCAACTACGGCGCACGCCGCTTCGCCCGGGTGCGGCAGGCGGCCATCTTCACCATCTCGACGGCCTTCTGCTTCGTCACGGTGCTGAACATCCTCTGCTGGTTCAATGCCGAGCCTCTCATCCGCCTCTTCCGCGATGACCCCGCTGTCACCGCCGTGGCCCTGCCCGCTCTGCGGTATCAGTGCATCGCCATGTTCTTGCAGCCTGTCATCATCGTCACCAATATGATGTTCCAGTCCATCGGCAAATCGGGCCGGGCCACCTTCCTCGCCTGCTGCCGTCAGGGCATCTGCTTCATCCCCCTCATCCTTACCCTGCCCCGCATCTGGGGCCTGCCCGGCATCGAGCTGTGCCAGCCCATCGCCGACGCCCTCACCTTCTGCATCTCGATGCCCTTCCTCCTGCCCTTCCTGAAAGAGCTGGGAGAAAAAGGGGACGAAGCTTGAATTGCCTCCTTCTCCGGCAATTCCCCCGCAAATAACCCGGGACACCTGTCCCGCCCTATTGCCTGCGGCAACAGGGTCCCACCTCCCGGACATTTGCGGGGGAACCGCCCTCGCGTCGGCGGGTAAATGCAGTTGCCCCATTGTCACCAAACTGTAACCAGACCCGGCCAACTTTCTGCAATGAAATGGCCGGGTCTTTCGTATATACTATAAACAGGAAAGTCAAATTCTGGGAAACTGCGAGGTGTTTCTATGAAGACCGCTCTGCTTCGACTCCGCTGCCGCGCCGCCTGCCTTGTGCTGGCAGGCGGGCTGCTGACGAGCTGTTCGCTGCTGCCCGCGGCGTCGCCCCGGCCCGAGGGGACGGCGGCATCGCAGGCACCGCAGTATTACAGCGAATCGTGGCTCACCGACGATGCGCTCCATTTCCTTTATTCCTACGCCGGCAACGGCGGCGGCACCATCCTCCGGGGCGGGAAAGTGCTCTATCAGGGCAGCCGCTCCGACAGCGTCCAGCTGGTGCGGAACACCCTCACCGGCGAGGCAGACTACTATCTTGTCTCCCACTCCACCCCCGGCACCGAAGAGCGCACCTCCACCCTCTACGACGCCGACGGCAGCGCCGTCATGGCCTTTCCCCATGCCGTGAATGCCACCCTCTCGGGCGGGCTGCTTATCCTGCGGGACGACGCCGACGTCTGGGCCTTTGAGAGCGGTGCCACCGGCGGCATCCGGGTGTACGACCTCGCCACCGGGGCCGAGCTGCCCGTGCCGGAAACGGCCCTTGACTGTCTCGTGGTGGATGAGGGCGGCCAGCGCCTCATCTTCAACTGCTACGACCTGCCCGAGGGCCTCACCTACGCCTACGACGACCCCGACCAGCCCCTGCATCAATACGTCCTCGTCACCGACCGGGAGGGCAATGTGCTGCTGCGGGAGGAGGGCTGCACGGCCCAGAGCCTTGCGTCGTATCGCGGCAGCTTCGCCGACTGGCTGACCTTGAGCTGGTTTCGCGGCGCAGACTGGGGCATCGCCCGGGAAGGGCTTTACAACGTCCTTACCGGCCAGCTGCTCACCGGCGAGGACGACAGCTCCGCCTCTGCCTGCGGCGTCGGCATCGCCTGCCTCCAGAGCCGTCAGGACAGCCGCTCCATCCTCTACGACCTGAACAGCGACGAGGCCGTGGAGCTGGGCCGCTTCGACTGGTGCGTGATGGACCACACGCCCGGCTGTGTCACCCTCCTCGGCAGCGATGACCCGGATAACCCCTACACCCTCATCGACCTCGCCAGCGGCGAAAAGACCGCTGTCCAGCGGTGCGACAGGGACTATCACTCCGGCAATGTCGCCGTCCTGACGGCGGACAACGTCCTGAAGGTCTACGACGGCACCACCGGCGCACTCCTGACCGAAGTGGAAGTGACCCCCATTGAAGAGGCTCGTCATGTCAGTGTGACGGCCCTGCCCGGCGGCTATGCCCTGCTGCAATATGACGACGAGGACTACAATACCCTCGCCATCCAGACCTACGGCGGCGAAGGGCTGCTCTGGTCGTCTGCTGACGAGACGGAGCAGTACACCTACGTCTCCTACCTCACCAACACCGCCAACGGCCCTCTGCTCACGGCCCACCGGGACAACAGCGACTCGTCGAACCTCTCCGACGTGCTGGACATGGAGGGCAGTGTGCTCCTCCGCCGCCTCGGCAGCTGCTACAGCATCGACGGCCTGCCCGACGACTGCTTTATCGCGCGGCAGGGCTTCGACTACGGCCTGATGGACTCCACCGGCCAGTGGCTCTACCGCGAAAGCATCTTTTCCTCCCCCGGCGACGACTTCGGCGGAGGCTATCTGTATTGACAACGGAGGTTTTTGGATATGAAAGAGAAGATTTCCCGCCGCAGCTTCCTGCAGGTGCTGGGCCTCGGCCTCGGGGCGGCAGTGCTCACCGCCTGCACCCCCGGCGCAGCAGACTCCCCCGTCAACTCTCCGGCAGCGTCTGTCCCCGACCCGGACACCACCCCTGAACCTTTCCTGACTGTGGAGGAGTTTCCCCGCCTCGACGGCTCCACGGCCTGCATCCCTCTGATGGCCCAGCTCAAGGCTGACGTCACCGGCATGGACCTGCTCGAAGCCCAGACCGGCATCACCGTCAGCACCACAGCCTATGCGTGGGAGAACTTCGGCCTCTGGTCCCGCAGCGACAGCGACGACTACGGCGCACAGCTGCTCATCGTCTACGAGGCCCCCGAGTACGTCAAGGAAGAGCTGGCCGAGGCCGACGCAAAGCTGGAGCAGAAAGCCATCGGTCGGGACGCGCTGGTCTTCATCGTCAACGAGTCCAACCCCGTCCAAAGCCTGACCCAGCAGCAGCTGCGGGACATCTATGCGGGCCGCATCACCAACTGGAAGGAGGTCGGCGGCGCAGACGCCCCCATCGTGGCCTTCCAGCGAGGAGTGGACTCGGGCAGTCAGACCCTTTTCAAAAAGCTGCTCATCGACAAGGGCGATGGCCAGTTGATGACCGCCCCCACCGAGCTGGCTCCCGCCGACATGGGCGGGCTGGTGGACCGCATCGCCGAGTACAACAACTCTGCCAACGCCATCGGTTTCTCCGTCTATTACTACATCGATCAGATGTATTCGAAGCCCGGACTCCGCCTGCTGGCCGTGGATGGTGTGACCCCCGGCAATGACACCATCGCCAGCGAGAGCTACCCCCTGTGCAACGAGTTTTATGCGGTCATCCATGGGAATGCCGCCCCCGACAGCCCCCAGCGGAAGGTCTACGACTGGCTGAGCACCGACGAGGGCCGCCGATGCATCGAAACGGCAGGATATGTGGCCTGCGGCGGAGCGGCTACACCACCAGACACCACAGCGGCGTCGTGATGAGCGACAGCACCGTAGAGAGGGCCGTACACTTGCTGGCGAACGCAGAATCGGCACCGTACTTCTCGGCAAGGATGGCAGTGGTGCCGCCCATCGGCATCCCCGCCAGAACAACAGCGACCCCGGTGGCCAGCTCTCCCACATGGGCTGCGCGGCAGCCCACCAGCACCACCAGCGGCATCAGGAACAGCCGGATGACACAGTAAAGGATGGCGTCCCGATCCAGCAGCGGGTGGAGGTCGCAGCTGCCGATGATGGCCCCGATGAGGAGCATCGACATGGTCATGTTGCAGTTGCTGGTGCACTGGAGAGCCTTGCCGAGAAAGGCGGGCAGCTGGCACTGGGTCAGCATGAGGGCCATGCCCACGAACACCGCCAGAATACAGGGGTGAGTCAGGGTCTTGCGGAGGACGGCGCGGTAGCGCGTCCTTCCCCCGGGACTGGCGGCTGCATCGTCCTGCATGAAGTAGGACACGCCCATCGACCACATCACGATGCGCTGCGGGATGAGGTAAACGGATGTCAGCAGCAGCCCCACTCCGCCGAACAGGCCCTCGGTCAGCGGACTTCCCAGAAAGCCCGCGTTGGAGCAGACCGTGCCGTACTGCATCACAGCCTTCCGCGCGAAGGCGTAGCGGTCATAGCAGACCGCGCAGATCACGCCATAAAACACCTGCAGCACGATGGACAGGATGAGGATGTCCCGCGTGCTGCGGAAGATCTCCTCATTGAACTCGATGCGGAACGACTGGATGGTGTTTGCCGGCAGGATGAGAAAGAGCAGCAGGTCGGTCAGGCAGGCGCGGCCCTGCTCGGTGATGATGTGCTTCTTCGTCAGAAAGATGCCAATGGCCAACAACAGCATCATCTGCGCCTGCAGGCTCAGCATGGTGGAAAACTCGGGCACAGATATTCCCCTCTCGTTTGAACGTCCTCTTTTGATGAATTTTCGATGAATTTATTATACCGGCATGGTGCGGGAAGTGCAAGGCCCGCAAGCCCTCCGGCAGCATGATTTTTCCGAATGGTTGGATACCGCCACGCCGCAAAAAGCAAAAGCCCCGCGATATACACCGCCTTTCGGCGGTATATCGCAGGGCTTTTTTGGAGCTGGTGACAGGAGTTGAACCTGCAACCCACTGATTACAAATCAGTTGCGCTGCCATTGCGCCACACCAGCAAAGCGTACCCTCTCGCATCGCGCAGGGTACTTTAGTAGAATACCAGAAACTTCCCCGGTTGTCAATATCTTCTGCGGCTTCTGCCTCAGAATGCGAAAGCGCCCCGCCGCTCCTGACAGAACGGCGGGGCGTCTGAGTGGTTTCGTGAGTGTTACTGTGTGGCCATTGCCCGCTGGATGGCGGCGAAGTTCTCGAGGGTCAGGGCCTCAGGGCGGATGCGGGCATCAAAGCCCGCCGCCTCGATGGCGGCGATGACCTTCTCCTTTGGCAGGCCGAGACCGCTGGCGATAGCGTTGGCTGCGGTCTTGCGGCGCTGGCCAAAGGCCGCGCGGATGAGGGCGAAGTAACCGTCCTCATCCTCCACCTGCACGGCAGGGGCGGGGCGGATGTCCATCCGCACGACGGCGCTGGTGACTTTTGGGGCCGGGTAGAAACTGCCCGGCGCGGCAGTAAACATCAGCTTGGAGGTGGCGTAGTAGCTCACGGCGCAGCTGATGGCGCTGGAGGCGCGGGTGCCGGGCGCAGCGGCCAGACGGTCGGCGGCCTCCTTCTGCACCATGACCGTCAGGTTCTGGATGGGCAGGCGGTCGCCCAGCAGCTTCATGACGATGGGGCTGGTGATGTAGTAGGGCAGATTGGCGCAGACGGCCACCGGCATCCCGGGGAACTCCTCCTCAATGAGGGCACGGAGATCCACTTTCAAAACATCCTGTAATACCAGCTTAAAATTATCCACACCGGCCATCGTTTCGGCCAGCAGAGGCGGCAGACGCTCGTCCACCTCGATGGACACCACCTTGGCGGCGCGGCTGGCCAGCTCTTTGGTCAGCACGCCGATGCCGGGGCCGATCTCCAGCACGCCCCAGTTCTTATCGACGCCGCTGGCATCCACGATCTTCGGAGGCAGGCCGGGATTGATGATGAAGTTCTGTCCAAAACCCTTGGAAAGCGCAAAGTCGTATTTTTCGCAAAGGGTACGGATCACGGAGAGGTCGGTCAGCTCCGGCATAGTGTTTTTTCCTTTCTCTTATATCAAGACGCGCTTTCCACGCTGGAAGCAGCCGCCTCCGAGGAAGCCTCGCCCTCCCCTGCTGCCTCGGAAGAGGCGGCGGCGGCGGAGTCTGCTGCGAGGTCGGCATCGTTCACGCCGCCTACGGTGGTGGTGCCGGTGAGCTGCTGTGCGCAGCTGACGGCACGCTGGATCTGGGGGTCGGTGTCGAGGGTGTAGTCGTAATAGCTTACCTGCTCGTCCGGGGTCAGCGGACGCTCCACGTCCACGGTCAGGCCGGTGCCGTCGAAGCAGGAGCCGTCGCCGCAGATGAGCTTAGCCACCGTGACCACCACAGCACTGCCGTCCGAGAGGCGCTGAGGGCTGCTCTGGATGGTGCCCTTGCCCATGGTGCTGCTACCCACGAGGCGTGCGCCGCACAGGGAGCGCAGGCTGGACGCAAACAGCTCTGCCGCGCTGGCGGTGTTCTCGTTCACGAGGCAGACGGAGGGCTGGCTGATGACGGTGTCGTCGGTGCTGCTGCCCAGCAGGGTGCGGTTTCCGGTCTTATCCTCGGCATAGGCCAGCACACCTTCCGGTGCGACGAGGTCGATACAGCTGATGGCGTCGTCGAGGATGCCGCCGCTGTTGTCGCGCAGGTCGAACACGAAGCTCTGCGCACCGCTGGCGGACAGGCTGCGCAGGGCAAAGTCCAGCTCACTGGGGGTGGAGTTGTCGAACTGCCAGATCTTGATATAGCCCACATTGTCCTGCACCATGGCGGAATCGACGCTGTTGGCCGTGAAACCGTAGTGGGTCAGGTCAGCGGTGTGCTGGGCGTTCTCGCTGTCCAGCCAGACCACATTGACGGTGATGCCGCTCTCGCCCCGGAGCTTGTTCTGGACGGCCTCTGCGCCGCCCAGACTCTTGACGTCCGTGCCGTCGATGGTGATGATGTAATCGCCTTTTTGCAGGCCGGCCTCCTTTGCGGGGGACTCGTCGTACACCTTGGTGACCTTGGCGTAGCCGGACTGGTCGATGGCCAGCTCCACGCCGATGCCGATCAGCTTGCCGCTCTGGGCATTGAGCAGGTCGGTGTAGGCCGAGGCGGTGTAGTAGCGGGCATACTTGTCGCCGGTGCCCAGCAGATAGCCTGCGGTCAGACGGTCGTACAGCATCGTCTCGTCGATGTCGTAGTAGTCGTTGGCACGCACATAGCGGTCTACTTCGGCCACCTTGTTGTACATGCTCTCCTTTTCCTTCACGCTGGTGACGGTGCGGTCAAACAGCCGCATCGCCAGCAGCATCGTGATGGAAAATGTGACCGTCATTGCCAGAATGACGATGGTCACAGTCATCCCTACGGAAATTTTACGGTTCATTCAGTTTTCCTCCCCGGTTCAGACCAAAAGCATCAGGACGACGCTGCCCAGCACCGACAGCAGGAATACTCCCGCCAGCAGCAGACAGCCCGCCCGAAGGATACGCTTGCGTTTTTGCTCGTTCATTTCGCCTTATGGCCTCCTTTGACCCCTCGACACAGTATTATTTCATAGGAATATAACCACGGGGATTGACTGCATTGGCCTTGGAGCCGCCCTTCCACACCTCAAGGTGGAGATGGTTGCCCGTCGAGTTGCCGGTAGAGCCGACATAGCCGATGAGTTCGCCCTGCTTGACGTACTTGCCCGCCGACGTTGCCACCGAGCGCATATGGCCGTAGAGGGTGGAGTAGGCGTTGCCGTCCGACATTTTGCCGTGGTAGATGATGACGTAGTTGCCGTAGCCGCCGCTGGACCATCCGGCCACCTGTACATAGCCGCTGGCGGCTGCGTAGATGGGGGTGCCGGCGGGGGCGGCGAAGTCGGTGCCCGCGTGGAGCTTGTTGACACCCGAGACAGGGTTCTTGCGCCAGCCGTATTCACTGGAGATGCGGGTATAGCTCTTGAGGGGGCAGATGAAGCCGCTGAAGCTCAGCTGCGGCTTGCTGGCCGCTGCGGCTGCGATGAGCTTCTGGATCTCCTTTTTGACGGCCTCGTAGTTCATCTCATCCGACTCGATGGCCGCCTGCGCGTCCTTCTGGGCCTGCTGAGCCTCGGCGGCGCTCAGGCGGGCCTCCTTGACGCTGGAGTTCAGCTCGTTCTGCTTGCTCTGCATCTGCTTATTCTGGGCACTCAGCTCGGCCTTTTTGTTCTGCAGCTGGGTGCGCTCCGCCACAAGCTGGGTGCGGTCGTTCACAAGGCTCTCTCGGGCAGCCTTCATGGTGTCAAGGATCTCGGTATCCTTCACCGAGATGTCCTGCATGACCTCGTTGAAGGTCAGCAGCTCGTACAGGTCGTTCACCGAGCTGAGCATGGCCACGCTGCCGCCGTCCCGCAGCTCCTGCATCGCGGCCATATGGCTCTTGAAGCCTTCCCACTGGTCGGCGATGTCCTGCTCCTTCTGGGCGATCTCGGCCTGCTTGGCGCTGATCTGCTGCTCCTTGACGCCGATGCTGTTCTGCACCTCGGCGATCTGGCCCTGAAGCACGCTGATCTGGCTCTGGATCACCGAGACCTTTTCCTTCAGCTCAGACTCGAGGGCCTTTGCGGCAGCTTCCTTCTTCTTGGCGTTGTTCAGCTCTGTCTTATGCTGCTGGATAGACTGGGAGAGCTTATCCAGCTTGTTCTGCAGCGAACTCATGCTGGTGGCCGCGCTGGCCGGATAGACCGTCATGCTCAGCACAAGGCAGGCCGCCGCCACAAAAGCGCAGGCAGCACGCATCATGACCGAGTGGCCGGAGGGCTTTGCATGGCGGGGCGAGTGGCGCAGGACGAAGCCTGCGGAATGCTTATCGTGATACACAGTAGGCCCTCCTTACACATTGAGGTGCTTGCGGATGGAGAACATACTGCCCAGACCGCCCACCAGAGCGCCCGCCACGAGGCTGTAGGTCAGGATGGTGGGCCAGACGTTTTCCAGCGGCACCAGAGCCATGCCCATGAGCATCTGCCACAGACTGCCCAGCGTAGGCGAGATCTCCACGATATAGGCGTAGCCGCCGATGCTGGCCGCCGCTGTGATGATGCCGGAGATGAGGCCCATCACCAGACCCTCGATGACGAAGGGCAGGGTGACGAGGGCGTTGGTGGCACCGACGTACTTCATGATCTCGATTTCGCGGCGGCGGGCAAAGACGCTCAGCCGGATGGTGGTGCCCACCGTGATGATGCTCACGGCCATCAGCACCAGCACGACGATCCGCCCGGCCTTGGTGACGGCCTCCTGGACGTCCACGAAGGTCTTGGTCATCTCGATGGGGGCTGTGACGCTGTAGACGCCCTCAATGGCCTCGAATTTCCTGCTCATGGCCTCCATCTGGCTCAGATCCGACAGGGAGACGCGATAATTTGCTTTAAAGGGGTTGTCGTTCTCGAACTCGTCCAGAAGGTCGGCGTACTCGGACATATAGCCCTTGTACTGGTTCAGGACGTCCTCTTTGGACATATACTGCACCCGGCTCACCCCTGCGGTGCTGCCGATGGCCGCGCCGACCGACTCGATGAGGGTGTTGTCGGCCTCGGGGTCCACATAGACCACCATCTCGTTCTGGGTGCCCAGATAGTTGACCATGCTGTCCACGTTCACCTCGACGAGACTGGCGAAGGTGTTCAGGGTCATGCAGACACTGAGCGAGGCGATGCAGGCAATGGTCATGGCCCAGTGCTTACCGAGGTTGCGCACGCCGCGCCGGGTCAGGAAACCAAACGTCGAGATCTTCATGCGTGCACCTCCTCGCCGAAGCTGGCCGGGACGTCGGAGATGATGCGGCCGTTCTTCAGGGTGACGGTGCGGCGGTTGAAGCGGCGCACCAGCTCATGCTCGTGGGTGACGACCAGCACTGTGATGCCCATTTCGCTCACCCGCTCCAGCAGCTCCATCATCTCAAGGCTCATCTCGGGATCGATGTTACCGGTAGGCTCGTCCGCGATGACCAGACGAGGGCTGTGGGCCAGAGCGCGGGCCACGGCCACCCGCTGCTGCTCGCCGCCGGAGAGGAACTCGGGATAGACCTTTGCCTTATCCTCCAGATGCACCAGCTCCAGCATATAGTTGACCCGTTCCTTGATGTCCTTCTTGCCGATGTTGGTGACGTGCATCGCAAAGGCGATGTTCTCGTAGACCGTCATGGTCGGGATGAGGCGGAAGTCCTGAAAGATGATGCCCATCTGGCGGCGGAGATAGGGCACTTTGCCCCGGCGCAGCCGGGCGACATCCTTGCCGTCCACGAGCACGCGGCCCTCTGTGGGCAGCTCCTCCCGGAGGATGAGCTTGAGCAGGGTGGACTTGCCTGCACCGGAGTGTCCCACCAGAAAGACGAACTCGCCGTCTGCCACATGGAAGTCGATGTCCTCCAGCGCGGGCTTGTCGCTCCTCTTGTATATCTTGGTGACATGTTCAAAATCTATCATGAGTATCTTGCTCCTGAAAAGTTATTTGGTACAGAAGTTCCAAGCTTAAACCTCTCAGTCTCGCTTCGCTCGACAAGGCCAGGTTGCGGCTCCCAGCATCCGCTTCGTGCTTTGATAAGCACTCGCGTCTTGCTGGCCGCTGCCCCAACAATGACTCCCTGTTTCCGCCACTGGCGGCGGTCGTCGTTGTTGCCCCTACCGAGGGGAGCCTCTGGCGAAGAGATAAAGCTTTCCGCCGTGACGGAGAGGTTGTCCATACAGGCTATAACAAAAGAAACCGGCCAGCATCGGGGTCGAGCGGCCGGTTTCGGCGTCCGCAGCCGGGGCGGCTGAGACGAAATATCAATATTTGGCCGGATTGTTGGACAGGTACTTCTTGACCATGAGCGCTACCTTGAACACGATAGCGTCGTCGAACTCACGCAGATCCAGACCGGTCAGCTTTTTGATCTTTTCCAGACGGTACACCAGCGTATTGCGGTGGACGAACAGGCCGCGGCTGGTCTCAGAGACGTTCAGGTTGTTCTCGAAGAAGCGCTGGATGGTAAAGAGGGTCTCCTGATCCAGACTCTCGATGCTGCCCTGCTTGAACACTTCGCGCAGGAACATCTCGCAGACCGTGGTGGGCAGCTGATAAATGAGGCGTGCAATGCCCAGATTGTCGTAGCGGATGATCTGCTTCTCAGTATCGAACACCTTGCTGACCTCCATGGCGATCTGTGCTTCCTTAAAGGAAGTGGCCAGATCCTTCACGTTGGCAATGGGGGTGCCGATGCCCACGACAGCCTTGATGTAATGCTCTCCGGACAGGGTATCCACGATGCTGGCCGCCAGCTTCTCCATATCGGAGCGGTCGATGCCCTTGCGGATCTCCTTGACCAGAACAGTGTCCGTCTCACTGATGTTGAAGACGAAATCCTTCTGCTTATCGGGGAACAGGCTGCTCACCACGTCGTAAGCGGAGATGTCGCCGCCGCTGGTGACGCGGACGATGAACACCACCCGGGAGACGTCGGTGGCGAAGTGCAGCTCACGGGCCTTGGCGTAGATGTCGCCGGGCAGGATATTGTCCAGCACCACATTCTTGATAAAGTTGGACTTGTCGAACTTCTCGTCGTGATACTGCTTGATGCTCTGGAGGCTGATGGACAGCAGCGCGGCGAACTGGCCCGCAGTCTCGTCAGCGCCTTCCACGAAGACGGCATAATCGTTATGCTTTGCGCTGGAGAACTGCTGATAGGTGTAGCCATCCCGCACGAAGCGGTCTCCGGCCGTCAGACGCTCTGCCATAAAGCCCTCGCGCACCTCGCCGATCAGATTCAGCTCCGAGCAGGAGATGACAGCGCCGGTCTCATCCACCACGCCGACCACACGGTCGATCGCGTCCTTCATCTGGTAGATCACGCTCTGAAATACTCTATTGGCCATAAATGGATACCCCTTTTCCTCTCTTGTGCAAACCGCAGGTGGGCGGGATTGTGATTTTCAACAATTTCGCCGCATTACATTTTATATTTTACACAAAAGAATTTACTTTTGCAACATATTTCACCAAAAAAAATTCTTCTTTCTTGTTGAAATTATCTTTCGGGGCATTTTCAGGGCCAAAAAAGGCCTTTCTGCGTGGTTCTGAGAGCTATTTTACCGGCAAATTGTGATACTTTTTTGAAGAAGGGGTGAAAAGCGCCGCCTCACCCCGTGGTAATTTTCGCCACTTCGTCGGCGGTCAGCTCCCTCCACTGGCCCGGCGCAAGGCTCTCGTCCAGCGTAAGGCCGCCGATGGCGTCCCGGTGGAGGGCGTTGACGCCCGCGCCGTAGATGCCGAACATCCGCTTGATCTGGTGGTAGACGCCCTGCCGCAGCAGGACGCGGACGGTCAGGCCGTCGGGCGTAAGGGCGGACACCTCTGCCGGAGAGAGGGCCGTGCCGTCGGCCAGCGTGACGCCGGCGGCAAAGCCTGCGCGCATCTCCTCCGTCAGCGGGGTGTCGATGGTGACGGTGTAGGTCTTGGAGACATGGCGCTTGGGCGCGAGGATGTCGTGGGCAAAGCCGCCGTCGTCCGTCAGCAGGACGAAGCCGGTGCTGGTCTTGTCCAGCCGCCCCGCCGGGAACAGCTCCCGCCGGGGGTAGGCGTCCCCCACCAGATCGACGACGGTGGTGTCCCTCTTGTCGGTGGAGGCGCTGACGACGCCCTCGGGCTTGTTGAGCATGAGGTAGACGAACTGCTGGTAATCGAGCGCCCTGCCCTCCACTGCCACGGCGTCGGCGGCCTTCAGCTGGGTGTCCCCTTTCTTGCAGACCGCACCGTTCACGGTGACGCGCCCTTTTGCCAGCAGCGCCTTGGCCTCGCTCCGGGTGCATTGGGCCGTCTCGGCCAGATATTTGTCGAGTCGCATGGTGTTCTCCTGATTCTTAATGTTTTGTGCGGATATATTGTAGCATTTTAGGTAGAACGGTTCAAGGCTCTTCCTTTGGGAGAGGCTTTTGCAGTGGCCAAAAAAGCTTTGTCTCAAAACAAAAGAGAGAACGCGCAGCAGCGTTCTCCCTTTGTGAGCTAATGTTTTGAAGCCTTAGACACTCAGATTCGCATGCTGCTCCACAGCATCCGGATTCGTGTCGAAAATGGGCTTGAGGATGTGGGCAATGAACTCCTCCACCTGCTGGGGAGCGCGGCCCACGAAGTTTTCGGGCACAAGGCCCGCTGTGATCTCCTCCTTGGTCAGGCCAAAGGCGGGATCAGCGGCAACACGGTCCACCATATCGTTGGGCAGGCCCTCTTCCTTGACCTGCTTGCCGGCGGCGATGGCGTGCTGGCGCAGGCGCTCGTGCAGCTCCTGACGGTTGCCGCCCTTCTCCACGGCCTGCATCATGATGTTCTCGCTGGCCATGAAGGGCAGCTCCGCCATCAGGCGGCTGCGGATGACCTTCGGGTAGACCACGATGCCGTCGGTGACGTTGAGCATGATGTTCAGGATGGCGTCGGTAGCGAGGAAGCCTTCGGCCATTGCCACCCGCTTGTTGGCGCTGTCATCCAGCGTCCGCTCGAACCACTGGGTGCCAGTGGTGAAGCTGGGATTGAGCACATCCACCATCAGGTAGCGGCTCAGTGCGCAGATGCGCTCGCAGCGCATGGGGTTGCGCTTGTAGGGCATGGCAGAGGAACCGATCTGGTTCTTCTCAAAAGGCTCTTCCATCTCCTTGAAGTTGGCCAGCAGGCGCAGGTCGGTGGCAAACTTCATGCAGCTCTGGCCGATGCCGGCCAGAGCATTCAGGATGAAAGCATCCACCTTGCGGCTGTAGGTCTGGCCGGACACCGGGATAACGGCCTCGCGGTCGAAGCCCATCTCCTCGGCGATAGAGGCATCCACAGCGCGGATCTTATCGGCGTCGCCCTTGAACAGCTCCATGAAAGAGGCCTGCGTACCGGTGGTGCCCTTGACACCGCGCAGCTGCAGGGTCGCAAGGCGGTGGTCGATCTCGTTGAGGTCCATCACCAGCTCGTTGGCCCACAGGGTGGCACGCTTGCCCACGGTGGTGGGCTGGGCGGGCTGGCAGTGGGTGTAGGCCATGCAGGGCATATCCTTGTACTCCTCGGCAAACTTGGCCAGCTTTGCCAGCACGCCGATGAGCTTCTTGCGCACCAGCTCAAGGCCCTGACGCATCACGATGATGTCGGTGTTGTCGCCGACGTAGCAGCTGGTGGCGCCCAGATGGATGATGCCTGCTGCCTTGGGGCACTGCTGGCCGTAGGCATAGACATGGCTCATAACGTCGTGGCGCACCAGCTTCTCCCTCTCGATGGCGACCTCATAGTTGATGTCGTCCACATGAGCTTCCAGCTCGGCCACCATCTCGGGGGTGATATTGGTCAGGCCCTGCTTCATCTCGGCCCGGGCCAGCGCCACCCACAGACGGCGCCAGGTGCGGAACTTGTTGTCGTCCGAGAAGATGTACTGCATCTCATCGGAGGCATATCGGGTGGAAAAGGGGCTGATATAACGGTCATGCTGAGACATTAAGCTGTCCTCCTTGGGTATTCGTTTCCAGAAAGTTACCGTCACGCTGCCAAAAGCCTCTCCCCTTGGGAGAGGTGGCATCGCCTGCGATGCCGGAGAGGGCAAGCCGCCTGACAAACTGCATCCCGTACTGTGATAAGCAGGCTCTTTGTCCAAGCGATGTTTCCCTCTTTCCTGACATCCTTGCCCTCTCAGGCGCTCACGCGCCAGCTCTCCCAAAGGGAGAGCCTTTGCGGATCGGGTAAGTTTCTTCTATTCTACCATCAAATCTTGAAATAGTCCACGCCGCCCTCGAAGATCGGCTGATACTTATCGCCGGTGACATTCTTGTAGAGGTACTCGCCGCTGCGCTCCGAGTGGCCCATCTTACCAAAGACGCGGCCGTCCGGGCTGGTGATGCCCTCGATGGCGAGGACGGAGCCGTTGGGGTTATACCGCAGGTCCATGCTGGGGTTGTCGTCCTGATCGACGTACTGCGTTGCGATCTGGCCGTTGGCGATGAGGGTATCCAGCACGCTCTGGGGTGCCACAAAGCGTCCCTCGCCGTGGCTGATGGCCACGGTGTGCTGGTCGCCCACGCTGCACTTGGACAGCCACGGACTGCCGGTGGAAGCAATGCGGGTGCGCACCAGCATACTCTGGTGGCGGCCGATGGTGTTGAAGGTCAGGGTCGGGTCGCAGGACGTGATGGGGCGGATGTCGCCGTAAGCGGCCAGACCCAGCTTGATGAGGGCCTGGAAGCCGTTGCAGATGCCCAGCATCAGGCCGTCACGGTGCTGCAGCAGGTCGCGGACCGCCTCGGTGACGGCCGGGCTGCGGAAGAAGGAGGCGATGAACTTGGCGCTGCCGTCCGGCTCGTCGCCACCGGAGAAGCCGCCGGGCAGCATGACGATCTGGCTCTCGTTGATGGCCTTCACCAGCGCCTCGCAGCTGGCAGTGACGTCAGCGGGGGTCAGGTTGCGGATGACCAGCACCTCGGGGTCAGCACCGGCGCGGGCAAAGGCGCGGGCGGTGTCGTACTCGCAGTTGGTGCCCGGGAAGACCGGGATGATGACCTTCGGCTTTGCCACGCCGATCTTGGGCGCAGCGGGAGCGATCAGGCTGCCGCTGATCTTCTCGACGACGGGGCCGGACTTGCGGTAGGGGTAGACCGGCTCGAGCTTGGACTCCCAGATCTCCTGCAGCTGTGCCATATCCAGCTTGTCGCCGCAGCACTCGAAGACATAGTCCGCCGTGGTCTCGCCCAGCAGCTCACCGGCCGGGGCGTCGGAGACCATCTCCAGCACGATGGAGCCGTACATGGGCTTGAACATATCGTGGGTGGACATCTTGGTCATCATCTTGAAGCCGATGCGGTTGCCCAGACCCATCTTGAAGAGGGCCTCGGCCAGACCGCCATAGCCCACAGAGCAGGCGGAGGCCACGATGCCCTCCTCCATCATCTGCTCGACGATCTTATAGTTGGCCTTCAGAGAGAAGAAGTTGGGGCAGCCGGTAGCCGGGTCGAGGATGGGCCGGAGGAGGACGACCGTGCTCTCCGGCTTCTTGAACTCGGTGGAGACGACGCGGCTGGCCTTGCCGATGGCCGTGGCGAAGGACACCAGCGTGGGAGGCACATCCAGCTGCTCGAAGGAGCCGGACATACTATCCTTGCCGCCGATGGAGGCGATGCCGAGGCCCATCTGGGCATCCAGAGCGCCCAGCAGAGCGGCCAGCGGCTTGCCCCAGCGCTCCGGCACATTGCCCAGACGCTCGAAATACTCCTGGAACGTCAGGTAGGCGTCCTCATAGCGGAAGCCGCTGGCCACCAGCTTGGTCACGCTCTCGATCACGGCCATCTGTGCGCCCACATACTGGTCAGCGCTCATCAGATAGGGGTTGTAGCCCCATGCCATGCCGGAGCAGGTGTTGGTCTCGCCGTCCACCGGCAGCTTGGCCACCATGGCGTTCTGGGGGGTCAGCTGGCGTGCGCCGCCGAAGGGCATCAGCACAGTGGCTGCGCCGATGGTGGAGTCGAACCGCTCCGAAAGGCCCTTCTTGCTGCAGACGTTCAGGTCGCCCACCATGTTCTTCATCTTCTGCTCGAAGGTCACACCGGCCCACTGAGGCTGCCAGACAGTGCCCTTCTCGATGTGGACGTTCTGGTGCTTCTCGGCACCGTTGGAGTTCAGGAACTCGCGGCTGATGTTGACGATGGACTTGCCGTTCCACACCATGTTCAGACGCTTTTCTTCCGTGACCTTCGCCACGGGGGTGGCCTCAAGGTTCTCCTCGGTGGCAATGGCGATGAACTTGTCCACATCCTCGGGGGCCAGCGCCACGGCCATTCGCTCCTGACTCTCGCTGATGGCCAGCTCGGTGCCGTCGAGGCCGTCGTACTTCTTCGTGACCTTGTTCAGGTCGATATACAGGCCGTCGGCCAGCTCGCCGATGGCGACGGAGACGCCGCCTGCGCCGAAGTCGTTGCAGCGCTTGATCATCTTGCAGGCATCCTCGCGGCGGAACAGGCGCTGCAGCTTGCGCTCGATGGGGGCGTTGCCCTTCTGCACCTCGGCACCGCAGTGCTCGAGGCTGTCCAGCTTGTGGGCCTTGGAGGAACCGGTAGCGCCGCCGATGCCGTCACGGCCGGTGCGGCCGCCCAGCAGGACGATGACGTCGCCGGGGGCGGGGCACTCGCGGCGGACGTGGGAAGCGGGGGTCGCGCCCACGACAGCACCGATCTCCATACGCTTTGCCACATAGCCGGGGTGATAGATCTCATCCACCTGACCGGTGGCGAGGCCGATCTGGTTGCCGTAGGAGGAATAACCGGCGGCAGCGGTCGTCACCAGCTTGCGCTGGGGCAGCTTGCCGGGCAGGGTCTCGCTGACGGGCTTGAGGGGGTCGCCTGCGCCGGTGACGCGCATAGCCTGATAGACATAGCTGCGGCCGGACAGGGGATCACGGATGGCACCGCCGATGCAGGTGGCCGCGCCGCCGAACGGCTCGATCTCGGTGGGATGGTTGTGGGTCTCATTCTTGAAGAGGAAGAGCCAGTCCTCGTCCTTGCCGTTGACATCACACTTGATCTTGACGGTGCAGGCGTTGATCTCCTCAGACTCATCGAGGTTTTTCAGGATACCCTGCTTTTTCAGCTCCTTGGCACCGATGGTGGCAAGGTCCATCATGCAGCGGGGCTTGTTCTCACGGCCAAGGTCGGCGCGCATGGCCATGTAGCGGTCAAATGCCTTCTGCACCACGGTATCGTCGATCTGGACGTCGTCCAGAATGGTGCCGAAGGTGGTATGGCGGCAGTGATCGGACCAGTAGGTGTCGATCATCTTGATCTCAGTAATGGTCGGGTCGCGCTTCTCCGAGCGGAAATACTCCTGACAAAACTTGATGTCACCGAGGTCCATCGCAAGGCCCTTCTCATCGATGAACTTCTTCAGGCCCTCCTCGTCCAGCTCGTTGAAGCCGTCCAGAACGGCCACCTCGGTGGGGACGGGATACTCCATCTTCAGGGTAGCCTTGGTGTCCAGCGAAGCCTCGCGGGCCTCCACGGGGTTGATGACGTATTTCTTGATCTCGGCCAGCTGCTCGTCGGTCAGGGTGCCCTCCAGCAGGTAGACGCGGGCAGAGCGCACCAGCGGGCGCTCGCCCTGACTGATGAGCTGGATGCACTCGGCGGCAGAGTCGGCGCGCTGGTCGAACTGGCCGGGCAGGTACTCCACGGCAAAAGACACGCAGCCGTCCGCAGCGGGCAGCTCCGCATAGGTATTGTCCACCGGCGGCTCGCTGAACACAGTGGGCACGCACTGCTCGAACAATGCCTCGTCGATGCCCTCCACGTCGTAGCGGTTGAGCAGCCGCAGGCCGCTCAGCTCCTTGATGCCCAGCAGCGAGACCAGCTCGTTGCGCAGGCTCTGGGCCTCGCCGTCGAAGCCGGGTTTCTTTTCAACATAGATACGATATACCATTGGGTATTTCCCTCCTGTATCGATTTTTCCGTCCGGGCGGAACCTCTCCGCCGCGCCGCCTCCCCCTACCGAGAGGAGGCCTTGGCATATCGGAGAAGTTTTCCTCTTCGCCAGAGGCTCCCCTCGATAGGGGAGCTGTCTGCGAAGCAGACTGAGAGGTTATTCTTCCGCCAGCGCCTTCAGCGCCCGCATCCCGATGTCGGTGCGCTTGTGCAGCTTGTCGAAGTGGATGTGCTCTGCGGCCTCGTAGGCGATGGCGATGGCCCGGGGCAGGCCGGGCGCAGTGGCCGTCACACCCAGCACGCGGCCGCCGTTGGTGACGAGCTGACCGTCCTCGGCGATGGCCGTGCCGGAGTGGTAGACCGTGACGTCCGGCTCATCGGGCAGCTGACCGTCCACAAGGCCGGTGATGGGCTTGCCCTTCTCGTAGGCCACAGGGTAGCCGCCGGAAGCGAGGATGACGCAGGCAGCCGCGCCGTCGGAGAACTTCACCTCGGTGTCGGCCAGCGTGCCCTCGGTGCAGGCGGTCATGATCTTCAGTAGGTCGCTCTCCAGCAGGGGCAGCACCACCTGCGTCTCGGGGTCGCCGAAGCGGCAGTTGTACTCGATGACCTTCGGGCCGTCCGGGGTGAGCATGAGGCCGAAGTAGAGACAGCCCTTGAAGGGGCAGCTCTCAGCGTTCATGGCCTTGATGGTGGGCAGGAAGATCTTCTCCATGCACTCGGCGGCGATGGCCGGGGTGTAGTAGGGGTTGGGGGCGACGGTGCCCATGCCGCCGGTGTTCAGGCCGGTGTCGTGGTCGTTGGCACGCTTGTGGTCCATGGAGGACACCATCGGCTTGACCACCTTGCCGTCGGTGAAGCTGAGGACACTGACCTCGGGGCCGGTGAGGAACTCCTCCACGACCACATGGTTGCCGGAAGCGCCGAACTTTTTATCCAGCATGATCTCCTTGACGCCCTCGGCAGCCTGCTCTTCGTTCTCGCAGATGAGCACGCCCTTGCCCAGCGCAAGGCCGTCGGCCTTGATGACCACAGGATACTTGCCCTCGGCCTTGATGTACTCCATGACCTTGGCGGGGTCGTCGAAGGTCTCATACTTCGCGGTGGGGATGCCGTACTTCTTCATCAGGTCTTTGGAGAAGACCTTGGAGGCCTCGATGCGGGCCGCAGCCTTGTCCGGGCCGAACGCCGGGATACCGACCTTTGCCAGAGCGTCCACCATGCCCAGTGCCAGCGGGTCGTCCTGCGCTACCACGACATAGTCGAACTTTTCCGTCTCTGCAAAGCCCACCATCGTCTCCACATCGGTGGCCTTGATGTTGACGCAGTGGGCGTCATAGCCGATGCCGCCGTTGCCGGGCGCACACCAGACCTCACCGCAGTCGGGGCTTTTTTTCAGTGCCTTGATGATGGCGTGCTCACGTCCGCCGCCGCCAACGACCAGAATTTTCTTTGCCATTTTTATGCCCCCTTAGTGATGGAACAGCCGGATGCCGCAGAAGGCCATCGCAATGCCGTACTTATTGCAGGTGTCGATGACCTGCTGGTCACGGATGGAGCCGCCGGGCTGGACGATGGCGGTGACGCCGGAACGGCGTGCCCGCTCGATGTTGTCGCCGAAGGGGAAGAACGCATCCGAGCCGAGGCAGACGCCGGTGACATGGCTCAAATACTCCTTCTTTTCCTCAACGGTCAGCGGCTCAGGCTGACGGGTGAAGGTCTCGGCCCAGACATCGTCGCCGATGACGTCCTCGGGGGTGTCGCCGATGTAGACATCGATGGCGTTGTCACGGTTGGGCTTTGCCACATCGTCGCGGAAGGGCAGGTCCAGCACCTTCGGCATATGGCGCAGCTGCCAGTTGTCGGCCTTCTGGCCCGCCAGACGGGTGCAGTGGATGCGGCTCTGCTGGCCTGCGCCCACGCCGATGGTCTGGCCGCCTGCGGTGTAGCAGACGCTGTTGGACTGGGTATATTTCAGGGTGATGAGGGCGATGATGAGGTCGCGCTTCTGCTCCTCGGTCACGGTCTTGTTCTCCGTGACCCAGTTGTTCAGCATGGTGTCGGCGTTGATGACCAGCTCGTTGCGGCCCTGCTCGAAGGTGATGCCGTAGACCTGCTTGTGCTCCACGGGGTTGGGCTTATAGGCAGGGTCGATGGCGACCACGTTGTAGTTTCCCTTCTTCTTGCCGGCGAGGATGGTCAGGGCCTCCGGCTCATAGCCCGGGGCGATGATGCCGTCAGACACCTCGTGCTGGATGAGCTTTGCCGTGGGCACATCGCAGACGTCAGAGAGGGCGATCCAGTCGCCGAAGGAGGACATCCGATCTGCGCCGCGGGCGCGGGCATACGCGCAGGCCAGCGGCGAAAGCTCCATGTCCGGGGCGATGTGGTACATCTTCCGCTCCACCTCGCTCAGGGGCAGGCCGAGGGCCGCGCCCGCCGGGGAGACGTGCTTGAAGGAGGCGGCGGCAGGCAGGCCGCAGGCCTCTTTCAGCTCCTTGACCAGCTGGATGGAGTTGAGGGCATCCAGAAAATTGATGTAGCCCGGCTTGCCGTTCAGGACGGTGACAGGCAGGTCAGAGCCGTCCTCCATATAGATGCGGCTGGGCTTCTGGTTGGGGTTGCAGCCGTACTTCAGCGCAAGTTCATTCATTTGGTGCATCCTCCTTGTATCTCGTGTTATTCTTCCTCGGCGTCGAGCTTCTTCAGCAGCTCCAGTTCCTCGGGCAGCAGCTCCGGCTCCTCGGGGTCGTCGAGGTCGCTGCACACAGCGTCGTATTTGTTGAAGATCATGTCGCCGCTCTCGCCGGTCTCGAGGTCGATGACCCGGGCGAAGAGGCTGACCTTGTTGTCGGGGTTCAGGTTCTGCCACAGGCCATGGGCGAAATCGCCGATGGTGCGGGGGCAGGCGAAACGGAGCGGCTCGCCCTCAAAGCTGGGGATGGGGCTGCCGTTGTGCTTATAGGTGCTGATGAAGTGACCCTCCCCGGCCACGGGCTGCGGGTAGTCGAAGAAATAGCGCTGCACGCTCTCGCCGTTGCCGTCAGCAGACTTCAGGATGCTCATCTGATAGCTGCCGTCAGCGTACACCACAGCGGAGATGCGGGGGGTGTAGTTCGGCTCGTCCGGCTCGAAGGTGCGGGTGCGCAGGGCGTCGGCAAAGCTGCGGCCCCGGCTCATCTCGTCAAAGATGGTGTCGGTCTGGTCGCCGTTGGTGACGATGTGGGTCTTGCCGAGGGTCAGCACGGGGTTATAGATGATGAGGCTGGGGTCCTCCAGCTTGGCCGGGTCTGCCGCCATCGTGCAGATGCCGCCCCGCTCGGGCACCGGGTCGAATACCCGGTTGCGGCTGTTCTCGCTGCGGCCCATGATGAAATAGCCAATGAACATCTGACGGCCATCCGGTGCTTTTGCCACCGCGATGCCGCGGCCGGGGTACTCGTTGGAGGCCAGATATTCGTTCAGGTCGATCTTTTCCATTGTCTTTCTCCTATCGTTAAACCTCTCCGCTGCAGACCATCGCCACTGCCTGCGGCAGCAGCTTCCACTCGGCCTGCTCCATCACCCGCTTCTGCAGCACCTCGGGGGTGTCGCCGGGCAGGATGTCCACGGCCTTTTGTAACAGGATCGGCCCGCCATCGCACTCCTCATTGACGAAGTGGACGGTGGCGCCCGTCACCTTGCAGCCCCGAGCCAGCGCGGCCTCGTGGGGGCGCAGGCCGTACATGCCCGGCCCGCAGAAGGACGGGATGAGAGCGGGGTGGATGTTCAGGATGCGGCGGGGATAGGCCTCGATGACGCTGGGACCGAGCACCGAGAGGAAGCCCGCCAGCACCACGAGGTCGATGTCGTGTTCCTTCAGCGTTTTCAGCAGGGCGGCGTCGAACGCCTCGCTGGAGGCGTAGTCCTTCCGGCGGACGACCACGCCCTCGACGCCTGCCTTGGCTGCGCGCTCCAGCGCGTAGACGCCGGGCTTGGATGCCACCACCAGCGTGATCTTGCCGTTCGGGTTCTCGCCCCGGGCCTCACTGTCCAGCAGGGCCTGCAAATTGGTGCCGCCGCCGGACACTAACACAGCGATGTTCAGCACAGCTCGACACCCTCACCTTCTGCGATGACGCCCAGACGATAGGCCTCCGGCTCACCGTTGGCATGGAGGATGTCCAGTGCCTTGTCGGCCTGCTCGGCGGGGACGGTCAGCACCATGCCGACGCCCATGTTGAAGGTGTTGAACATATCGTGCTCGGAGATATTGCCGGTCTTCTGCATCAGCTGGAAGAGGGCCGGAGTGCGGACATCCTCCTTCTTGATGCGGGCGCAGCAGCCCTTCTTCAGGCTGCGGGGGATGTTCTCGTAGAAGCCGCCGCCGGTAATGTGGGAGATGCCCTTGACATCCACCTCTTCCAGCACCTTCAGCACCGGCTTGACGTAGATCTTAGTGGGGGCCAGCAGGGCCTCGCCGAGGGTCTTGCCGCCCAGCTCTGCGGGGGCAGTCTTGAGAACGGCGGGGTCGCCGTCGATGTTGAAAATCTTGCGCACCAGCGAGAAGCCGTTGGAGTGGACGCCAGTGGAGGGCAGGGCGATGATGACGTCGCCGGGCTTCATGGTCTCGTTGCTCAGGATCTTTTCCTTGTCCACGACGCCCACAGTGAAGCCGGCCAGATCGTACTCCTCCTCCGGCATCATGCCCGGGTGCTCTGCGGTCTCGCCGCCCACCAGAGAGCAGTCGGCCTGCACGCAGCCTTCGGCCACGCCCTTGACGATCTCGGCGATCTTCTCGGGGATGTTCCGGCCGCAGGCGATGTAGTCGAGGAAGACCAGCGGCTTTGCACCGGCGCAGATGACGTCGTTGACGCACATGGCCACGCAGTCGATGCCGATGGTGTCATGCTTGTTCAGGATCATGGCGATCTTCAGCTTGGTGCCCACGCCGTCGGTGCCCGAGATGAGGACGGGGTGCTGATAGCCGGTGCAATCCAGCTCGAACAGGCCGCCGAAGCCGCCCAGCCCGCCGATGCAGTGCTTGTTCATGGTGCGGGCCACATACTGCTTCATGAGTTCGACCGAGCGGTAGCCTGCGGTGATGTCCACACCTGCGGCTGCATAGCTTTCCGAATAGCTCTTTTCCATTGTTACTCTCCTAACTTTTTCTCGTCCTTGGGACGGTCATTCAGGTGGCGTTCATGAATATCGGTGGAAAGCACCTCTTCCGGCTTCACAGCGTACTGGCCGGTGAAGCAGGCAGTGCAGAAGCCGCCGTTCGCGTTCTGGGCCAGCCGGACGACGTGCTCCGTCGAAAGGTAGCCCAGCGTGTCGGCCCCGATGATCTCGTTGATTTGATCCACCGTGCGGCCGGTGGCGACCAGCAGCTTCTGGTCGGGGATGTCGGTGCCGAAATAGCAGGGATATTTGAAGGGGGGCGCGGAAACACGGAAGTGGACTTCCTTCGCTCCGGCGTCCCGCAGCAGTTTGATGATGCGGGCGGAGGTGGTGCCGCGCACGATGGAGTCATCCACCAGCACCACCCGCTTGCCCTTGACGGTGCTGGACACGACGTTCAGCTTGATGCGGACGCTGTTCTCGCGCTGCTTCTGGCTGCCCTGAATGAAGGTGCGGCCGATGTATTTATTCTTAATGAAGCCGATGCCGTAGGGGATGCCGCTCTCCTGCGAGTAGCCGAGGGCCGCATCGAGGCCGGAGTCCGGCACACCGATGACCACATCGGCCTCCACGGGGTGTTCCTGTGCGAGGAAGCGGCCTGCCTGCTTGCGGGCCTCATGCACCGAGCTGCCCTCAATGATGCTGTCGGGGCGGGCAAAGTAGATGAACTCGAAGACGCACATCTGGCGGTCGGGACGGCCGCAGTGGTCTTTGATGGAGCGCAGCTCACCAGTCTTGGTGTCGGCGATGACGATCTCGCCCGGCTCCACATCCCGCAGCAGCGTCGCACCGACGGCGTCCAGCGCACAGCTCTCGCTGGCGAAGGCATAGCCACCGCCGGGCAGGGTGCCGATGCACAGAGGCCGGTAGCCCCGGGGGTCGCGGGCCGCGATGAGCTTGGTGGCCGACATGACCACAAGGCTGTAAGCGCCCTCGAGGACATCCATCGTCTTGCTGATGGCGATCTCGATGCTTCCCATCCGCAGGCGGTTGCGGGTGACGAGGTAGCAGATGACCTCGGTGTCGGAGGAGCCGTGGAAGATAGCGCCCTCGTTTTCCAGCTGGCGGCGAAGCTCCAGAGCGTTCGTCAGGTTGCCGTTGTGGCAGAGGGCCATGGTGCCCCGGCCATGCCGGACGATCATGGGCTGGGCGTTGGCCCGGATGCGGCTGCCGGCGGTGGCGTAGCGGACATGGCCGGTGGCCATATGGGCTGTGGGCTTTGCCAGCGAAGCCAGCACCGCCGGGGTGAGCACCTCATTGACAAGGCCGAGGTCCCGGTGGCCGTTGATGACGCCGTCATCGTTCACGGCGATGCCGCAGCTCTCCTGCCCACGGTGCTGCAGAGCGTACAGGGCCGAGTAGGCGGCAGCCGCCACATCCTCCGTGCCTGCACGGTCATAGATGCCGAAAACGCCGCACTCTTCGTGAAGCGGGTATGCAAAATCAGACATTACAGTTCCTCGATCTCTTTCTGCAGTTTTTCTTCTTTTGCGGCGATCTGCTGCGCCATCGCGGTGCGCTCAGCCTCCAGACGGCCGGCCAGCGCCTCGTCGCCGAGGGCCAGGATCTCAGCAGCCAGCCATGCGGCGTTCTTTGCGCCGTTCAGGGCCACCGTAGCCACCGGGATGCCGCTGGGCATCTGGACGGTGGCCAGCAGTGCATCCAGACCGTCCATTGCGCCGCCCTTCATCGGGATGCCGATGATCGGCAGGGTGGTGTTGGCGGCGAAAGCACCAGCCAGATGTGCTGCCATGCCCGCCGCGCAGAGGATGACGCCGAAGCCGTCTGCCTTTGCCTTTTTTGCGAAGTCCGCCGCCTCGGCGGGGGTGCGGTGGGCCGACAGGATGTGGGCCTCAAAGGGGATGTCCAGCGCCTTGAGCTGGGCGCAGGCCCCCTTGACCACCGGCCAATCACTATCCGAACCCATGATGACTGCCACTTTACGAATCATCTGTATCCAACCTCTCTTTCTCAAAATCCCACGACACAAAAACAAAAAAGGCTGTGATGCACCTACACCACGGCCTTTTATTTCGTCTGCGACAGCATAGACTCGCAGCAGGTTACACGAAGGCCCTGATGCATCCCCGCGCCGAGACGGCACTTGGTACTCAGCAGCTCATTCCACATTCTGCTCCTCCTCCGCAAACCTCGTTGTCCACGCTGTTCTTTCCGGCTGAAAAAAGAGTTTGCCTGCCCTTCCGTCCGCCGTCTAGATACAGTATACGGCAAAAAAACGCCTTTGCAAAGAGCGTTCGGACAAATTTTCCCTTGTGTTCTCTGCTGTCAAAAAACTTTCTAAAATTTTGTGCAGTTTCGACATCGTTTTTCTTTTTAAGTACGACTTCTTGGAGAAACTTTCTATAATAAATATTCTTTTAAAGGCTCTCCCTCCGGGAGAACTGACGAAACGCGCCTGAGAGGCTTTTCAGAAGATGATCTTCGCGGTCGTTGCCCGTGCAGCCTTGATGAGGTCGGTGGCGGCGCAGCACACCTGCGTGCCGATGCGCCCGCCGGAGACATAGACCTTCGGCTGACTCAGCACGCTCTCGTCGAAAACGGTGGTGTATTGCTTCTTCATGCCCACCGGGCTGCAGCCGCCCCGGACATAGCCGGTGACTTTATTGATGTCGGCAACGTGGATCATCGCCACGCTCTTTTCCCCCACGCTGCGGGCGGCGGCCTTCAGGTCAAGCTCCGCTGCCACCGGGATGACGAAAACGAAGTAGTTCCTGCTGGCCCCCTGCGTCACCAGCGTCTTGTAGACGCAGGCGGGGTCCTCGCCCATGCTGGCGGCGACGGTCACGCCGTCCACCGCCACGCCCTCTTCGTGGGGATATTCATGCGCGGTGTAGGCCACCTTGGCCCGCTCCAAGATGCGCATGGCGTTCGTTTTTGCTTCTTTGCCCATATGTAAGACCTCTATTGTTGTTAGGATAGCCCTCTCAGTCTCGCCTTGCTCGACAGCTCCCCCAAAGGGGGAGCCGTTGGCAGGCCGGGCAAGCAAAGCTGGACACCTGAAGTCTGATGTAACACAAAATTCCGGGCCTTGCTACAGAGGCCAGCTGTTGCTGCCCCAGACAGCGGAGCACTACAGCTTCCCGTGCGAAGAAACTTATTCGATCCGCTCAGACCTGACCGATACGCCAGTGGCTCCCCCTTTGGGGGAGCTGGACGCGAAGCGGCCTGAGAGGGCTACTTTATTCTACCACTTTCTCTCCCAAAATTCAAAAACTTTTGAGAAAGCTCTTGACTTCATGAAACTGAAGTGATATGCTATGTCCATGCCCCATCACTTCACGATAGTGAAGTTCACGATACTGAAACATCTGCGGCAAGGCGGCTTCCTCTCCCCTGCCGTACGGAAATAGGAAAAGGAGAACCCGCCATGATCATCGTACTCAAACAGGACGCCCCCGAAGCCAAGGTCCACGAATTCTGCCGCGAGCTGGAAGGCATGGGCCTGCAGATCAATGACTCCAAGGGCAGCGACACCCACATCCTCGGCCTCATCGGCGACACCAAGGCCATCGCCGAGAGCTGGGTGCTGGCAAATCCGGTGGTCGAGACCTGCCGCCGCGTCTCTGAGCCGTACAAGAAAGCCAACCGCAAATTCCATCCGGACGACAGCGTCATTGATGTGGAGGGCGTTAAGATCGGCGGCGGCAGCTTTGCCGTCATCGCAGGCCCGTGCAGCATCGAGAGCGAGGCCCAGATCACCTACTGTGCCCAGCGCGTCAAGGCCGCCGGTGCCTCCCTGCTGCGCGGCGGCGCATTCAAGCCCCGCACCTCCCCCTACTCCTTCCAAGGAATGCGCAGCGAGGGCCTCGACCTGCTCAAGCTGGCCCGCCGTGCCACCGGCTCCCCCATCGTCACCGAGATCATGAACACCGAGCATCTGCCCCTCTTTGAGAATGTGGACCTCATTCAGGTCGGTGCACGCAATATGCAGAACTTCGAGCTGCTCAAGGCTGTGGGCCGTCAGAAGAAGCCCGTCCTGCTCAAGCGCGGCCTTGCCAACACGCTGGAGGAGTTCGTCATGAGCGCCGAGTACATCATGGCCGAGGGCAACGAGAATGTCATCCTCTGCGAGCGCGGCATCCGCACCTTCGAGACCAGTATGCGGAACACCCTCGACCTTGCCGGTGTGGTCATGCTCCACAAGATGACCCATCTGCCCGTCATCGTGGACCCCAGCCACGCCTGCGGCCACGCATGGATGGTGCCTCAGCTGGCAAAGGCCGCCGTCGCCGCCGGTGCCGACGGCCTGATGATTGAGGTCCACAACGACCCCGCCAAGGCCAAGTGCGACGGTGCCCAGAGCCTGACCCCCGACCAGTTCGACGAGCTGATGGACTTCATCGGCAAAGAGGTGGAGTTCTTCGGCAAGAAGATGAACTAAGTTACGCTTTCAGCGTTGACAATTCACGCTGAAACGATTATACTACAAATAAAGAAGGCACTGTCCCACAAATGGTCAGCGCTCTTCCGGCGTCAAGTCAAAAAGAATGACCGCTTGCTTGGAGAGGCATGGGCGGTCATTTCTTTTTGCCGTTGGAAATCGTCCATGTAATCTGAAAGGTCACAAAAACTGCTCCGCCAATCAGGGCAAGCAGTTGAATAACTTCACTCAGCGTCATAGAACATCCCCCCTTTCGCTCTCGCGTCAGGGGAAGCAAAAAGCATTTCGTCCCCCCTGACACTCAGCCAGAGGAGCGTGACCACCTGCATTTGCAGACAGTGCCTGCCGCCATTTCTGACGGCAGTTTCAGAATATCACAACTTTTGACAAAATACAATAGCGTCTTTCTTGTTCGACTGCTGCCCGCTTTGCAAAAAGGGTCGGCAGTCGTTTTCTTTTTTCAATCTTTATGGTATACTATAGTGTATTTTGAACTTCTCCCCTGAAATGAGGTATGACATCATGAAAGCACATATCGCACGCAACCAGAACGCCGGCGTCCCGCTGGCGCTGGGCTGGAACCTGTCCGCCGCCGACCGGGGCATCCTTGAGGGGATGGCCCCCGCCTTTGGCATGAAGCTGCTGCCCGTTTCCCCCGCCGACGCAGGCAAGACCGTCGCCCAGCTGCTGGGCGAGGTGGAGGTCAAGACCTCCCGCACCCTCGTGCTGGAGCCGGGAGCCTATCCTCCTGCGCTGGTGCTGGCAAACTTCCGGGAAAAAGACCTCGACACCCTGCTGGACCTCATGAAGCAGGCGCAGGTGAACATCCCTCTCAAGGCCGTCATCACCCCCTCCAACAAGAACTGGGTCTTCGGCGACCTGCTGGCTCACCTGTCTGAGGAGCACGCCGCCTTCACGGCTGCGGCAAAGGAGCAGGCATGAGCATCAAGCGCTTTGTTTCCGCCCTGCTGGCCGGGACGCTCTGCCTGAGCCTCCTTGCTGCCTGCGGCTCATCCCAAAAGCCTGCGGCCTCCGGCGTGAGCGCGGATGCCCAGCGGTACAGCACCATCTTTTACGACGCTTTTGACACCGTAACGCAGGTCATCGCCTACTGCGACAGCGAGGAGGAGTTCAACCGCCAGATGGACGCCCTCCACGCCGACCTGCTGGAATACCACCGTCTCTACGACATCTACAACGACTACGACGGCGTGGTGAACGTCAAGACCATCAACGACAACGCGGGCACTGCCCCGGTTCAGGTGGACGATAAGATCCTCGGGATGCTGGAGCTTGCCCGGCAGATGTACGACACCACCGGAGGCAAGCTGAACATTGCCATGGGCAGCGTCCTCCGTATCTGGCACGACTGCCGTGAGGCCGCCGAGGCCACCGAAAGTGAGGCAGACAACCAGCTGCCCTCGCAGGAAGCGCTGGATGCCGCCGCACAGCACTGTGACATCTCCGACCTCATCATCGACGAGGAAGCCAAGACGGTCTACCTCTCCGACCCCGCCATGTCCCTCGACGTGGGCAGCGTGGGCAAGGGCTATGCCGTCGAGATGGTGGCGCAGGCTGCTGAGGCCCGGGGCCTGACCAGCGCCCTCATCAGCGTGGGCGGCAACCTCCGCGCCATCGGCACAAAACCCGACGGCTCCCAGTGGTCGGGCGGCGTGGAAAACCCGTGGAACTCCTCCGAGGTCTACACCGCCAGCTCTTCCTACGTCTCCGGCGTCAACATGAGCGACATGGCCCTCGTCACCAGCGGCAACTACCAGCGGTACTACGTCGTGGACGGCGTACGCTACCACCATCTCATCGACCCGGACACCCTCTGGCCCGCCCGCTACTTCGACAGCGTCAGCGTCCTCTCCCCCGACTCCGGCGCGGCCGACTGCCTCACCACCGGCCTGTTCTGTATGTCCCTTGAGGATGGTCAGAAGCTCGTCGAGTCCCTCGACGGTGTGGAGGCCCTCTGGTGCACGCCGGACGGCGATATTATAAGCTCCAGCGGCTGGTCTGACCACGAGAAAAAGTAACAGAAAGCGAAAGTCCCCTCTTCGTCACGGTTCTTGCTCCAATGACGAAGAGGGGACTTTTATATCCTATATATCAAGAATATTTCCGTGCGTTCACTCTTCCATACATGCATACTTTGCCATTAGGACAGCCCCGCCGGTCACGAGTGCAACGACAAGCTCCACCACCCAGACAGATGCCACTGCACTGAGCAGAACGGCCAGCGAATCGATGACGAAGTGGAACAGATACGCATTGAGCAGGTCTTTCCGGGACTTTTTGCGGATGGACTGGAAGACCAGAATCGAAAGGCTCACATGGAGCACCACCGCCAAAAGCCGCTCTACGCCGCCTGCAAAAAACGTCAGGCTCGGTGTTGTCCACAGCGCCGAAAGAGCCGCTGCCGTGTCTGCCGCCTTCTCTGCGTCAAGAGACGCCAGCTGTGCAGACATGGTGCCGGAGTTTATCATCACGGCACTTGCGATGTTGCTGATGGATGCCACGCCGCACAGAAGCATTGCCTCCACGCCGCCATGTCCGGCACCATACATAAAGGCGTTCGGAAAGTCCATCGGCTTCACCAGAAACCTCATGGCGATGTAGCGGCCAGTCTCTTCAAAAAGTGCTGCCATCAGGCCGCCATAGACTGCGTATAGGATCACGCTTCCGGTCAGCGCTTCTCCGGCCAGCTGGAACACGATGCGATGGATGGCAGCTTCCAGCATCACCACCATCACGAAGAAAACGCCGCACCCGATAAAGAACGGTGCCGCCTTCGCGCCCAGCTTCTTCTTTGCGTAGATGAAAAGGCCTATGGGAAGTGCGAAGGAGACGACAAGGGAAAATACCATGCCTGCGATGCTTGCTGCGGGGACTGTCATAAGCGTCATAACTGCGCCCTTTCTGCCTGTACGGCTCTCTGCTGTTTGCCATATCCGTCTACCATGGATTCCGGCGGCTCCGCATTTCCCATGCGGGCCGTCTTTCCTTTGGGGATACCAGAATCATATCACTTTCCCCCTTCTCTGTCAAAGGAAACGCAAAAGGACCCGCCCATCCGTAAAATGGACAGGCAGGCCCTCTGCTTTGGAGAAATTGGAGAAATATCGCTTATGTTCGAAAGGAGTCTTAACGCTTGTATTTGGATGCGGTCTGCAGCCGCTGCATGGCACGGTCGAGGGCGATCTTCGTCTGATAATACTCGTGCATACTCTGCTTGTGCTGCAAGCGCTCTTCGGCGCGGATGCGGGCGGCCTCGGCGCGGTTCTTGTCGATGTCCTCGGGCCGCTCGGCGCTGTCCACCAGCAAAAGCACGAAGGTGGGCGTCACCTCGGCGATGCCGTCACCGACCAGAATTTCCCGGGTCTCGCCGTCCACGGTGAACTTGAGCATTCCCATGTGGATGGCCACCAGCACCGGGCTGTGACCGGCCTGCACGCCGTAGACGCCGTCCTTCACGGGCAGCACCATGCTCTCGCAGCTGCCCTGATAGAACTCACCGCTGGAGGCCGTGATGTTGAGGATGAAGCTGTTCATCAGGCCTCACCGCCTTTTTCCTCCGCCAGCTTGTCCGCTGCCTTCTTGCGGGCGTCGTCGAGGGTGCCCACGTTGAAGAAGGCCCACTCGGGCAGGTCGTCGCACTTGCCGTCCACGATGGCGGCAAAGCCCTTGACCGTCTCGGCCAGCGGCACATATTTGCCGGGCAGGCCGGTGAAGTTCTCGGCCACCGCGAAGGGCTGGGAGAGGAACTTCTGCAATTTACGGGCACGGGTGACGGTGAGCTTGTCTTCCTCGCTCAGCTCATCCATGCCGAGGATGGCGATGATGTCCTGCAGCTCCTGATAGCGCTGCAGCGTCGCCTGCACCTTGCGGGCCACGCGGTAGTGCTCCTCGCCCACGATGTCTGCTTCCAGAATGCGGGAGGTGGAGGCCAGCGGGTCCACGGCGGGGTAGATGCCCTGCTCCACGATCTTACGGCTCAGGACGGTGGTAGCGTCCAGATGGGCGAAGGTGGTGGCGGGGGCGGGGTCAGTCAGGTCGTCGGCAGGGACGTAAACAGCCTGCACCGAGGTGATGGAGCCATCGCGGGTGGAGGTGATGCGCTCCTGCAGAGCGCCCAGCTCGTTTGCCAGCGTGGGCTGGTAGCCGACGGCGGAGGGCATACGGCCCATCAGGGCGGAGACCTCAGAGCCTGCCTGCACGAAGCGGAAGATGTTGTCGATGAAGAGCAGCACGTCCTTATGCGTCTCCTCACGGAAATACTCCGCCATGGTCAGGCCCGTCTCAGCCACGCGCATACGTGCTCCGGGAGGCTCGTTCATCTGGCCGAAGACCAGTGCAGTCTTGTTGAGGACGCCGGAGGCGTTCATCTCGCCCCAGAGGTCGCAGCCCTCGCGGGAGCGCTCGCCGACGCCGGTAAAGATGGAGTAGCCGCCGTGCTCGGTGGCCACATTATGGATCAGCTCCTGGATCAGGACGGTCTTGCCGACGCCTGCACCGCCGAACAGACCGATCTTGCCGCCCTTGGCGTAGGGAGCCAGCAGGTCGATGACCTTGATGCCGGTCTCCAGAATTTCAGTAGCGGGCTTCTGCTCTGCAAAGCTGGGGGCCTTGCGGTGGATGGGCCAGTGGGGCACCTCGTCCACCGAACCCTTGCCGTCGATGGGGCGGCCCAGCGGGTCGAACATACGGCCCAGCGTGGCCTCGCCCACCGGGGCAGTCAGGCCGTGGCCGGTGGCAGTGACCACCATGCCCTTGCCCAGACCTTCGCTGGCCGAGAGCATGATGCAGCGCACCGTCGATTCGTTGACGTGCTGCGCCACCTCCATCGTGCGCTCGGTGCCCTCTGCGGTCACGGTCAGCGCTTCCTGCAGGGCAGGCAGTCGGCCTGCGGCGAACTGGACGTCCACCACAGGGCCGGCTACGCGGATAATAGTTCCCTGTATCATAGATTTGCCTCGTTTATTAGATGTGTCAACCTCTCCGTCACGGCTGACGCCGTGCCACCTCCCCTATCGAGGGGAGGCCTTGGCATCTCGGAAAGCTTAATCTCTTCGCCAGAGGCTCCCCTCGGTAGGGGAGCTGTCGAGCGTATGCGAGACTGAGAGGTTATTCCTGTGATTTCACCGCCGACGCGCCGCCGATGATCTCGGTGATCTCCTGTGTGATGGAGCCTTGGCGGGTGCGGTTGTATTCCAGCTGCAAGTCGCGGATCATATCGTTTGCGCTCTTGGTGGCCGAGTCCATGGCCGTCATGCGGGCGCTCTGCTCGGCGCAGAAGCTCTCGGTCATGGCGCCGAAGATCATACCGTGCATATAGATGGGCGCGGTCTGCTCGAACACTGTCCAAGCATCGGGCACCAGCTCCACCTCACCGCGGGGGTCGCCCAGACCCTTGGGGGCGGGCTGCAGATGCTCGCGGTCCAGCGGCAGCAGCCGCTCCATGACCGGCTCACTGGTGAGCGCGTTCTGGATCTTGGTATAGATGAGATAGATCTCATCCAGCTTGCCCGACTTAAAATCGTCGATGGCGTCCACCGTGATGTCACGGGCACGCTGCAAAGACGGTGCCGTCGCGCCGTACTGGAACTCCTTCACCAGCCGGGGGTCCTTGCGGAGGGCGCGGTAGCCCACCTGACCGATGACATAGAACCGGTCGTTCGCATCGGCCTTTTCCAGCAGGAGCTTCAGCACGTTCTGGTTGAAAGAGCCTGCCATGCCCTTGTCCGCCGTCAGCACCAGATAGGCGCGGCGGGGGCTGCCGTCCTCCCGCTGCCGCTCGTGGAAATACGGGTGCACCGGCTCCTCGGGCAGATGGGGGACGACACGAGAGATAGTGTCCCTCATGCGGGTGAAGTAGGGCAGGACGTTCTGGTAATTCCTGCGTGCCTTGCGCAGTTTGGAGGAAGAGATCAGATACATCGCATTCGTGATCTTGCGGGTATCCTGAATGCTCTCGATGCGCTCTTTCAGCAGCTTACTGGACGCCATGATTCTCGCCTCCCTCGTAGGCCTTCCATGCGTTCAGGATGGTGTCGGTCTGCTCGGGGGTGAGCTTGCCGGTGGCCGTGATGGCGTCCATCGTGCCGGACACGTCTGCATGGAACTGGCGCACAAAGGCGGCGGTGCGTGCCCGCTGTTCCGCGAGGGGCACATCGTCCAGCATCCCGTGGGAGGCCAGCACGAGGATGACCACCTGCTCGGCGTCGGTCTTGGGCTGATAGAGCGGCTGCTTGAGCATCTCGGTCAGGGCCTTGCCGTGTTCCAGCTGATGGCGGGTCTCGGCGTCCAGATCCGAGCTGAACTGAGCGAAGGACTCCATATCCTTGTACTGGGCCAGCTCGATGCGCAGGTTGGCGTTGGCCTTCTTCATGGCCTTGGTCTGGGCTGCGCCGCCCACACGGGAGACGGACAGGCCCACATTGACGGCCGGGCGGTTGCCGGCGTTGAAGAGGGCGCTCTCAAGGAAGATCTGTCCGTCGGTGATGGAGATGACGTTGGTGGGGATGTAGGCGGACACGTCGCCGGCCTGCGTCTCCACGATGGGCAGAGCGGTGATGGAGCCGCCGCCCAGTGCGTCGCTCATCCGGCAGGAGCGCTCCAGCAGACGGGAGTGCAGATAGAAGACGTCGCCGGGGTAAGCCTCACGGCCCGGAGAGCGGCGGAGCAGCAGCGAGATGGCACGGTAGGCCACCGCGTGCTTGGAAAGGTCGTCGTAGACGATGAGGACGCTCTTGCCCTGCGCCATGAAGTACTCGGCCAGCGCCGTGCCCGCATAGGGGGCGATGTACTGCAGCGGGGCGCTGTCGGAGGCGGTCGCCGCCACGATGGTGGTGTAGCTCATGGCACCATGCTTTTTCAGGTCCTCGGCCACGCGGGCGATGGAGGAAGCCTTCTGGCCGATGGCAACATAGATGCAGAGCACGCCGGTGTCCTTCTGGTTCAGGATGGCATCGGTGGCGATGGAGGTCTTGCCGGTCTGGCGGTCGCCGATGATCAGCTCACGCTGGCCGCGGCCAATGGGGAACATGGAGTCGATGGCGAGGATGCCGGTGTGGAGCGGAGTGTCCACGCTCTGGCGCTCGAGGATGCCGGGGGCCTGCTTCTCGATGGGGTTGTAGCCCACAGCCTCGACAGGGCCTTTGCCGTCGATGGGTTCGCCCAGCGGGTCGATGACACGGCCAAGGAAGCCCTCGCCCACCGGGATGCCCGCGCGCTTGCCGCTGCGGGTGACCATCGTGCCGACGCCGACGCTCTCCGCGCCGTCAAAGAGCATGATGCCCAGACGGCCCGGCTCGACGCTCTCCACCATGCCCTTTGCACCGTTCTCGAAGGTGACGATCTCGCCGTAGACAGCGCGATCCATTCCTTCTACTTCCACGATACCGTCGGCAGAGGAGACGACCACGCCGCCCTCCTCGCTGGTGGCAGCGGGCTTGTAGTCCTCGATGCGGGTCTTGAGGGTGGCCAGAGAGGGCTTGTCGGCCATCATCTGGTCGATGGCGTGACGGCCGGAGTTGTCAAAGACACGGTCGCCGATCTGGAGCACATAGCCGGAGAGGAGGCTGTCGTCCACCGTGACATTCAGGATGACCTCGGTGGCGTCGTACAGCTTGCAGACCTCTTTCTTGATCCGGTCCAGATCCTCCTCGCGGGGGGTGCGGGCGGCACGGAGGTCCGCTTTGACGATGCGGTTGGCCTCAAAGAACTCCTTGCTGAATTCACTTGCCATTTTCAGCCCCCGCTTTCTCCAACAGGTCGTCCAGCAGGCGTGCGTCGTCCTGCTCGTTCAGGCTGCGGGCCAGCAGCTTCTCGCACATGGCGCGGGCCAGTGCGGTGGTCTGGGCGTCGGCCTGACGCAGCTTGTGCTGGCGCTCGGCCTCAGCGGCGGCCTTGCCCTCGGCCAAAATGGCGTCGGCCTGCTTCTGGGCGTCGGCCAGCAGCTGCTGCTTGTCCTTTTCGGCCTGCTGTTCGTAGGCCGTGCGGCGGGCTGCTGCTTCGGCATCCACATTGTGCAGCTTAGCCTGCGCGTCGTTCAGGGCCGCTGTGGCCTCCTGCTTGGAGGTCTCGGCGGCGTTCAGGGCGTCATCCACCTGCTTCTGGCGCTGCGCGATGATGTTCATGACAGGCTTGTACAGGAACTTGCGCAGCAGCAAAAACAGAACCAGAATGTTGACGACTGTATACAGAAGGTTCAGATTCAGAGTCAGCATTCGTCATGCCTCCGTGATCAACCCAGGAACAGGATGATAAGCAGAGCAACGACGAAGCCGAAGATGGCAGTACCTTCGGCCAGAGCTGCGCCCAGCAGGAGGTTGGTCTGGATCTTGCCGGAAGCCTCCGGCTGGCGGCTGATGGCCTCCGTTGCCTTGCCGGTGGCGATGCCGATGCCGATGCCGCCGCCGATACCAGTCAGCGCTGCGATGCCAGCGCCCAGAGCTACGAGTCCGTTCATAATTATTTCTCCTTTTATTGTAAAGTTGTTTGGTTGTTCAACCTCTCAGTCTCGCATTCGCTCGACAGCTCCCCTATCGAGGGGAGCCTCTGGCGAAGAGGAAAGGCTTTCCGGAATGCCAAGGCCTCTCCTCGATAGGAGAGGTGGCACGCCGTAGGCGTGACGGAGAGGTTTATTCTTCTCCGCCGATGCTCTCTTTCATGAACAGCGAGGTGAGGAAGACGAAAACATAGGTTTGGATGAGACCGTCGAACAAATCAAAGTAAAGGCTGAAGATGGCCGGCACGAACACCGGGACCACCAGCTTGATCAGCTCCATGATGACGAAAGCGCCCAGCACATTGCCGAACAGTCGCATACACAGGCTGGTAGGGCGGATGGCGATCTCGAGGATGTTCATGGGGGTCATGATGGGGGTAGGAGCGGTGAGGCTTTTCAGGAAGCCTTTGCCGCCCCGGGCACGGACGCCGGAATACTCGATGAGGCAGATGCTCATGAGTGCCAGCGCAGCGGTGACATTCAGATCCTTCGTGGGGGGCTTGATGCCGAACACGCCGATGAGGTTTGCGCAGGCGATGTAGAGAGCCACCGTCACGAGGTAGGGCACATACCGCCTTCCCTGCTCGCCCAGCAGGCCCATGAAGAAGCCGTCGATGGTGGTGACTACCATCTCAAGGACAGCCTGCCGCTTGGAGATGTGATCCACCTTGAGGTTCCGGGTGAGCAGGATGGAGCCGATCACCAGAAAGAGCATGATACCCCAGCTCACCACCACGGATTCCGGCACCTGCAAGCCGCCGATGGAGACCATCTCCACGTTCAGCTCTTCTTTCAGGGCCGCAGTCAATGCGTTCATCGCTTTGCCTCCTTTCTGAGCAGAGTCTTATCTTGAAGCGTAAGGGTGTGGTTCGTTTTCACTCTATCTCCTTTCGTTTCTCTAGTCAAAGAGACCGCGCCGAAAATCAAAGAAGGTGCGTCCGTTTTTCATGGAAACACCCCCTCTTTCCGCGTTCAGCGCATCCTTTTGCGTCTGGTATCATAGCACGATTGGGCCGATTTGATAAGCCCTTCGGTCGATATTCTACTTTTTGTTATATCTTATTTCACGCTTGTGCCGAAACTGTCGTACATCTTGCACAATATTTTGCTTTCAAACTGTCCATTTCAACCAATTTCTTAGCCATTTTTTAGCGATTCGTTTCATTTTTTGAGGTAATATGAAACGCTCTCGGCAAAAATATACACTCCATGCATATCTGGTATATAAAATTCATATAGTTGTCAAGCACTTGATACCTGAAATTTTGTTAACCGGAGACTTATATAATGTTACCTGTTTATAATAGGCTCACTGTTTCCCGCGGCGGAAGATGAGCCGGAAGAGAAAGCGGGCCAGCGGGCCGCAGTAGAACATCTGCCAGCACAGGGCCATCGGGAAGTTGCAGCCGAAGGTGTGCACCCACATCCCAAAGCTGGGCTCCTTGAACAGCACGGTCGCCACAAGGCTCATGATGGGGCACATGATGCAGACGATCATCAGGGAGATGGCATAGGTGATGAACTGGGGGCGGTCCGAAGGGCGCATAAAGGTGAAGGCCAATGCGGTGGCCAGCTTTTCCACTACAAAAAACTCCAGCACGAAGGCCACCGGCACCATGATGGGCATTTCATGCAGCGCCATGCCGAAGGTGGCGTTGGTCACACCGCCGGTGGCGAGGGCGACATTGTAGACGATCATTCCGTAGACCATGATCGCGGCCATCACGAGAGTAAAGACGATTTTTTCAAGCAGGGTCTTGGGCATTTTTGTTTTCTCCTCATTTTTGGTTGTGGGTAAAATGTCTTCTGGAACTTTCGCCGCACAAAAAAAGACAGACGAGGGCGGAACCTTCGTCTGTCTTTGCACGACTACCATTCATTGCCCGCTATGATAGCACAAACTCCCGCCCCGCGTAAGCGTTTTTCGCCGTTTTCTCCCGTTTTGCGCAAATCCTTCCACGAACGACCCAAAATTTTCGGGAGATTCGTTACTGCACCGCCTCCCCTGCCCGGAGCCACAGACGGTTTTGGCGCAGGGAAAATCTTTCGTCCTGATATTTGTACGATTCTCACAGTTTTTTGGTCGTTTCTTGAAAAAGTATGTCTAATTCATTGTGCACTCTGCGAATAGACAAAACAGGCTCGTGCGTGTATAATAAAGCCAGAAACCAGAGAAGTACAGCAGAAGTTCAAATGAGAACTCACCCCGCTGACTTTAAGAAGAAAGGAGCGAAGACCGATGGTTGATATGGAACCCGCACAGTGTGCACAGACTGTCGGGGTTCGCTGAGAAGCAAAACAGAGGCTCACCACAAACGGGATGTTTCCCCCGTATAAAAACACAACAACAAGAGCCGGTCTTGAGCATTCAATAAAGCGGATAACAATACAGTCTGTGGAATAAATCCCTCGCGTTCAAATAGATCCGCCGAAGGTGATTCGAAATGAAGAAAGCTTTTGTACGGAGCATCGTATTTGAATAACTCCAAAGGAGAAACTCCAATGTACTAGTAATGACGCTCCCTTCGCAAATCTAACTCGAAAGAATGTGGTAATATGAAATTCATCTCTGTGATTCGTATCCCGCACTCCAACAGTTAAGAAAAGGGTCATTCCAATGTACTAAGAAATTCATTCCCCTGCTGATCGTTCTTCATCGTTTCAAAGGAGAAGCTTCCATGAAACGTCCGGTACAGACCGAAAAATGAGGAAATCGAGGTCAAGAGGCTATGACTCCGAAGAAGTAAGCATCCTGCCGACAGAGGGCTTGCAACCGCCTCGTGTCGGCAGGTTTTTTTGTCTGATGTTTTCCAATGAAGCCTGCATCCTCCCGCCGGGAGAGTGCAGGTTTTATTTTGTTCCAACCAAAAAGGAGGTCGTCTGCCAATGGCAAGCAATTTCGAATTCTACTCCCCCACCCGGGTCATCTTCGGCAAGGGCACCGAACAGCGCGTGGGCGCGCTGGTGCGCGAATACGGCGGCACCCGCGTCCTCGTGGTCTACGGCGGCAAGAGCGCCATCCGTTCCGGCGTGCTCGACCGGGCCGAGAAGTCGCTGGCGGAGGCCGGCCTGTCCAGCTGGACACTGGGCGGTGTCGTGCCGAATCCCCATCTCGACAAGGTCTACGAAGGCATCCGCATCGGCCGGGAGAATGGCATCGACTTTCTTCTGGCAGTGGGCGGCGGCAGCGTCATCGACACCGCCAAGGCCATCGCCTACGGCCTCGCTGAGCCGGACAAGGATGTCTGGGAACTGTATGAGCACACCCGCAAGGCCCAGAAGTGCCTGCCTGTGGCCAGCATCCTCACCATCGCGGCGGCGGGCAGCGAGACCTCCAACAGCAGTGTCATCACCCGCGAGGACACCCACCAGAAACGGGCCTACAACGACGACCTCAGCCGCCCCAAGTTCGCCATCATGGACCCCGAGCTGACCAAGACCCTGCCCGACTACCAGACTGAATCCGGCTGCGCCGACATCATGATGCACACGATGGAGCGCTACTTTACCAACGGCGGCAACATGGAGCTGACCGACGCGCTGGCCGAGGGCCTGCTGCGCACGGTGATGGAGAACGCCCGCATCCTCCACACCGACCCCGCCAACGATGAAGCCCGGGCCGAGGTGATGTGGGCGGGCAGCCTCTCTCACAACGGCCTCACCGGCTGCGGCATCGCCAGCGGCGATTTCATGTCCCACAAAATGGAGCACGAGATGGGCGGTATGTTCGACGTGACCCACGGCGCGGGCCTCGCCGCCCTCTGGCCCAGCTGGGCACGGTATGTTTATAAGGACTGCCTGCCCCGCTTCGTCCGCTTTGCCCGGAATGTTATGGGGGTGACGGCAGACGGCACCGACGAAGAGGTGGCCCTGCTGGGCATTGACGCGATGGTAGACTTTTACCACAGCATCGGGATGCCCGCCTCCTTCCACGAGCTGGGCATCGCCCCCACCGACGCACAGATCGACGAGATGGCCCGCCGCTGCCTCGAGGCCTCCGGCACCGCCCTCGGCTCGGCCAAAAAGCTGAGCCTCGACGACATCATCGCCATCTACCACGCCGCCAATACGTGATCGCCGCTCTGCCGCCTTGCGCTTCCGTCCGCAAAACGGTATACTGAAAGAAATACCACGAAAAGGACGGGGACATCCCATGGACGAAAAAGACCTGCTGATCTTCCTGACGCTGGCCGACACCGGCAACCTGACCCGTACCGCAGAAAAGCTCTACCTCTCCCAGCCCACCCTGAGCAAGCGGCTCCAGAACATGGAGGCAGATCTGGGGGCAGCGCTTTTCCTGCGCAGCAAACAGGGCGTCACCCTGACCCCCGCCGGGGAGGCCGCACGGGAGGTCATCCAGCGCACCGCCCGGGAGCTCAACACCCTGCGGGAGCAGCTGCAGATGCGCAAGGACACCATCTGCGGCACCCTGCGCATTGAGGTCTCCATCGACTACTCCAAATACCGTCTGCCGCAGGTTCTGGCGGCCTACACGGCTCAGTGCCCGGACGTCACCCTCAGAGTCTCCACCAACCACAGCCGTGACTGTCTCCGGACGCTGCAGGACAACAGCGTCCACCTCGCCATCGTGCGGGGCGAATACGACTGGGACGAGGGCAAGATCCTGTTAGAGCGGGAGCCGGTCTGCCTCATCCGCAGCCGGGAGAATGCCAGCGTGCCCCTGCGCGAGCTGCGGTACATCGGCCGGGACTCTGACCCCGAGCACATGAGCATGAAAGCCCGCTGGCTGATGGAGCACAAGATGGAGCCGGACGCCCAGCTGAATGTGGATGGGCTGTCCACCTGCGTAGCCATGGTCAATGCCGGTCTTGGCTGGAGCATCGTGCCGTCCATCTGCCTGAACTACTTCGACGGCATCTCGGAGCCGCTCTTCTTCGCCGACGGCACTCCTCTCACCCGCTCTACTTATCTGCTCTACCGCAAGCGCGAAAGTGAGCTGCCGCAGGTGCGGGAGTTCATCCGGATGGTCTGCGCCATGAGCAGGCACTGAATCCCATCCCCTCTTCCAAAGAGAGACCGGCCCGCCCGGTCTCTCTTTTTTGCTGCCAAACCTGCGTGAAAGGGGTCATTTCCTGCGTGAATGACGGTCCTCAAGGCTGCGCGGGTGTGTTATAATAGGAGCGTAAGGAGGCATATGAGAGGATGGAGCTTCGATTCGCGGTCGTAGAAGACCGCCTGCCCGACGCCCAGCGGCTGGAGGGTCTGCTCCGGCTGGCGTTCGGCAATGGATACATTTTGGTCTGTGACCACTTCGAGAGCGGCGACGCCTTTTTGCAGGCGTTCCCCTCCCGGGCCTATCAGGCCGTTTTTCTGGACATCTGCATGGAGGGCACCAACGGCATCGACACAGCCCGCACCCTGCGCCGCACCGACCCGGACCTGCCGCTGGTCTTTGTGACCTCATCGCCGGAGTATGTGTGGGATGCATTTCCCGTCCACCCCTTCGATTATCTGCTCAAGCCCTACCGGGAAGAGAAGCTCTTTCAGCTGGCCGATGAGCTGCGGCGGGTGCTCTTCCGGGCCGAGCCGGAGCTGGACGTCCGCATCGCACGGCAGACCGTGCAGCTGCCACTGCGGAAGATCCAGTACGCCATGTCCCAGAACCACTATGTCCGAGTCGTCACCGATGACGGCGAGTGCCGGGCCGTCTCCACCTTCGCACAGGTGGAGCAGCTGCTGCGGGCGCAGGAAAATTTCCTCGTCTGCAACCGGGGCGTCATCCTGAACATGGATAAGGTGCTGCGGCTGGACGGCGACGCTTTCGAGATGCTGGACGGCACCCATCTGCCGGTGCGCCTGAAGGATAAAAACACCCTGTTCGCCCAGTTCACACAATACCAGTTCCGCCATATGCGGCGGGAGCTTTGACAACGAGAGGAGGCCCTGCCTTGGACATCACTTTATTCGGACGCTATTTTCTGGACCTCTCCATCCTCTACCCGGGGGCGTTTCTCTGCCTCGCCCCGCTGTGGGAGCATTTGAAAGCGCCCCGCCGCACTGCCCTGCTGACCGCCTTCCTCGTCACCGTCATCGACCTTGCGGCGGCGGCTCTCTGCACCGTCCTTGAGCTGAACAGCAATATGATGCTCCTGCCCATCTTCCTGACGGCATTCTGGCTGCTGCTCTGGCGGGTGGAGTCGGCGGTCTCGACCGGGCAGACGGCCTTTCTCTTCTCCCTCTCTGCCGTCATGATCGCCGTCTGCAATCTGCTCTCCATCGTGCTCAACGCCCGGGCCGAGGTGGACAACGACGCGCCGGTCTGCCTTGTCTCCACTGCCCTGCTCAAGCTGGGGCTGTCGGCGGTGCTCTGCATCCTCTTCTGGTTCACCGCAGTCCAGTGGAGCCGCTGGCTGCTGCGGGAGTACCGGGGCGAAGCCTTCTGGCAGTCGGCGTGGCCGCTGCCCGCCATCTACGCGGCCTTCCTCATGTTCTGTATGCCGCTGGACCCGGGCGTCATCCTCATCAACCGGCTGATGGTCATCTCCGTGCTGGCCGTCTCTATCTCGCTGCTGGGCATCTTCCTGCTGCTGTATGAGATGTATCAGGTGGCCCGGGAGTACACCCGCAGCGCCCAGCTGGACCGGGAAAACCAGCTTCTGGCTGTGGAGTCCCGCCGCTACACCGAGCTTCGGGCCTATATGGAGCAGACGCGCCATCTGCGCCACGATTTCCGCCAGCACCTTCACGTCATCGCCGGCCTGACCGAGGCCGGCCAGCTGGAGGAGCTGAAAAACTACCTCTGCCAGTACGAATCCGAGCTGAGTGAGGAGCGCCCCACCCTCTGCGCCAACCCCGCCGTGGATGCGCTGGCCGGGCACTACGACCATGAGGCCCGCCAGCTCGGCGTGCCGGTGGAATGGCGGCTGGAACTGCCCCGCCAGCTGCCCGTCCCGGAAGCTGACCTCTGCATGATGCTGGGCAACCTGCTGGAAAATGCATTCCATGCCAGCCAGAAGCTCCCGCCCGAGCAGCGGCAGGTGAAGGTGATGGCCCGGATGCTCAGCCCTGCCATGCTGGGCCTGCTGGTTGAAAACCGGTACGACGGCGTACTCAAGCGCCAGAAAGGCGCGCTCCACTCCACCAAGCACGACGGCATGGGCATTGGCCTCGTCTCCATCCAGACCACCGCAGCCAAATACGGCGGCTCCATGACCGTCGAGACCGAAAACGGCCTGTTCCGAGTGAATATTTTATTGAACCTTTAACCTCTCAGTCTCGCATTCGCTCGACAGCTCCCCTACCGAGGGGAGCCTCTGGCGAAGAGATAAAGCTTTACGAAATGCCAAAGCCTCCCCTCGTTAGGGGAGGTGGCATTGCGAAGCAATGACGGAGAGGTTGACACAGCTAATTAAAGGAGGACTCCACCATGAAAATCACCCGACGCAGCTTCCTCAGCGCTTCCGCTCTCGCTCTGCTGTCCTGTCCGCTGGCCCCCACCGCCAGCGCGGCCAAGTCCGACAGCCTGTTGGCCGGCCTTTTCCACAGCCAAGACACCGCCCTGCCTTTGAAGCCCCTGACGGCAAAGGGCGTGGATGCGAACCCCTTTATGGGCAGCAGCGAGTCGAACATCCACCACGACTGCTACAACACCGACTCCACCGACGCTGTCCTCCCCGTAGGCATCTGCCCCGAGGTCCATGTGGCGATGGAAAAGACGAACCCCAATGCCTCCCCCGCCATCTTCTTCGACAACTTCGACAACCCCATCAGCCCCTTCCTCGGCGGTCTGGCCATCCGCGACCTCGACGCAGAGGAGGTACGGACCATCGGCTTTTTCTCCCCCGCAAAGCATGACGGCGGCGGCTACCTCATCCAAAGCTCCTATTCCTTCGTGGACGGGCGCAACCTCATCGTCTGCCCCACCAGCCACAACCACGTCCTGATGCTGCGGGCCACGGACGAGAGCGGCACGCCGCTGCCCGTCTTCCAGAAGGTGCTGGACATCAACATCAAGGAGGCTGCCGAGCGGGTGCTGGGCCGCAGCCTTGAGCAGAATCTGCTCTCCATCGTCTTTGACTACGACGGCAACCTCTGGTTCGTCACCGGCGGCTTCCGCATCTACCCCAGCCGTGGCCAGCAGGGCGCGATGGGCTATATCTCCCGCGCAGCCATCGACACCATCCTTGCAGGCGGCACCGCCGACCTCAGCCGCGAGGTGCACGTCTACGCCCCCGCCCCCGGCGAGGGTGCCGAAAACGGCATCGCCTCCTGCCGGGAGGGCGCAGTCATCCTCACGAACCTCGCCTGCTACCTGCTGCGGGCAAACGGCGGCGTAGAGGTCGTCTGGCGCACCCCCTATGACAGCGTGGGCGCAAAGGACAGCCGCGAGGGCGCAGCCACTACCGGCGGCGGTCTGGCGTGGGGCGGCGGCTGCTCGCCCTCTCTGAGCAGGGAGCTGGTCTTTTTTACCGACAACCTCGAGGTCGTCAGCCTCATGGCCGTGGACATCCGCACCGGCGAGGTCGTGGCCAGCCATCCCGTCATCGACGAGCTGCCCGACAATATGCCGGTCTCCGTCGAAAACTCGGCCATCGTCTACGACCACGGCGACGGCAGAGTCAGCACCATCGTCTGCAACTGGTTCGGCGCAGGCAGCCCCAACCTCGCAAAGCCCGACAGCGATTCCTCCATCCAGAGCTACGAGAACATCTATGACCGGAACTGGCTGCTCAAGGGCAACTGCATGATCATGCCCGGCGTCGAGCGTGTGGACACCGTCCGCACCGCCGACGGCTGGGCCATGAAGAGCATCTGGTGCCGCGACGACCTCAGCGACACCTCCATGATGAAGCTCTCCACCGCCACCGGCTACATCTACGGCTTCGTGCAGGATGTGGACAGCGGTATGTGGCAGTACATCGTGCTGGACTTCGACACCGGCAAGACCGTCCTCACGGTGGACGTTGCCTCCCTCTACGGCTACAACAACATGGCCATCGGTATGTATGCAGGCCGGGACGGCAACAAGCTCTACTGCCCCACCGGCTACAAGGAGCTGCTCCGCCTGCAGGACCGCTTCGTCTTCCTGCCCGAGATGCCCTACCGGAAGGTCGATCTGGACAAGACCTCCCGCCGGGTGCTTTCTGCCGACGCTTTCCATGCCGCAGGCGGCACAGGCACCCCCGCAAGCTGGCTGCACACCGTCACCCTCGACAATCTCCATCCCCAGACCACCGTTGCCTTCCGCATCAACGGCCTGACCGGAAACCCCGCCGACTACAAACTCTTTGCCCTCGGCACCGACGGTCTTTACCACGAGGTGTCCGGCTGGCGCTTTGACGACGTCCCGGCCCGCTTCAGCGCGAAGAAGGTCTACACCGTCTGCGTCCCCGCACAGGACGGCGGCAGCTTCGACCTCTCCTCCGACGCCAAGGAAGTCACCCTTTCCATCGTTCTGGCCCGCTGAATCTGCAAAAAGGAAGCTCCTGCCATGAAAATGACCCGACGCGATTTTCTCAGGCTCTCTTCCGCCGCTGCCGCCGCCTGCGGCGTCACCCTTCTGCCGGCCCAGAAAGCCGATGCGGCTTCTGAGATCCAGACCCTGCTGGAAGAAGCGTACCTCTACGCCTTCCCGCTGGTGCTCGTGGACGCCACCAAGACCGTCTCCACCAACGCGAAGACCCCCTCCGCCAACCGCGCCCCCGTCAACCAGTTCATCCACGCCCGGAAGCTGCTGGACGCTTCCAGCCGCACCGTCGTCAGCCCCAATGTGGACACCATCTACACGCAGGCATGGCTGGACGTCAGCGCCGAGCCGCAAATTTACGTCGTGCCGGAGACCGACCGCTTCTTTAACGTGCAGGTGCTGGACGCATGGACGAACACCGCCGCCGTGCTGGAAGCGCCCGGGGCCTACGCCATCGCCTATTCCGGCTGGGAGGGCACCCTGCCCGAGGGCGTCCGGCGCATCGACGTCCCCACCCGGACGGTCTGGACCATCGCCCGCATCATGCTCTCGGGGCCGGACGACCTGCCGAACGTGGCGGCGCTCCAGAGCCGGATGCAGCTGATGCCCCTCTCGGCCTACCCCGCCGGGCCGGACGCCGCGCCGGAGGGCAGTTATTCCCCGGAAAACGATTTCGTCCCGGTGGAAAAAGTCCTCGCCATGACGCCGCAGGAGTTTTTCGACACCGCCAACCGGCTGATGGAGACCGACCCGCCCGCCGAGGCGGACGCGCCCCTTCTCCGCAGCCTCGCGGCCCTCTCCGTCGGCCCGGGCGAGCGGTTCGACGCCTCCGTCCTCGGCCCCCTCGGCGGGCTGCGCTGGAAGCGGATGCTCCTTCAGCTCAAGAGCAGCCTCCGGGCGCAGGCCGCACGCTATGCCCGGCAGATGGGCCAGTGGACCTACTACGGCGACCCCATCGGCGATTTCGGCACGGCCTACGACTACCGCACCATGGTGGCCCTGATGGGCCTTGGGGCCAACACCACCGACGTCGCCATCTACCCGCGCACCTCCACCGACAGCACCGGGGCCGACCTCACCGGCAAAAAGACCTATACCCTCCACTTCGACGCCCTGCCGCCCACGGTGGGCACCGGATTCTGGTCGGTGACGGCCTACGGCGAGGACAACTTCCTCATCGATAACCCCATCAGCCGCTACTGCGTGAACGACCGCTCCGGCCTCCACCGGAACCCGGACGGTTCCATCGACGTCATCCTCTCCAAGGATGCGCCGGAGGATACCACCAACTGGCTCCCCGTCTCGGCCGAGAAGTTCCACCTCTTCCTCCGCATCTACAAGCCCGACTGGACGGCGCTGGACAGCTTCCCGCCGCCGGTCATCCGCGTGAAGTAACAAAAACGCCATCTGCGTCTCGGCGCAGATGGCTTTTTCATCGTTACAGCGTTTTACAGGGTGCTCAGCAGGCGGTGGCCTCCGTTCTGGTCGGCGGCATATTGAGTGGTGCGGCTGACCTGATTGTCCAGCGGCAGCCCCTCGGCGCAGCGCTTGAGGTTGTGGACGAAGATGTCCACGATGTTGTCCAGCGTCTTGGGCAGGCTGAACTTGCCGGAGTTGTGGGGGGTGATGATGGCCCCCGGCTCGCCCCACAGCGGGTGGTCGGCGGGCAGCGGCTCGGGGTCGGTGACGTCGAGGCCTGCGCCGAAGATCTTGCCGCTGCGCAGGGCGTCCACAAGGGCGTCGCTGTCCACGGTGGTGCCGCGGCCCACGTTGAGGAGGATGGCCCCATCCTTGCAGCGGGCAAAGCGCCCAGCGTCGAACATATGGTAGGTCTCCTCGGTGCCGGGCAGGCTCAGGGCGATGAGGTCAGCCTCCGGCAGCTCCTCATCCAGCTGGCTCTGGGACACCACCCGCAGGCAGTAGTCCGGGCAGGGGGTGTCGGGGTGGATGGTGCGGCGGACGCCCACCACCTCAGCGCCCAGCATATGGGCGCGGCGGGCGAAGTTGGAGCCGATGTCGCCCATGCCGACGCAGAGCACCCGGGCCCCGGTGATGCCCCTCACAGGGCGGTCGATGGGGGCCCATTTGCGCTGGTTCTGGCGGTCGCGGTAGAGGAACATATCCTTCTGGATGCCAAGCCACATGGCCAGCATCCACTCGCTGATGGCCAGACCATATGCGCCGGTGGCATTGGTCACTACGCAGTCCTCGGGCAGGACGCCGGGCTTCAGGTAGGGGTCCGGGCCGGCGGAGTTGGACTGGAACCACTCGATGTGCTTGTTCTGAGAGAGCATCGACACCGGGGCGTTGCCCAGCACCACATCGGCCCAGAGCACGTCTTCGGCGTGGACGTCATCCAGCGCGTTGAAGCGGAATTCAAACTCCGGCACGGAGGCCTCCAGCGCGGCGCGGTGGGCGTCGCTCAGGGGCAGACAGACCAAAACTTTTTTATGCATAGGGATACCCTCACTTCCTGATCGTTCTTTTATAAGAATACACGTTCCTGCTCCGCTCCGCAAGAGGGGAACCCGCCTTATTCTTAAGAATTCCTTAGGATTTTATCCCCCAAATCCCAAGAAGTATGTGATAAGCTGTCCCCAAAGCGGAAAAAATCTGCTATACTGATACCAAAGCAGCACAGGAAAGGAATCATACACTACGATGATCTCGGCTGCGCAGCGGGCAAAAAGATCCGCGTGCTCATCGCCGTAAAGAACGGTTGAAACAAAGAAAGCCCTCTCGGCGGCGCCGAGAGGGCTTTCTTTTCGTATCAGGACTTATCCTTCAGCCAGCGCAGAGCGAACCAGCAAAAGGCCGCAGAGCCTTCGTAGAGGATGCTGTCATCGAACTTCACCTTGGGGTGATGCTGGCCGTAGCAGTACCCCTGTTCCGGGCTGCCTGCGGCGATGAACATACTCACCGTAGGCACCTCGTGGCTCACGAAGGCAAAGTCCTCGCTGCCGCCGCCGGGCTTGCCGCCGGTGAGGGCGGTCATATCCATTGCGCCCCGGCCCAGCAGCTCGGTCATATAGGCCATCGCGTTTCCGGCAAGGGTCTTGTCCACCACCATACAAGGGCAGAAGTCGGCGAAGGACACCTCCGCTGTGCAGCGGAATGCCGCCGCCACACCCTGCGCGATCTCGGTCATCCGGGTGCGGATCTGTTCGCCCACCTTGTTTTCCGGGTCGGTGGTGCGGATGGTGCCCCACATCTGGGCCACGTCCGGGATGACATTGGAGGCTGCGCCCGCCTCGAAGCGGCCGGTGGTCAGAACCCCGACGTCGCCGGGCTTCAGCTCGCGGCTGTTGATCTCCTGCAGCGCGATGTGGATGTGGGCCGCAGCCGTAATGGGGTCGATGCAGTTTTCCGGCGTCGAGCCGTGGCCGCCCTTGCCCCTGACCACGATGTGGTACTGCTCACAGCTGGCCATGGTGATGCCGCCGCCCGGCACCAGCACCGTGCCCGTCGGCAGCGGCATCCCGGCCAGCACATGGAACATGACCGCTGCGTCCACATGGGGGTCCTCCAGCAGGCCGTTGGCCAGCATATCCGGCGAACCTTGGAAGATCTCCTCGGCGGGCTGGAATTCCAGCTTGACCGTGCCTTCCAGCTCGTCCTCGTGGGCCTTGAGCAGCTTTGCCGCACCCAGCAGCATGGCCGTGTGCATATCGTGGCCGCAGCCGTGCATCTTGCCGGGCACTTCCGAGCGGAACTCCTCGCCCGACTCCTCGGGGATGGGCAGCGCGTCCATGTCGGCACGCAGCAGGATGGTCCTGCCGGGCTTCTTTCCGCCCGCCAGCGCAAGGACACCGGCCCTGCCGCAGTCCTTCGGCTCATAGCCCATCTCCGTCAGTGCCGTCTTGACCAGCGCCTTCGTCTGGGTCAGGTCGAAGCCCACCTCCGGGTGACGATGGAGCGTCCGCCGCCACTGCTGCAGCTGCGGTTCCAACGTGCGGGACTCCTTCAGAAGTTCTTCCGGTGTGATATTCATACTCATCCGCTCCTTTGTTTTTGATTCAGAAAAAGCTCTCCCGAGGGAGAGCTTTCTTGCTATGGTCTTATTCAGCCCTCCGTGTGGCTTCCTTCGGGATGGTACTTGGCGCAGGTGCACTTTTTCCACTTCAGGCCGCTGCCACAGGGGCAGGGGTCATTGCGGCCGATCTTGATGACCCGGACAGGCTGGCCCTTGGGCGCGCCCTTGGCGCCGGGGGCACCGTTGCCGGGCACATAGCCCTCGCCGGTGGGCTTTGCCACCTGCTCGCGCTTGGGGGCTGCGCCCGCCTCGCGCACCTCGATGGTCAGCAGCATCTTGATGCTGGACTCCCGGATGGAATCGACCATCTGGTCAAACATATCGAAGCCCTCGATGCGGTACTCGACGACGGGGTCCTTCTGGCCGTAGCCGCGCAGGGCGATGCCCTGACGCAGCTGGTCCATATTATCAATATGGTCCATCCACTGGCGGTCTACACACTTCAGCAGGCAGATACGCTCCAGCTCCCGCATCAGAGGTGCGCCGTAGCGCTGCTCCTTGTCGTTCAGGATGTCCATGCCGCGCTGATACAGCATATCGGCGATGCTCTCCTGCGAGATGTTGTCGTAATCGGCCACGGTGTAGTGGAAGTCCTCGTCGGTGGTCAGCCAGCCCAGATAGTGGCGGCGGAGTGCGCCGAAGTCCCACTCATCCTTCACGTCGCCTGCGAGGAACTGCTTGCAGCTGGACTCGATGTTCTCCTTCAGCATATTGTGCATCTCGGCGCTGATGTCCTCGCCGTTCAGCACCTTGTGACGCTGGCCGTAGATGATCTCACGCTGCTGGTTCATGACGTCGTCGTACTTCAGGACGTTCTTGCGGATCTCGAAGTTGCGGCCCTCGAGTTTCTTCTGGGCCGTCTCGATGGTGCTGGTGATCATCCGGTTCTCAATGGGGGTGTCCTCGTCGATGCCCAGCGTGCCCATCAGGCTCTGCACGCGGTCGCCGCCGAACAGACGCATCAGGTCGTCCTCGAGGCTCAGGTAGAAGCGGGATGCACCGGGGTCGCCCTGACGGCCTGCACGGCCGCGCAGCTGGTTGTCGATACGGCGGCTCTCATGGCGCTCGGTGCCGATGATGAACAGACCGCCTGCGGCACGCACCTCCTCGGCCTCCGCCTCGGTCAGGGGCTTGTACTGGGCATACAGCTCATCGAAACGCTTGCGGACTGCCAGAATGTTGGCGTCGCTGGTCTCGCCGTGGCCGTCGGCCTCGATGAGCAGCTGTTCCACAGCGGCGGGCAGGGCCTCTTCGGGCTTTTCAGGGTTCAGCAGTTTCTCGCAGAAATGCTCTTTCCGCATCTGGGCCTTTGCCATATACTCGGCGTTGCCGCCCAGCATAATATCCGTACCACGACCCGCCATATTGGTGGCGATGGTGATCGCGCCCTTCTTGCCGGCCTGTGCGACGATCTCAGCCTCCCGCTCGTGGTTCTTGGCGTTCAACACATTGAAATCGCGGGTATACTTCTGCAGCATCTTGGCGAGGGTCTCGCTCTTCTCGACGCTGACCGTACCCACCAGAACAGGCTGACCATTCTTATGGCACTCCATAACCTGCTGGATGACCGCGTTGTACTTGCCGTTGATGGTCTTGTAGATGGCGTCCGGGTAGTCCTTGCGGACGTTGGGACGGTTGGTGGGGACGGTGACGATGTTCAGGCCATAAATTTCGGTGAACTCGGTGGCCTCCGTCTTGGCTGTGCCGGTCATACCAGCCAGCTTCTTGTACATACGGAAGTAGTTCTGGAAGGTGATGGTGGCCAGCGTCTTGCTCTCGGCGGCGATCTTCACGCCCTCCTTGGCCTCGATGGCCTGATGCAGGCCTTCGTTGTACCGGCGGCCGATCATCAGGCGGCCCGTGAACTCATCGACGATGATGACTTCGCCGTCCTTCACGACGTAGTCGATGTCCCGCTGCATCACGCCGTAGGCCTTGATGGCCTGATCGATGTGGTGGGCGAGGGTCATATTCTCAGCAGCGGCGAGGTTCTCGACCTTGAAATATTCCTCCGCCTTCTTGATGCCCTTGGCGGTCAGGGTGCAGGTCTTGTGCTTCTCGTCCACGACGTAATCGCCGTCGGCCTGCTCGTCAGCCTCCAGCTTGTCTTCCAGCTCGACCACGACGCTCTTTCGCAGGGTGCGGACGAAGCGGTCCACCTGCGTGTACAGGCTGGAGGAATCCTCACCGCGGCCGGAGATGATCAGGGGGGTGCGGGCCTCATCGATAAGGATGGAGTCCACCTCATCGACGATGGCGTAGACATGGCCGCGCTGCACCATGTTGTCCTTGTAGGTCACCATGTTGTCGCGCAGGTAGTCGAAGCCGAACTCATTGTTGGTTCCGTAGGTAATGTCGGCGTTGTAGGCCCCACGGCGGGCGTCGCCATCCATGCCCTGTACGATCAGGCCGACCGACAGACCCAGCCAGCGGTAAAGCTTGCCCATCCACTCGCTGTCGCGCTTGGCGAGGTAGTCATTGACGGTAACGATGTGGACGCCCTCGCCGGTCAGCGCATTCAGGTAGGCGGGCAGGGTCGCCACAAGGGTCTTGCCTTCACCGGTCTGCATCTCGGCGATGTCGCCCCGATGGAGGGCGATGCCGCCGGTGACCTGCACCGGGAAGTGCTTCATGCCCAGCACGCGCCATGCGGCCTCGCGGCAGACGGCGAAGGCGTCGGGCAGGATATTGTCCAGCGTTTTGCCGTCGGCCAGCTGCTGCTTCAGCGCAGGGGTCTGGGCCTGCAGCTCGGCGTCGGACATGGCCTGATACTTGCCTTCCAGTGCCAGCACCTGTTTGGTGAGGGGGTTGATCTTTTTCAGCTCCCGGTCAGAGAAGCTGCCAAAGAGTTTTTCAGCTAAGGACATTGGTCACACCTCATGATTCTTTAAAATAGCAAACGTCCGGGCTTTTTTCAGCCTCAAAACGAATATTCACATACAGATATATGATACACCAAAAGCGGCATCCCGTCAAACCCGACCGTGAATTTTAGCCGGTTATTGAATGAATTTTCTGTAAATTCCTTCGCTCTATCCAGCCGCAGCATGGAATCAGCCTTTTTCGATGCAATAGCAGACGAGGTCTGTCGCGCCGCGCGTTGCATGGCGCATGGCTTTGTGCTCGACGCCCTCGTATTGGAAGCCCACTGCTTTCAGCAGTTTCCCTGAGGCAAGGTTGTATGCATAGTGTCCTCCGACAAACATCTCAGCGTCGGTTTTTTCGAAATAGGTCTGCACGACAGCCTGCAGAGCCTCCCGCGCGTAGCCCCTTCTCCGGGCGTCCGGTGCGATTTCGATACCAAACTCCCACCCCGGCACAGCCCGCTCTGCGTCCATCATGGACATCATCCCGATGACCCGGCCCGTCTCTCTGCACACAATGCTGTAGCGTGTCTGAGCTGCAAATTTCTGCATCAAACGCTCATACTCTTCATCCATCTCCTCAAAGGCATGGTAGCCGCCGCAATCCAGCGTTGTCTGCTCGTCAGACAAAATCGCAAAAACATCCTCTGCGTCTCCGATGGCAAACTGGCGCAGCAGCAAGCGCTGCGTCTCGATTTTTAATAATTTCATTTTTACCACTTTCTTTTCTCGGATACAAGAAAACCGCCCTGAGAACTCTCAGAGCGGCATATTCAAGTCGGCGACTACCTATTTTCACAAGCCGTTTCCAGCTAACTATCTTGGGCACGAGTGAGCTTAACTGCTGTGTTCGGAATGGGAACAGGTGGAACCTCACCGTCATCGTCACCGACCATATGACTAGCTAAGTATATCATTTCTGACTTACTTTGTCTAGTATTTCCTGAAGGACGTGCCTTCAAAACTGAATAATCACTGCTTACATTTTTTCGTTGACTCTAAGAGTCTCAAGCGAATTGTGGTCAAGCCCTCGACCTATTAGTACACGCTTGCTGAATGGATCGCTCCACTTACACATCGTGCCTATCGACCTTGTAGTCTTCAAGGGGTCTTACTTGTTTAAAACAATGGGATATCTTATCTTTGGGTCGGCTTCACGCTTAGATGCTTTCAGCGTTTATCCGATCCGTACGTAGTTGCCCAGCTATGCTCCTGGCGGAACAACTGGTGCGCCAGAGGTACGTCCGTCCCGGTCCTCTCGTACTAGGGACAGCTCCCATCAAATATCCTGCGCCCACGACAGATAGGGACCGAACTGTCTCACGACGTTCTGAACCCAGCTCGCGTACCGCTTTAATTGGCGAACAGCCAAACCCTTGGGACCGAATACAGCCCCAGGATGCGATGAGCCGACATCGAGGTGCCAAACCTCCCCGTCGATGTGGACTCTTGGGGGAGATCAGCCTGTTATCCCCAGGGTAACTTTTATCCGTTGAGCGATGGCATTTCCACTCACATACCACCGGATCACTAACTCCAACTTTCGTTACTGCTCGACCCGTCAGTCTCGCAGTTAGGCTCGCTTCTGCGTTTGCACTCTTTTGCTTGATTTCCGTTCAAGCTGAGCGAACCTTTGAACGCCTCCGTTACTTTTTAGGAGGCGACCGCCCCAGTCAAACTGCCCACCTAACAATGTCCCCCGACTCGATTCAGAGCCGCAGGTTAGAATTCCAATATCGCAAGGATGGTATCCCAACGGCCACTCCGCAGAAGCCAAAGCTCCTGTTTCCCTGTGTCCCATCTATCCTGTGCATGCAACATCGAAACCCAATATTAGGCTACAGTAAAGCTCCATGGGGTCTTTCCGTCTTGTCGCGGGTAACCGGCATCTTCACCGGTACTACAATTTCGCCGGGCGGGCTGTTGAGACAGTGCCCAAATCATTACGCCTTTCATGCGGGTCAGAACTTACCTGACAAGGAATTTCGCTACCTTAGGACCGTTATAGTTACGGCCGCCGTTCACTGGGGCTTCGATTCAATGCTTGCACATCTCCTCTTAACCTTCCAGCACCGGGCAGGCGTCAGCTCGTATACGTCATCTTTCGATTTAGCACAAACCTGTGTTTTTGGTAAACAGTTGCTTGGGCCGATTCTCTGCGGCTCCATCTCTGGAGCACCCCTTCTCCCGAAGTTACGGGGTCAATTTGCCGAGTTCCTTAACAACCCTTCTCCCGTTGGCCTTAGAATCTTCTTCCTACCTACCTGTGTCGGTTTGCGGTACGGGCACCTCAGAAATACACACAGCTTTTCTCGCCATCTTCCATCTCAGACTTCGGTACTAATTTCCCTCGATCTCTACCGGAACCAACACCCGGCTCTGAGACTTCAAATGTGTCCCTGTGCTTAACTCTTTTGGTGGTGACGGAATCTCTACCGTCTGTGCATCGGCTACGCCTTCCGGCCTCACCTTAGCTCCCGACTAACTTGGAGCGGACGAACCTTCCTCCAAAAACCTGAGGCTTTCGGCCATGCAGATTCTCACTGCATTCGCGCTACTCATTCCGGCATTCTCACTTCTATACACTCCACAGCCGCTTACGCTACTGTTTCTCCGCGTATACAACGCTCCCCTACCCAACATATTACTATGTTGCCTAAGCTTCGGTGTCAGGTTTAGCCCCGTTAAATTCTCCGCGCAAAGACGCTCGACCAGTGAGCTATTACGCACTCTTTGAATGAGTGGCTGCTTCTGAGCCAACATCCTGGTTGTCTGCGTATCTTCACATCGTTTTCCACTTAACCTGACTTTGGGACCTTAGCTGTAGATCTGGGCTGTTTCCCTTTTGACAATGACATTTATCTGACACTGTCTGACTCCCAAGCATCAATACTCTGGCATTCTGAGTTTGATAAGCTTCGCTAACCTCTCGGCCGCTAGGCTATTCAGTGCTTTACCTCCAGGTATCTAACTTGAGGCTAGTCCTAAAACTATTTCGGGGAGAACCAGCTATCTCCGGGTTCGATTGGAATTTCTCCGCTACCCACAGTTCATCCGCCGCCTTTTCAACGGAGGTCGGTTCGGTCCTCCATGGAATTTTACTTCCACTTCAACCTGACCATGGGTAGGTCACCCGGTTTCGGGCCCATTATATGCAACTTAACGCCCTTTTCAAACTCGCTTTCGCTTCGGCTCCAGACCTTAAGTCCTTAACCTTGCTGCATACAATCGCTCGCCGGACCGTTCTACAAAAAGTACCCTATCACGCTTTGACGCGCTCTAGGTGCTTGTAGGCACAGGGTTTCAGGTTCTTTTTCACTCCCCTCCCGGGGTGCTTTTCACCTTTCCTTCACAGTACTATACGCTATCGGTCACTGGGTAGTATTTAGGGTTGGAGGGTGGTCCCCCCATCTTCCGACCAGGTTTCACGTGTCTGGCCGTACTCTGGAATCTGCGCAGCTCTCTCCGTTTTCACCTACGTGGTTCTCACACTCTCTGACCGGCCTTCCCATGCCGTTCGGTTAACAGATTAAGTCCTAAAAGCAGTCCGTACCCCGGAAGTATTTCTACTCCCGGTTTGCCCTCTTCCGCGTTCGCTCGCCACTACTTACGGAATCTCGTTTGATGTCTCTTCCTCGCCCTACTTAGATGTTTCAGTTCAGGCGGTTCCCCCGATGCACCTATTTTAAATTTCAGTGCAACGTACTTGAGTATGAACTCAAGTGAGTTTCCTCATTCAGAAATCTCCGGATCAATGCTTATTTGCAGCTCCCCGAAGCTTATCGCAGCTTATCACGTCTTTCATCGGCTCCCAGTGCCAAGGCATTCGCCCTGCGCCCTTGTTCGCTTGACCATATCAAACTATTCTCTCTCGAGAATGGCTTGTATCCTCTTGATTCTCTCTTGCCAACGAAGATTATTGTTACCCTTCCTTTTGAAATTGTAATATTTCTTAAAAAGAACTTACTATAATCTTTGTTTCGCAGTTATTATTCAGTTTTCAAGGTACGTCTT